>Ga0209587_1000853_pt1 | contig 14771 bp, 9 predicted proteins | sample NGEPerD_2_FD_184512 | JGI IMG/M metagenome (GOLD analysis project Ga0209587, IMG submission 184512) | Arctic peat soil microbial communities from the Barrow Environmental Observatory site, Barrow, Alaska, USA - NGEE PermafrostL1-D... | ecosystem: Environmental > Terrestrial > Soil > Wetlands >... | reverse complement strand
GCACGGCCTGCAGCTCGAAGGCCGCGAACTCGCCGCCTTCCAGAAAGAGCGCCGCCGCATCGAAGCCCTGATGCAGCTCGATCCCGTCACCAGCCGCGTCGCCCAAGTCGCCAACACGCAATAAGCCGCCTCTCTCCTTTTTTCTCCCCTCCCCTAAAAAATCGACTCTCTGATGCCGCCGCGATCGCACGCGCGTTCACGCACGCCAAAATTTCTCGCCGGGCAAAGCCCGCGAGGAGAGAAGGGGAGCGGCGCGCCGGCAAGCGCAAAGTCCTATGGCTTCCGCGACTCTTTCGAATCGCGGCGGGCGCTCGACGGCGCGCCACGCGCGCTCTTATTAGGTGCGCTACCGCGCTTCGCGCTACTTGAGCGCACGGCGCAGCTCACCGCATTCCGAGCACACGCTCATTTGCGGACGTCCATACGGCGGCGGGCCCCGCTTCAATCCCGGACTGTCTGTCCGGGATCTAACTGCCAGCTCCTGGCAGGGACTCCTAGTGGTCCCGGGGGGAGCTCCGCCACCGCCCGAGTGCCCTGGCTCACGTATGCCAAGACCCGCGGGCGCCGCACCCCGCCCCACGATCACGACGCCTCGCGAAAGCGCCCCTTCAATGGACGAGGTGGAGTGAGTGTACGGCAGTTTTTGCGCGCGGGGATAAAGTAACATTTTGGTATCAATCTATCTTAGTAGATTAGTACTTTAGTAAATTGATATCATGCTATTATTGTATCGATGGTGAAGAAGCAGCAGAATGTTCGGCTGCCGGAGGACCTCTTGGCCCGCATCGACGACTGGCGTCGAGAGCAGCCCGAGATTCCGGGACGTAACGAAGCAATTCGGCAGCTGCTGGATGCCGGTCTGAGCCGGCACGAGTCCGGCCGGCGCAAACGCCCCACGTCCACAGGCAGGTTATCGAGAGGCCACCCATGAAGGGCTGCCACGACGAATTTGTCGAGATCACGGCGGCTGTCGAGGCTTCATTAATTGAGGCAGCACGCGACAGTCGGCCAGTGAGTGGTCTTACCCACAATTTCTATCGCTATCCGGCGCGGTTCTCCCCGACCTTTGCCCGCGCTGCGATAGAGGCATTCACGCAGCCTGGCGACATGGTCCTCGATCCTCATGTGGGAGGAGGGACCAGCCTCGTCGAAGCGTTGGCTACCGGTCGAAACGCGGTTGGCATCGACATCAGCACTCTCGCGGAATTCGTTGCGACGGTTAAGACGACCCTGTTCTCAGACGGGGAGCTCAAACGTCTCGACGCCTGGAAAAAGAGATTGCCCGGGACAATCGACCTCCGCGAACCCTCAATCCGTTCAGCTGAGTACGCCGAGGGTGGGTACTATAGGCACCTCGATCACCCCTCACGCTGGCGACTGCGAAAGGCAATCGAACAGGCCATCGGAGGCGCAATACGCTTGCGCTCCGACCGCTTGGAATCCTTCGCACGTTGCGCGGTTCTGCGCACTGCGCAGTGGGCGCTTGATGGCCGGAGGAAGTTGACGTCCCTCCCTGAGTTCAGAGAGATGCTCGTCGAGAACGTCGGCGAAATGATCACAAGGGCAGATGAACTTCGGTCAATGGTCGAACAGACGCGGCAGCGAGTGGACATACACGTGCTCAGCCGCTCGGCAGCGGGATTGGAGTCAGATGCGCGCGTGTCTTCATTGCCCGCGCCGAGACTCGTCCTAACGTCGCCTCCATACCCAGGGGTACATGTCCTTTACCATCGCTGGCAGGTGGACGGCCGCAAGGAGGCCTCAGCACCATTCTGGATTGCCAAGAAACTCGATGGCGCTGGTTCGTCGTACTATACAATGGGTGACCGTAAGTATCCTGAGCTCGCCACCTACTTTGCAAACATCAAGGCCACAATGTCATCCGTCGCAGCGTTGGCCGATGAACGTACCATCATCGTCCAGATGATCGCATTCTCCGATGCGTCTTGGCAGCTCGACCGCTACCTGCAGACAATGGAGAAAGCGGGGCTGCAAGAAATCTTCATGCCTAGCTTGCGGAATGAGCGCGATGGGCGACTATGGCGCAGCGTGCCAAACAGACGTTGGTATTCAGACCAACGCGGTGAGACGCCGGGCTCGAACGAGGTGGTGCTTATCCATCGCAAGACGGCGAAGATACCAACGCGACCGGGCGTCAGGCGGCTTTCGGCAACTTCTGCGGCAGCGTTAGACAGAGCGGCACGATAACGCGACCTACACCGGCCGCGGATTTAGAGATCTGTTCACGGCAGCCGACCTCGTCTACGACCCAGTCGCTCGTCTTCTTCGCCGAGTCAAGCAATCCCATAGCGATCAACGCCAGCCCATACTTGAATACAAACTCGACGGCAGCCGCCTCCTCCGGCTTGCGCATGAGCTTGGCCTCCTCCAAGAGGCGAGAGTCGACGTTGACCTGAAGCTGCAAGCGCGCGGTGCCAGGCACCTTCTCAACAGTGATCGGCGACGCCTCCGGACCGTTGTGCACCTCGACGATGTCCGGCCTGCTGTGGGCGGCGTCGGTCATAGGCGGCTTGGGCTCGGGCTTTTTGCGTTCCTCCTTCTCGCGAGGCTCAGCGACTGTGACCCTGATGTTGAGCTTCCATGGGCCGTGCGCCGCGTCAGAGACCGTCACCACAATGTCGAAGATGCTGCCGACAGGTATCTTCTGCTTGTCTGCCTTGAAGGTGAAGGTCAGCCGGCCGTTGAACAGGTGAAGAGTCGGCTTGGGCAGGCCCGAGAACTCGCACCTACCTTTGTGTCTTGAGCGTGTAAAGTAGTTGTTCTTCACGTCGGTCAGGAAGGAGCAGCGCGCCTCACCGTTCTGCGGCAACTCAATCTCAACTGAAGTCGAACCGTCCTTGCGTTTGAAGTAGCTTGGAAACTCTGTGCCCTCGAACTTCGCCGCCACACCCTCGATCTTGAGACCATCGACGGCTGTGGCGATTGACTTCGCTGCGACCTTGCCTTGCACCATGCTGCCGAACAATTCGGCGAGGGCTGGGTCGGTCGAAAGAAGTTCCTCTAGGGCGTTGATACCATCGTCATCACTGGTCGCGTTCTTGATTTTCTCCTGGTAGCGCTTCTGATCGAGCGCGATCAGGCCCTTATGATTGCGGAGCTCGCTCTGCAGCTTCTTAAAGAGTTCGATTAGTAGTGGGTCCTCGCGGAACGTCTGCCGGTTGCTCATGAAGAGGGCATTGCGCGAGGTCTGTCCGAGTTCAGAACAATCGAGCGTCACGAGCATGCTGCCGCCAATATGTTCCTTGTCGACGGCCTTGCCTTTGAAGAACTGGGTATCGCGCTTGGCGTGGGACTGCCCATTAATGAGGGCGCGCAGCCCAGTCTGCGGAAGCTCGACGTCATCGCCTCCGGTGGCATCCGACTTGAAAACGCGGACTTCTGCCGGTACGGTCTCGCCGGTCGAGAGTTCAATCTGAATGCTCGCGCCTTCCTCGAAACCTTCCTCAAGTTTTCCGCGAGCGGCCCACGCGGAGAAGCGGTCCCACACCGTCACGCGCATGACGTTGGCCTTGTATTGGGGTCGACATTCGATAATCCGAAGCGGCAGCATCGGACGCAGCAGATACTCCTCCAGCTTCTTGAAGAGCTCGCCACAGACATTGGACCGGGGCGCCTTGTAGTCGTACATCTTGATGAGAGTTCCGTGCGCTACCTTACGCTCACGTGGGGCGCAGACTTCGCCAGACGTGGCTCCGGCTTTTGGCACCAGACCGAGCGGTTCGGAGCCAGCGGTCATGATCTTGCCGTCACCACCGACGAGATACTTCCACGACGGGCTTTGCCGGGACGGAAAGAAGCAGAAGACCGTGAAGCCCCACTCGTGCGGAGACTTCTCCACGTCGCTAGGCACGCGCGACACAATGAGCTGCATCTTGCGGTCGTCGCCGCAGAACGGGAGCACGCCGGTGCCACCCATGTTGAAGCGGCCTTGCACGAATGGGACCGCGCCTTTGTATGAGCCCTCCTCGCTGCCATAGATGAGCGAGCAGAACGTCCCAGGAAAATTCTCCGGAAGCTGGCCTTCACCGGCATCGTATATCGAGAGGCATGGTCGCGACTTTGAGCCGGTAGCGTAGAGGACCAAACCCTCCTCAGCGATCGCGCGGATCTCTGCAGGTGACTTCTCGGATAGGTCGCCGAACCAATTCTGCACGGCCTTGCTCATGCTGCCCGGGGCAGTCGGCCCGCGGGGATCAATCCCGGCCGCTTTACAGAAACGGATCAGGATGGCGTCGAGGCCGTTGGTGAACTTCTCAACCATGGCCGCCGAGGAGGTCGACTGTTGGGCATGAACAACCGATTGGTTGTTCGGTATGCCACCTAGATTGCACCAGCGACTATCATTATCCATCAGGCCGCGGTTCACGAGCGCAGCCAGCGCATCTTCCTCGGTCTCGGCGGCGAGGAGTTCCAAAAGCAGCTGCTTATCGACCATTGACATCTCTATGCTTTGGACTTGGCTCACAACCTGAAGTCGATGGATTCCTTGCTACCCGTCGATAGCATTTTTGCTCTAAGTGCCTCCACCTCTTTCGAAAGCGCAGCGACAATTTTTTTCACGTCGCCTTCACTAAAATCGTAAGCAGATTTATTGCCCAATTTGGCAATCACACGGATGGCTTTCATGGCATTCCGCGTGCGACGCTCGGCCAATTCAACGAATTTATCGCGCTTGGCTTGCGCCCCTCCTGTGGAAACTTTTTCAAGCATCTCGACTTCTCCAATCTTCGATAATTTAGCGTGTATAATATTAAGTAATTTGAGAAACATCTGGAGTCAAGATTGTCCCGAGAATGGTCCGGAATTCTTCGAATTTTGGGCGAAAAACGTGGATGGCCGGGTCAAGCCCGGCCATGACGGGAAAATGGGGGGAGATGCCGTCAAGGCGGCGTCATTCCGGCGAAAGCCGGAATCCAGGGGCAACAGCTTCGGACTCGCGGTTCTGGATCCCGGCTTTCGCCGGGATGACGATCCTTCACGGCGCGCCTTTGGCGCGCGCGTCAGGATGACTACCCCTAAGCCGCCTCCTGCTTACCCGCGGCAGCTTCCCCGTTGAACAGCAGCCCATCCGGGCCTGTGGTGATCTTGATGGTCTCGCCGTCGTGGATCTTGCCGGCCAGCACCATTTCGGCCAGCGGGTCTTGCACATATTTCTGGATCACGCGCTTTAAGGGCCTGGCGCCATAGGCCGGGTCGTAGCCCTTATTGCCGAGCCACTCCTTGGCGGCATCGTCCATGTCGAGCGTGATCTTGCGGTCGGCCAACAGCTTCAACAGGCGCTTCATCTGGATATCGACGATGCGGCCCATATGCTCGCGCTTCAGCCTATGGAACAGGATGATCTCGTCCACGCGGTTGAGGAACTCAGGGCGAAAGTGCGCGCGCACCACCTCCATGACCTGGTCCTCCACTTCGGATGACTCCTCGCCCTCCTTCTGGTTGACGAGATATTGGGAACCGAGATTCGACGTCATGATGATCAGCGTGTTGCGGAAGTCGACCGTGCGGCCTTGGCCATCCGTGAGGCGGCCATCGTCGAGCACCTGGAGCAGGACGTTGAACACGTCCGGATGCGCCTTCTCGATCTCGTCGAACAGAATGACTTGGTAGGGCCTGCGGCGCACGGCTTCGGTGAGCGCGCCGCCTTCCTCATAGCCGACATAGCCGGGCGGCGCGCCGATGAGCCGGGCCACCGCGTGCTTCTCCATATATTCGGACATGTCGACGCGCAGGATGGCGTGCTCGTCGTCGAACAGGAACTCGGCGAGCGCGCGGGAAAGCTCCGTCTTGCCGACGCCGGTCGGCCCCAGAAACATGAACGAGCCCATGGGCCGGTTGGGGTCTTGGAGCCCTGCGCGGCTGCGGCGCACCGCGGTCGACACGGCCTTGACCGCCTCCTCCTGGCCGACCACGCGGCGGGCGATCTCGGTCTCCATCGCCAGAAGTTTTTCGCGCTCGCCCTCGAGCATCTTGTCGACGGGAATGCCGGTCCAGCGCGAGACCACTTGCGCGATCATGTCGGGCTCGACGACTTCTTGGGCGAGACTGCCGGCCTGGCCCTCTTCCTCTTCGATTTTTTGCAGCTTCGCCTCGAGGTCGGGGATCATGCCATAGGCCAGCTCGCCGGCCTTGGTCAGGTCGCCGCCGCGCTGCGCCTGATCGAGCTCGATGCGCGCATGGTCGAGGTCTTCCTTGATCTTCTGCGCGGCGCCGAGCTTCTCCTTCTCCTCGTGCCAGCGGCTGGCGAGCGCGTTGGCCTCCTCCTCGAGATTGACGAGTTCCTTCTCGAGCTTGGCCAGCCGGTCCTTGGAGGCGCTATCGGTTTCCTTCTTCAGCGCCTCGCGCTCGATTTTGAGCTGCATGATGCGCCGGTCGAGCTCGTCGAGCGCTTCGGGCTTGGAGTCCACCTGCATGCGCAAGCGGCTGGCGGCCTCGTCCACCAGGTCGATCGCCTTATCAGGGAGAAAGCGGTCGGTGATGTAGCGGTTGGACAGCGTCGCCGCGGTGACCAGTGCGGCATCGGAAATGCGCACGCCGTGATGCAGCTCGTATTTCTCTTTCAGCCCGCGCAGGATGGAGATGGTGTCCTCGACGCTCGGCTCCGGCACGAACACCGGCTGGAAGCGCCTTGCAAGGGCTGCGTCCTTCTCCACATGCTTGCGGTACTCATCGAGCGTGGTGGCGCCGACGCAGTGCAGCTGACCGCGAGCCAATGCCGGCTTCAACAGATTGGAGGCGTCCATGGCGCCGTCGCCTGCGCCGGCACCGACCAGCGTATGCATCTCGTCGATAAACAGAATGATCTGGCCGTTCGAGGCCTCGATCTCGGAGAGCACGGCCTTGAGCCGCTCCTCGAACTCGCCGCGATATTTGGCGCCCGCGATGAGCGAGCCCATGTCGAGCGACAGCACCTTTTTGTCTTTGAGGCTCTCCGGCACGTCGCCCTGGACGATACGATGCGCCAGCCCTTCGACGATGGCCGTCTTGCCGACGCCCGGCTCGCCGATCAGCACCGGATTGTTCTTGGTGCGCCGCGACAGAACTTGCATCGTGCGGCGGATCTCCTCGTCGCGGCCGATCACGGGATCGAGCTCGCCTTTCGCGGCCGCCTCGGTGAAGTCGCTGGTATAGCGCTTCAGCGCATCATATTGCTGCTCGGCGCCGGCGCTATCCGCCGTGCGGCCCTTGCGCAGATCGTTGATCGCCTCGTTCAGGCTCTGCGGCGTGACGCCCGCATCTTTCAGGATGCTCGCGGTCTCGCCTTCGCGTGTCATGGCCAGCGCCTGGAGCGCACGCTCCACGGTGACGAAGCTGTCGCCGGCCTTGGTGGCGATCTGCTCGGCCTGGTCGAGCACGCGGCTCAGGCCCGGCGTCATTTGCGGCTGGGTGGCGCCGGAGCCGGACACCTTGGGCAATTTGGCGAGCGCGGCATCGGTGCCGGTGAGCGCCATTTTGGCGTCGCCACCGGCGCGGCCGATCAGGCCCGCGGCCAAGCCCTCGGTATCGTCCAGCAGGGCCTTCAAGAAATGTTCGGGGGTGACCTGGGGGTTGCCATCGCGCACGGCGATGGTCTGCGACGCTTGCAGGAATCCCTTGAGGCGGTCGGAAAGCTTTTCGAAATCCATGATGTCCCTCGTGGATCGGCCAGGCGTGAGGGTGGCCCGGAATTGTCGATTTCAGGTGGCGGGAGCCGTTGATCGTGCCTCTTACCAGGGGCGCGTTAACGGACATATAGCGAGCCGTTTACCGCACAAAAAGGGGCGCGGGACCTTGAGGGATCGCAAACCGGCGCAAGCGGCGCAAAACGGCCACGGCCCAGCACCGTTAGCGAAGGGTTGGAAGCACGTCTGGAGAGGCGAACAGCCCTAAATAAAGCGAAGGGCCCTAAGCAAAAGGCCCTGGGCGAAAGAGCCTTAGCTCACCGTGTCGGGCGTGGACTCGCTTTCGTCGGCGGCTTGCGCTTCGGCCGGCTCGGCGCCATTGGCATCGCTCACGCTTTCAGCGCCATTGCCGCGCTGGCGGCCACGGCCACGCTCGCGCCCGCCACTATGATACTCCCGGTTCCCGACCTGGCGCTCATGGTCTTGACTGCCGCTGCCTTGCCCTCCGGCGTTCTGCCCACCGGCGTTCTGGCCGCCAGCGGCTTCCTCGGATTCTGACTCCTCTTCATCGGAGTCCGAATGCCAACGGCTCTGCGGCCGGCCGCCATTCGGCGCTTCGACCTGCGGAGCGCCGGGCTGGGAGGCAGCCTGCACCTGGGCCGCCATGATAATGCGGTTGTAGTGCTCGGCATGTTGGAGATAGGCCTCCGCCGTCACGATGTCACCGGAAGCGAGTGCGTCACGCGCGAGCGACATATATTTCTCGGCGACATGCGCCGCGGTCCCACGGATCTTCACGTCGGGTCCGTTCGACTCATAGCTCCGCGCCAGTGGATTCTGGGGCTTACGGCCGCGGCCGCGGCCCCTACGATTCTGTTGTTGTCCTTGCCTCATAAGCCTTATTCACCTGCTTGACGGCCTTAAGCCGCGTCCTTGGTTCCCTTGCTCACTCTCATGACTAGCGTCAAGCTCCGAACGCGCTTTGCGCCGGAAGGCCGGGTCGGCCACGCAGTCTCACAACGGTTCTTTTTCTTGCTGCCTTGTCTTGGGTCGGTTTCCCGGCGCGACGCGTCCTGAATCCCGGGCTAACGCCAGCCAACCAAAATCTGATGGGCGATTGAGCGTCTCTTGAACAACCCGAGAGGCTGGACCGCCTGTCAATCGAGGTTCACGAGATATCCGCTCTTGTTGCCATGCAACCGGCCGCGCCAGACTTTCCAATCACGCAGGCCGAGTATTCGTCATTTCCTGGCTCGAACCTACCCCGAACATCGCGGTTTTCCAAGCCTATTTTTCCGGGTTTGCGACCTTCTATAGCCCTATTCGAAGGACTCCCGGCGCGGACGCAGCGGGGGCGTCCGGCCAGGTCGAACAGGATGCTATCCTCCTCGACGATGAGGCCGGAAGCCTCAAACAGCTCAAAGACGGCCTCGGCCTGGGTCGCCCCGATCTCGACCAGGAGGTGCCCGCCAGGGGTCAGGAACTCAGCGGCTCTCGCCGCAATCGCCCGATAGGCGGCAAGCCCATCAGGGCCGCCATCAAGGGCCGACGGCGGATCGTAGGCCGCCACCTCTCTGGCAAGCCCGCCAATGGCGCCGCTGGCGATATAGGGCGGATTGGCGAGGATGAGGTCGAATCCGCCTTCCAGGCCCTCGAACCAGTCCGCCGCGGCGAAGCGGGCGCGCGCTTCCAATCCCAGGCGCCGGGCGTTCTCGCGCGCAACCCGCAAGCCATCCTGGCTGATATCGATGCCCACACCCTGGGCCGTCGGCAGCTCGGCCAGCAGCGTCAGCAGGATGCACCCGGAGCCGGTGCCGAGATCGAGCAGCCGAAGCGGTCTGCCCCCCAAGCCTTCATCCGGGACCAGCCCGAGCGCCGCCTCGATCAACGTCTCCGTGTCGGGACGCGGATCGAGCGTGTGGGGATCGATGAGGAACGCGCGGCCGTAGAATTCGCGCGCCCCCCGGATGCGCGAAACGGGCTCACCGGCGAGCCGCCGCGCGAGGTAGCCCGCGAGCCGCGCCGCCTGCTCCGGCGCCAGCAGATCGCGCCCGTGAACAATCAGAGACTCATGGCTGAGCCCCGTCGCGTGACACAAAAGCAGCCGCGCATCGAGCGAGGGCATCTGGACGCCCCCCTCCCGCAGCATGCGAGCGGCGGCCGCATGGGCCGACAAGAGGGTGCTGGTCATGAGCCATCCTCCTGCATGGCGGCAAGCTGGCTGGCTTGGTCCTCGGTGGTCAGCGCCTCGATGATCTCATCCAGCGCCGGTTCGCCTTCGAGCACCATTTGAAGCTGATGCGTGGTCAGGCCGATGCGATGATCGGTCACCCGTCCTTGCGGGAAATTATAAGTGCGGATGCGCTGTGAGCGGTCGCCCGTGCCGATCTGGCTGCGCCGGTCCTGCGCCCGCTCGGCATCGAGCTTGGCGCGCTCCAGATCGTAGAGCCGCGCGCGCAGCACCTTCATGGCCTTGGCCCGGTTCTTATGCTGAGACTTCTCGTCCTGCTGGATGACCACCAAGCCGGAAGGAATATGCGTGAGCCGGACCGCGCTGTCGGTGGTGTTGACCGACTGTCCGCCGGGACCGCTCGCGCGGTACACGTCGACGCGCAGATCCTTCTCGTCGATCTGTACGTCCACGTCCTCTGCCTCGGGCAGCACGGCCACGGTCGCCGCCGAGGTATGAATACGCCCTTGCGCTTCGGTTTCCGGCACGCGCTGCACCCGGTGCACGCCGGATTCGTATTTCATCTTGGCGAACACGCCCTTGCCGGTGACGTTGGCGATGATTTCCTTGTAGCCGCCATTGGCGGACTCGCTCGCCGACATGACGCTGACCTTCCAGCCCTGCCGGTCCGCGTAACGCTGATACATGCGGAACAGATCGCCGGCGAACAGCGCCGCCTCGTCCCCGCCGGTGCCCGCCCGCAACTCCAGGATCGCGCTCTTCTCGTCGGCGGCGTCCTTGGGCAGAAGCTGCACCTTCAACTGATGCTCGAACTCTTCGATCTTGGCGTCGAGCGCGCCGATCTCCTCCTCGGCGAGCGACAACATGGCCTTGTCGGAGGTGCGGTCGTCGATAATTTCCTGCAGACCGTCGCGCTCGAGCTGCACTTCTCGCAGCGCGTTGATCGTCGCCACGATGGGGTCGAGCTCGGCAAACTCGCGGGAGAGCTGGACATAGGTCTCTTGGTCGGCGCCGGACGCAAGCGTGCCTTGCACGGCCTCCCAACGGGCGACGAGGTGGTCGAGCTTCTCGGCGGGAATAGTCGTCATGGGATGAGGCGAGGAAGCCTAGAAATTGCTCGGAAGCTTGTCAGCCTTGCGGCTGCGCGGGTCGTCCGGATCCAGGACCGGATCGGAAGCATTGAATCCCGAGGACGAGCCCGGGTCCGACGATGAATCGCCGAGCGCCATCCATAGTCCAACCAGGACCACCGCTGCAACCAGCGCGCCGATGCCCCACTTCAAGAGCGCGGGCTTTTTCTGCTTCGGCTCGGCAAGGGGTTCTGGCTCGAACTCGGCCGTGCCCATGAAGGACGCGTCCTCCTGCAGCGGGGGCGACGCGGGCTCGGGCGGATAGGCCTCGGAGGGATAGGCTTGGGGCGGCTGCTGATAGGCCGCCGGATCGGCCGGATAGGCCTGCGGTTGGGCCTGCGCCGGTTGTGGCCCGTTCTGCCAAGCCGGCGCCTCCGGCGCGTGCCCCGGGATGCCACCAGGGCCCCCTTGCGGAAATTGCGGTGCTCCGGCCGGCCACGGTGCCTGCGGCTGCGGCGCTTGCGGCTGCGGGGCTTGCGGCCGAGGCGCTTGCGGCTGCGGCGCGCGGGGCTGCGCCTGCGGTGCCGGCTGGTGCTGGCCATTAGGCCAGACCGGGGCTTGAGGCATGGCCGGCAGTTGCGGCGCCTGGCCGGCATTGCCGCTAAACACACTATCACCACCCGCTTGCGACGGCATGACGGGAACATCCGGCATGGTTTTTGGCCTCAATTCCACGATGCCCGCTTCGAGTTGCGCATAGATGCGCCGGAGCAGCGGTCTGGTATCGAGATTGAGGAGCGTGCCGTAGGCATTGACCACGCGGCAGGTCTCGGGCCAGGGCGGCAAGGCATAAATTGCCCCCTGCTCAAGCGCTTTGACCACCTCGACAGGGGTGGCAATCCGCGCGGCGAGGTCTGTTTCGGTGAGGTTGCTGGCGACCCTGAGGTCCCGAAACAGCTCGGCCACTTCCGCATCATAGCCAGCTGGCATTGTCCTTGATCCCGTGAAAATAAGTACGCTGCCGCCTGGTATGCAACGACGCGTCGACTAGCACCTGCGGCCAAGCTGCCATGGCTCGACCGGCCCCACCTCCTGCGATCCCTGGCTAACACAAGCCCAATGACGGCGCGTTGGCAAGCCTCGGCGAGACTACCATATGGGCGCACCCATTGCCGACCTCCGCGCGCATGGAAAAATTATACCTGCACGCCGGTTTCAGTCGCAAAGCGCTTCAAATCTTCGCGAACTGACGTCTTTCGCTCCTCGAGCAGCACCTCCAGCGTCTCTTTCAGATTAGCCGCGTCGAGCGACAAGATCATCGCCTTGACCGGGCCCACCGACGCGGGCGCCATGGAGATGGAGCGAAAACCGAGGCCGACCAAGGCCATGGCCTCCAGGGGCCGCCCGGCCATTTCGCCGCAAAGCGTCAGCGGCGTGCCGTGCCGGTCGGCGCCCCGCACGATATGGCGCAGAGCGCGAAGCACCGCGGGGTTCAAGGCATCGAAGCGGTCGGACACGCGGTCATTGCCCCGGTCGGCGGCGAACAGGAACTGCACGAGGTCGTTGGAGCCGACAGAAACAAAGTCCGCCAGGGGCAAGATGTTGTCGAGTTGCCACAGCAGCGCGGGCACCTCGATCATGGCGCCGATCATCAGCTTCGCGGGTTCGGGGCGGCCGTGCCGCTCGAGCAGCGCGACCTCTCTATCGATCAACGCGCGCGCGGTCTCGAACTCCGAAACGTCGGAGATCATCGGCAGCATGATGCGCAGCTCGCGCCCCTGCGCGGCGCGCAGCAGCGCGCGGATCTGCGTGCGGAACAGCGCCGGCCGGTCGAGCGCCATGCGGATGGCACGCCAGCCAAGGGCCGGGTTCTCCTCGACGCCGGCGCGGAAATACGGAATGACCTTGTCGCCACCCACGTCGAGCGAGCGGAACACCACGGGCCGGTTGCTGGCGGCATCGAGGATCGACTTATAGAGGCGGGTCTGCTGATCGAGCCGCGGGAAGGTCGAAGAAATCATGAACTGCAGCTCGGTGCGGAACAGCCCGATGCCATCCGCGCCAGACTGATCGAGATGCGGCAGGTCGAATAACAGCCCCGCATTGATGTTTAGACTGACGCGCTGGTCGTCGAGCGTCATCGCCGGCACTTTGCGCAAGGCTTCGTATTGCGCCTGGCGCCGCGCGCGGAAGCGGACTTTGTCCGCGTAGGCCGAGATGACTTCTTGGGTGGGGCGCAAATGCAGCTCGCCCCCTTCCGCATCGAGGATCGCCGCATCCCCGGGCTCCACGGCGTCCAGCACGCCCTTGCACTGCGTGATCGCGGCAATGCCGAGCGCCCGGGCCACGATGGCGACATGACTATTGGCGCCGCCTTCTTCGAGCACGAGCCCGCGCAGGCGGTGCCTGTCGTAATCCAGCAGCTCCGCCGGCCCCATGGTGCGGGCAAGCACAATGGCGTCCTCGGGCAGCGCGCCCGTGGCGGCCGTCTCCGTGCCGCCCGACAACAGGCGCAACAGCCGGTTCGAAAGATCATCGATGTCATGCAGGCGATCGCGGAAACGCTGATCGGGCATGCGCAGCATGCGCGCGCGTGTGTCGTTGCGCACGCGTTGCACGGCGGCCTCGGCGGTCAGGCCCGTGGCCAGCGCCTCGTCGAGCCGGCGCCGCCAGCCATGGTCGTGCGCGAACATGCGGAAGGCTTCCAGCACCTCATGATGTTCGCCGGCACGGGCGAGATCGCCGCGTTCCATCATCTCGTCGATCTGGCCCGTGAGGTCCTCAATGGCCTGCAGCAGCCGGCGCCGTTCGAGCTCGACATCCTCGGCGATCAGGCGCGTCACCACGATGCGCGGCTCATGCAGCACCACATGGCCCAGCGCCACGCCCTCCGAGATGGGCTGGCCGGTGAAGCGCGCGTTGGAATCGCGGCGGGTCTCCGACGTCACCTCCTCGGTGGCGATGCCGCCCGAGGCCAGCATCTCGGCGATCACCATCGCCGTGGTCTGCAGCGCCTCGACCTCCTCGTCGCCATATTGCCGCATGGTCTGGTTCTGCACCGTGAGCACACCGATCGTGTGTCCGCCGCGCAAGATCGGCACGCCGACGAAGGAGTGGTAGATTTCCTCGCCCGTCTCCGGCCGGTAGGAGAAGGCCGGATGGTGCTGGGCGTCGGCGAACTGCTTCGGCTCGGCCTGCTCGGCGACGAGACCGACAAGACCTTCGCCGGGCTTGAGGTGGGTATTGTGGACCGCGTCCCGGTTGAGGCCTTCGGTGGCCACCAGCTCCAGCGAACCGTCCCGGCGCCGCAGATAGAGCGAGCACACCTCCGCCACGATGTTGGAGGCGATCAACATCACCACCTTGTCGAGGCGAGCCTGGGCGCTCTCGTGCTCCGCCATCACCTCGCGGAGGCGACGGAGCATCTGTCTTGGAGCACCAACTTCAGCCATAACAAAAAGTCCTCGCCGTCCGGCCTTCAGGCCGGACCGAGCCTCCTGAAACTGGTCCTAGATTAGCCGCTTTCGCCCCGCTAGCGGCCGTCCAGTCCAAATAGGGAATGCAAGGTCCGCACCGCGAGCTCGGCATAGGCCGCATCGATCAATACGCTGATTTTGATCTCCGATGTGGAAATCGCCTCGATATTGATGCCTTTTTCGGCAAGCGCGCTGAACATCTCCGCAGCCACGCCCGCGTGACTTCGCATACCGACGCCAATGGCCGAGACCTTGGCAATGTCGGTGGAGCCGCGCAGGTCGAGATAGCCGATGGCGTCCTTGGACTTCTTCAAGACTTCCAGCGCACGATCCAGATCAGCGGACTGGACTGTGAAAGTGAGATCGGTCGAGCGGCCGTCCTCGGAGACGTTCTGCACGATCATATCGACAT
>Ga0209587_1000852_pt1 | contig 14772 bp, 16 predicted proteins | sample NGEPerD_2_FD_184512 | JGI IMG/M metagenome (GOLD analysis project Ga0209587, IMG submission 184512) | Arctic peat soil microbial communities from the Barrow Environmental Observatory site, Barrow, Alaska, USA - NGEE PermafrostL1-D... | ecosystem: Environmental > Terrestrial > Soil > Wetlands >... | reverse complement strand
GTGGCGGAGCGGCGGCATCCGGGCCGGCGGGGGCCTCGGCCACCTCCGTCTCGGGCTTCGGGGCTCCCTCCACGGCCGACGCGGTCACGTCGAGCACCTCGCCGGGTAGGGCCGGGTCGGAGGTCGGGTCGGGCTGGTTCGTGCCCTCGCTCATGACGCTGTGCATGGCGTCGTCGACCTCGCGGCGGAGGTGGTGCTGCACCCGCCGGAATTCGGCCATGCCCTTGCCGACCTGGCGCGCGATGTCCGGCAGCTTGTTCGGCCCGAAGACGAGCAGAGCAACGAGGAGGATGACCAGGATCTCGAGGGGCCCGAGCGAGGGCACGGAACGCTCCTTTCGACCGCCGGTTGACGGGCCCATCGTAGCTCCCGGCGCCTCGGTCGCCGCCTCGGTCGCCGCGTCGACCTTGGGCGAGCGGGAGCGTCAGCTCCGCTGGTTGGTCTGGAGATTGGCCCGCTCGATCCGGGCTCGCGTCGCGTCGGTTTCGACCCGCAACGCTGCGACCCGAGGCCCGATCGCGTCCCGGAACTCGCGAAAGGACTCGATGGCGGGCCCGACGCCGTCGTGGACTCGTCGAGCGGCAACCAACACGATGGCTCCGCCACCGACGACGGCGAGGATCACGAATATCCACAGGAGCGACATCGGCACCGACCCTACCGGGAGGCCCCGCGGCGAACCAGCGCGGCGATCTCGCCGAACCATGCGTCACCGGCGAGCAACTGGTGGAAATCCAACAGGTCATCGGGAGCGATCGGTGGGCCGGCGTAGCGGTGCTCGGCCAGCTCGGCCGGGAGGCGCCAGACCTGCATGCGGACCCCTGACGACACCAACAGGTCCACGATGCGTCGACTGGCTTCCTTGGCGACCGCGTGCTCGCACGACGGGCACCGGAAGCAGTAGGAGCCGGACTCGTCGTCCGAGCACACCCGCACGACGAGATCAGTCGCTCGTAGCTGCACGTCGCCGCAGCTCGGACAGTTGGCTCGGATGCTGGTCACGTCAGGTGCCCTCCCTCTTCTCCGTTGGGCATGCCATCGACACGCCTGCGGGCTTGCTTGAGAGATGATCGGGACTGGATATCGCATGATTCGTCAGCCCCGGTCTCTGGTCACGGGGTCGATTCGGACAGGATTCGGCCGCGAACTCTGCCACGATCAAGCCATGAGCCTGCCGTCCGACGTGATCACGTTCGCCCACCGTGGCGCCCGCAGTGAGGAGCGGGAGAACACGCCGGCTGCCTTCGAACGGGCGTTGGAGCGCGGTGCACGGGGTCTCGAGTCCGACGCGTGGCTCTCCTCCGACGGAGAGGTGGTCCTCGTCCACGACGAGGTGAGCCGGCACGGCTTGCGTCGGGTCCACGTCGGCCGTTCCGGAGCGGCGCGGCTGGCCACGTTCGGCATCCCGCGACTTGCCGACCTCTACGAGGAGCTCGGCACCGACTACGAGCTGTCCATCGACGTCAAGACCCGCGACGCCGCGCGACCCATGATCGACGTGGCCGAGTCCTTCGGTGCGGCCCGTCGGCTCTGGCTGTGCACCCCGAGCCTCTCGCTGCTCGGCGAGCTCAGGAAGGATGAGGTGCGGTGCCACCTCGTGCACTCACAGCGGCGCCGAGCCATCGACCGGCCCCTCGAACGGCACGCGGCTGACCTCGCCGACCTCGGGATCGATGCGATGAACATGCACCACACCGAGTGGTCGACGGGGCTCGTCAGCTTGTTCCACCGCTTCGACGTCGCCGCGTTCGCCTGGGACGTCCAGGAGGTCCGCCACATCCGCACGGTGCTGTCGATGGGCCTCGACGCGCTCTACTCGGACCACGTCGACCGCATGGTCGCCACCGTTGCAGAGTGGAGCGGCTGAACGGCTACCCACCGCCGGCGGCCCCGAACGCCCGGCTCAGCGCGGCGCGGGTTCTCGGCGACGTCGCCGCCGGGACCAGACGCTCGAGCCCACGAACCCCGAGATGATCACGGCGACACCGACGATCACCCACAGCGTGTACGAGGGCCCGATGAAGCCGATGCGGGTCACCGGCCAGATCGTGAGGAATGCGCGGCCGACGATCCAGTCCTCGTGGATGGGACCGAAGGTCCTCGAGTCCAGTGAGGAGCCGCGATTGTCACCCATCACGAAGTAGGTGCCCTCGGGCACCCGTCCCGCGATGCAGCCGGGTTGGCCTTCGTATTCGGTTTCGCACGCGAAGGTGTCGGTTTGCACGCCCGGCGGGAGCCACGGCTGGTCGAGCAGCTGACCGTTGATGAAGATGCCGCCGTCGTGGCCCTCGATCTCATCGCCGGGCAGGCCGATCACCCGTTTCACGAGATCCTTGATCTCGGCGGTGCGGGTCCCCTCGGGGGCCTCGAACACGACGATGTCGCCCCGATGCACGTCGTGGAGGCGGTAGCTGAGCTTGCTGACTGCGATTCGGTCGCTGATCGCCAGGGTGGGCTCCATCGACCCGCTGGGGATGTAGAACACCGCGAACACCAAGGTCTTGACCACGAACGCGATCAGGATTGCGGCCACGACGAAGCCGCCCCATTCGAGCGCGACCCTCCACGGGCTGGTGGGCTCTTCCTCCTCGTCCCCCCAGGCCGGTGCCGCCTGGGTCCCCGGCCCGCCTTCAGCCTGCATCCGCCGCGCGCGGCGAGTCAGCACGGGGAGCGCGTCCGCCGACGCGACGGGCGCGACTGTCGGATCCGGGTTGGGGTCGCGCAGCTCGGTCATTTCTCGGGTCGTCCAAATTGGTCAGGGGTGTGCACGGGGTCCGCGGAATGGTCGGTGCGCCGGCCTGGCGGCGCACGAATCGTCATCCTCCCACGCCCAGGGCGCCTGGATGCGCCCGGCCGGCCGCCGAAGCGTCAGGAGTCGGCCTCGTACCGGGCCCGCACGCGCGCGGCGGCTCGCGCCGCGAGGTCGACCGCCGCGGCCGGGGCCACCACCTGTGCCGAGGGACCGAGCTGGAGCAGCAGCCGCTCCAGCCACGCGGTGCCGCTCACCGACAGCGTCACGTCCATGCTGCCGTCGGCCCGCTCGACGACCGCTTCGGTCGGTGTGGTCTCGGTGACCCAGGAGGCCTCCGATGCCAGCCGAACTGTGACGCGGGTGTCGTCGGGGCCTGCCTGATACACGCCCCGAGCCGGGCCAGGTTCGCTCGTCGGAGTGAAACGCTCACCGCGGTCACGCACTGCTCGGATCCGGTCGATCCGGAACATCCGGTCGGCCCCGCGCTCGTGGCAATAGGCGTCGGTGTACCACTGTCCGGTCGCGAAGAACGGCGGCCCCGGGTCGATCGCTCGGGTGCTCAGGTGATCGTGACCCGCAGACCAGTACTCGATCTCGATCCGGTGACCTTCCTCGGCGGCCCGGCGGACGTGCTCGAGAAACTCCGGATCGCCGAAGTCAACTGCGAGCTCGGCTCCTTCGAGCGCATCGGCGAGCTTGGCCAGCGCGGTCGCCAGAGGACCGTCGTCGTCGGAGCCGGGCACAGCCAGCAGCGCTCGACCGGCGGCGAGGAGGGCAAGACCCTCGGCCGGGCTCAGCCGCAGCGGACGGGTGAAGTAGTCGGCGAGGCTGATCTCGACGGTGTCACCCTCGGGGTCGACGTCGATGTAGTCGCCCGGTGAGTACGGCGGAACTCCCACCATGAGGAGCAGCCACAGGTCCTGTTCCAGTTGCTCGGGTGTGATGCCGAAGCGCCGCGCGATGTCGGTCTTTGCCGATCCGGGGTGGGCGACGATCCACGGCACGAGGGCCAGGACCCGGGTGAGCTCCTCTTCGGCCTGCGGGCGGGGGCTCATGGCGCCACCGCATCGGCGATGACGGTGAGCCAAGCGACGAAGCCGGCGCGCACCTCCGGGGGATCCAGAATCTCGGCGTGCTCGAGGTATTCGAGCACCAGGGACCGCAGGCCGTCCTCGTTGAGGACGTCGAGAGTGACGATCGCACCGCCGTCGGCCTGTGCCTCCACCCGGGCCGACGGGCCCGCTCGCGCCACGAGATCGGCGGAGTGTGTCGAGTCGACCGCGATGCGCACCGGGCGCGGCGTCCCGTGGCCGAGCTGCCACGGTGCCTCGGCCACCGCAGCCTCGGGCCGGAAGCCCTCCGGCACCGAGAACTCGCCGTCGGCTCCGAGGGTCACGTCACCGTCGATGCGGTCGGCGCGAAAGACCCGCATCTGGTTCCGGTCCCGGTCGAAACCGACCACGTACCAGCGCCCGCGTGCGGAGGTCAGACCCCACGGCTCCACGTCGCGGATCTCGCCCCGGTACCCGAACGTCACCGGCGCTCGGCGCCGGGTCGCTTCGAAGATAGGAGCTAACGCGGGAGCGATGGGCAGCACCGCGATCGGCTGGGCCCGGTCGCCTTCCCGTCCGCCGAGCTTCATGAGTGCACCCTCGCCCGCGCGGTTGCCGAGGGAGATGGCGGTCACGGCGAGGTGGAGGGCCGCGACCTCCTCGGTGGTGAGGCCGAGGTCGGGCAGGTAATACGCCGCGGGGTCGACTCGGTAGCGGTAGTCACGCTCGGGGTCCATCTGCTCCAGGGGAACGCCCATCGCCCGCAAGCTGGCCTTGTCCCGCTCGAAGGCCTTGCGCGCGGCTTCGCCCGTCCCGCCGTAGCCGAGGCTGGGCTCGGAGAGGAGCTCCTGGGCGGTGAGCCCCACCGAAGTGTCGAGCAGCGCGGCGAGGAGGTTCAGCAGACGTTCGCGACGATCCATTCCGCGGGCAGGCTACGCCCGGGGTGCCGGCATGGCCGCGGCGAGCGCTCCGGCGGCCGCCGCAGCGAGGAAGAGCGCCGGGTCCTCGGCGACGCTTCGGCCCATGGACGTGACGTCCAACCCGTCGGGGCCGAGCTCGTCGAGCACGTCGGGTGGCTCCACGACCACGACGTCGTGGCGGTCGAAGATGCCTCCCTCGGTGAGATCGGCACGGATCGTCGCCTCTTGGGTTCCCCCGAGGCGAGGCAGCGCGACCGTCACCCGCGATTGGCACGCCACCCGCAGGGTGGTGAGGCTGTGGTGCGAGACACCCTGATGGCGCGGCCGAGGGTCGGCAAAGGAGAGTCGCAGGCACGCGATCGGCCGACCACCGAGGCCCGCGGTGGCATCGAGGACCGGTCCGACCTCGATGCCGGAGAACCCGAGTCGCGTGCCCGTACCCACGATTCCCGGACCCATCGCCACGATCGCCACGTCGGCACCCGCGACGTAGCGCGCTACCGCCAGCGCCGAATAGATCGACACCGCCTCGTAATCGCCCCCGAACGCGTGGCCGCAGGTGATCGTGGTGTCCACCAGTCCCCGGTCCGCAAGCTTGGCGACGAGGTCACTGAGCGCGAGGGGCAACGCAGCACCGTCGGTCATCACGTAGGCGATACGCGCCCCGGGCGCCACCCGGCGGAGGGCGACCGCCACAGCAGGCACCTGACTGTGGAGAGCCGCGGCGACGACGGGCAGACCATCGATCGAGTCGACAGTGGCCAGCTCGGGGTCAAAGTGCTCCTCGGCGCTCCCGACGTCGGTTTGCAAGCTGGTGTAGCGGGCCTTGAGGATGTGGCCGGGCCCCTGCTCGCTCCAGGTCTCGCGCGACAGGTTCCAGTGGACGACATGCCATCCGCCGGTGCCGAGCCCGAGCTCGACCGCGGTGGTGTTCACCACGACTCGGTCACCGGGCGTCACCGCGCCGGTCAACTGGGTCAGGACGTAGGCCCGTTCCGGACCGTCGCCGAGATCCACCTCGATGCGCTGGAGCCCCTCACGCGCCGCGAGCTCGCGCACCACCGCGCCGGTCCGAAATGATGGCATCGCTCAGCCCGCGGCCGATTCGGCGTGAGGCCAGACCCGGAGGAGCAGGGCGGCCAGCTCGTTCATCGCGTGGAAGACAACGCTGGACGGCCCCGCGAGGCGGTGCGCGGGCGTCACCCCGCCGGCGAACGCGTAAGCGCGCATGGCCGCGGCTCTCGCGGCTCGGACGCCGTAGGTGCTGTCTTCCACCACCGCGCACTCGCTCGGCGCCACCCCCATCCACGCGGCCGCGTGGATGAACAAGTCCGGCGCGGGCTTACCCCGCTCCACCTCTTCCGCGCTGAAGATCCGCCCCGCGAACGTCTCGTACAGCCCGGTCACGCCAAGCGTGGCGGCCATCTTGTCGTGGCTGCCGTTCGACGCGACACACGTCGCCACGCCGGCGTCGACGATTGCGCGCACCGCGTCGACGACGCCCTCGACGGGCGTGAGCTCGCGTTCGAACGCCTCCCGATACAGCGGCGCAAACGCCGCATCCCATCCGGGCGCGAGGCCCGACCCGACGTGCGCTTCGATCTCGGCGACCATGAACCCATGGGATCGACCGACGAAGCGGTCGATGATCTCGTCCTCGCTCATCGGCCGGCCGACGCGCTCCAGCACCACCGCGTCGACCTGCACCGCGAGGCGCTCGCTGTCCACGAGGACACCGTCGCAGTCGAAGATGACCAGGCCGGGCCGCGGCCGCGCCACCAGCCTGCTCACAGGCCTGCTCACAGGCGTGCTCACAGGCGTGCTCACAGTCCGGCGATGAGCCGCTCGACGCGCTCATCGGTTGCCTTGAACGGGTCTTTGCACAACACGGTGCGTTGCGCCTGGTCGTTCAGCTTCAGGTGCACCCAGTCCACGGTGTAGTCGCGCTTGCGTTCCTTGGCCCGTTTGATGAACGCGCCGCGCAGGCGCGCCCGGGTCGTCTGCGGCGGGGTCGTGACCGCCTCTTCGATCTGGGAGTCCGACGCGGTGCGGTCGACCTTCCCGCGCCGTTCGAGGAGGTAGTAGAGCGAGCGGCTCCGCGTGACGTCGTGGTAGGCGAGGTCGACGAGCGCAACCCGCGGATCGGAGAGTGCGAGATCGTGACGCTTCCGGAATGCTTCGATGAGGTGGTACTTGATGACCCAGTCGATCTCGGTGTTGAGCTGCAGCGGGTCCTTTTCGAGGTGGGTCATGCAGTGCTCCCACATCTCCAGCGCGGATTGCTCGAGCGGGCTCAACTCTCGCCGCGCCGCGAACCGCAGGGCCCGGTTCAGATACTCGGCCTGAATCTCCACCGCAGACAGCTCTCGACCGTTGGCCAGGCGAACCTTGCGCCGACAGGACACGTCGTGGCTGATCTCCCGGATGGCGCGGATGGGATTCTCGAGGGTGAGGTCCCGCCACGGGCTCGCCTCTTCCTCGAGCATCCGTAGCACGATCGACGCGGCCCCGACCTTCAGCAGCGTCGTGTACTCACTCATGTTCGAGTCACCGACGATCACGTGCAGCCGCCGGAACCGCTCGGCGTCGGCGTGGGGCTCATCGCGCGTGTTGATGATCGGGCGCGAACGGGTGGTGGCGCTCGAGACTCCCTCCCAGATGTGCTCGGCCCGCTGGGTCACGCAGTACATCGCCCCGCGGGCAGTCTGGAGCACCTTGCCTGCACCGGCGTAGACCTGGCGCGTCACCAGGAACGGGATGAGCACATCGGTGAACTTGGCGAAGTCCCGGTCTCGCTCCACGAGGTAGTTCTCGTGACATCCGTAGGAGTTACCCGCCGAGTCGGTGTTGTTCTTGAAGAGGAAGACCTCACCGCGGATGCCTTCCTCGCGCAGGCGCTGCTCGGCGCTCTCGACGAGCCCTTCGAGGATCCGTTCGCCCGCCTTGTCGTGGACCACGAGATCGGCGATCGAATCGCACTCGGGCGTCGCGTACTCCGGGTGGCTCCCGACGTCGAGGTACAGCCGCGCACCGTTCTCCAAGAAGACGTTGCTCGATCGACCCCACGACACGACCCGGCGGAACAGATAGCGCGCAACCTCGTCCGGGCTCAAACGCCGTTGACCACGCAGCGTGCACGTGACGCCGTACTCGTTCTCCAGCCCGAAGATCCGCCGCTGCATGTCGGCCGCATTCTACGGGTGGGCGGTGCCGCTCCCGGTCAGTTGCCGAGCCGTTGGCACGCCGACGTCTTGGCCATGACCTTGTTCAGCCCACCCTTGTCGAGGCGCTTGACCTTTCCAAGGGCATCGTCGAACGCGCCGAACCCCTCCTGGATCACGTCCTGGGCCTCCTGCGCCGCAGCATCCGCGCCGGACACGGAATCGATCGGCATGTCGCCGGCCACGACCGAGGCGTCATCCAACGTGTCTCGGATCTCGACGAAGCCGTTGCGGAGCGTCTTGGCGATCTTCTTGGCGTTCTTCTTGCCGTTCTTGACGTCGGGGTCGCCGGCGCGCTTCAGCTTCTTGATCGTCGTGCTCGTCTGGTCGCTCACGTCGTCGATGTAGCTCACCAGCGCGGCGCGGATCGCGACGGCGTCGTCTTCGGTGCCGATCGTGACGTCGAGCTCCTCGCTACCGGCGGTGGCGGCCTCGACCCAATCGGCGACGGTGCCCCAGAACGCCTTGGCCCACTGCTTGGCCGAGACCGTCTTGGTCGGCTGCGCGTGGGGCGCGGCGGCGACTGACGAGAACGCCGCGCCAACCGCGACGACAAGGATGGCAACGAATGGGCGACGGGACATGGCTGAGTCCTCCAAAAGAGCGTCGGGAAGGGACGTGCTCGAGCGTCGACCTCGGTGGCCGGCGGCTTGAGACCGGGTCGTTCTCTCGGCGGGTTACTTGCCGATCTCCTTGACGGGCTTCTTGACGGGCTTCGCCGCGCCGTCCAGCAAGCCCGTGAGCTCGTCACCCTTGAGCCGGCGGAAGGTACGCCCGGTCCGGGAACGATCCAACAACGCCACCTCCAGCGCGGCGGCGGTCAGCGGCTCACCGTCCTCGGGCGCCAGGACCTTCGCCCCGAGCCGAACCGCTACGCCCAGGTCCGACCCGACGGCGTACTCGCTCTCCAACGCTGCGGTGATCGTCTCGGCCTGGCCGCCGAGCACGGTGAAGCCCTCCTTGTCCATCATCACTCCGTCATAGAGGATGTGGAACAGCTCGTCGGGATGGTCGGGGGTTCGTCCGACCTCCGCGACCAGGATCTCGACCTCGTACGGCTTCATCTCGTGGGTGAAGACCTGGCCCAGCGTCTGCGCGTAGGCGTTGGCGAGCGACCGGGCGTTCACGTCCTCGCGTGAGTACTGGTAGCCCTTCAGATCAGCCAGCCGTATGCCGGCGATCTTCAGCATCTGGAACTCGTTGTACTTGCCGACGGCCGCGAACGCGACCCGGTCGTAGATCTCGCTCACCTTGTACAGCGTGCGGCTCGGGTTCTCGGCCACGATCACGATGCCGTCGGCGCACTCGAGCGCGACGAGGCTGCGACCGCGGGCGATGCCTTTGCGGGCGTAGTCGGCCCGGTCCTTCATCACCTGCTCGGGCGGCACGTAGAACGGCATGCTCATGGTGTCCGCCTCTCGGGCACGCCGGCGCGTCGATCACGCCTCGCTGTGCTCACGTGCTCCCACCCCGCTCGGGGCCACCGAGGAGCTCATCGGCCAGCGATTCGATCTCGTCGTCGGCGAGCATGCGGAATCCGTCGGGATCCATCACGGCAATGGTGGGGAAGATCCGCCGAACCAGATCGGGGCCGGCGGTGGCGGCATCCTCGTCAGCCGCGGCGAACAGGGCTCGCAGCGCCAGGGCGGTCGTGTCCTCGAGGCCCATCCCCTCGTACCACGCGGCCTTGATCCAGTTTCGGGCGTGCACACCGCCGGAGCCATTGGCCTGGTAGTCGAGCTCTTCGTAGCGGCCGCCGGTCACGTCGAAGCTGAAGACCCGGCCGCGCAGCCGCCGTTCGTCGTAGCCGGCGAAGAGGGGGATCACGACGAATCCCTGCATCGCGGCAGGCAGGTTGGTCCTCACCATCTGGGAGAGCTGGTTGGCCTTCCCGTCCAGCGACAGGGGCTCGCCTTCGACCTTCTCGTAGTGCTCGAGCTGCACCTGGAACAGTCGCACCATCTCGACGGCCGGCCCGGCGGCACCCGCGATCGCGATGCCGGAGTGCTCGTCGGCCGGAAAGACCTTTTCGATACGACGGCTGGCGATCGTGAAGCCGGCGGTCGCGCGGCGGTCACCGGCGAGCACGACGCCGCCTTCGAAACGGATGGCCACGACCGTGGTGCCGTGGGCGATCTCCAAGGGCGGGCCACCACCGGCTGCGATCGGCGTCGAATGGGAAACGACGCCGGGAGCTCCGCTCGGCCCGACCCGGCGGAGGAGCTCGCCGAAGGACGGACCCGGGTCGAGTCCGGGCGCAAACGTCGGCAGGGTCGGTTCAGTCATCGCCGGCGAGCCTACCGGCCGACGAGCTCATCCGACGCTACCGACCGTCGAGTCGGATGCGGGTCTACTCTCCGCCCTTTTGCACGTAGTTGCGGACGAACTCTTCGGCGTTGTCTTCGAGGACGGAATCGATCTCGTCGAGGAGGTCGTCCATCTCTTCCTTCAGCTTCTCGCCCTGTTTGGTCGGCGCGGCGACCTCGACGTCTTCGTCGCTGCGCTCCTTCGGAGCGGTCTTCTTCTTCTGTTCGCGTTCGGGCATCCCAGAGCCTCCTACGACGCCAGCCGGGCCACGAGCTCGGCGGGGGTCGAGCATTCGTCGAACAACGGTTCGACATGAGCGCGGGTTCCCTTGAGCGGCTCCATCATCGGGATGCGCCGCAGGGGATCCGAGCCCACGTCGAGAATGAGACTGTCCCAATTCGCCGCGACCACCGAGTCGGGCCACCGGGCCAGGCACGTCCCCCGGAAGTAGGCCCGGGTGCTGTCCGGGGGTTCGGTCATCGCCGTGACCACCTCGACCTCGTCGACCAAGCGCTCGACCTTGCCCGCACGAACGAGGCGCTCGTACAAGGACCGGTTCGGCCGAACATCGTGGTACTGCAAATCGAGCAGCGACAGCTTCGGGTCGTCCCACCCAAGGCCGTCACGGTCGCGGTAGGCCTCGAGCAACCCTTGCTTGGTGACCCAGTCCAACTGGCCGTCGAGCAGGCGAGGATCGCGCTCGAGCGCGCCGAGGGTCGCCTCCCACCGGCGGAGGACGTCCTGGCCGACGGTGTCGCCGCCGCAGCCCTCCAGACCGGTCTCATCGGCGTACTTCTGCGCCAGACGCAGGAACTCCCACTGCAGCTCGACCGCGCTGACTCGTCCGCCGTCGGCGAGCTCGATCGTGGCCCGACATGTCGGATCGTGCGACACCGTGCGCATGGCGTGTACCGGCCCGACGATCGAGAGCTTCTTGTCCAAGAAGTCATCCTCGATCATCGCCAGGACGATCGCGGTCGTACCGACCTTCAGGAACGTCGCGACCTCACAGAGGTTCGCGTCGCCGGCGATGACGTGCAGCCGGCGGTACTTCTCCGGGTCGGCATGGGGTTCGTCGCGGGTATTCACGATCGGACGCTTCAGCGTCGTCTCCAGTCCGACCTCCTCTTCGAAGAAATCGGCCCGCTGGCTGATCTGGAAGTCGACGGCGGCCGCGCCGTTCTCGCTGCCGAGCTTGCCGGAACCGGTGAACACCTGACGGGTCACGAACCAGGGCAGCAGATACCGCACGAGACTGGCGAACGGCGTCGCCCGATCCACGAGATAGTTCTCATGGGTGCCGTAGGAGTTCCCCTTGCCGTCCGAGTTGTTCTTGTGAACGAGGAGCTCCTGATCCGGTTCCACGAGGTGACGCGCCGCCTGCATCGACCGTGCCAGCACGCGCTCCCCTGCCTTGTCGGCCACGACCAGCTCACGCGCGTCGGCGCACTCGGGCGTCGAGTACTCGGGGTGCGCGTGGTCGACGTAGTAGCGAGCGCCGTTGGTCAACACGGTGTTGACGAGGTGGGTCTCGACTTCGGGCGGAGCCGAGCCCTCACGCGCAAAGCCGCGTGCGTCACGCCCGGGCGACTCGTCTTCGAAGTCCCAGCCGACCTTGCGATGTTCGACGTAGGCGTTGATGAGCATCGACGACGCGAGCACCGGGTTGGCCTCGGCCGCGCCGCGTATCGCCACGCCGTATTCGGTTTCGATCCCGCAGACTTTCGGGACGGACATCGCGCCAGGCTACTGCCGGGCTTGCTCACGCCGTCGGCGCGAACTCGTGGCCGCCTGGGATCCCCGCGACCTGCGCCTACAGGTATTGGCCGGTCGTGGCTTGTTCGATCTGGCGACCACCCGACGGCTCACGACCCTCGCTGACCAGGGTGCGTACGAACACGATGCGCTCTCCCTTCTTGCCCGAGATCTTGGCCCAGTCGTCGGGGTTGGTCGTGTTGGGGAGGTCTTCGTGCTCGCGGAACTCCTGTTTGATCGAGTCGAGCAGGTCCTGGGTGGAGATGCCCCGGGCTCCACCGCTGATCTGACGCTTGATCGACAGCTTCTTCGCGCGCCGCACCATGTTCTCGATCATGGCTCCGGAGGAGAAGTCCTTGAAGAACAGGACCTCCTTGTCACCGTTTTGGTAGGTGACCTCGAGGAACCGATTGGGTTCGTCCACCGAGTACATCGCTTCCACCGCGCAGTCGATCATCGCGGCGACCGCCGCGTCGACATCTCCGTCGTGTCGCTTCGTCTCGTCTTCTGCGATCGGCAGCTCGGGGAGTAGGTACTGGCTGAAGATCTGGGTTGCCGACTCCTCGTTGGGCCGCTCGATCTTGATCTTCACGTCGAGCCGCCCGGGGCGCAGGATCGCGGGGTCGATGAGGTCTTCACGGTTCGACGCGCCGATCACGATGACGTTCTTCAAGGCCTCGACGCCGTCGATCTCTGCCAGGAGCTGCGGCACGATCGTGGACTCGATGTCAGAGGAGATCCCGGTGCCCCGGGTGCGGAACAACGAGTCCATCTCATCGAAGAACACGATGACCGGCACACCCTCCTCACTCTTCTCGCGCGCGCGCTGGAAGATCAGCCGGATCTGGCGTTCGGTCTCACCGACGTACTTGTTGAGCAGCTCGGGGCCCTTGATGTTCAAGAAGTAGGACCGCGTCTGCTCGTTCCCGGTCTTCTCGGCCACGCGCTTGGCCAGAGAGTTGGCCACCGCCTTGGCGATGAGTGTCTTGCCGCAGCCCGGTGGGCCGTACAACAAGATGCCCTTGGGCGGCTGGAGCTGGTGCTCGTGGAACAGATCTGCGTGGAGGTACGGCAGCTCGACGGCGTCATGGATCTGGTCGATCTGGTAGTCGAGACCGCCGACATCGACGTAGGTGACGTCGGGAACCTCCTCGAGGATCAGCTCCTCGACCTCGGGTCGCGGGAGCTGCTCCACGAGCAGGCCCGAGCGGGACTCCATGAGGAGATGATCACCCGCGCGGAGCTTGTGATCCGCGAGCGCGTCGCTCAGCTCGCACACCCGCTCCTCGTCCGCCCGGCCGACGACCAGGGCGCGAGATCGATCCTCGAGGAGCTCCTTGAGCACCATCACTTCACCGGAGATCTCGGGGCCTCGGGCGAGCACGACATTGAGCGACTCGTTGAGGACGACCTCCTGGCCGCGGCGGAGGACGGTGAGATCCAGCTCGGGGTGCGCGGCGACGCGCATCTTGCGTCCCGCGGTGAACACGTCCACCGTGTCGTCGTCGTTCGACCCGAGAAACGTGCCGTACGCCGACGGCGGCATCGTGAGCTTCTCGGCCTCTTCGCGCAGCGCGGCAATGTGCTCACGGGCCTCGCGCAACGTGGCCGACAGCTTCTCGTTCTGCGAGACGCCCTGAGCGAGTTGGCCCTTCGTCTCCAGCAGGCGTTCCTCGAGGGTACGCACTCGCGTGGGGGCGTCTTGCAGACGCCGACGCAGGAGGATCACCTCCTCTTCGAGCGTCTTGAGCTGGGACTGGAGCTCATTGACCTGGCGCTCGTACTCGACGAGTCGCCGATCGTGCTCGGAAGCCATCCCTACTCCCCTTCCTCACTGGTCCCTCACCGCGCAGACCCTCGCCGCCGGTAGGGGTCACCCGGTGCAGTAGACCCAGCCATCTCGTAGGTTGGGGGACCGACTCGGCGACCCTACACCGGGCAACGTATCGCCTCGCGCCGTCGGACCAGGGGAATTAACCCCGTGCGGACTTGATAAATTGACGGGACCATTCTCGGCCCCTACGCTCGGCACAGGGCGTTCGGGTCGGCACGCGACCGCTTCGTACGTCATGCCATCGAAACCGTAGGATCTGCCCGGTCCGGCACGGTACATCCGAGCACCCGAATCACGGCAGACACGAGACACAGGAGAGGACGACCCCGATGAAGGTCTGGATCGATCAGGACCTCTGCACCGGCGACGGCCTGTGCGAGGAAATCGCCCCCGACGTGTTCGCCCTGCTCGACGACGGCCTCGCCTACGTCAAGGACGGCGGGAAGGTCCTGAGCGACCCGGGAGGCGCCGAAGCCCTCGCCCCGATCCCCGCGGGCATGGAAGAGGCGACGATCGAGTCCGCCGAGGAGTGCCCCGGCGAGTGCATCTTCATCGAGGTCGACTGAGCCACGCACCTTCGCACAACGTGTGACCGAAGGCCCGGGCTCTGCCCGGGCCGTTGCGCGTGGCGGCCATCGTCAGATGCCGAGGCACGGCCCGGTGTCCACCTGAGAACGGGTGCCCGCGTCGACGGTCGCTCGAAGCTCCGCGTCGGTGAGGGCGTACGCGGTGCCTGGCTGACCGGGGTCGATCGCGAAGGCGACCCCCACGGCCTCGCCGATCTCGTTGACCAGAGCGCCGCCGGAGTCACCGGCATGGAGGTCGGCTGCGAGCACGAAGACGTCGCGCTCGGTCCGCTGATCGCCGTAGATGTCGCGCCCCAGCGCGGTGATCTGGTCCTCGATCCGCGACGGGGTCGGCTCGTCTCGAC
>Ga0209587_1000850_pt1 | contig 14774 bp, 10 predicted proteins | sample NGEPerD_2_FD_184512 | JGI IMG/M metagenome (GOLD analysis project Ga0209587, IMG submission 184512) | Arctic peat soil microbial communities from the Barrow Environmental Observatory site, Barrow, Alaska, USA - NGEE PermafrostL1-D... | ecosystem: Environmental > Terrestrial > Soil > Wetlands >... | reverse complement strand
CTTTAGTAGTGATTTGTAAATTCACTACCAATACCTTGGTAGTGAATTTACAAATCACTACTAAAGTTGGACGTAAAATTAAAAGGGCTGGCCTACATTTATCAAAAATTAAACACACTCATGGAAAACCCTAAAGGAGAAAAAATTCCTAACGCAACCACTTCGGGAAGTTACGCATACGGCTGGCAGCAGTTGAAGAAATATTTTTTGTACTTCTTGGCCATCATTTTGATTGTCGCTATTGCCGATTCCCCTTTTTCAAAAATCAGTGATATGGAATGGGAAAATAGCCCTGTCACCTACTTCCTTCAAATGTTGGCTATGGCCTATGGTATTCTATTTTTGCCAATCATCAAATATGGCGGTGACATTCTTATACTTCGGGGCATTCGCAATGAGGAATTGGAGTTTGGGGAACTGGTTATCGGTTTTAAAAAGAACTATCTCAATATTGTACTTGCCCACTTGATAACCACGGCGATAATCATCATAGGCTTTATCTTTTTTATTGTTCCGGGAATTATTTTTGCCTGTAGGCTGGTCTTTGTTTCGTATTTAGTTATGGATAAAAATATGGAGCCCATTGCCGCTATCGAAAAAAGTTGGGCCATGACCAGGGGCCACGGTTGGCGTATATTAGGTATGGCCTTGCTTGCCGTGCCTATCTTTATTCTTGGGTTGATTTGTTTTATTATTGGGGTCGTGGTATCGATGATGTGGATCCATTCAGCCTTTGCAGCCTTATATTATGCTATCGATTTGGAAGAGGAAGCTACTTTGATCGGCGGACAGTGAGCGCTTGGCAGGTGATGGTTTATGCTCGTGTTTGTAGTTTGTTTTGCTCCATCTAACTTTTTAGTGGCGTGTGTTTATAAGGTGGAAATATCTTTAGCCTCTTGTTTTTCAAAGGGATCAAGTGCTTTTAGCGCCTTTTCTACTGAAGTAATCCCTTCAAAGACCAATAACAACCGTAACCCGTTGCGGGTCTGTTTTTCCTTGATTTTACAGCGTTGCGCATGTGACTGCACGAACTGTAGCACTTTCGTAAACGTATCGGTCTGGTAGAAACCGGATTGCTGGTCGGCGATGAAATAACCTATCATCTTACCTTTTTTCATTACGATCTTTTCGAGGCCGATGCCGTTGGCGATCCATTTGATGCGGACAGAGTTCAGCAGGTCTTCGGCCTGGGTGGGCAGCTCGCCGAAACGGTCGATGAGTTCGGATTCGAATTTTTGCAGGCCTTCCTCATCCTTGACCTGATTGAGTTCGGTGTAGAGGTTGAGGCGTTCGGATATGTTGTTAATGTAGTCGTCGGGAAAGAGCAGTTCGAAATCGGAATCGATCTGGGTTTCCTTTACAAATACTTTTTCACGGTGGCCTTCGACTTCTTCGTAGAGTTCCTTGAATTCGTTTTCCTTGAGTTCGTCGATGGCCTCGGACAGTATTTTTTGATAGGTCTCGAAACCGATTTCATTGATAAAGCCGCTCTGTTCGCCACCTAGTAAATCGCCCGCACCTCGGATTTCCAAATCTTTCATTGCAATATTGAAACCGCTACCGAGCTCGGTGAACTGTTCGAGGGCCTCGATGCGTTTTCGGGCATCGGCTGTCATGACGTCGTAGGGCGGGGTAATAAAATAGCAGAAGGCTTTTTTATTGCTACGCCCCACACGGCCGCGCATCTGGTGCAGGTCGCTCAATCCGAAATTATTGGCGTTGTTGATAAAGATGGTGTTGGCGTTGGTGACGTCGAGTCCGCTCTCTACGATGGTGGTGGAAACTAGCACATCGAATTCGCCGTTCATAAAACTGAGCATCAAGGTTTCCAGTTTTTTGCCTTCCATTTGTCCGTGGCCGATACCGACCTTGGCGTCAGGCACTAGGCGTTGGATCATTCCGGCGACTTCCTTGATGTTCTCGATACGGTTATGAATAAAGAATATCTGCCCGCCGCGTTGTATTTCATAACTAATCGCATCGCGGATAATTTCCTCGGAGAACCCGATGACCCGGCTCTCAATCGGATACCGATTCGGGGGCGGCGTATTGATAATGGATAAGTCTCTTGCCGCCATCAAACTAAATTGCAAGGTACGGGGAATGGGCGTAGCGGTCAGGGTCAGAACGTCAACATTTTCCTTGATGGCTTTTAGTTTGTCTTTTACTGAAACCCCGAATTTTTGTTCCTCGTCCACAATGAGGAGGCCGAGGTCCTTGAACTTTACCTTTTTATTGACGAGTTGGTGGGTGCCAATGATGATATCGACTTTTCCGGATGCTAGATTTTCCAAGGTCTCCCGACGCTCTTTGGTCGTACGGAAACGGTTGAGGTAATCAACGGTTACCGGCATGTCGGCCAGCCGTTCCTTAAAGGTTCGGTCGTGTTGAAAGGCCAAGATAGTGGTCGGCACCAAAACGGCGACCTGCTTGCCATTGTCTATGGCCTTGAACGCGGCGCGAATGGCGACTTCCGTTTTTCCGAAGCCTACGTCGCCGCAGATGAGGCGGTCCATCGGGCGTTCACTTTCCATATCGCGCTTTACGTCTTCGGTGGCCTTGCCCTGATCAGGAGTATCTTCATAGATAAACGAGGCCTCTAATTCGTCTTGCAAATAGCTGTCCGGGCCGTATTGAAAGCCTTTGTCCAAACGCCGTTTCGCATAGACCTTGATGAGGTCGAAAGCGATTTTTTTGACGCGGGTCTTGGTCTTTTGTTTTAGTTTTTTCCAAGCAGCGGAACCGAGTTTGTAGATTTTGGGCGGCGCACCGTCCTTACCGTTGAATTTGGATATTTTGTGCAGGGAATGGATGCTCACGTATAGAATATCGCGTTCGCCGTACATCAGTTTAATCGCTTCCTGCTTTTTGCCTTCGACATCAATTTTTTGCAATCCCCCGAACTTGCCGATACCGTGGTCGATATGGGTCACGTAATCGCCGATTTCAAGTTTATTGAGTTCCTTTAGTGTGATGGCCGCCTTTTTTGCGTATCCGTTTTTCAGGTAGAATTTATGATAGCGTTCAAAAATTTGATGGTCGGTGTAGCAAACAATTTTAAGGTCGTTATCAATAAAACCTTGGAACAACGGGAAAACGATGGTTTGATAATGCACGTGCTGGTTCGCATCCTCAAAAATGGCCTGAAAACGTTTTGACTGTGTTTCGCTGGCGCAAAAGATATAGTTGGTGTAGCCTTGTTCTTTGTGTCCGTTAAGGTCAGCAATCAGTAGGTCGAATTTTTTGTTGAAGGAGGGTTGGGGTTTTGTATTAAAGGATATTTTAGCTGGTTGTATCTCGACTGCGGTCGATGTGGCATCCGTGGTGGTGTCGGGCACTTCAAATACGCCCGGTACAGGCTCGGTCGAGATGTTTTGGGACGGTGCGCCTCCCAAAGTAATCATCCCAAACCCTTCCAATTGCATCCTAAAACTCTTGGAGTTCATAAAAAGTTCTTCGGGTTCGGCGTGTTTGATGTCTTCGGATAATTTTCCGAAAGCGGCGATAGCCTTTCCAAAGAAATCATCCAATCGGTCAAAAATAAAATCGATATTCTTGGCAAATACTATAGTTTCAGAGGATATGTACTCTAAAAAGCTTTCCCGTTTTTCTTGGATCAGCTTATCTCCCACATTGGGAATCACAGTTATTTTCTTTACCTTGTCCGTTGATAGTTGTGTCTCTACGTCAAAGGTGCGGATGCTTTCCACTTCATCCCCGAAAAACTCGATACGATAGGGCTCGTCATTGGAAAAGGAAAATACGTCGACAATACCCCCGCGAACGGAAAACTCCCCCGGTTCCGTAACAAAATCCACTCTCTTAAACTGGTATTCGAAAAGTACCTCGTTCAGAAAATCCAAGGAAAGCGAATCGTCCAATTTGATTTTCAGGGTATTCTTGTCCAATTCTTTTCGAGTAACTACCTTTTCAAATAGCGCATCGGGATAGGTAACGATTATCGCCGGTTTTTTCCGGGAATTGATGCGGTTCAGAACCTCGGCACGCAAGAGCACATTGGCGTTATCGGTCTCCTCGATCTGGTAGGGCCTGCGATAGCTTCCAGGATAGAAAAGGACGTCTTTTTCGCCGATTAACTGCTCCAGGTCGTTGAGGTAGTAGGCGGCTTCTTCCTTGTCGTTGAAAATTAAAAGGAAGGGGTCATCCGACTGCCGGAAAACATCTGACAGAACAAATGAAAGTGACGAACCTACAAGGCCGTTAATCTTAACGGGGAATTTCCCGCCACCGGGATTTTTAAATTTAGCAATAGCCTCCCGTAGTTTCCGGCTTTTCGGAGACTGTGCGAACAATTGGGTGATCGAGGAATGGGTCAACTTTCTTTTTTAGAAAGTGCAAAGATAATAAGACAGGTTCAATGCATAGCATCCATTTTTATCCAATTTGGATTAACTTATATCCTAAAAAAACCGCACCTTTAAAGACAATGGGAAAATTTTAGAATATGGATTTAAAATTAGAAAATAAAAGAGTATTCATTTCAGGTTCCACAAAAGGCATCGGGAAAGCCATTGCCAGGACATTGGCAGCGGAAGGAGCAACGGTAATCATTAATGGCCGCTCTCAAAACTCCATCGAAGAGGCATTAAAGGAAATTAGAAAAGAGGTGCCCAATGCCGATATTTCGGGAATCGCGTGTGACTTTGCCAAGCCTGCTGAAATCGACTCGCTCATTAAATCCTGTGGCGATATCGACATTCTGATCAACAACCTAGGTATTTTCGAGCCCAAGGATTTTTTGGACATTCCAGATGCCGATTGGCAGAAATTCTACGATATTAACGTAATGAGCGGTGTGCGTTTGTCACGGGCATTTTTACCCGCTATGTTAAAAAAGGATTGGGGCAGGATTATCTTTATATCTAGCGAAAGCGGTATCAATATCCCTCAAGAAATGGTACATTACGGAATGACAAAGACTGCCCAACTTGCTATATCCCGTGGTATCGCAGAGAGCACCAAGGGTACTAAAGTGACGGTAAACGCGGTGCTTCCCGGTCCCACGTTGTCGGAAGGGGTCAAGGAATTCACCGGAATCGGAAAAGAACAATCTAGGGAAGAGGTGGAAAAGGGGTTCTTTAAGACCGAACGCCCATCATCCCTTATACAGCGCTTTGCAGACCCTCAGGAAGTTGCCAACATGGTCGCCTTTGTGGCAAGTCCGTTATCATCGGCAACCAATGGTGCGGCCTTAAAAGTTGATGGTGGGGTAGTGAAAACCGCTTTTTAAATTAAATTTTACAATGGAAAAAAAGGAGAAAAGGGTAGGCAAGAAATTTGACGTATTCGTGATAGGTAGCGGAATCGCCGGACGGACCGTGGCGAAAGCCTGCGTTGCGGCCGGACTCAAAGTGGCGATTGCGGATAGGCGCGAATATGGCGGTGTCTGTGCGAATCGCGGCTGTGATCCCAAAAAAGTACTGCTAGGGGCAACCGAGGCTTGGGAAATGGCGGAACAGCTGCAAGGAAAGGGGTTGGAATCGATGCCGAAGATCAAATGGAAAAAGCTGCAAAAGTTCAAAAGGAAATTTACCAGTGCCGTTCCCAAGTCCACCGAAGAGACTCTGGAAAAATTGGGGATGAAACTATACCATCAATCCCCTAAATTTTTAGATGAAAACACCTTGTCCGTAGAGGGAAAGACGGTGCTGGCCGATAAAATCGTTATCGCAACCGGTTATGAGCCACGACCACTGCCTTTCGACGGCGCAAAATACTTAAAGGTGAGCGACGATTTTCTAAACCTCAAAAAACTTCCGAAAAGCATCCTTTTTATAGGTGCAGGCTATGTTGGGATGGAATTTGCCCATATGGCCGCACGTAGTGGCTCAAAAGTTACCCTTATCGACTTCGCCGACCGACCTTTAGGGCCTTTCGATTCAGATTTGGTCAAGGAACTAACAGAATATTCCAAAAAAATGGGCATCGAATTTATTTTTAAAGCGGATGTCAAATCCATCAAAAAGACCAAGAAAAAATATAGGATAACCTATAAAAAGGGAGGCAAGACAGAATCCCTAAAAGCGCATATGATGTTCAATACGGCGGGGCGGATTCCTTCGATTTCCGATCTGGATTTGGAAAAAGGTAACGTAGCTTTCGATGAAAAGGGAATAGAAACGGATGCCTATCTCCAAAGTAAATCTAACCCGAACGTGTATGCCTGCGGTGATGTGAGCGATCATGATGTTCCGTTGACCCCATTATCGGGCAGACAGGGCTATGTGGTCGGCGAGAATATTGTCAACGGCAATAAAAAGAAACTGGATACGCCGGTTATTCCTTCTGTAGTATTTACCTTGCCCAACATGGCCAGCGTTGGATGTTCGGAAGCCGAAGCCAAAGACCGGTATAAGAATGTCATCGTAAAGCAGGGGTCAGTGCCTAACTGGTTCAGCGCCAAGCGGATTAATGCGCCGGTATATGCCTATAAAATTCTTTTGAACGAGCGTACCGAAGAAATTGTCGGCGCCCATCTCATTGCACCCGAGGCTGCGGAGACTATAAACCTGTTCACCATGGCCATCAACAACAAAATGACGGCGAAAGACGTTAAACGGACGATTTTTACGTATCCGAGCTGGGGGAACGATATTAAAAGTATGCTTTGAGATTCATTTGGTAGTTGCTGTGGAGGTTGGCGGTGAAAAAATTGTTAGTCAAGAGTCACAAGCCTGCTACTTTCATAACTTATAATTCTGGATTTTTTGACTTCGCATTTCCAACGTTGTACCCCGTATTTATTTTTTCATTCTTTCCATCAACTTAAGACCCGGATTGGTCGTTCTGTTCCGATAGGCATGTATGGCAATAATGATAAATAAAACGATGCTGCAGGTCAAGGCCATGTTCGCCAGAGAATCGATGGAGTTGTGATGCCTTACAAAAATAGCGATCAATGACCAGACGCCAACGATAGCAAACTCGCGCATGTTGCGTTTCCAAATCATTATAATGTTCAGCAAAGTGGCTACTGTAATCATCATAATAGTCCAATCTTGGTCGCCCAGGCCGAAACCGTCCCAACCGATTTTGGTCAGATAGGCGGACACATTGGCGATGGTGGCCACGGCAATCCATCCGCTGTAGAGGCAAATGGGCCACCATACGAAGGCGATGACCTCGATGGGGGCATCCCAGCGTTCCATGTTGGTGTTCAAAATGATTTTTATTAGGGAAAATAGGATACCGAGCATGATGAGAACGGACAATCCCGTATAATTATAAACAAATGCAAGCACCCATGCAGCATTCAAAAGATTGGTCAACACGAACCAATAGCCGGTCTGCTCGATAAACGGACTTTCCTTTTTACTGAAAAATGCGCGTCGGATTTGAAAAATAGCGTAGGCGAACAATCCCAAGAAAATGATTCCCCAAATGGCAAAGGCATAGTCCGCTGGCGTAAAGAGGTTGTCGTATTTTTTGCTGATTTCGCCGATGGTGGTATCGTTCAAGCGCAGGGCCTGGGAGACGTAGTTGACGGCAATAACGAATATTACGGACAACAAGTTTAGAATAGCCAAAGTCTTTTTCATAGATTATTTTAGGTAAATCATAGGTTTATTTTAGGTAAAAAAATTTTAAATAATGCAGCCTTCGTGAACTCTGTGCCTTTTTTCTGTGAACTTTGTGGTTAAAAAAGCTGGCCGAGTTTTACTACAACGGTCTCGAAGGTTTACGAACAGGTCACAAAGAAATTGAAAGGTTCAAATCAACGTACTTCTCAACGTACTTCTAACTGGACTAAATCAAAATTAAATACGGAAAAGAGAATTTTCGAACCTAATTCAATTTAAAACGAGCTATTTCGAAAACCGCCTTCTCCGTTTAGATTCCTTCAATTCCACCTTAAAAACCGAATCCCCGGCAACCGCAAAGACTTCGTCGGTTTCGGTAGGTTCCAAAATATAGGTGCCTGTAAAGGTTCCAAAAGCGGGAAGGATCATTTGATGTTCCGATTTAAAAAAGCAGGCTAGGCGAAGCGTTTGCCTTCCCGAACCGCTTAACCGTATGGCTGGATGAATATGCCCGGAAAAGTTGAAAAAACCGTTCCGTTCTTCGGGATGGTGAGTGAGCAGAAAGCCATCCAGCTGCACTTCCGAGACTACGCGTATGCCCAAAGCCTCATATTTTAATGGGGATATGATGTCGTGGTTTCCGGCGACTAAAACAATATCCGAAATAACGGTGGATGTCCATTTTTCAAACAATTGCCATTCCGTGTTCAAGGAGGAATGGAAGAGATCCCCTAAAAAAATCAGGATTTTCGGTCGGAAGAAATTGACGGCGGCATCCATCAGGGCGAAATTTTTTTGGATGGCATTTTGGGGAACTGCCGCCCCGAACTTGCGAAAATGGGAGACCTTGCCCAGATGCACGTCACTGATTAGAAGAATGGATTTTTCTTGCCAGAACAGGGCGCCTGATGGGTGCAGGGCAAAGGTTTGGTTTTGGATTTTTAGGGATTGGGTCTGCATGTAGGTCAAAGATAGTTACTTCCGCATCAAAATTGCCGCCATCCTTTTGATCCGATCCTCCAATTTTTCGCTGGATAGTTTTTCACGGCTCATCCTATCTGTAATTAAAGGAAAGGAAAAGGGCGTTGGTTTTTCGCAGGGCTTCCAGACGATTTCTTGGGTCGCTATCCTTTCTAATGCCAATCGCAAACGGCCTTCTTCGAGCTGGTGCTCGAAGGTTTCGCGAAAGGCCTGTTGATAGAGGAGGTTTTCCGGTTCGTAATCTCGAAAAACATCGAACAGCAGCTGTGAATTGCTCTGCAGGTGCTTCATTTTGATGCCTTTGTTGGGGTAGCCTGTAAAGACCATCCCGCTGATGACCGCAATATCACGGAACTTTCGGCGGGCCATTTCGGTGGAGTTCAGGCTTTTTTGAAGGTCGTCGAGCATGTAATCTGTAGTAAATAAATTGTTGTCCAATATCTGTTGAATGTCGATTTCCTGATCGGACAGGAGTTCGAAACCGTAGTCGTTAAAGGCGAGCGAGAAGGTAATCGGCGATAATAGGCTAATGCGATAGCCCAACAGGCTGCCCATGGCCTCGTGAACGAATCGGCCTTCAAAAGGGTAGACCATGTGATGATATCCATCGTGGGTTTTGAACGTTTCGATGAGCAGCTCGTCGGGCGAGGGCACGATACTCTCCTTGCGCTGTCTTTGGAATAAATGGGATAGCGAACGTATTTCTATGGATTGTTGGCTCTTATCCAAATTGGCCGTATAGAGTTCTTCTCGAAGCAGTTCGGACATTTGTGCGGAAAGCGACAATCGCCCGCCCATCCAACTCGGCACCTTGTTGGTTTTTTTGGATGATTTTTTCACATGTACCTGCATTTCCTTGATACGGATGAATTCCAGATTGCGCCCGGCAAAGGTGAATACGTCGCCCCGGTTCAGTTTGGATACAAAAAATTCCTCGATACTGCCTATGTAACCGCCGCTCTGGTATTTTACGGCAAGGTTCGCATCACCGACAATGGTGCCGATCTGAAACCGATGGCGCATGGCGATTCCCCGATTATTGACCTTGAACCGACCGTCATCCTCGACTTCTACTTTTTTATATTCGTCGTAGGTCTGTAGGCTTTGACTGCCCATGACCAAGAAATTGAGCAGCCATTGCCACTGGTCTTCCGAAATGGCCTGATAGCAAAAAGTCTGTTTAATTTCTAGGAAGATTTCTTTTGGATAAAATCCGTCGGAAACGGCCAAAGTACTCAGATACTGGAGCAATACATCGAAGCTGTTGAGGTAGGGGAGGCGGTCTTCCACCGCATTTTGCTTTACCGCCTTTTGCAATGCGGATGCTTCGATAAGCTCAATGGCATGGGTCGGAAGAAAGTAGATGACGCTCTCCTTGCCCGGGCGGTGGCCGCTACGGCCGGCACGTTGCAGGAAACGGGCCACGCCTTTCGGGCCGCCGATCTGTACGACGGTTTCCACGGGGGCGAAATCGACACCCAAATCTAAACTTGAAGTACAGACCACTGCCTTTAGGCTTTCGTTGCGGATGGCCTGTTCCACCCAATTTCGGGTATCCTTGTTGATACTGCCGTGGTGCATGGCGATTTCCCCCGCGTATTCCGGATGTTTTTCCAGTATCTTCTGAAACCAGATCTCACATTGACTACGGGTATTGGTAAACAGCAGGGTGGTTCTGCTGTTGTTAATTATCGGTACGACAAATTCCAGTAAATGCAATCCCAAATGCCCCCGCCAAGGGAAGGTTTCCATTTTTTTTGGAATGATACTTCGGACGGTAATTTTTTTGTTGAGGTTCGCCTTGATCAGCAGCGAATTCTCAAAGGTGGGGGTTCGGGGCCCCAGAAGCACTTCCCGAGCCTGTTCCAGATTGCCGATGGTGGCGGAAATCCCCCAAATCCGCAAATTTTTGGAAACCGTTTTTAATCGGGATAGGGCCAGTTCCATCTGTATACCGCGCTTGGTGCCCAACAGTTCGTGCCATTCGTCGACCACAATGGCGGAGCAGTCCTTGAACATAGTATCGTAGCCTTTGGAAGCCAGTAGTAATTGGAGGCTTTCAGGCGTGGTGATGAGCAGGTCGGGCATTTGTTTTTTCATTTGAACCCTTTCTTTGGTGGACGTATCGCCGGTACGGATGCCTACGGTCATCTGTGTACCCAGATCGGCCGCGACCCTTTCTGCTGATTGCCGTATTTCTTGGGAAAGGGCGCGCAAAGGTGTTATCCAAACTGCCTTTAATCCCTTTTTGTGTTTGGTCTTGTAGTCCGGATTATTTTTGATGTAGTTCAGCACGATCGGAAACCACAGCGCATAGGTCTTACCGCTGCCCGTAGGCGCGTTCAGGAGGCCGTGTTTACCCTGCAGGAAAGCCTTCCAAGTATCCTTTTGGAACTTGAAGGGTTTCCAGTTTTGTTGCTGGAACCAGGATTCGGCTATTTCGTAAAGTTCGTTTCGTGTCACTCTTTACCTTTTTTACTTCTTTTCAAACAATCATATCCTTCAGATCCTTCAAACTATTCGCCTCCCCGATCTTCTTGTCCTGCCGCCATCGCAATATTCTGGGAAATCGGGTCGCCACTCCGCTTTTATGCCGTTTTGACAGTGCAATGCCCTCAAAGGCGATCTCAAAAACATGGTGGGGCGTAACACTGCGCACTGGCCCAAAGCGTTCCAATGTGTTCTTTTTGATCCAATTATCCACTTTTCGGAACTCGGCGTCGGTCAGTCCGGAGTACGCTTTGGCGAAGGTGACCAGTTCTTTTTCTCCGTTTTCCTTGTTGTCCCAAAGGGCGAAGGTGTAATCGGTGAACAGGTTGCTGCGCCGTCCGTGGCCGCGCATGGCGTAGGTGAGAACCGCGTCGATGGTGAGGGGATCGACTTTCCATTTCCACCAGTCGCCTTTTTTTCGTCCGACGAGATAGGGGGAATCCTTGCGCTTTAGCATTAGGCCCTCGCTGTGGACTTCCCGGGAGCGTCCCCGTTCTTTGGCGGCTTCTTCCCAAGATGTGAAATGGATGGTTTCGGAGAGGTGTAGCGGTATCTCGACCGCGCTCGATACGGAGGTTTCGGCTGTGCTCGATACGGCTGTCTCGATTGCCCTCTTTGCGGCTGCCTGTGTTGGATTTGGTACTGGCTCTGCTACCGAATGAAATAATTTTCCCAACAGTTTTCTCCGTTCTATAAACGCCATTTCCCGAATATCATCCCCTTCCCATTCCAGCAAATCGTAGGCTTTCAAGATTACGGGTACTTTCTTCAAAAGGTTTTTAGAAACCGTTTTTCTACCGATTCGTTTCTGTAGGTCGTTGAAAGTTCCGATTTCACCTTTGGGATAAGGCAGGATCTCGCCGTCAATAGCTGTGCCGTTCGGAATGGCACCAATAAACGCATGGAATTCAGGATATTTGTCCGTTATCAGTTCCTCCCCACGGCTCCAGACAAAGATTTCATCGTTTCTAAGGATGATCTGCGAGCGGATGCCATCCCATTTGTGTTCCGCCGACCAATCGTTGACATCCCCCAAATCATTCACTTCGCTTTCTATGGCATAGGCCAAATAAAACGGATACGGTTTGGACAGGTAATCGCTCTCGTTCTCCTCCAAAATCAGCTCTTGAAACGATATTTTATCGGGATTCCAATTGCCCATCAGTTTGTAGGCGAGAATATCCTCATCGATTTCGGTCGCCTTTGCCAAGGCCCGGGTCATCAGTTTTTGGCTGACGCCGATACGGAAACTGCCGGTAATCAGCTTGGTGAAAACAAAGCGCTCGTAATAATCGAGCACCTTCCAGTTTTCGTAGAGATAGGCTTTCTTCTCATCATCCGGTTTTTTCTTGAGGGCAATCATTTCCTCCAAAAATTGAGTGAGGCTCTTTTCCGTAGATGAAGGATTCGAAGGTATGACAAGCGCAATGGTCTCCGCCAAATCGCCCACAATATGATAGCTTTCCTCAAAAAGCCACAGGGGAATATTCGCCAATTCAGATGCCCATTCCCGCAACAATGTCGTGTTTACGGGCCGAGGCGGGCGGCGATGCGAAAGAATCGCAATCGTCCACACTTTGTCGGTTTCGCCGGCGATATTAAAATAATCCGCCAGCGCCTGAACCTTTATATTGGTCTTATTGGTGCTGTCAAGCGTTTTTATAAGTTGTGCAAAATGTTTCATGGTATCGTCATTGCGAGCGAAATGCGGCCTGCCCCGTCCGTTCAGGCGGGCAATCTGTCGAACCCGCTTCAACTGTTTACTCATTTCTAGGCGTAACCCTCATCGTCTCAAGCTCCAGCTCCGCCAGCGGTCGGAAGGGCCGTAGCGACTTCAGCTTCCCTCGACCCCGTATCCTCTTCTTCCCCGTACTGCGTTTCCTCCGTCCGCGCGTCATATCCCTGTTCCCGCAGGTACCTCGAAAAAATATCGGAATAGCCATGGGTGCAGATAATCTTTTCGGCACCCGTCGCCTTTATGCTTTCCAGCAGTCCGTCCCAATCACAATGGTCACTTAAAACGAAGCCTTTGTCAATGGCACGGCGACGGCGGGCTCCGCGAAACGTCATCCATCCACTGGCCGACGCGGTTACGTAGGGGACCATCTTCCGTATCCATGGGCTGCCGTGAGCACTAGGCGGCGCAAGAACAACGTTGCCCAAAAGTTCCTCTTTCTTGGTGTCCTTGGTAATGAGTGTGGTTTCGGGGAAGTCGACCTGTGGCCGAAGTACCTCGGTCATATTTTCGATGGCACCATGCGTGTAAATTTTTCCGATATCCGTATCCAAATATTTCAGTAGCCGTTGGGCTTTTCCCAAGGAATATCCGAAGAGCACCGAGGTCTTTTTTTCGGCTTGGTTCTCGGCCCACCATTGGTTGATGTCTTTAAAAACTTCTTTTTGTGGCGTCCATTTGAAGGCGGGTAATCCGAAGGTACATTCGGTAATGAAGGTGTGGCATTTCACGACCTCATAGGGGGTTGAGATACCGTCATTCTCCGTTTTATAATCCCCCGTAAATACCCAGACTTCGCCTTTGTGCTCTACCCTGATCTGTGAAGAGGCGATGATATGCCCGGCCGGATGAAGGGAAAACTTCACGTTGTTTATTGTGAAGGTCTCGCCCCATTCTTTTCCCGTAACATTGATATCCCCCAAACGCTGTGAAATTATCGGCACATTCCTGAGATGGGTGATGTAGTGCTTATGGCCCCAACGACTGTGATCGGCATGGCCGTGCGTGATAATGGCCTTATCTACAGGTTTCCAAGGGTCTAGATACACATCGGCGGCACTACAATAAATACCCTTGCCGGTGAATTCGAGAAGTGGTTTTTTCATAGCTTCGTGAAATTACAAATTTGACTATAAAACAAAGTTGCGGTCAAGACAAAATATGACCTCTAAAAAAATTATATTTGTCCTCTTAAAATAAGAATATGGGTTTTTCGGATTTATATACGAGTGGTGAGCACCGAAGGAATTTGGCACATTTTGCGGCGCTTGCTACTTTGGCCTCCGTTGATGGTGAAATAAGTGGCAATGAAAAAAAAATGTTGGATAGTTTTGCCGGCAAGTTGGATATCACCGATTCGGAATACGAGGAGGTCATGCGCAAGGAGAACAAATATCCCATAGATCCGCCGAATTCTGCCGAAAGGCGGTTGGAGCGCCTGTTCGATCTGTTCAGGATTATTTTTTCGGACCATGAGATCGATATCGAAGAGATGGTACTTTTGAAGAAATATGCCATCGGGCTGGGCTTTTCAAGCGATAAGGCCGACGATATCATTCAGCGGTCGGTCGCTATTTTCAGCGGCCGGATCGACTTTGAGGATTATCTTTACCTTCTTAAAAGGTGAGGCGAGACTTGGGGCGGTTGCCAGTTGAAGTGTTCAGTAAAAAGTAATCGGTAAACAGTAGCGGTATGCTTTAGACTGTTGCGCATTATCCATAATTTTTTTGGAATTTTAACCTCAATGGTATTTGTCCAAAAACTCCTGCAATTTCTCCACCATTTTTCTACTTCCGGCAAAAAAGGGAATGCGTTGGTGCAGTTCGGTGGGCACAACATCCAAAATACGGCTACGACCGCCGATAGCCAGCCCGTTTGCCTGTTCCGCTAAGAAGGCCATAGGGTTGCATTCGTACAATAGGCGTAGTTTTCCCTCTTCGGTAACGCTGCTCTTCGGATACATATAGATACCCCCCTTGATCATGTTCCGGTGGAAATCGGAAACCAGCGAACCGATGTATCGTGCA
>Ga0209587_1000848_pt1 | contig 14788 bp, 19 predicted proteins | sample NGEPerD_2_FD_184512 | JGI IMG/M metagenome (GOLD analysis project Ga0209587, IMG submission 184512) | Arctic peat soil microbial communities from the Barrow Environmental Observatory site, Barrow, Alaska, USA - NGEE PermafrostL1-D... | ecosystem: Environmental > Terrestrial > Soil > Wetlands >... | reverse complement strand
GGGTATGCCCATCGATCTCCTATGTTACGAACGGGACAGTTTCGAAGTGCGCATGCGTCGCCGCCTTGACGAGGGACATCCCTATTTCACGGAACTATCGCGCGAATGGCGCGAGGGCACGCGCCGCGTGTTAGCGGAGCTACCGGAGTTGAGCTGGAGCTAGCGCATTCTTCCTGCGAATGCTTATGGGTAACCCGATGACCAAAATGCGTGACAAGGTTGCAGGTCCTACGCGCAAGAATGAAGAGCGGAAGCCTATAGCTTAACCGTTAATCTCGCGATTCGTTCGGGGACGCTATTGACGGATGACATTGACACCCTTCGATCGGCGGCGCGGCATGTTGTCATTATGTCGCAAGCGACTCCCGAGTCCTGGTGTATATCTTACAAAGAGTAGTGCGCACGCCACCGATCAGGTGACGCTTCCGAGGCACACGAATAGCGTCCAGCAGCAATTTGCGCACCGCGTCATCAGTTGAATGGGCCATCAAATGAATGAATGGCATGCAATCGCAAATCAACCATGAAGTCTCATCACGAAGGGCGTGGCGCAGGGACTCCTTTGCGAATGCTTTGTCATTCTTTACGGTGCGAAATAGCTTTCCTACTTCTCTGACTTTTTCGTTAGGGTGGAAAACTAGCTTACGCACGATCTCCTGACTGTTCTCACGGCGTTGTACCAGAAGCGATTGATATCGCTACCTGTACATAAGAATCCGCTTCTGCATCAAACCCATTGCTCAACTTGGTTAATTGACGCATATCGAGCTCTGTCCGGGACAGAAGGTACGCAGCTTCCATCCTCAAATATCGTGGAGCGTCCTTGTCCAGAAGGCGTCTCCAGCAATGCTGAATAGACTTTTTTGTCAGGATGCTTAGATACCTCAGCGCCCGTAAACATTCCGCTTCTTGATACGGGAAGATGATCTGACCACCTTCTATCATCGCCATCACCGAAATCTCAATGCTACGCTTCCGCGGGAACCTGCGAGCAGACGCGACGAGTTTTCGCGTCAGTTTATAGTCGGCGCTTTTCGAGATCTCCGCGAGCAGTCGTTTAACGTATGCGTCACTCCCGAGTATCGTGTGCGCTGTTATCCAACGATTGAAGCACCGCTGGCTAAGCCCTTCCAAAGGACTGCGAGCACCAAGAATCTTCTGACCTCCAGCACAGTCGGCCTTTGCAATTTCATTAAGCTTAGTGAGGTATTTTTTTTTGACAGGCGTGGGAACGTCGCGACCGCGCCAATCCTTTTGAATCCCGTCGATCAAATCTGAAAGCTCGTCTACTCTCGAATCGATCAGCAGCCTGGATATCTCCCCACGGGACTCATCATATATTCGTGTTTTCGCGGTTTGGACATTAAGATGAAGCGCTCTCAACGTTCGCGCCATCAGGAATAGCGCAAGCCTTGCTTTCTCCCGCCTTTTAGTAAAGATGCGAACATCGTCCATGTAGCGAAAATATTCGATGTCGTGATCTTTCGCGAAGTTCTCGAATGCCTCGTCGAGAGGCATCAAGAATAGGTTGCCAAGGAAGCTTGAAACAAAATTTCCCTGGGGAATCCCTCGATAGTGGGCTCGACCATCCCCCGTTCTTTCTGCCCAAGCCTCCATGAATAGGCAAAGAAGATTAACCAACTCGGGTTCTTGCGGCAGATGCTTTAGTAGTTGATCCCGCAATATTGGGAGTTGAATGTTCTCAAAGTATGCCGCTATGTCGGATGTTGCGAGAACTCGATAGCCGTCCTTTAAGAACACACGCCGAGTTTTTTCATCAAACTCTGGCCAAAGCTGGTACCAGCCTTCGAATGGATCAACTTGTTCCCGGATGGTCTTTTTTTTAAGGAATGGGAGATCTGTTATGTCGGTTTCGCTGAATATTGGCCCCTTCTTCGGAATGGGATCTTTCAGACGCCAGCTGTACACCGATTTCGGTAACGCTTTGTCTATCTCCGGAGAGACTAGAAGGACGATAGCCGAGAGCACAACGCGGTCCTGAATCGATATGACGGTGCCTGGACGAAACGCCAAGGTCCCTTTAGGTACCTCCATCCTAAAGAGCGGTCGAGGTTGATACGTGCTTGTCCTGATGCGGTTTATCGTCTCTTGAACATGATGCTTTAGATCTTGACCATATACGTCTGTTGAATACAAATCCTCAGAGAAGTCCTGTTTCGTATCAGCACGTGCAAGGTGCCATCCTCGTGTAATGGTCTCAGTGGTGAGCAGTTCTTTCCAAAGCTTTCCCATTAGAACAGTTTAGGACGTCCAGCGCCTGGTGCCGTCCAGCACACGCAGCTAAGATGGGTCATAGTGGAATCGCCCGCAAATCCGACCAAGCTGTTTCTGAGTAACATCCGCGGTCGGCCTAATAAGCTATCTATTCGACCTTGAAACCCCTTAATGCCGTTATGTGGCCTGAAGCGCATCCGAGCTTCAAATATTTATCATCGGCCGTTATCAAGCTGATATCGGTTTCAAGCGCCACCGCATGATAGAGGGTATCGAATAGGTGGGCGCCCGTTTTTAGAGCAAGTCGCACCGCCGTCCGATAAGTGCTTTGTGTATCCCAGACCGGCAAGGCGATACCGGCGAGGGCAACGGCCGCGTCAAGTGCATGTCGTGGTCGGCGGCGCGCGATCACTCCAAGCACTTCGGCGATGGTATGCGCAGGCTGCAGAACCCGTGCGGTTCCCGCCTCGACAGCATCCATCAGATCTCGCGCTTCGGCGAGATACTCCTCATCCCCCGCATCTTGCAAAAACCACTTGCAGATGACGCTGGCATCCAGGGTCAGTACGCTCACGGACGACCTTCCTGGCGCGCCTCCCGGATTTGCTCATCAGTCATCGGTTCAATCGTGCGGGCAATTCTGCGGATCTCGTCGAAAGCTTGCATACGACGCTGCTGAGTCTGCGCCTCCACTACGGCTCGACGCATCAAGTCGGCGATAAGGGCGCTTTTGTTCTGACCCTTGAACTCTCTATTGAAGGCTTCCTTGATATCGTCGGGGACGCTGAAGTTGACGGTGGCCATAGCAACCTCGTTGTTGAAAAACTTCAACAATGATGTGCGAGGGATTGTTAGACGTCAAGCGGAACTTCAAGGGTTCTCAGCATGCGCTGTAAAGACTGTGTATAACTCACCCGTACAGATCCGCATGATCAACCTTTCAGCTCAATCCGAAGCGTTTTCCCGCCTGTACCGCACGCGGCAGTACGTCGAAAGCACCTCCCTCGCATACGTGGCTCCGGTATACTCTTCAAGGTAGTTCATTGCGAAGCATCGACTGCTTCCCCGTCAGGAGGTATTTCCCGGTGGCAACTGAAAATCATAGCGTCATCCATAGCGATCCCGAAACGCTTGGCGGTACGCCGGTGTTTGTGGGAACGCGAGTGCCTGTGCAGGCGTTGATCGATTATCTTGAAGGTGGACACCCACTCGCTGAGTTCCTCGACGATTTTCCGAGCGTGACGCACGAGCAAGCCATCGCGGCACTGGAAGAAGCAAAGCGCTTGTTAGTATCCGGTGCGTGTGCTGCTTGACGAGTGCGTGCCTCGGCGGCTCAAGGGCGATCTGGCCGGTCATGAGGTACGCACGGTGGTTGAAGCTGGGTGGGGCGGCATCAAGAATGGTGCGCTGTTGCAGCGGGCTGCGTTGGAGTTCGATGTGTTCCTGACCGTCGACCAGAACTTGCGCTATCAGCAAAACCTCTCAATGTTGCCGCTGCCGGTCATTGTACTCGTCGCCTTGAGCAACGATATCGATATACTCCGTCCACTGATGGCGCAGGTTTGCGAGCTGCTGACGTCTGTGCGTCCGGGCCATTTATACCAAGTCAGTTGTTAATAATTCCCCTTCAAGCAGTCGGGACGAAACGCCAAAGCCCCCACAAAATCACGACAAGCACGTTATCTGAGCTTATCATCCGCAGGGAGAGACATTGAAACTTCACGGAGCCAGCTTCAACTCCACTGAGCCGTCCAGCCGTTTGGAGAGATCGATCGGGTCGCCGATCCGCACCTGGGCCGGGTCGATCTGATACGCCCATACCTCAAAATAACTTAAAGTCGCCTGACCGAAGATGGTGGCGAAGGCGCCGTCGATGGCGTCCATGCCATGCGCGATTTTTACACGCCCGATGCGTGGCTCGTTGTAGCGGGCGTCGAAGGTGTGCCAGTGGCCTCCGAGATATACCTCGAAATAAGCGTGAAAATCCATGGTGAGTCCGGGGGTCAGGCACGCCGATGTCGCAGATGTGCCCCGACACGTAGCGGGCCGGTAGATTGAACGTTCGGCACAAGGCGACACCTACATGCGCCAGATCGCGACACACGCCGAAACCGCGATCCACCACATCCTTTGCTGAAATGAAAGGACTGCCCGAGCCGAACCGATATTCGATGTTGCGGTGCACCCAATCGCAAATGGCGCGCGCCTGTTCCACCCCATTCGGAACCTGACCGAATTTTTTCCAGGCGAAGTCCATCAGCTTGTCCGAATCACAAAAGCGGCTCGGCAGTGTGTAGCGCAGCACCGTGGTAGGCATGCGTTCCACGGGAACCCGATCGCTCGGCAAACCGTAATTATCTGGCGCTTGCGGTACCGAGATAACCGCGTCGTGCAGAATCTCATTGCGCCCCGGTGGTAAGGTCAGGCGGTAGACGACGTTACCGTGAGTATCGTGTAGCTGTTCGGTGGGCAGCAACCGCCCGAAGACAAGCCTTTCATCACGAATGACTTGACGCGTTGCCAGGCGAGGTTTGAGATTCAGTAGCAACAGTGTCGGTACCGTGGTCTCGTAGGTAAGCGCGCAGCCGACGCGCACCGTAAGATCCAGAGGTGGATATTCAGGCGCAAGCAGGGCGCTCATGCGCGTGATCCACTTGCGGTCGAACAGTGCCGGGTGTTCGTCAACGCACGCTGTAGCGCTTGCGCGATCAACGCCCGCAACGCCCTCCTGTAACGTCCCATGCTGGCATGCGTTTGATCGATTTCCAGCTCAATTCCGACATACGCTGCCGGCGGATAACGTCGCCGCAAATGAGAGGTCAGGCCATCGGCTTTGCCCTGGTAAGGATAATTCCTGCGCACCTTCAAGTATGGCGCCTGCGCCAGCAGGCAAGCCTGCCATTGCTTACATAATTCCGCTTCGCCCGACCGACCCGGGTCATAAAGCAAGCCGATGTCGGCATCTCGCGGTTCACCATTAAGCTCGGGAACAAAGCTGTGGGAGGAGATGTGAACCAAGCGTTTTAAACCGGCGACGGCCATATCGACCAGAGCTTCCGTCTTCTCCCGATATGGGAGGTAGTAAAGTTTCACGATCTGCCGCCGCACGCTAATGGTCGCGCTTCGAGACGCCGCGGAGTACAGATGTTTATGTCCAATGGAGCGGTTTATATCAATCAATAAACGGGTGGTGGTAGCCGCAACCAAAGGCGCGACCAGAACTCTCGCCAGTTCCTGAGCCATCGCGAACGCGCGTATATCGTAGTCGCGGTGCGTGCGTAGCAAGGCGCCGTAGTCCTGGAATAACTTGACGTAGGGAGCAGGGGTGCGATTGCCGCCATGCTCGCAGGTTGTCAGGAAGTCAATGGTCAACATGCCTCTGCATTATTTTCAGGCGAATGAACATCTGTTGGGTGGATTAAGCCCGCCCCGTACTACCATGGGGGCGCGTAGCGACGACAAAATCTTCTGGAAAGACATTGGACAGTCTGGTCATGTCTGGTGGTGCTCGCGTCTGCGGCCCTTTGGCCGTTGCGAAAAAAAGGTGTCGAAGACCGCACCGCTGGCCCGATTGAGCGCGGCCTGCAAGTTATCCAGATACTCATGCAAGCCTCCGACGATGATCTCGTCCACCTTCGCGTAGTTCAACTCCGCCGCGAGGCGTCCCAGCGCCCGTTCGGCGGCATTGCCGAAGCTGCCCGGCGGGGAGCCGCTGATAACACGCAAGCCGCCGTCAGCCTGCATGACACAGTGACGCACGGCACGCGGAAAGTCCTGATCCAGCAACAGGAAGCCGACGATTTTTGCGGACGACAATTGCCGATAGCGCTTGCGATACATCTCGTTGGCGCTGGCTGATTTGAGTAGCGCCGCCCACTGGATATTGTCGAAGGCCCCGCCTACTTCCAAGACGTCGGGCAGCAGGATGTAATACTTTCACGTCGAGAATACGCGAAGTCTTGTCGGCGCGCTCCAGCAGGCTTCCCACCCGCAAAAAATGCCACGCCTCATCGTGGGACATGATGGCGTCGGCGATGCCGTTGAACAGATGACTTTCCAGCTTGACCCGCGCATAGAATTCGTTGTGCGTGGGCAAGTTTTCCGAGTTACGCGCCGCATCACGCGCCATATGGAAATAGGTATTTATCTGTTCCCACATTTCGGAGGAAATGATTTCGCGCACGCGGCGCGCATTTTCCCGCGCCGCGGTGACGCAAGACAAGATGGAATTCGGGTTGGCCGGATCGAAGGTGAGAAACCAGATTACGTTGTCGCGAGTCGGTGTCTCGTAGCGTTCGGCGAACAGAGCGGCGTCGCCGGACGTCTGCACCAGTGGCGTCCATTGCTCCCTGGCGGATTCGGCGAGGTCCGGCATGAGATTCAAGTTGACGTCCACGATGCGCGCCACGTTTTCCGCGCGCTCCAGATAGCGACCCACCCAGTAAATCGAATGGGCAACGCGGCTCAGCATTGTCCACCGTACGTGCCCGGCGCGGCAAATTGCACCCACGTATCTTTGCTGCCTCCGCCCTGGGAAGAGTTGACGACCAGTGAGCCCTTCCTGAGCGCCACCCGGGTCAGACCGCCCGGCAGCACATAGAGGTCTTCGCCGTACAGCGCGTAGGGCCGCAAATCCACGTGCCGTCCTTCGAGATGTTCGCCCACCAGTACCGGCGCACGGGATAGCGCCAGGGTGGGCTGAGCGACATAGTTGCGCGGAGCGGCCCGGAGCGGCCGTACGAACTGCTCCCGCTGAAGCGCGCTGGCATGCGTGCCGACCAGCATTCCATAGCCGCCTGATTCGTTGACCGGTTTCACCACCAGCTTATCCAGATTGGCAAGGACATATTCGCGCTCCTTGTCGTCGCCGCACAGATACGTAGTTACATTGGGCAGGATGGGATCCTGATCCAGATAGTACTTGATAATTTTAGGCACGTAGGCATACACGGCTTTGTCGTCGGCGATGCCGTTGCCCGGCGCGTTGGCGAGCGCCACCCGGCCGGCGCGGTACACGTCCATAAGACCGCGCACGCCAAGCATGGAGTCGGGGCGGAACGTGAGCGGATCCAGGAAATCATCATCAATGCGCCGATAGATCACGTCCACCTGTTTCAGGCCGCGCGTGGTGCGCATGTGAACATGGCCATCGGCGACGGTGAGGTCGGGTCCCTCAACGAGCTCGACGCCCATTTGCTGCGCCAGAAAAGTGTGTTCGAAATAGGCGGAATTGAAAACCCGGGCGTCAGCACGACGACCGTCGGATCGTTGGTCGCCGCCGGCGCGAGGTGTTGCAGCATGCGCAGCAAACTATCGGGATAGTCATCCACCGGCCGCACCCGCATGGCCGCGAAGACCGAGGGAAAGATACGCTTGAGTATGCGCCGGTTTTCCAGTACGTAGGAGACGCCGGATGGACAGCGCAGATTGTCCTCCAGCACGTAGAGGCGGCCATCGCCATCTCGCACCAGATCGGTGCCGGTGATGTGGCACCAGATTCCGCGTGGCGGATTGAGCCCGACGCGAGACGCGCGAAACGATGCGGCGGAGCGTATAAGCTCCGCCGGGATCAAGCCGTCCTTAAGTATTTTCTGCGCGTGATAAATGTCGTCGACGAACAGATTCAGCGCCGTGATACGCTGCTTGAGTCCGCGCTCGATGAGATCCCATTCCGCGGCAGAAATGACTCTGGGTATGAGATCGAACGGGATGATGCGCTCGGTGTCTTCTTCCGCGCCGTAAACGCTAAAGGTGATCCCGAGCTGAAACATGGCGGCCTCAGCCGCTTTCTGGCGGGAGGCCAGGCTTCCGGCCGGCAACTCCTCGATCCGTCGAATCATTAATTCGGCCTCGGGCCGCGGCTTTCCGTCGGCGCCCAGCAACTCATCGTAGAAACCTTCGTTTTGATAGACATCAAAATTCATGACGGCGCTGATGCAACTAAAGCCTGCAGCCAGCGTGGCGATGGACGGCGAGCTTGTCTCAGCGCATCTTCAAGCATGCGCCGGAAATGCTTGATCGCCCTGTCGCTATCGACATCGATCTCGTGAAGCTCGCAACGCTGCCGGCGCGGAATCGCTTGCCGATCGCGCAAGTTGCTCTTGTATCCCGCGAGATTAAGCTTCATGCGCACCGCCAGACCAATGTATTCCAAATCGTCGGCAGGTGTGTTCTCCAACCGTACATAGACTTGCGGGCAAGTAAATTTTGCCTCCTGAACAGCCAAAAATTAGCTCGGCTGGTGGTTACATGTGACCGTTACCGAAGGCGGTGCGTTTAGTGCCTGACTTCCCGAGTCGATCCGCTCGCAAAGCGATATGCAAGCAATTCACCTTCCGTACCATCCTGGCGGTGGGGCCATGCCCAGGTTATGCGCGTCTCGTGGCGATCTCTTGCGCAGGCTCGGGTGTATGCCTAACTCATTCTTCAGCTTGAAAGAATTGTTGTATTACCTCATCCGGAGAAAGCCGCGTGGAACCTGACATCTGGCTGATGTGAGGGCACATACGGTTTCGCTTTCGCCCTGTTCGAGTACATTGCCGCTCGCGAGAGCGACGTTTTGGTGCATGGGCGCCCGGCACTATGCCTGCTTTCACCTGCCCCGGATTATCGAGCCCGTAAGAGGTCATGCGATGACGTGGGGCTTTTTAGAACTGCGGCTAGGACAATGCCGACATCTATTGTCTTCTTGGCCGAACTCGGCGCAATTCATGCACCGGCTGAAACAACACATCTCAGGACAATCCCGCGCAAACTTCATGTATAGCCTGTTGCGCGATACTGCGGCTCGTGGTTTGATCGTCTGCGATCGATCGACAGAGGAACTTCAAAAGATGGATTTGTCGCCGCGCGAGAAAGACAAGCTGCTGATCTTCACCGCCGCGCTGCTGGCGGAACGTCGAAAAGCGCGCGGTGTCAAGCTCAACTATCCGGAAGCGGTGGCATTTATCAGCGCCGCAATCATGGAAGGCGCGCGCGACGGACGCAGCGTCGCGGAGTTGATGGCGCATGGCCGCACATTGCTCAGCACCGACGACGTGATGGAAGGCGTGCCGGAGATGCTGCCGGACATCCAGGTTGAAGCGACCTTTCCCGACGGCACCAAGCTGGTGACCGTGCATGACCCAATCCTGTGAGGTGCGGTCATGATTCCCGGTGAAATCTGTGTTGTCGCGGGCAGTATCGAAATCAATGCCGGCCGCCCAACCTTGTGTGTGACTGTAGCAAACAGCGGCGACCGGCCGATTCAGGTCGGCTCGCATTATCATTTTTACGAATCCAATCCCGCGCTGGATTTCGATCGTGAAACCACGCGCGGCTATCGTTTGAATATCCCTGCCGGCACCGCCGTACGCTTCGAGCCCGGTCAGTCGCGCGCGGTGGAACTGGTGGCTTATGCCGGCAAGCGGCGGGTTTACGGGTTCAACGCGAAAGTCATGGGGGCACTGTAGGCGTGGCACGCATCGGCAGACAAGCCTATGCCGAAATGTACGGCCCCACGGTCGGCGACCGCGTGCGACTCGCCGACACTGACCTCTGGCTGGAAGTAGAAGCGGACCGGACGATCTACGGCGAAGAGGTCAAATTCGGCGGCGGCAAGGTGATTCGCGACGGCATGGGCCAGAGCCAGAAAAGAAGTCCTGAAGCCGTAGACCTGGTCATTACAAATGCGCTGATCGTCGATCACTGGGGCATCGTCAAGGCCGACATCGGCATCAGGCACGGCCGCATCGCCGGCATTGGCAAGGCCGGCAATCCGGATGTACAACCCGGTGTCGATATCATCATCGGGCCGGGCACCGAGGCCATCGCGGGCGAAGGCCAGATCCTTACCGCGGGCGGCGTCGACGCGCATGTTCATTTCATCTGTCCACAGCAAATCGACGAAGCTTTGATGTCCGGCGTCACGACCATGCTGGGTGGCGGCACGGGTCCCGCCACCGGAACCAACGCGACCACCTGCACGCCCGGTCCCTGGAATATTCAGCGCATGCTGCAGGCGGCCGAAGCGTTTCCCATGAACCTGGGATTTCTGGGCAAGGGCAACGCTAGCCTGCCCGACGGTTTGAGCGAACAGATCGAGGCCGGCGCGATGGGGCTTAAGCTGCACGAAGACTGGGGCACGACACCGGCCGCGATCGATTGTTGTTTAAGGGTCGCCGACATGCACGACGTGCAAGTGGCGATCCACACGGACACCCTGAACGAATCCGGCTTTGTGGAGCAGACGCTGGACGCCCTCGAGGGCCGCACCATTCATACCTATCACACCGAAGGCGCTGGCGGCGGGCACGCGCCAGATATCATCCGCGCCTGCGGCGAAGCCAACGTGTTGCCGTCCAGCACCAACCCGACGCGGCCGTACACCGTGAACACGGTCGATGAGCATCTCGACATGCTCATGGTCTGTCATCACCTCGATCCGGGCATCGCCGAAGACGTGGCTTTCGCCGAATCACGCATCCGCCGCGAAACCATCGCCGCGGAGGATATTCTGCACGATCTGGGTGCATTCTCGATGATCGCCTCGGACTCGCAGGCCATGGGCCGCGTGGGCGAAGTCGTCATCCGCACCTGGCAGACCGCGCACAAGATGAAAATCCAGCGCGGCAATCTACATCCCGATCCCGCGCATCACGACAATTTCCGCATCAAGCGTTACATCGCGAAATACACCATCAATCCGGCGATCACGCACGGCATCGGCCATGAAGTCGGCTCCGTGGAGGTTGGCAAGCTCGCCGACCTGGTGCTGTGGAAACCGTCGTTTTTTGGCGTCAAACCGAGCCTGATTCTCAAGGGTGGTATGATCGCGGCCGCGACCATGGGCGACCCCAATGCTTCCATCCCGACTCCGCAACCCGTGCATTACCGGCCCATGTTCGGCGCCTTCGGCGGCGCGCGCTTTGCCACCAGCATGACCTTCGTCTCCCAAGCGGCGGCCGATGGCAAAGTGGCCGAAAATCTGCGATTGAAGCGCATGCTCGGCGTGGTGCAAGGTTGCCGGGCTTTAAGCAAGCGCGACATGATCAACAACGACTACCTGCCGCGTATCGAAGTCGATGCGCAAACCTATGAAGTGCGCGCCGACGGCGACCTGCTTAGCTGCGAACCGGCTTCGGTGTTGCCGTTGGCGCAGCGCTATTTTTTGTTCTGATCGATGCTCAAGATCACCCAGCACGTCAGTAACGAGGGGCAACCGGACGACGTGACGGTGACGCTCACGTTCGACCAGCGCCAGCGCAGCCGCGCGCGGGTGGAACTGGACGATGGCAATGAGGCGGCCCTGTTTCTGCCGCATGGCACGGTGTTGCGCGATGGCGATCTGCTGCTCGCGCGCGAAGGCAACCGCATTCGGGTACGCGCCGCGGCGGAGCCGGTTTGCACGGTCAGCATCGACGACCCGGTGGCGCTCGCTCGCCTCTGCTACCACCTCGGCAATCGCCACGTCGGCCTACAGATCAGTCGCGTGTGGATTCGCTATCAACACGACCACGTGCTGGACGACCTGGTGCGCAAACTCGGCATGAAACCGACCCTGGAATCCGCGCCTTTCGAACCCGAGTTCGGCGCTTATCAATCCCACTTGCGCGGGTCGTCCGCGTCGGGAACGGGGCACAGCGTTTCGCGCAAGCCGTGAGGCGCTCACACCAGGCTTAAGGCATTGACTATCGATCCTGCGCTGCTGCGACTGCTGCAATTGTCCAGCGCCGCGTTGCCGACGGGTTCATTCGCGTATTCTCAAGGGTTGGAGTGTGCGGTGGAAGCGGGCTGGATAACCGACAGCGATTCGACCGCCGCATGGCTGCATGGCCAGCTAACCACCACGATGCGTCATGTCGATGTACCGCTGCTGGCGCGACTTTATGAGGCTGCACCCGACATGGCAGGTGACCTGGATCAGCTCGTATTCGCCTGCCGCGAGACCGCTGAATTGCGGGCTGAGGAACATCATCGCGGCCAGGCCCTGCTGCGCGTGTTGCGCGCCCTGATGCCGGACGCGGTGAGCGGCTTCGCGAATCGACCCCGAGTGAGTTTCGTCGCGGCATTCGCTCTGGCGACGCGCTGCTGGAACATTCCACGCGATCACGCGCTCACCGGCTATTTATGGAGCTGGCTTGAAAATCAGGTGCTCGCGGCGATCAGGCTCGCACCAATCGGACAAATCGCGGGCCAGCGACTGCTGGTCAGTCTGAGCGAGGACATACCCGCGGTCATCGCGGCCGGCTTGGCGTGCGCCGATGCGGACATCGGTACGTCCGCGCCGGGGATCGCAATTGCCAGTTGTGCTCATGAGTCGCAGTACACGCGCCTGTTCCGATCCTGAAAGCACCCATGAAGAACAATCCATGAATGATGGTGACCGGGTACTGCGGATCGGCGTCGGCGGCCCGGTCGGTTCCGGCAAGACCGCGCTGGTGGACGCGGTGTGCAAACGGCTGCGCGGGTCTTACGAGATCGCGGTGGTCACCAACGACATCTACACGAAAGAAGATCAGGAATTTCTGGTCCGAAGTGGGGCGCTGGCCACGGAGCGCATCGTCGGCGTTGAGACCGGCGGCTGCCCGCACACCGCGATACGCGAGGACGCGTCCATCAATCTGGTCGCGGTCGACGAGCTGGTTGGTCGATTTCCGCAGGTCGATTTTGTCATGATCGAAAGCGGTGGTGACAATTTAAGCGCCACGTTCAGCCCGGAACTCGCCGATCTGACGATTTACGTAATCGACGTGGCCGCTGGCGACAAGATACCGCGCAAGGGCGGGCCCGGCATCACGCGCTCCGACCTGCTGGTGATCAACAAGATCGACCTGGCGCCGCACGTCGGCGCATCGCTGGACGTGATGGACCGCGACGCGCGCAAAATGCGGGGCGCGCGCCCGTTCGTGTTCTCCAATCTTAAGACCGGCGAAGGTCTCAATGAGATTTGCAAATTTATTGTGAGAGAGGGAATGCTGAGTACGTAAGGACAGGCACGACGTGACCGCCGCCCGAACGCATAGCGCTTCATTAGCCCGGCAACGTCGCGCAATCGCGCCGGCGCAGATAATCGAGCACATTTCGGTTTCGCCACGCGTGAGTAATTCCGCCCCGCGTTCCAGCACCGAGCATTGATTATCTTTCGTTTGCGCGAAAAGGTATGCGGCACGGGTTGGCTGCGGTGGCTTGACGTCGCACAATACCTTGGCGATCAGTTCGATCGTTTCTTCGGGCATCTAAGAGGGGTGCTGCACTTCTGATCACGCTGTTTCATGCTGCGCGCGCAACGCCTAATCGTCGTTTGCGGCTACAGGCGCGTTGGCGGTCTCGTCTTTAGTGAAGAAACGCCTCTCAAGATAAGCTCTTGCTCTCTCGATCGCGGAGACGCGCGGCTGCGCTGAATGCTAAATGGGACCGTCGAGATATGGAATGAGAGGGGTGGGACGCAGGTGTCCCACCCGCCACGCAGGCGTATGACAGATTATTATAAAACCGTATCCTCGATCAGCGCGTGCACCACGTCGACCACGCCGTCGGCGGTTTCCGGCGCGCTGATCGCCACAAAGCTGACACCGGTGCCGCGCTTGCCCACCAGGGTCTCGACGTAACCCGTTAACGGGTTGTCCGTTCCGACCACGTCGTAATTCCCGGTCATGGTGTGTTCCTGCTGTTGAACTTTGCCGTTCAATTGCAAGGTCAGCCCGTTACCCAGTTCGAGGGGTTTTTGCATGTTCGCCAGCGCCTTCTCTTGCGTCAATTTGTCAATGACGATCGCAAACACGTACGCTTTCCGCGCTTGCGAACCCATGACGAAAAATGTCACGCCTTCCGGGAGCATTCCGTTCCAGCCCTCCGGAATAGTGAAGGACACGCCTCGTCCCGGTGGCTCCACCTTGGTGCCGCCCGGATATTCAACACCGGGTTGTACCATCTCGGCCATCCCGGCATGTGTGGTCGTCAGGGCCAGTAATGCGGCCAGGGTGGCCGTGCGCATTGCTATCGAAATCATTGTTTCATCTCGTTGGCGTTGATTCGCCAGTCGTGGAAGATACGGGTTTACAGAGAGTAACCCTTCTCCTCGTGCTGGGTGATGTCCAGCCCTTCGGTCTCCTCGGCCTCCGCCACGCGCAGCCCCAGAAGACCATCGATGATTTTCAGAATAATGAACGTGATGCACAGGGTCCAAATTACCGTCGCGAGGATGGCCACGATCTGTACACCCACCTGTCCCATTGGCGTTTGACCTCCCGCCAGACCCGCGCCGCCGAGGCCCGCGGACACGAATACGCCAGCCAGTAGCGTGCCCAGCATTCCGCCCACGCCATGCACGGGAAACACGTCCAGCGAGTCGTCGATGCCGAACACGCGTTTGACGATGTTGGTGGCGAAGAAGCACAGCATGCCGGCGCTCAGACCGATAATGAGGGCACCCGCCGGCCCAACGAAACCCGAGGCCGGCGTAATGGTGCCGAGGCCCGCGACCATTCCCGTGACGATGCCCAGCACGCTTGGTCTCCGGAACCGCACCCACTCCATGGTCATCCACGCGAGCGACGCGGACGCGGCGCTGATA
>Ga0209587_1000847_pt1 | contig 14789 bp, 20 predicted proteins | sample NGEPerD_2_FD_184512 | JGI IMG/M metagenome (GOLD analysis project Ga0209587, IMG submission 184512) | Arctic peat soil microbial communities from the Barrow Environmental Observatory site, Barrow, Alaska, USA - NGEE PermafrostL1-D... | ecosystem: Environmental > Terrestrial > Soil > Wetlands >... | reverse complement strand
CCACAATGCCGCGGGCACCTCAACCCGGACAAGACAGCACACAATATGACGCGCAATCGCCGGATCTTCTCGTGCCCGGGCTCGTCGGCATGGAGCTTGACCTGGGCCGAGGAATCGACTAACGCGCTCAGCGCCTATTCTCGCCGACGAGGTCTGAAAGAGACCGGCCTCGCCCAGCAGCGCGCGCGCCTTCGCGACTCGGCGCCGGGATGGCCGTTTGCCGCGAGGCTCTGGGGTAGGAACCAGCAACCCTGCTCTAGCCAACCGCTCACGAACTCGTTCAGCTTCATCCCCTGCGAGTTGGGATCAACTGCTGCCCTGAGGGGGCGTCGGAGATCCAGCGGTTGATGCTTTGTCCGCGTTCGGCCGCCGCTCTCTCAATCTGTATGGCGACACGTTGTGAGATCCTGAGAGTCAGCTGCATGACCCCCTTCCTTTACGCTTTGGCGGTGAGCACGGTGCTCGCTAATGAACACGTAGGCTCGACCTCCTCGGAAAAGAATCACTCTGGCGGCCGCGTACGGTATACGTAACGCCATGAATTCCATGAAGCCCACGGTTCCGCCTTCGCCCGAGCCACCCCCGTCATTCCTCGACAGAGATCGCTTTGCTGTTCTGTGCGAGATCGAGCCTTCTCGACGACCCGACATCGAACACGTGCGTAAGCAGATCGAGGTGCTCAACCCGGTCGCGGACGCGTTCCTCATACCGGACAATCACCTCGGCCAGGCGACCGTTTCCTCGGTGGCCGTGGCCCATGAGGTCGCGTACATGGGCGGGAAATCGATCGCGTGCATTAACGCGCGGGATCGCAACCTGCTCGGTTTCAGGCGGGACCTACTGACTGCGGCCGCCTATGGGGTCGACCACTTCTTGTTCGTCTACGGTGACGCACCGACAGAGGGCTGCAGAGTGGACGACCTCACCGTGCGCGGGATGATCTCCGAGGTGAGGTCGTTCGGAACATCTGCGCTGTTCGAAGGCTATCCCGACTTCCACATCGGGACTGTCGTCAAGCCTGGACGTCCCCTCGCCTGGCGCGCGTGGGCCGACTTCGTCTTCGTGCAAATCAGCTACGCCACACCGCGACTTTTGGAGTGGCGGTCTCAGCAGAGCTTCGGCGGCAGGATGTTTGCAGGAGTGCTCGTGCTCGCAAGCGCGCGCATGGCGCGTCGCGTAAACGCCACGATCCCTGACATTCGTATCCCGGAACGGGTCATCGACAGGTTGGAGCACGATCCGGACTATGGGCTGCGGGTTGCGCTGGAGCAGATTGACGCGATCGAGGAGTCCGGTCTTTTCGACGGAGTGCACCTCGTGCCGGTAGGTCGCTATGCGGCGGTGGCGGAGTTGCTGCGCGCCCGCCGCTGACGATCGGTCCGCTCCACACGCGGCCTCTCGACCTGGATGTGGCCAACGAGAATCCACTGTCCTGTGGTCTGCGATCGAGACGTGCGCCGAGTGGCTGAGGGTGAGGCCGTGGGGCGGAGGTGATGACGATGCCAGCAGGCATGCCTAACCCCAGATCCGCTGCACACTCGCCGGGCTGAGGCCCTGCGCCTTGGCCATCGTGCGGCAGCTCCAGTGTGTCTGACCGGGCGGCCTCGTCTGCGTGGTCGCCTCGACGATCGCCTTGATCTTCGCGGCCGAAATCGTCGCCTTACGTCCACGCCCCGGCTTGGTTGCGCTCAACGCCTGCGTGCCGTCTTCGGCGAAACGCGCCCGCCACAGGATCACCGTCGGCCGCGAGACGCCGAGCGCGCGAGCGATCTCGCTGTTTGACGCTCCTTGGCTGGCGAGCAGCACGATCCGGGCGCGCATCGCGACGCTCTGCGGTGTCTTCTGGCGCGCCGACCCAGCGCTCCAAGATCACGCGCTGCTCGTCCGAGATCACCGTCTCCGCCAGCGCCGACCCCATGCCCGGACGCTACGCGAACCCACTCATACTGTCAAACTATTTGAGAGACACTACACTAGCTTCGGATCCCGTTTCCGAGCGATGTCGACGACGGCACTGGGCAGGCCTTTGTCGACCAGCAGGGCCCAGAAGACCATCTGGGCCGACGAGCGCCGCCGCCTGGGCCAGCGTCCGTCACCCGACAGGCCTGATGTAAGCGCGACCGACCCGAACCCATGCGGACCTTGTTGGCGGGAGCAACCGCTCTCGCAATTGCGCCCGTCCTCGCAATCGAGTTAGGTCGCCACCTGGTTGTGAACCGGGAATGTCGTCTCCTGCGGCGGAGCTGTGAAGCCCCCGTCGATCCCCTCCGCCATCCGCGGCATGAGAACACCGTCACGGAACCGCTCCCAGCCCTCCTGAGAGTCGTGAATCGCGACGATCGTCCAACCGTCCGCCGACGGTCCAGCCGCATGGAAGAGCTGGCCCTCTGGAAGGCTGCCGTCGCTGGGGTGCACCGCCGCGATCGACGCCTCGTACTGCTCCTTCGTGCCGCCAGCGAACTGATGTACAACCCCGTAAGCCATTTCGCACTCCCTTCGGTAGGTCGGCCCGGCCTGTTGTCGGGTCAGACAAGCGAAGACCCTACCAAGAGGCGACCCATGGCACCCCACACTTGCGTGCGCGACCGAGCGAAGCATCGGCGAAGCGGTCTGCTCGCTGCGGCTTCTGAGAATAGAAACTACGCCTCTTCGAGGATCACCAACGTGTCGCCCAGCACGCCGTCGTACGCCATCGCCTCGGCCATCGCCTCCGTCTGCATCGCGCCCAAGACGACATCCATGTCGGCAACGTCCATGAGCACCGCCACTCTGGTCGGGTTCTGCGGGTCGACGAACGTGCGGATGTTCGTGACGCCGAGGGGTCCGAAGACCTCTTCGCGCTTGGGCGAGGCAAGCCAATGATCCTTGTCCTTCACGTCATGGTGGGCGATCACCGTGGGCATAGCGTCTCCTCTGCGTCGTGGCCCAGCGGTAGCGCCGGACTCGGCGCGCAGATCCTACACCCGCGTACCTCATGCCTGCAAAGGCGTACGCGGGCGGCACTCCACCGGATGGTGCCGCGCGGGTTCGCTCGGACACTGCGCTGAGCACCGGCGCGAACGGAACTCGGGGTGGATGCGAGCGAAACGACAGCCGAATGGGCCAGTGTTCAATCAATCCTCTAGCCTCAAATCGTACCGCGTCGGCCACTTGTCGGACCTGGTACGCCTTGGCATCGCCACTTCGATCAGGCTGAAGGTTCAGCTTCTTGTCGATCCCCGGGTGCTTGAAGATGTGGTGGTCCCCTCGGACACGACGGGATTCAACGAGCCGGGTGAGATCAGAGAAGCGGACATTCGCTACGGTCCCTTCCGATACTCGTTCGTACAGCCGCTTCGGGTTCACGATGCCGCCACTTGGAGCCTGGCCTGTTGAGGAGCGCTTCCAGAGCGATCGCCGCATCCTTGTCCAGCGCGCCTTTGCCACATGGGTGTAGAGGGCCAAACGGCGTCGCGTCCGTCAGGACCGAGCCGTTTGGAGGATCTCCCGCTGCACGGCATGGCGATCGGCCGCCGAGAACGCAGCGCAGACCTCAAGAAGGGGATGCGGATCTTCGTTGCCGGGCAAGCTCGTCCAGCGCAGCTGGCAGGACAACGACGGCGACAAGCGCCAGAGCGTTGAGATCCAGGTCCAGCACGTAGGGCCGGATCTTCAGTTTGCGACCGCGACGGTCGAGAAGGCCACGGCCGAGAAGGGCACAGCGGAGAAGCAAAGCGCGTTGCCCGAGCGTCCTTGGAGAGTCCCGGCTTCGGCCGGGCTCTCTTCTCGCGATTGAAGACATGACGTTCAAGATCGCAGCGATTAGCCGCCAGATCTGCGTCTCTAGCGCACACCGTGCCGGTCTCACCGGGCCGCCGTTCTCAGGCGCGCTCGACCGCGGCTCAGCTCTCTTAGCTAACTGTGGGTTCATCCTTCGGCGGTGGTCAAATGGGAACGGTTCCCTATTAACCACCGCCATAGGTGGTCAGATGGGAACGGTTCCCTATTGACCACTCCATGCCAGACAGAACCGAAATCTCGCCTGCGGCACTGCTAACGTATCTGCCATCATGCCCTACCAACAAGCGTCCGCCAGAGGAGACGGCTTCATGGGGCCGCCTCCGACAGGTACTCAAACGCGCGCGACGCGCGCGTGAGTACCAATTGCGTACTCCCAGGCGCGTTGAGCGCGATTGGCTACGCGGTGAACTGTGGGTCTCGGCGACCGTTCAACGGCTTGGCTCCTATTCCGCGATCTCGTTCGGATCCAGCTCCCTGATCGAGTGTTGGTCCTCGGTCAGGTGCTGTTGTCCCCATTCAAGCACCTCGGCCTCCTGACTGAAAAGGATCACCTGACGCTCGGTGCTGATCTCCTTGAGGACTTCGAGCACGGCTCGCTTCCTGGTCGAGTCACATTGCACCAAGACGTCATCCAGCAGGAGTGGACAGGCCTCACCTCGGCGCGTCAGGTGTTCGGCGAGCCCGACCCGAAGCAGCAGGTAGATCTGCTCTGCTGTCCCGTGGGAGAGATAGGTCGCATCCCGAAACTCGCCGTTGTTGGTCCGCACCTTTACCTCAAGCTTCTCAGGGTCAACCCGCACTTCGCGATAGCGGCCTTCTGTAACGTCTTCCAGCCATCGTTCGACGGAGCCCTGAAGGTGGGGAGCGATATCGAGGTGGACCCTCTCCTGCGCATCAAGCAAGAACTCGCGCGTTCGCTGCAACGTGCTCTGCAGCCGCCCCACAGAGGAAAGTTCGACTTCGGCCGCTGAAAGGTCCTCCTCGGCCACCGCTACATTGGGCAGCCGTTTGGTCATTTCCTCGACCATCCCCTTGCGTCGTTCCGCCTCGGCGCGCGCTTGCTCGGCCGCTTTCCGAGCCGCGTCTTCAGCTTGGTGGTCGGAGATCTGCAGCGACTTGACCTCAGCCTCTGCAAGCCCGTGACGACTCCGCGTTTGATCGGCACGTTTTTGCAGGCGCTCGGCCTCCGCTCTAAGCTCGTCGAGCGATCCTCCCTGGAGCAGCTCTTCGAGCCTCGCCCACTCCCGGACAGCGCGCCGTCTTTGGCTCACCTCGCCCAGCTTCTCCTTGCGCCACGCCCTCAGCAATCCCCGTCCCCGATCGGGATCGGCCGCGCTCAGACCAAGTCGAGAGGAAAGCTCGAGAACCCTCGCTCCCGCCCCGGAGCGAGCCCGCTCGGTTTCGGCCGCGGCTCGTTCCGCCGCCACGCGAGCCTCCAGCTCTCGCTCGATGTCCTTACGCCGGCCCGCCTGAGCGGCCATCGGCGCTCGTCTCCGACACGCCGTCTCGTAGTCCTCGGCCGCCTTCAAGACATCTCCGCTGGCGGCCGCCCCGCGCGCTCGCAAGCCGTCGTCGAGGACCGCCTTGCCGTCTGCAACTATTAACTCGAGGTCGTCGCGGCGCTGCTCCCACGCAACCAGGCGCCTCTTCTGTTCGCCGGCAGCGGCCATCCGGTCCGCCAGCCGGCGAAGGGCGGGCGGATCGTTTGAGAGTCCGAGCTCGTGCACACGGGCGTGGGCCTGTCGGCGTCTGGCCACGAGCTCTTGGGTTTGCGATCGTCGATCGGCGCCGGCAGGCGAAACGCTCCGTCGCGCCACCACCGCCGCGACGGCGACGGCCGCAGCCGTCAGCAGAACCGCTCCGGGAACAGCCGACCCGGACATCACGAGGCCGAGCCCGAACAGAACGAGGACCCCGGCGGCTCCCAGGAACACGACCGGAGACCTGCGGGCCGGGGGGGTTAACACGACGCCAGATCCGCCGACCTCGACCACCTCGATGGCGAGGTCATCGGCGAGCTCACGCAATTCCTCGACGCCGGCGCCTGCATCAGGCGCCTCCGATGGCTCCTGGGGGCGAGCGTCGGCGTGCTCACTCAAGCGTGCGGAGGCAAGCTTGACCTCCTCGCGCACCGTCATCACGTCGGCATCCGGCGTCGCGTCCCCCGCAGGCATCTCGGGCAGACCTTCGAGCATCCGCCGGATGGCCTCGGCACCCTGTTCCGACAGTACCTGGGGTTCCGGGCGCGTGTCCCACAGCTCAAGCGCAGCAGAGACTTCGCTGATCAGGCGCTCGTCCTCCGAGGGGTCTGAGGGCGGCATTGGGTATCGCTTGGACAGCTCCTCGGCGTCTGCCGCCCGACGCGCCCACACATCGGCCTGGCCGAACGCAACATGGGCTTCGATGAGGGCGAGGTGCCGCGCGGTTTGTTCGGCTCGCGCCGCCGCCTCGTCGGCGCGAGCAAGCTGATGGAGATACTCGCCATGCTGCGAATTCGCCTCGTCGAGAGCCCGTCCACTGCTCTCGACGCAGTCAATTGCTGCTCGCAGCCGCTTTCGGCTGTTCGCCCGGTCGCTCCCTAGCTTCTCGGAGAGGAAATCGTCGATCAGCGCGATCGCGCCCGCAGCAGTTTCCTGAGTGCCGGCGGTCGCGGCCGCTCGCTGAAGGTCCTTCTGGAGGAGTTCGGAGCTGCTCGTAACCTCGAGCAACTCCATCTGACGGATGCAAGCTGTGGCGAGGAAACTGCGCCTATCGAGGCCGAGCCACTTCGATCCGTCAGGTGCTCCGTCATGGATGATCTCGCTCATACAGCTGCGGCCGAGCTGGTCCACGACCGAATACACGTGGCTGTCGAGCTCATGTAGCAGCTCGATCTTCCTCCCATCGGCGAGTAGGACGTCGACGCCGACCTTCCACTTAGATCCGTCCCAGGGACGGTGGCGCGCCCCGAATTCTTCGTCGTCGCCTAAGGGGCGTCCCCGGCCGCGCCGCATCCCGCAGAGGCCCGCATATATCGCCGCGTGCCACGAGGACTTGCCCGCTTCGTTCGGCCCGTAGATGAGGTTGAAGCCAGGCTTGAACTCGAGCGTCGAGTCCTGCAACGGGCCGAACGAAATCGCGCGCACACGTTCGAACCGCATATCAGATGCTCTGCGCTGGAAATACGGTCAGCACCGAGAGCGTCACTGCGCCCTGGTCGCTAGGCGCGAGGAGCGAGCGTACCTGGAAGGTACGTGAGCGACGAGTAACGACGCGAGCGGGGATGCAGGGGCGCTCGAATGCGGCCGTATTGACAGGGCGGTGCACTAAGGAGCCTCCAGATCAGACCGGCCGTCGAGGGCTCGCAGCCCGGTGATCAAGACGCGCGCCCTCTCCTCCTCGACCAAATCCTCGGCCGCCCTCACGTCGAGCACGAACCGACCTTTCACCGTCGTCTCCTCTGCGATCGAGTCGAAGTCGTAACCGACGCGGAGGCGGTCGGTTCGGGTCACAAGGTGCTGCACGCCCGGTGAGAGGACGCGCAGGCTGTCGGCGGTGAGCTCGACGGCGGGAGCTATCTCGCCATACAAGAAAGCTCGGGCGAAACCCTCGATGCCGGACAGCCCAGCCTGCAGCCTGTGGCGAATCTCCTCACGGCTCTGACAACCCGAAACGTCGACTTCGATGTCGTGAACCTCGGAGACCGAGACCTGCCGCCGTTCACGGTGCACCTCGCCGTTCTGGGAGACGGAGACGATCACCGCTCCCCTGTCGCCCTTCTCGCCGAAGGTGAGTGGGTCGGGGTTCCCGGGATAGGTGTAGAAGTCTGCGTCCTTCGGTGTGTGGAGATGGCCGAGCAAAGCATGGTGCAGGCCGGCTTGTGAGATCTGCTCGGCTCGGAAGGGCGCGTAGGCTCGCTGCTCGGAGGCCGCATCCTGCCACCACGAGTTTTCTGAGGCATGCATGAGCGCGAGGTGCACACCGCCACGGGAGCCGGTCGAAAAGCCGTCGAGAAAGTTGACATTAGTCACCGGCGCGCAGTGCGCTGCGCCCCACAGGATCAGCCCGGGCTCGAGCTCGTGCGCCCCCAGCCGATCCTTGCTGAAGATGTGTACGTTGGGACTCCACTGAGTGAGGGCGTAGAGGCTCTGGGGCCCGAACCAGTCGTGGTTACCGGGAGCGATGATGACCGGTGTTGGATGCAGCTCTTCAAAGATTCCCTTGAGAAACGCGCCGGTGTCGGGCGACGTCCGGTCATGCTCGAACAGATCTCCGGAGCACAGCAGGGCATCGGCTTTCTCTGCCTGCGTGAGCTCCACGATGTTCCTCAATGTCTCTCTGAGAGCCTGGCGACGCTGCGCGTGAATCGCACGGTCTGCTTGCAACCAGATAAAGGGGGCATCCAGGTGCAAGTCGCCGAACAGGACGAGCCTCACCGGCCCCTCCCTCTCCGTCCCGAGCGCCCCTCACGATCCGAGGACATGGCGCACCTCCGCTCTGTGTCTAACCCGATCCAGCGGCCAACGCCAGCCGCATAAAGTCCCTCTCGTTCCTTCGGCAGACATGACACAGACGTTAGCGAAGGGGTGTGACACTTTCTCGGCCACACCAGATCGGTCGAGCCCTGGGCCCGGGCCCGGGGCCTTACTCCCGGCCCCGACGAGGTACTCAAACGCGCTTGACGCGCTCCTGGCTACGGATTCCGTACTCCCAGGAGCGTCAGGCGCTATCGGCTACGCCGGCCCGGCCGGCTCTCAACCCCCAATTTCATCGATCCAGACGACCGGGCGGGGGCCGGCTCGGCGCGTCAAACTCGGCACCGACCCGTGCTCAACCCCCCTTCAGGAGAAGACTCTCCGAACATGGTCGTTAGGCGCGATCGCGCCGGTTTGAAGGCACGAGCGAGAACCCTTCTGCGGCAGCGGCTCTCCGGAGATCTTCGTCGAAGCATGCAAACCCCTGGCAGCTGGGCTCGGTATCTCGAGCCACCTTGCCTGCAGCCATCTGCAACCCGTCGTACGCGCGCAGCCCATGGGCCGCAACCAGCCGGGCAGCTTCATCCAGCATGTGTGACGGGAGTCCGAGCACCAAGAATCGCGGCCGACTTTCGGGTGCCCCGAAGTAATCGCTCTCGAACTCCGCGATAAGCGTTGCGGCGTCGTCGATGCCGAGCTCACCGATGCGGTGCTTTCGCCACAATGCCGCGGGCACCTCAACCCGGACGAGACAGCACACAATCATGACGCGCAATCGCCGGATCTTTTCGTGCCCAGGCTCGTCGGCATAGAGCTTGACCAGGGCCGAGGTATCGACGAACGTGCTCAGCGCCTATTCTCACCGACGAGGTCTGAAAGAGACCGGCCTCGGCCCGCAGCATCGCGAGCTTTCGCGACGCTGCGCCGGGATGGCCGTTCGCCTCGAGGCTCCGGTGGAGGCATCAGCAGCCCCGCTCTAGCCAAACGCTCACGAACTCGTTCAGCTTCATCCCCTGCGAAGTCGGGATCAACTGCTGCGCTGAGGACGTCGGAGATCCAGCGGTTGACGCTTTGGCCGCGCTCGGCAGCCGCCCTTTTGACCTGTATGGCGACTAGTTCCGAGATCCTGAGAGTCAGCTGCATGACACCATGATAGCAATCATGAAGCTTCCTCCTCATGGATCCGGACCGGGCGGGGGCCGCGGCCCTGACTGCTCGTTTCGTCCCGTTCCGTTTCGGTGGGGATGAAGGTCGCCAAGGCCCGCTCAAATTGCCTTGTGATAAGTCATCGACGCCATATAAGCACAGAGCTTATACTAGTCCACATGCTTATGAAGGCTGCGGCACAGCTTCGCACGGCCGGCGTCTCGGTCAATATGCTAAAGCGAGCGCCCAAGGACTTCGACGCCCTGATCGAGATTGAGGTTGACGGCCTCACGCACCGTTTCGCGGTCGAAGAGAAGCGCCGCGCCCCCTACCCCAGCGAGATCGGGTCCTTCCTCGCCCGGCACACCAAGGTCACTCATCATGGGGCTCCCCTTCTGATCGCGCCTTTCATTTCCGAAGGCGTCGGCCGAGCACTGATCGATAACGGTTGGTCGTGGGCGGATGAGGTGGGCAATTTTGATCTGAGAGCGAAGGGACTACGGCTCCGCCAGCGAGTCATCGGCTCGTCTCCCCCGCCAACGCACAAGAGCCTGCCGGAGGGGTCGGGTGCCCTGGCGATCATCCGCTTTCTGATCTCGCAGTGGGACGAGTGGACAGCATACGGTCCGACTGAGCTGGCGAACATCGCGAGCGTCAGTCAGCCACGCGCGTCCCAGGTTCTGTCGCGGCTACATGGGCTTGGGCTCGTCGAACGCGCTCGAGATGGGTGGCGTCCGAAGGACCGAGAAGCCTTGCTCGACGCGTTCCTGAATGAATACCGAGGGCCTGGCGGAACCGACCTCTACTTCTACAGTCTTGACGCCGCGCCCAAAGCAGCTCTCGATGTCGTAAACGCTCTGACATCCGTTCACTCCAGGGTGGCGGTGTCTGCAGACGTTGGACCCGACCTCATCGCCCCGTGGCGCTCCCCTAGCCTTGCCATCGTCTATGTAGAGCACCCGGTAGACCCAGCGCGTCTCGAGCTCGTCCCGGCTCAAGGTCGTTCGGACGCGAACGTCATCCTCCGCGTTCCCGAGGACACCTCCGTGTTCCCTTTCCCCCCTTTGGAGGCGGAACTAGCAGGCGCACCGATGCCGCTCGCCGATGCAACCCAGATGATCTGGGATCTGCACGATCTCGGTGGTGACGACCGCGTCGAAGCCGCCGGCGAGTTGAAAAAGTGGCTGTTGAAGTAGGAGTCCCGGCCCCCGACGAGGCACTCAAAACGCGCTCGACGCGCTCCTGGCTACGGATTCCGTACTCCCAGGCGCGTTGAGCGCGATCGGCTACGCTGGCCCGGGCCGGCTCTCAGCCCAATTCCGTCGATCCAGACGACCGGGCGCGGACAAGACAGCACACAATCATGACGCGCAATCGCCGGATCTTTTCGTGCCCAGGCTCGTCGGCATAGAGCTTTACCAGGGCCGAGGTATCGACGAAGGTGCTCAACGCCTATTCTCGCCGACGAGGTCTGAAAGAGACCGGCCTCGCCCAGCAGCATCGCGCGCCTTCACTACTCGGGGCCGGGATGGCCGCTTGCCACGAGACCCCAGTGTAGGAATCAGCAACCCCGCTCTAGCCAGACGCTCACGAACCCATTCAGCTTCATCTCCTGCGAAGTCGGGATCAACTGCTGCGCTAAGGACGACGGAGATCCAGCGGTTGACGCTCTGCCCCGGTTCGCACGCGGCACGGGTGGAGGATTTGGAGAACCAGCTTCACTCCGCTGCCGTTTAGGTCGCGAGAACGGTTCATGGATCAAGCCAGACCGAACCGAAATCTCACTTGTGGTAGTGCTAGCGTATCTGCTATCATCCCCCCATCAATAAGCGTCAGAGGAGGCGCTTCGAGAAGCCTCTGGCGAACCCCAAGGCCGTATCGCCAGAAGAGCTTGGAAGCGCGCTGGAGGCTTGTGGCTTTGACCTGAAGCGTCAGTCGGGGTCGCACATGACGTACTTCCGACGGGGTTCAGGAATCATCACAGTCCCCTATCGGCGACCCCACGTTAAGAAGCACTACGTAGAACACGTCCTCGACAAGATGACGGAAATTGCAAGGGAGGAGGAGGAATGATCGATCGCACGAACTACAAGCTTGAGGTGCAGAAGCAACTGCAGCAGCCCTGGACCATCGAGATCCACCCCTACTCCGATGGCGGCTATTTTGCTCGAGCGCTGGAGCTCCCCGGTTGCATGACCGAGGGCGACACCAAGCAGGAAGTGCTCGAGATGATCGAGGACGCGATTGCCGAATGGCTCGCCGTAGCAGTCGAGGTAGGGCGCCCCATCCCCAGTCCCGCGAGCGCGCGCGACTACTCTGGAAAGATCTTCGTAAGAACCTCCTCACGGCTCCATCGTCTTGTGGCCGAGGAAGCCAGCCGGCACGGAGTATCGATGTCTCAGTGGGCAGCGGAAACGCTGGCTGAAGCGGTGGGAGCAGCAACGAGACAGCGCTGAGCCGGCTTATGCCGGTAACCGAAGTCTCGTCCCCGGTTCGAGATACCGAGGATCCCTGTTGGCCCGCACGATGTTACGCCACCGCTTGGAAGCGGCATCGATGCGAGCAGCGCGCGGACCCAGGTTGGTGCCAGAGGGAAGGTCGCGTTAGGGGCATTGGCGCCTCCTTGAGACGACACGCTGCACACCTTGTCGAGTTGGAGGTGCTACTAGAGGCCGGGCGCACGGTGTCAGCTCGGCGACGGTGCAGCGCGTCGGGTCGGCTCGCGGGATCAAGCCTTATCTCTCTTCTTGATAAGTGTTGACTCCATCCATAAGCAGGCGCCCGGCTCCCGAGGTACTCAAACGCGCGCGACGCGCTCCTGACTACGGATTTCGTCGTACTCCCAGGCGCGTCGAGCGCGATCGGCTACGCCGGCCACGGCCGGCTCTCAGCCCCAATTTCATCGATCCAGACGACCGGGCGGGGGCCGCGGCCCTGCCCGCTCATGTCGTCCCACTCCTTCTCGGTGTAGACGGCAGGATCGTCGGCATAGAGCACTGGGGCCGAGCTACCGACGACGTGCTCAGCGCCTGTTCTTGCCGACGAGGTCCGAAAGTGACCGGCCTCGCCCAGCAGCATCGCGCGCCTTCGCGACTCGGCGCCGGGATGGCCGCTTGCCGCGCGGCTCCGGTGTAGGAATCAGCAACCCCGCTCTAGCCAGACGCTCGCGAACTCGTTCGGCTTCATCCCCTGCGAAGTAGGGATCAACTGCTGCGCTGAGGACGACGGAGATCCAGCGGTTGATGCTTTGGCCACGCTCGGCAGCCGCCCTCTTGACCTGTATGGGCGACACGTTCCGAGATCCTGAGAGTCAGCTGCATGACACTACGATAGCAATCATGAAGCATCCCTGGTGAAAACTCGATCATCTCGGCGGTCGTGGGCCGAGCTCCTGCGCGATGAAAAGCCGAAACCGCCTTAAGGATGTCGTTGGCGCGGTTCAGCTCCTTGACCTCGCCTTCGAGGTCGCTAAGCGCTAGCGCTCATCGTTCGTGAAACCGGGACGACGTCCCGTGTCGCGCTCAACTTGGCGAACCCACTGGCGAAGGTCTCGCTATTGGGGCGGATTTCTCGGCGATCGAGCAAATCGCCCGCCCGATCCCGCCGTCGTTCATTTGCAGCCAGCGAGGGCAAGACTCACTGCAGTTGATGGCACCGGGGACGGAGGTGCCGTAGTACTTCGAGGCCGGGAAGCCGGCACATGGGGAAGGGAGCCAGCTGCTCCCGTCACCGATTACATCGGCACCATGACTCCAGCAGTTTCGCGGTTGTTCCTCATGCAACATATTGTCTGACGTCGATTTCCACCCCCCCCATCGCTGCCTCATCGGCGGATCGAAGAAGCCTGTCGGTAATCTCCTCGTCGATGTATTCCTCACCGCAGTTATCGCAGACGCGCGCCGGTACCTTCTTAACCACAATCGTTGTTCCTTCTCGGTTCAACGTCACCGTCGCAGTTCCTGGCGCAGTCTCACCTTGCTTGCAAATGACGCATCTCATGGCTTCCTTCTCCTTCGGAAATCCGAGTCCCACTTCTGTGGGTCGGGTTCGTATACCGTGATTACGATGGTTTCGCCCTCTTCCTGATTGCGGGCCGCCACAACATGCAAGGGGACGGATTCGTTCCAGTAGAGAACAAGCCTGCTTGGATAGGGCATGTCATCCTGATAGTCCTCGATGACCTGGCCCTCTTCGAGGGCGCGGCGTACTTGAGAGCGGCTGATCCGCCGTTCGAACATGCGCTGGATGGCGTGAGGCCGGAAGACCAGATGACCCAACGCATCTGCCACCTCACTTCCCCGCACGCTTGGAAGGAGTTTCTACATCCGCCTTGCTCAACTGATGCAGGCGTTCGAGCAAGGCAAGCTCCAGCGTTTCAATAAGAATGCCATCAAGGCTCCCATCGCCGTGGATCTTCGTCACATCTACTACGTCCGCCACTTTGGCGCCCCCAGTGGCAGCACAACCACCTTGGCCACATCGTGCGCCTGGCTCCCGTGGCTGCCTTTGAAGCGAGCCTCACCGACGAAAGCTTAGAGGACACAGACGCCTCCTGCGTCTCCCTGCTCTCGCCCCGCCCCACAGGTTGCCAAGAAACCGCTGGGTCAGCTCAAAGTCTTCGTCCATTCGGTCCCGTATCGCTATCAGATGGTACCCATTGTCGCTGAACTCAAGACCCGGGCCGGCTCTCAGCTCCCGGAGTTGTTCACCGAACCGCCACCAGCAAGACTGTCCGATCGGCAGCAGAAGAGGACATGCGTGGCAGAGTAAAGATGAGGCGCACCGATGAGTTCTGTGGTCTAGCCGGGTCCCTACATCGCGAAGCTCTCCGAGGTGGAGAGCTCGATAAGGAGGAGGAAGAATGCTCATCGTCGCCGGTTACCTTCGAGTGGTAGAGGCCGAGCGGGACGGCTTCGTGAACGACAGCCGGGCTGTGGTCGAGGAGGCGCGCCGTGCCGACGGAGGCCTGGATTTCGCCCTGTCGGCAGACCTGGTCGAGCCAGACCGGGTGTTGGTCTTTGAACGGTGGGATGACCGCGCCGCCGTCGAAGCCTTCCGCGGTGCGGGTCCGGGAGACGAGCAACTCGAGGTCATCGAGGAGTTCGAAGTCAATGAGTACGACGTTGTCACCAGCGCGCCGCCCCAGGAGAGTGCGGGCCGCACTGGCGGCCATTCCGGTCCGCGACATGTCAGAGGCGGAGAGCTGATACTCGTCACTCCTCGGCAGTGAGCCGGACTCGCGTCCCATGGACGGTTTGGTGGAGTGGCGCCCGACGACCTCGAGCGCACTCCAACTGGTGATCGATCCGGATCGCTCCGGTGGCGGGCTGGTAACCCTGCAGGTGGGTGACCTTTCATCCTTCGTCGCCGCCGCGAAAGAGCGGGGCATCAAGGGACTTGCCCGTCAGA
>Ga0209587_1000846_pt1 | contig 14796 bp, 16 predicted proteins | sample NGEPerD_2_FD_184512 | JGI IMG/M metagenome (GOLD analysis project Ga0209587, IMG submission 184512) | Arctic peat soil microbial communities from the Barrow Environmental Observatory site, Barrow, Alaska, USA - NGEE PermafrostL1-D... | ecosystem: Environmental > Terrestrial > Soil > Wetlands >... | reverse complement strand
GTCCGCACCGCGTCGAGCAACCCCCGGTTCTCCTCCGGAACGAGCGTCGAGGCGAGTTGGACGAGGGCGACCTGAAGGCTGGGCCGACTACTGGGCTGACTACTGGGCTGACTACTGGGCTGACTATTGGGCACGGACCAACCCTGCCACCTGTGCTGAGAGACTGCGACCGTGAGCGCATTCGCACCCAGCCAGCCACCGACCGCCGGCATGCAGGGACGGCTCGCGGCCGTCATTCTCACCGGCGGCGCCGGGCTTCGCCTGGGTGGCGTCGACAAGGCCTCGATCGAGATCGGCGGGATCACTCTGCTGGAACGAGCGATCACCGCGACTGTGTCGGCGGAGGAGGTGGTGGTCGTCGGTCGGCAGGTGCTCACCTCGCGGCCGGTGACGTGGACCCGGGAGGACCCCGTCGACGGTGGCCCGGCGGCCGGTCTCCTCGCCGGTGTCGATGCCTTCCTGCTTCCGCCAGAGCTCGTCTGCGTGCTGGCTGTGGACGTGCCCCGGGTGACGCCGTCGACGGTGGCCCGGCTCCTCGATGCTCTCGCCGCTCACGCCGAGGCGGACGCGGCAGTGGTGGTCGAGGACGGAAGGCAACAGTTCCTGATCGGCGTCTACCGGTACGCCGCCCTTGCGTCGGCGCGTCCCTCGGACCGCGAGAAGGAGCACGGACTCGCGTTTCGCGAGCTGGTCGCTCCCCTGCGGGTCAACGGCGTGGCGTCCGTCGGGGGCGAGGCTCGCGACATCGACACGTGGGAGGACCTGCGCGCGCTCAGCGAGTGAGAATCAACTGGGCGAAAGGCTTGCGAACTTTCCGGTTTCCGATAACTCTTGAGCAGTGACCCTGCATGACTGGATCGACGAACTGTGTGACGCGCTGGAGATCGACGCCGAAGTCGACGAGGCGCTCATCCTCGACCTCGCGCGCGACGCTGCGCACGCCGTGGCGAGACCGGCCGCGCCGGTGACGACGTTCCTGGTCGGGTACGCCGCGGGAATGCGCGGAGGTGACGTCGAGGACGTGGAACTGCTCGCCGGTCGGGCGGAGGCGCTTGCCGAGAAGTGGGGCGGCGAAGAGGTCAGCGCCGACGACTTCCGGGCAGAGGATCTCGTCGGCACCGAGTAGCCCGCCCGCCGGTCGAGCCCGGCGGGACTCGGGCCTAGCCTGGGTGCATGCGCGCAGTGACTGCCTCCGAGCCCGGAGGACCCGAGGTCCTCACCGTCTCCGACCTGCCCGACCCGTCGCCGGGTCCCGGCGAGGTCGTGATCGACATGGCCGGGACGGCGGTGAACCGTGCCGACACCCTGCAACGACAGGGGAACTACCCGCCCCCACCCGGCGCCTCGGATGTGCTTGGGCTCGAGTGCTCCGGTGTGGTCAGCGCGGTTGGCTCGTCCGTCGCGGACTGGTCGGTCGGGGACGAGGTGTGCGCTCTGCTGGCCGGCGGCGGCTACGCGACGAAGGTGCTCGTGCCCGCCGGGCAGGTGATGCCCATGCCGGCCGGTGTCGACCTGGTGACCGCCGGTGGTCTCCCGGAGGTCGCCTGCACGGTCTGGTCGAACGTGTTCATGCTCGCCGGACTTCAGCGCGGTGAGACGTTGCTCGTGCACGGCGGTGCCGGCGGCATCGGCACGATGGCCATCCAGCTCGCCTCGGCGTTGGGTTCGCGGGTGCTCACCACGGCTGGCTCGGCGTCCAAGCTCGAGGTGTGCCGTTCGCTGGGTGCGGATGTGACCATCAACTACAGGGAGCAGGACTTCGTCGAGGAGGTCGCCGCGGCCACCGACGGGACAGGTGCCGACGTGATCCTGGACAACATGGGCGCCTCCTACCTCGACCGCAACCTCTCCGCGCTGGCCACCGAGGGACGGCTGGTCATCATCGGGATGCAGGGCGGGGCGAAGGGCGAGCTGAACATCGCGAAGCTGCTCGGCAAGCGTGGTGCGGTGATCGCGGCCGGGCTCCGCTCCCGTCCGGTCGAGGAGAAGTCCGCGATCTGCGCCTCAGTGGTCGAACACGTGTGGCCGCTGGTTGCGGCCGGCGTGGTGCGCCCCGTCGTTCACACCACCCTGCCCCTCGACCGAGCCGGCGAAGCGCATCAGATGATGGAGGCGAGTGACCACATCGGGAAGATCGTGCTGACTGCGTAAGGTGAACCCATGACTGAACAGAACCCGGATCAGGGTGGAAAAGGCCCCGCCCCGAAAGTTGTCATCGTCGGCCCCGACGGAATGGCGAGGGCTGGCGGCACCGGGTCGGGGACGTCCAGTGAGAGCAACCGGGACGGTGAGGGCCAGGACGGCGAAAGTGACAGCAGTCCGGACTCCGAACCTCACTTCACAGACCTGGTGGAGCAACCAGCCAAGGTGATGCGCATCGGCAGCATGATCCGGCAGCTGCTAGACGAGGTGAAGTCCGCTCCCGTGGACGAGGCCAGCCGGGTCCGGTTGAAGCAGATTCACAAGTCGTCGATCAAGGAGCTCGAGGCCGGTCTGGCGCCCGAGCTGATCGAGGAGCTGGAACGGCTCGCGCTTCCGTTCACCGATGCCACCCCGTCGGAGTCAGAGCTGCGGATCGCACAGGCCCAGCTCGTGGGCTGGCTGGAGGGGCTCTTCCATGGGATCCAGACCGCGATCTACGCCCAACAGATGGCTGCTCGCGCGCAGCTCGAGCAGATGCGCCGCGCGCTGCCCCCCGGGATGGTCCCCGACGAGGCCGTCCAAGCCGCCCACCAGGCCCAACAGGCCCAACAGCAGGGGCGTCCGGGTCAGGGCGACGAGTCCCCCGGCCGCGGTGGAGGCATGTACCTCTGACCGGCTGATAAAGCGCACGCCGTTCGCTGCAGAGGTTTCTGAGCTCGCCAGCCCGTCTGAATCGATCAGACCTCTTCGCGCTCGTCGCGGCGGAAGATCTTGGACCCGAGCCAGACGAGGGGATCGTACTTCCGGTCGACGAGGCGCTCCTTCATCGGGATGATCGCGTTGTCGGTGATCTTGATGCCTTCGGGGCACACCTCGGTGCAGCACTTGGTGATGTTGCACATCCCCAGCCCGTGTTGCTCGCGAAGCATGGGGCGCCGGTCGAGGGTATCGAGTGGGTGCATGTCGAGTTCGGCATGGCGCATCAGGAACCTGGGTCCCGCGAACGACTTCTTGTTGTCCTCGTGGTCACGGATGACGTGACAGACGTCCTGACACAGGAAGCACTCGATGCACTTGCGGAACTCCTGGCCCCGCTCCACATCCTCCTGCATCATCCGCCGGGTGCCGTCGGCCTCGACCGGCTTCGGGGAGAAGGCCGGGACTTCCTTGGCCTTCTCGTAGTTGTAGGACACGTCGGTGACCAGGTCCCGGATCACCGGGAACGTGCGCATCGGGGTCACGGTGATGGTCTCGGTCTCGTCGAAGGTCGACAGCCTGGCCATGCACATGAGCTTCGGGTGCCCGTTGATCTCGGCGCTGCACGACCCACACTTGCCGGCCTTGCAGTTCCAGCGGACCGCGAGGTCGCCGGCCTGGGTCGCCTGGATCCGGTGGATGGCGTCGAGGACGACCTCCCCCTCCTCGACCTCGACCGTGTAGTCGTTGAGCGCGCCGCCGGACACGTCCCCGCGCCACAGTCGCATCTTCAGCTCGTAGCCCATCAGCTCTCCTCGAAAAGGGTCTTCAGGTCCTCCGGCATCACCGGCAGCGGTTGGTGTTTCAGGCTGACCGACTCGCCGGGAAGGGTGAGCACCAGGTTGAGCGCACCCCACTCGGGATCGGGACCGGGGAAGTCTCCGCGGGTGTGACCGCCGCGGGACTCCTCGCGCTCGAGGGCAGCCTTGGCGATGCACTCGGAGACGATCAACATGTTCGTCAGGTCCAGGGCGAGGTGCCAGCCGGGGTTGTACTGCCGGTGCCCCTCGACGGAGAGGTACTTCGCGCGCTCCTTGAGCTTCTCGATCTCCGCGAGCGACTCCCGTAGCTCGTCGGCCTTGCGGATGATGCCCACGAGCCGCTGCATCACCGCCTGCAGGTCCTTCTGGATGGTGTACGGGTTCTCGCTGGCCCCCTCCACGGAGAACGGGGCCAGCGCGTGCTCGCCCGCGGCTCGCACCTCGTCGTCGGACACGGTCGGGGCACTCTCCCGGTCCTTCAGAGCGTGGTACGCCGCGCTGTGGCCCGCCCGGCGACCGAACACCAGCAGGTCCGACAACGAGTTGCCACCGAGCCGGTTGGAGCCGTGCATCCCGCCGGCGACCTCGCCGACGGCGTACAACCCCTCGACCAGTGACTGCTCGGTGTCGGCGTCGACCTCGACCCCACCCATCACGTAGTGGCAGGTCGGACCGACCTCCATCGGCTCGGCGGTGATGTCGACGTCGGCGAGCTCCTTGAACTGGTGGTACATCGAGGGCAACCGACGCCGGATGAACTCGGCGTCCCGACGTGAGGCGATGTCGAGGAACACTCCGCCGTGTGGTGATCCGCGGCCGGCCTTGATCTCGGAGTTGATCGCACGGGCTACCTCGTCACGCGGCAGCAGCTCGGGTGGGCGACGGTTCGCCTTCTTGTCGGCGTACCACCCCTCGGCCTCCTCGATCGAGTCGGCTGTCTCGGACTTGAAGTACTCCGGAATGTAGTCGAACATGAACCGCTCGCCCTCGGAGTTTTTCAGGGCCCCGCCGTCGCCGCGCACGGACTCGGTGACAAGGATCCCCCGCACGGATGGCGGCCAGACCATTCCGGTGGGGTGGAACTGAACGAACTCCATGTTGATCAGCGACGCCCCGGCGCGAAGAGCCAGCGCATGGCCGTCGCCGGTGTACTCCCATGAGTTCGACGTGACCTGGTAGGACTTGCCGATCCCACCGGTTGCGAGCACCACGGACGGCGTGTGGAAGACCAGGAACCGACCGGTCTCGCGGCGATAGGCGAACGCCCCGCTGACGCTAGGACCGCGGCTGGTCGAGCCTGTCGAGACCCCGTCAGTAAAGACCTCGGTGACCGTGCACTCCATGAACACGTCGATGCCGAGCGCAACGGTGCGCTGCTGCAAGGTCCGGATCATCTCCAGACCGGTGCGGTCCCCGACATGGGCGAGGCGGGCGTAGCGATGGCCGCCGAAGTCCCGCTGGGAGATCAGCCCCTCCGGCGTGCGGTCGAACAGCGCGCCCCACTCCTCGAGCTCGAGCACCCGCTCCGGGGACTCCTGCGCGTGAAGCTGCGCCATCCGCCAGTTGTTGAGCATCTTCCCGCCGCGCATGGTGTCGCGGAAGTGCACCTGCCATCCGTCGTCGGGGTAGACGTTGCCCATCGAAGCGGCGATGCCGCCTTCGGCCATCACGGTGTGTGCCTTCCCGAGCAGGGACTTGCACACGATCGCCACCCGGGCACCGGCATCGTGCGCGGCAATCGCCGCGCGGAGCCCCGCCCCACCCGCGCCGATCACCACGACGTCGTACTCGTGGGTCTCGAAGCCGTGCGGCTCGGTATCGACGTCAGAATCCATCCGGTTGCCCGTCATCGGGTGCCGGCGCTCGGCCCCGGAGTCGGCGCTTGTCATCTAGAAGAACCTCAGGTCGTTGATCGTGTCGCTGGCAAGGAGATACACGTAGAAGTCGATGAGGGCCACCGAGGTCAGTGACGCCCAGGCCCACTGCGCGTGCCGGGCGTTCAGCTTCGACACCAGGCCCCACGCCCGGTAGCGCACCGGATGTTTGGAGAAGTGCCGCAATCGCCCGCCGACGATGTGCCGGCACGAGTGACAGCCGAGCTGATAGCCCCAGATGAACACCACGTTGATGATCATCAGCAGCGTGCCGAGGCCCATGTGGCCCCACTCGCCCTCCTCGTTGCGGAAGGCGAGTACGACGTCGTAGGTGAGGATCAGACCGATCACAAGGGTGGCGAACCAGAAGTAGCGGTGCACGTTCTGGAGGATCAGCGGGAACCGGGCCTCGCCGGTGTACTTGCTGTGCGGCTCGGCGACCCCGCACGCCTGGGGTGACAACCAGAACGCACGGTAGTAGGCCTTGCGGTAGTAGTAACAGGTCAGCCGAAAGCCGAGCGGGAACACCAGGATGATCAGCGCCGGGGACAGCCTCCACCAGTCACCGATCGGCTGGCCCAGGTCCGAGGACTCAGCGACGCAGCTCGTCGCCAGGCACGGCGAGAAAAACGGGGAGAGGTAGGGCATCGAGAAGTAGTTCGCGCCGGAGAATGCGCGCCACGTCGAGTAGACGATGAATGCGGTGAACCCCAGGAACACCAGGGTCGGGGTGATCCGCCAGTTGTCCTCGCGAAGGGTCTTCTCAGGAACCTGAGCCCGACCGGGGCTGCTCACGCCTGCCGACATTCAGTGGCCTCCTATCGCGCGTGCATCGGACGCGGCCTCATGCCGCATGTTCCCCTGCTGCGGGTCATCGGCATGCTCAGCACCCAGCGTAGTGATCGGATAGCGGGTTGCTCCCACCGGATCGCGCTCAGTCATCAGGAGCCTCCGTGACCTGGACCAGCATGAAAGGCAGATTCTTGCGCGAAACGACCTTTTCTGGAAGGGGTGCACGCGGCGCATCACCTCAGATGCCGAAGAGCTGCTCCAGGATCACCGCTACCCCGTCGTGTTCGTTGGACGGGGCGAGATGATCCGCGAGCGCCCGCACCAAGGGATGCGCGTTGGCCATCGCGTAGGACGTGCCCGCCCACCCCAGCATCGGCAGGTCGTTGGGCATGTCCCCGAACGCGACGACCTGCTCCGCGCCGAGCTTCCGCTCGTCGCACAGAAGCCCCAGGGTGCTCGCCTTGCTGACGCCCTCCGCGCTGATCTCCACCAATGCGCCCGTCGAGGACCACGTCGTGGTCACCGCATGGCCGACATGAGAGTCCACCTCGGCCCAGAACCGTTCCGGCTCCACATCCTCGTGACGCGCCAGAAGCTTCACCACGTCGCCGTCGATGATCTCGGCGAGTGGTCCGATGTCGACACCGGTCGGTGGCGGGATACGCGGCATGAACCCGGGCTCCCGGGCGAACCCGTCGGTCTTCTCCAGGGCGAAGGTGGTGCCGGGGATGGCGCGGCGCAGGACGTCAGCGACCTCTCGTGCCACCTCGACCGGGATCGGCCGGGACTTGCTCACGGCCCGTGCGCGCACGTCGTACACGATCCCGCCGTTGGAGCAGATCGCGAGGCCGTGCCCACCGACGTGCTCCCACAGGTCCTCCATCCAGCGGATCGGGCGGCCGGTCACGAACACAACGGTGATCCCGATGTCCTCGATGGCCGTGAGCACCTCGCGGGTGCGCGTGGTGACCGTCCCATCGGTGTGCAGAAGCGTCCCGTCGAGGTCGGTCGCCACCAGCTTGAGCGCCGGCTTGTCCACGCGCATCCTTCCAAGGTCCGAGGGGCCCCGCTTTAGAACCAGCGGTCGATCTCGAGTGCCGCACCGTCGAGGTCGACGGTCTCGGTCACGTCGTCCGCGATCGCCTTCACCTCGTCGGGGGCCTGCCCCATGGCCACCCCACGACCGGCCCACTCCAGCATCTCGATGTCGTTGCGGCCGTCGCCGATCGCGAGGACGTTGCGCTGCTCGACCTCGAGCATGCCGGCGATCTCCGCGAGTCCGCTTGCCTTGCTGACCCCCTCCGGCGCAATGTCGAGCCAGGCCGTCCAACCGATGAAGTAGTTGGTCCCGTGCAGACCGAGCCTCCTGGCCAGGGTCACGAAGTCCTCCGAGGTCGACTCGGGGTCGCGGATGATCACCCGGCTGACCTCCTTGGCGAAGATCTCGCCGATCGGAGTCACGATCATCTCGCCATCGAGCTCACCCACGGGGAAGTGTCGGTTGACTCGGTAGCCGATGCCGTGCTCCTCGACCGCGACGGCGGCGTCGGGAACGTGCGCGAGGACGGTCTGCACGGCCTCGCGGGCGTCGAAGGTGACCTCGGTGATGACCGCCATCGGTGGGAACGAGAACGTAACCGCACCGTTGGATGCGACCACCAGAGCAGGAGCCGCCGCCGTCCCCCGCGGAAGGCCGAGGTGCCCCAGGACGTGGCTCATGCTCAGTGGCGACCTGCCGCTGGCGAGCACGATGTGGCAGCCGGCGTCGACCGCTCGGTCGATCGCCTTGCGCACTGCGGGAGTCACCTGCTCCGCGCTGATCCCACTGCCGGCCATCGGAACCAGCAGGGTCCCATCGATGTCGAGGGCGAGCAGCTTCGGCGTGAATGCTCCCGCGTCGCTCACGTTGCCCGGCTCGTCCCTGGGACAGGCTCCAGCACGTCACGTCCCTGTAAGTACGGCCGCAGTGCGACAGGAACCCGCACCGAGCCGTCGCGCCGCTGGTGATTCTCCAGGATCGCCACGATCGTGCGCGGAATGGCGACCAGGGTTCCGTTCAGCGTCGCCAGCGGCCCGATCGTGGACGCGGTAGTGGACCCGGTAGTCGACCCGGTAGTCGACCCGGTAGTCGATGCAGGGGCACCGGCGAACCGCCCACGGATGTCGAGGCGACGGGTCTGGAAGTCCGTGCAGTTCGACGCGGAGGTCAGCTCGCGATAGCGCCCCTGTGTCGGGATCCACGCCTCGCAGTCGAACTTCCTCACCGCCGAAAGCCCCAGATCGCCCGCCGCCACGTCGATGACGCGGTAGGCCAGCTCCAGCTTGTCGAGCCACTCCTTCTCCCAGCCGAGCAACCTCGCGTGCTCGTCGTAGGAATCCTCGATGGTGGTATAGGTGAACATCTCCACCTTGTCGAACCAGTGCACGCGGATGATCCCTCGGGTGTCCTTGCCGTACGAGCCTGCCTCCTTCCGGAAGCACGGGCTGAACGCCACATAGCGCAGCGGCAAAGACTCGGCGTCGAGGATCTCGTCGGAGTGGTAGGCCGCCAGCGCCACCTCCGACGTGCCGACCAGGTACATGTCGTCGCCTTCGATCCGGTAGACGTCGTCAGCGGCCTGGCCGAGGAACCCGGTGCCCTCCATCGCCCGCGGCTTGACCAGGGACGGCGGGATCATCGTGGTGAACCCGGCCGCTCTCGCCTGGTCCATCGCCATGTTCACCAGGGCGAGCTCGAGGTCTGCCCCGACGCCGGTGAGGTAGTAGAACCGGGCTCCCGAGACCTTCGCACCACGCTCGACGTCGATGGCGCCAAGGATTCGGCCCAGGTCCACATGGTCGCGTGGTTCGAAACCCTCGGCGCTGAAGTCTCTTCGGGCACCGACCTCCTCGAGCACGACGAAGTCGTCCTCTCCACCTTCGGGCACCTCGTCGGCGGCGACGTTGGGGATCGTCATCATCACGTCGCGATAGGCCTGACCGGCCTCCGCCTGGGCAGACTCGGCGGTCTTCACCGCGGCCGACAGGGCCTTCGTGCGCTCGAGCAGAGCCTGCTTCTGGTCCCCCTGCCCCGTTTTCTGGGCGGTCGAGATCTGCTTCCCGAGACTCTTCTGCTCCGAGCGCAGACGTTCGTACTCCCCGATCGTGGACCTCCGGCGTTCGTCGGCAGCCAACGCCTCGTCCACGACGTCGCTGGACAGACCCCGCTTCACCTGCGCTGTCCGCACGCGGTCCGGGTCGTCGCGGAGGAGTCGGGGATCGATCACCTGGAAAGGGTATCTGCCGGATCACGCGAGCCGCATACGCTCACCCGACCCCGCCCTGTGGGCCGTATCGCTGCGCGGGACAGGTCATACTTGTCGACTGTCCGCACCCCACGATCTGTGGAGCATCGTGTCCACGAACGCCAGCACCAGAGCCCGCCTGATGATCTGGGCGACCCTGTGCCTGGCTGTCCTGGTCACGCTGTCGTTGATGGTCAGCCTGCACTGGCAACCGCTTCAGGATCTGGACGACGCCGTCGGGCGCGGCCCTCAGGGCGTCACGCTGCGCAATCCGCTGCTCTTCGACCTGCTCTACCTCATCCAGTTCGCCTTCAACACGCTGCCGCTGCTGATCTACACGCTTCTCGTCGCGATCGCGCTGGTCACGCGCGGACATCGCCGAGCGGCGTACTGGACGGTGGCGGTGATGGTGGGTGCGTCGCTGACGAACCGCCTCCTCAAGTGGCTGTTCCAGCGTGACCGACCGTTGTGGGAGGACCCCCTCCAGACCTTGAACAGCTTCTCCTTCCCTTCTGGGCACGCCGCGGGCATTGCCTCCGCGATGGGCGTGGCCACGGTGCTGACCCTGATGCTGGTACGACGTCGTGGTCTGCGCAGTTGGCTGGTCACCCTCTGGGTTCTGGTCGCCCTCACCGTGGGCGCCGACCGGGTCTTCCTCGGCGTGCACAACATCTCCGATGTCGTCGCGGGCTACGCGGTCGGACTGTTGTGGGTTCTGGTCGGTCTTGTGCTCTACCACCCCGCGCCCCGAACGAAACTGATGCAGGCACTGGCGAGTCCGTTGCCGAGCACGAAGCACCTCGCCGTCGTACTCAACCCGGTCAAGGTCGAGAATGTCGTGGCCTTCAAGTCGTTGGTGGCTCAGATGGCCGAAGAGTCCGGCTGGATTGAGCCGGTGTGGCACGAGACCCTGGTCGAGGACACCGGCAAGTCGATGGCCGAGGCGGCCGCCGTCGGTGGTGCCGACCTGGTGCTCGTATGCGGTGGCGACGGGACCGTGCGAACGGTCTGCGCGGAGCTTGCGGGGACGGGCATTCCCGTCGGTATCGTGCCCGCCGGCACCGGAAACCTGCTCGCCCGCAACCTCGGGATCCCGTTGTTCCTCCAGACGGCGATCGACGTCGCCCTCAACGGTCAGGACCGTGCGATCGACCTTGTCGCCGTCAGTGGCGACGGCATCGACCCGGACGAGCACTTCATGGTGATGGGTGGGATGGGTTTCGATGCCGCGATCATGGAGGGCGCCAACGAGCAGATCAAGGCACGGGTGGGCTGGCTCGCCTACGTGCTGTCGGCCCTGCGCAACCTGATGTTTCCCGCGGTGCGGCTCGAGATTTCCATGGACGACGGTCCCTTCACCAAGCACCGAGTCCGGACCGTCGTGGTCGGGAACGTGGGATACCTGCAGGCCGGGATCCCGCTCCTGCCGGACGCCGCCATCGACGACGGCGTCCTCGACGTCGTGCTGGTCTCTCCGCGCAGGTTCCTTAGCTGGGTGCCGCTCGCTGTCCGGGTGCTGAGCAAGAACAAGCGCACCGACGCCGCGCTCGACCGGATGACCGGACGCAAGGTCTCGATCAAGGCGGCCCACGAGACTCCCCGACAGCTCGACGGCGATTCGATCGGTGCGGGGAAGGAGCTGCACGCGGAATGCGTTCATGGCCGGCTCCTGGTTCGCGTCCCCCGCTGACCCCGGGTGGTCGAGCTTGTCCCCGGGTGGTCGAGCTTGTCGATAACATGGTGCCCGTGAACCCCTTGACTCGGCTGGCCATCGCAATCGGCGGTATGCCGTGGCTGCCTCGTTATGTCAAGCAGATTGTCTGGCTGGACCGTGGGATCCACCGACTGTCGAGGGGCCGGGTCACGCTGCTCACCGTGGCGAGACTGCCCCAGCTATACCTCACCGTGCGGGGCAGGAAGTCTGGACAGCCGCGAACGACACCGCTGCTCTACGTCCCACATCACGGCGCCTACCTCATCGCCGGCTCCAACTGGGGCGCTCCGAAGCTGCCGGTGTGGGTGCTGAACCTGCGGCACGCCGACACCGCCAAGGTCGACGTCAAGGGGCGCCACACCGAAGTCACTACCCGCCAGCCGGAAGGTGAGGAGAGGGCTCAGCTCTGGCAGGTGATGATCCGGACCTGGCCCAACTACTCGAAGTACGCCGAGCGCACGGACCGTGAGATTCCGATCTTCGTGCTGACACCTGTCCCGGGGTGAGCCATCACCCGACCATCCCACGGACAGTGGTCTCGACAAGCTCGACCACCCGGTGACAGCTCGACCACCCGGTGACAGCTCGACCACCCGGTGACGGCTCAGGAGGTCTTGGCGAACTTGACCGCTTCCTCTTCCTCGGGTGAGAGAGCCTGGTCGCATTTCCACGCGGTGATGTTCTTGGCGTAGGTCCGGGCCTCGCTGCGGCCGTGGATCGAGGTAAGCACGACCCCGCTGCCACCGTCGTCGAGCAGCGCCATCGACCACGACAGGTGGCCACCCATGTCGCCGAACGCGTCGTAGCGAACCACCGCCAGGTGCCGCAGCGCATCCGACACCTCAAGCCGGAGCGCCTGCACCTCGTTGCGGAGCCCTTCCACGTCGGCAGGGACCTGTCCCACCCTCCGGCGAGCGGAAATGCGACGCGCGTGGCCGGGCCGTGACCGCCGCAGCGCGACCATCGAGGCCACGAACGCGGCAACTGCCGTCACCAGCAGTCCAGAGAGCAGCAGAACCAGGGGCAAAGAGATGTCCATCGCGGGTGAGCCTAGTGGGCGTAGCGGGTGTAGCTCAGTTCCCGTGCCGAATACGGGTAAGCCACGCCGCGGCATCACGGAAATCCCGATCGCTGGTGCCGGAGCGCACTATCGGGGACACGCCGTCCGCACGTGGGTAGGAGCCGAGGAAACGCACGTCCGCGCACATCCGGCGCAGGCCCGTCAGGGCCTCCCCTACCCTGGCGTCCTCGATGTGCCCCTCGCAGTCGATCGAGAAGCAGTAACGCCCCAGACCGACCCCGGTCGGTCGTGACTCGATCCGCGACAGGTTCACGCCGCGCAGCGTGAACTCCTCGAGAATCTCGAGAAGGGCACCGGGATGATCGTCGAGGATGAACGCGACCAACGAGGTCTTGTCGGCACCGGTGGCGGCGACCGGGAGTCCGGGCCGGGAGACCAGCACGAAACGGGTCTCCGCATACGGGTTGTCCGCGACTCCCTCCGCCATCACCGAGAGCCGATAGTGCGACGCTGCCAGCGGAGCCGCGATGGCGGCATCCCACGGCGAGTCGGGTTCGGCAACGGAGGCGGCCGCCGCAGCAGTCGACGTCGCGTGCACGACCTCAGTCCCAGGCAGGTGCAGGGCGGTCCATCGACGGGTCTGGGCCGCCGCGATCGGGTGGGTGGCCACCCGTCGGATGTCCTCGCGGAGAGTTCCCGGCCTGGCCATCAGCGAGAAGGAGACCGGGACAGTCGTCTCGCGGGTGATCATCAGCAGGTCACCGGCGGCAAGCTCGTCCAGCGTCACGGGCACCGAACCCTCCACCGAGCTCTCGATGGGTACGACGGCCCCGTCGACCTCACCCTCTCGCACTGCGTCGAGGGCAACGGTCACCGTCGGACAGGGGTGCAGGTCGGCCTTCGCCGCGGCCGGCAGCGAGCGGAGCGCCTGCTCGGTGAAGGTCCCTTCGGGACCGAGATAGGCGAAACGGGCGGGTGGGACTCCCGGTGGTGGTGGCGGCACCCGCCAAGACTAGGGGAGATAGATTCGCGTCATGACCGACGAGCCAGTTTCCGATCTCGGGTTCGCCCGGCTCGACACCGCGCGGGCCGACCGCACCGGGGACCCGGAGGTGGTCTACGGTGCCGGGAAGTCCCCGGCCCAGGTCATCGAGATCCTGTGCGCGCTGCACGAAGCCCATCCCGATCGAGCGGTCCTGGCCACCCGCCTCAGCGACCCGGCGATGGAGGCCATCGCCGCCGCGCAGCCCGAAGCCAGCATCGATGAGGTTGCGCGCGCCGCCACCCTGGGCGCGCTTCCGCAACCAGCCGGGCTGGTTGCCGTGGTCTCCGCGGGTACGTCGGACGCGCCGGTCGCCGCGGAAGCGGCACTGACCGCCCGTGTCTACGGCGCAGGTGTGAGGCTGGTCAACGACGTCGGCGTCGCCGGACTGCACCGGGTCCTCGCCGCCCGCACCGAACTCACCACCGCCAACTGTCTGGTCGTCGTCGCCGGGATGGAGGGCGCGTTGCCCAGCGTCGTCGGCGGGCTGTCCGGGGTGCCGCTCGTGGCCGTCCCCACCAGCGTCGGGTACGGCGCATCCTTCGGAGGGATCGCAGCTTTGCTCGGCATGCTCAACTCCTGCGCGCCGGGCGTCACGGTGGTCAACATCGACAACGGGTTCGGGGCCGGTGTCTTCGCTGCCCGGGTCGCCCGCAACGCGAGAACGTCGATGGCGGACGGGGCCGGATGACCGACCGGCGGGTCGGCTGGGTCGATGCCGGGTCCGGTGCCAGCGGCGACATGATGCTGGGTGCCCTCATCGGCGCAGGCGTGCCGCTCGACGTGCTCGCATCGGCGGTCAGGACCGTCGCGCCTGAGCATGCCGCGCTCGCCCCGGAAGCCGTGACCCGCAACGGTTTCGCGGCCATCCGCTGCCACGTCGAGGTCGCCGAGAGCAGCACTCGTCGGACCTGGCGTGACGTCTCCGCGTTACTCGACGACTCCGACCTCGACGAGGGGGTACGCCGCCGGGCGAGCCGGACGTTCGAGCGACTAGCCACGGCGGAGGCGAAGGTGCACGGGATCTCGGTCGACGAGGTGCACTTCCACGAGGTCGGTGCGCTCGACGCGATCGCCGACGTGGTGGGCGTCTGCGCGGGACTCGAGCACCTGTCGCTTGATGAGCTGGTGGTCTCGACGGTGGCCGTCGGATCCGGAACGACCACCGGGGCCCACGGCAACATGACGGTGCCGCCTCCCGCCGTGGCCGAGCTCCTGCGGGGCACGCCGTCGTACTCCGGACCGGTCGAGTTGGAGATGTGCACACCCACCGGCGCCGCACTCCTGACCAGCAGCGCGACATCGTGGGGCACCCAGCCGAGGATGACGGTGCACGGTATCGGCGTCGGCGCGGGTGCCCGGGACCCCGCGGGGCACGCGAACGTGTTGCGGCTGTTCGTAGGAGTCACG
>Ga0209587_1000845_pt1 | contig 14798 bp, 10 predicted proteins | sample NGEPerD_2_FD_184512 | JGI IMG/M metagenome (GOLD analysis project Ga0209587, IMG submission 184512) | Arctic peat soil microbial communities from the Barrow Environmental Observatory site, Barrow, Alaska, USA - NGEE PermafrostL1-D... | ecosystem: Environmental > Terrestrial > Soil > Wetlands >... | reverse complement strand
CGTTCCCGAGCGGGGACCTCGGCCTGTGCCGGGCCCAGGCCCCGGCACTGCCCCCGGCCCTGGCCCCGGCACAGGCCGAGGTCCCCGCTCGGGAACGGGAACCGGCACCGGCCCCGGCGGCGACCAGCGGCAGGCGCTGGTGACCGCGCTGGCCGGTGCGGCCGGGGTCGAGGTGGTGGCCGGCGCCGTCGAACGCTCGTGGCGTGCGCGCTGCGTGCGGGCGACCGGGCTGCCGTGGACCCGCTGGACGGGACGACTGCGGGCCGACCCGCTGCGCCGCCTGCACCTGGGCGACGGGTCCGGGCCCCGGGGCGAGCCGGCGCAACCCGTGATCGCGGATGCCGTGGCCGCGACCCTGCGCTCCTCGCTGCCCAGCGCGACGCCGGTGCAGCGTTCCCGCGTGGGCAGCGCCATCCGCGCGGCCGCGGACTCCGCCTCCTCCGGTCTGCCGCCGCCATGGGTCGCGTCGGTGCGGGCCGCCGCGAGGTCACGCGCCGACGACCTCGCCGACGCCCTCGACCGCGCAGTGGTCGGCACCGACCTGGGCGCCGGCGGGCGGCCGCTGTGGTGGCGCGTGGTCGGGGGGCTGCAGCTCGTGCTGGCCGGGGCGGTGCTGGCCGGGCTGCTGTGGCTCGGGGCCATCTTCGTCGTCGCGTGGCTGGGGCTGCCCGATCTGCCGACGGTGGGTCTGGGCCCCGACGGCGACGGCGTGGGGGTGGTGGGCGGCGACGACGGCATCGTTCCGTTGCCCACGGCGATGCTGCTGGGCGGGCTGGTGGCCGGGGTGCTCGTCGCCGCGCTCGCGCGGCTGGCCGGACGGGTCGGTGGCCGGCGCCGGCGCCGCCGCGCCCAAGCACGCCTGCGCGCCGGCATCGAGGCGGTCGCTGACGACCTGGTCCTGGCGCCGATCGCCGCCGAGCTCGACACGTACAGCGCCGTCGCCGCTGCCTTGACCCGCGCCCGCCGCTCCGGTCCGGGCTGACGGCGATGGCAGGGTGTTCGATAACGAGACCGGCGATGACCACGGTGCAACCCCATCGAAGCTCACGAAAGGACCGCGGATGGACCTCAGGCTGACCGGCAAGCGCGCGCTGGTGACCGGCGGGAGCCGGGGCATCGGCAAGGCGGTCGCGCGCCAGCTCGCCGCGGAGGGCGCCGACGTGGCGGTGGTCGCGCGCACCGCGGCGGCCCTCGAGGCGTCGGCGCGGGAGCTGTCGCAGGAATCCGGTCGCAGGGTGGTGGCGGTGCCCGCCGACACCGGCAGCGACCAGCAGGTGCGCGACATGGTGGCCACGGTGGCGGCGGAGCTCGGCGGCATCGACATCCTGGTGAACGCCGCCGCCACGCCCGGCGGCGGGGCGCCGCGGGCGACGCTGGGCGACATCACCTCGGAGATGGTCCTCGCCGAGGTCAACATCAAGGTGCTGGGCTACCTGCGCTGCGCGCGCGAGGTCGCGCCGCACATGCGCGCGTCCGGGTGGGGCCGGATCATCAGCATCAGCGGCCTGGGCGCGCGCAAGAGCGGCAACACGGTCGGCAGCATGCGCAACGTGGCGGTGGCCGCGATGACCAAGAACCTCGCCGACGAGCTCGGCCGCGACGGCATCAACGTGACCGTGGTGCACCCCGGCATGACCTGGACCGAACGGATGCCCGGGCTCATCGAGCGCCGCGCCAGGGACAGCGGGCGCGAGCCCGCCGAGGTGGCACAGGAGCTCGGCAGCGGCAACGCGGTGGGCCGGATGATCACCGCCGAGGAGGTCGCCGACGTCGTGACCTTCCTCGCCTCGCCGCGCTCGGTGGCCATCAACGGCGACGCCGTCGCCGTCGGCGGCGGCGATGGTCGAGCCATCCACTACTAGCACAAGGCGCCGCGCGCCCTCGCGGCGCGGCAGGTTGCGGCGCACCGTGGTGCCGCTCCGGCGGACTCGCCGGGGTGTGGGAGGCTGGCCGCCGGGGAAGGGCCGGCCTCGGTAGGCCGCAACCGAACGGGCCACCCACCTCAAGGACGACGGCCGCACGGCCGCCGGTCCGGAAGCCGAACGTCGAACCCGGGAGGACACCGATCAGGCTGATGGAGGACCCCGCGCTGGAGTCGGTCCTGCAGCGCCTACGCGAGGCGCTGCCGGAGGAGTCCACCGAGATCGGTCTCGCCATCGCGCGCGCGGCGTTTCGCCGGCTGCCGGCGAAGCGCACCGCCCGGATCGACCCCGACGAGGCGTCCGCCTGGCTCGGCGAGGCCGTCGACCTGATCTGCGGACGGGCGCCCGGCGAGCTGCTGGTGCGGGTCACCGCCGCACAGGACCGCCGGACCCTCATCGAGGCCAACGTCGAGGACGCTCCGTTCCTCGTCTCCTCCGTGACCGAGGAGCTCGACCGGCTGGGGCTCGCCGTCGCCGACGTGCTGCACCCCATCATCGGCGTCGAGCGCGGCGCCGATGGCCGCATCACCCGGGTGTGCCCGGCACGCGGCGCCGCCAGCCGCGAGTCCTACCTGCGCATCGAGCTCGACACGGCTCTGGCGGCCGACGCGCGTGCGGAGCTCGCCGAGCAGCTGCGCCGCGTCCTGCGCGACGCCCTGGTGGCCACGGAGGACTTCCCGGCGATGCGCCGGCGCCTCATCGAGGTGGCCGAGCGCACCGCCCGGCGCGGCGCCTCGCGCTACGACGCGCATGAGGTGCAGGAGGTGGTCGCGCTGCTGCGCTGGCTCGCCGACGAGCACTTCCTGTTGCTGGGCGCCCGCCGCTACGACGTGCAGTTGGACCAGCCGGTCCCCAGCGCCAGGCTCCATCCGGGCTCCGGGCTGGGGATCCTGCGTGACGAGGCGGGCTCCCGCTGGAGTCCGCCGGTGCCGTTGGACGACATCCCCGAGCCGCTGCGCCTGCGCATCACCGAAGGGCCGCTGCTGACCCTGTCGCGCACCAACCGCACGTCCACGGTGCACCGCCGGGCGCGCATGGTGTCCGTGGGGGTGCGCGAGCTCGACGACGCGGGCCGCATCGTGGGCGAACAGCGCTTCTACGGCCTGTTCTCCCAGCGGGCGCTGACCGAGCCGGCCAGCAGCGTGCCCGTCCTGCACGCGAGGTTGGACGCCGTGCTGGCGGCCGAGGACGTCGTCGCGCACTCCTTCGACGAGCGGCAGCTGCGGGCGCTGTTCGAGGCGCTGCCGAAGGTCGAGCTGTTCCAGATGGACGTCGACGAGCTGCGACGGGCCCTGGTCGAGCTGCTCACCGCCGGCCGACGCAAATCCGTGCGCATCCTCTGGCGGGCGGATCCGGTGCGCGAGTCGCTGTCGATCCTGCTCGCGGTCCCGCGCAGCCGCTACGACGCCGCGCTGCTGGACGACATCGAGGAGCTGCTCAGCGCGCGACTGCACACCTCAGACATCGAGCATGAGCTCTCGCTGCCCGACGGCGACCAGGCGCTGGTGCACTTCGGCCTGCGACCCCAGGGCGTGGCGCTGCCCGCGTTGGGCAGCGCGCAGCTCGACCAGGTCGACGACGCGATCAGGACGATGGCGCGCAGCTGGGACGACGAGCTGGCCGCGGAGCTCGCCCGCAGCTCGGGTCGCGAGGGCGTGCACCTGGCCGCCACCTGGAGCGGCCGCTTCGGCCCCGGCTACCGCGAGGCCACCGCCGTCGACGTCGCCGCCGACGACATCGCCGAGCTGGCGGGGTTGACCCAGGACGCCCCCGTGCGAATGGTGCTGCGCGGGCCGCAGGAGGCGACCCGCGCCGCAGCCGGTGAGCCGGGTGAGGCGCGCACGGAGGCGACGCCCTCGGCGCTGCTGCGCTTCCGGCTCTACAGCCGCGGGCCGGAGGTGGTGCTGACCAGCTTCCTGCCGGTCCTGGAGAGCCTCGGCTTCGTCGTGGTGGAGGAGGTGCCCCACATCCTGGACGCACCCCCCGGCGAGCGGTTGCAGGTGCATGACTTCGGGTTGCGCACCGAGCGGCCCGACCTGTCGGTCGACCTGGACGTCGACGGGCCACGGGTGGCGGCCGCGGCCGCGGCGCTGTGGCGCGGCCGCGCGCAGGTGGACAGCCTCAACCGGCTGGTGCTGGCTGCGGGCCTGCCGTGGCACGACGTGGCCGTGCTGCGCGCCTACCGTCGATATCGCCGGCAGGTCGGCACCACCTTCACGGAGGCCTATCTCAACGACGCCCTGCTGGCGTCCCCCGACGTCGCCCGGGCGCTGGTCGCTTACTTCCACGCTCGCTTCGACCCGGCCCGGCGCGCCCCCGACTCCGAGCAGGTAGCCGCCCGGGAGGCGGTGGTGGCCGCGTGCGACCGCGTCGAGCGCTTCGACCACGACCGCATCGTGCGCGGCTTCCTGGAGCTGGTCGACGCCACCCTGCGCACCAACCGCTGGTCACCGCAGCGGCCAGCCGGGCCGGGGGCCGATCCCGAGGCGCGCGCCCTGGCGCTCAAGATCGACCCGCGCCGCGTGTCGGACATGCCCAAGCCGGTGCCCCACGTCGAGGTGTTCGTGTACTCCCCGCGCATGGAGGGTGTGCACCTGCGCGGCGGCCCCGTCGCCCGCGGCGGGATCCGCTGGTCGGACCGGCAGGAGGATTTCCGCACCGAGGTGCTCGGGCTGATGAAGGCCCAGATGACCAAGAACGCCGTGATCGTCCCGACCGGGGCCAAAGGCGGCTTCGTGCTGAAGCAGCAGGCCGATGCCGCCGGAGGGGGCGGCGCTGTCCGCGCCCCCGTCCGCACCGACGTGCGGGACGCCTACACCACCTTCATCCGGGCGCTGCTGGACGTGACCGACGACGTCGTCGACGGCGAGGTCGTGCCCCCGGCGGGCGTGCGGCGCGCCGATGGCGACGACGCCTACCTGGTGGTGGCGGCCGACAAGGGCACGGCCACCTTCTCCGACACCGCCAACGCGATCAGCGAGGCCTACGGCTACTGGTTGGGCGACGCCTTCGCCTCCGGCGGATCCAGCGGCTACGACCACAAGGTGATGGGCATCACCGCACGCGGTGCCTGGGTGGCGGTGCGCCGGCACTTCCGCGAGCTGGACGTCGACGTGCAGACCGACCCCGTGACCGTGGTGGGCATCGGTGACATGTCCGGCGACGTCTTCGGCAACGGCCTGCTGCAGAGCCGAGCCGTGCGCCTGGTAGCCGCCTTCGACCATCGCGACGTGTTCCTGGACCCCGATCCTGACCCGGAGGCCTCCTACGGGGAGCGGCGCCGGCTGTTCGAGCTGCCCGGATCGTCGTGGCAGGACTACGACCGTGCGCTGCTGTCGCCCTCCGGCGGGGTGTGGTCGCGCACGGCCAAGTCCGTGCCGCTGGATGACCGGCTGCGGTCGCTGCTGCGCGTCGATGCGGCCAGCATCTCCCCGCCGGAGCTGATCAGCGCGCTGCTGCGGATGCCCTGCGACCTGCTGTACGCGGGCGGGATCGGGACCTACGTCAAGGCGTCCGATGAGACCTCCGGCGACGTCGGGGACCGGGCCAACGACGCCGTCCGGATCGACGCGGACGTGCTGGGCGCGCGGGTGGTCGGCGAGGGCGGCAACCTGCCGATGACGCAGCGTGCCCGCGTGCAGTACTCGCGGCGCGGCGGGCGCTGCAACGCCGACTTCATCGACAACGCCGCCGGCGTGGACACCTCCGACCGCGAGGTGAACCTGAAGATCCTGCTGAGCGGCGCGCTGGCCGCCGGCCGGCTGGACGCGTCCGGTCGCGGGTCGTTGCTGGGCGCGCTGACCGACGATGTGGCCGACGGCGTGCTGCGCGACGTGTACCTGCAGACCTGGACGCTGAGCCAGGAGCTCGCCCTGTCCCCGGGCGGCATGGACGCCTACGAGCGCCTCATGGCCGACCTGGAGCAGGACCCGGCCGACGCCACCTGGCTGGACCGGGCCGTTGAGTTCCTGCCCAGCACCGCGCAGGTCGAGGAGCGTCGCGAGGCCGGCGCCGGTCTCACCCGGCCGGAGCTCGCGGTGCTGCTGGCCTACGCAAAGCGGGACCTGGTCCAGCGGCTGTTGGCAACCTCGCTGCTGGATATCGATGTGCTGCGCGGCGCGGTCGTGGACTACTTCCCGGCGCTGGTGCTGGATCGCTTCGGCGACCTGGTTCACGCCCACCGGCTGCGGCGCGAGCTGTTGGCCACGGTGGTGGCCAACGACCTGGTGAACCGCATGGGCATCACCTACGCCAACCGCACCTCCCACGAGCTGGGGGTGGCGCCCCATGAGGTCGCGGTCGCCTACTGGGTGGCCCGCGAGGTCACCGCAGCCGACATCCGCTGGCGCATGATCGAAGCCCTGGACGACCGTTGCGACCCCGGCTTGCAGCTGGAGCTCAAGTCCGAGGTGGACCGCCTGGTCGACGAGTTCGTGCGCAGCTACGTGCGCGAGGGTGTCGGCGCGGAGATCGGCGCGGTGGTGGACCGCGACCGGCCCGCCTTCGCCACGCTGGAGGCGGCCGTCGGCCACGTCGGCCACGTCGGCTCGCCGGGTCACCGCCATGAGCGGGCGCTCGCAATCGAGCGCTACCTCGACCTGGGCATCGAGGACGGCCTCGCGGTGTCGGTGGCGGGACTGGATGACTTGTCCATGGTGCCGGACGTGGCGGCGGTGGCGCGCGCCACCGACCGCAGCGTGCTGGAGGTGGCGCAGGCCTTCCTGCAGCTGGGGGAGGAGCTGCCCCTGGATGCGCTCAGCCGCCGGCTGGAGCGGGTCAAGCCCGAGGGGCACTGGCAGCGCTGGCAGCACCGCGGCCTGGCCGATGAGCTGCGCGACCTCCGGCGCGCCGCCGCGGAGCGCGCCCTGCGCGCCGGCGCCGCACAGCGATCCGCCCAGGATGACGGCGTGTCGGCTGCTTCCGCTGCGGGTTCGCAGGCGGTCACCGAGTTGCTGCGCGACGCCGCCCTCCACCTGGAGCGCGTCGACGTGCTGGTCGCGCGGGTCGAGCGCGAGGGTGAGGGTTCACTCGACGCCATCGCGGTCGTGGTCAGGACCCTGCGAGAGGCGCTGGGCCTCTAGCGCCGGGCCTCTAGCGCCGGGCCTCTAGCGCCGGGCCTCTAGCGCCGGGCCTTCTAGCGCTCGGCGATGGGCAGGTAGGCCCGCTCCGTCGCCCCGGTGTAGATCTGCCGGGGACGTCCGATGCGCGTGTCGGGGTCGCGGATCATCTCCTTCCACTGCGCGATCCATCCCGGCAGGCGACCGATGGCGAACAGCACCGGGAACATGTCCAGTGGCAGCCCCATCGCCCGGTAGATGAGCCCGGAGTAGAAGTCCACGTTGGGGTAGAGCTTCTTCTCGATGAAGTAGTCGTCCTCCAGGGCCGCCGTCTCCAGATCCCGGGCGATCTGGAACAGCGGGTCGTCGCCGACGAGCCTGCCGATCACCTTGTCCGCGGTCTGCTTGATGATCGTCGCGCGCGGGTCGAAGTTCTTGTAGACCCGGTGCCCGAAGCCCATCAGGCGGAACGGGTCGTTCTTGTCCTTGGCACGGTTGATGAAGGACTGGGTGTCGCCGTCGGCGTCGCGGATGCCCTCCAGCATCGACACGACCTCCTGGTTCGCCCCGCCATGCCGGGGTCCCCACAGGGCCGCGATACCGGCCGCGATCGCGGCGAACATGTTGACGTGGCTGGAGCCGACCATGCGCACCGTCGAGGCGGAGCAGTTCTGCTCGTGGTCGGCGTGCAGCAGGAACAGTTGCGTGAGCGCGCGGGCGATGTCGGGATCGACCTCGTAGGGCTCGGCCGGGACCGCGAACATCATGTTCAGGAAGTTCTCGGCATAGCCGTACTCGTTGGTCGGATAGATGTAGGGCTGCCCGACCGACTTCTTGTAGGCGAAGGCCGCGACCGTGGGCAGCTTGGCCATCAACCGGTAGGTCGACACCTCGACGTCCCACTCGTCGAGCGGGTTGTAGTGGTCCTGGTAGAACGTCGAAAGCCCGGCCGTGGCGGCCTGCAGGATGGCCATCGGGTGCGCGTTCTTGGGGAAGGCATCGAAGAAGCGGCGCATGTCCTCGTGCAGCAGGGTGTGGCAGGTGATGTTGGTGCGGAAGTTGTCAAGCTCATCGCGGGTCGGGAGCTCGCCGTAGATCACCAGGTAGGACGTCTCCAGGAAGTCCGACTTCGCCGCGAGCTGCTCGATCGGGTAGCCCCGGTAGCGCAGGATCCCTGCTTCGCCATCCAGGTAGGTGATCGCCGACAGCGCCGCTCCGGTGTTGCCGAAGCCGGGGTCGTAGGTGATCAGCCCCGTCTGCGCGCGCAGCTTGCTGATGTCGATCGCGCGTTCGTCTTCTGTCCCGGTGAGCAGCGGAGCATCGAAGCTCTGCCCGTCGAACTCGATGCGTGCTTGGTCGCTCATGAGCCTTGGTCCTCGTCTCGTCTCGACGTCGTGACGGTGGCGCCCCATGGCGTGACACCCTTGGCAGCGTACCCCGGCCGCCGCGGCTGGACCCTCGTTGCACAACCCCTGCGGCTGGCATTGCCCGCCTTGCCCCGCATTCCCCGTTGGGCGTGATCGCGGGGCGCGTCAGGATCGGCGCGGCGCCGACTGGTCCGCCTGGGCGAGGATCGCGCGGGCGCTGTCGTCGTCGAGGGCGCCGCCGGAGGAGCGGATCAGGCTGGCCACGGCCTCGTCGTTGGAGATCAGTTGGGCGTCAACGGCTTCACGGAGCTTGCCGACGTGCTCGGCCAGGGCGGGGTCGTTGTTGACGGCGCGCCGGCGCCGGGTTCCACGGGCGCGCGAGGCGGTGCTCGAGGCCGGCGCTTGGGGCCGTGATGCCTCCGACGGGACGGCGCCTGAATCGGCCGCTTCGCCAGAGGAGGATGCTCTGGGTGAATCCGGCGGTTCCGCCGGCCGATCGGGTCCCATCTCGGCGCCCGTGCCGGGATGGGACCCGATCGGGTCTCCGGGAGCGCCCGGCCGGTGCTGCCCGGGCTTGCCAGGCTGCGTCGGCCGCTGCGGGGGCTGCGCCGGGGGAGGGGGCTGCGTGGGCATCCGGAAGCCGCCGGTGCGGTCGCCGCGGCGTTCCTCGACCATCGAGCGGTACACCACGTAGCCCGCGATCAGCAGGATGACGACGAGCACCAGGATGGGCACCATGCCGGTCATGGTAGTCCCCGCCGCCGGGGTGGGGGAGCGTCCTTCGCCGGCGGGCTTCGACGCTCGCGACAGGTGCCGCTCACTGGACGGTCAGCGTCCCTTCCATCCCTGCCTGGCGGTGTCCGGGGATATCGCACCAGTACGTGTACGTGCCCGGCTCCAGGGTGAAGGTGTCGACCGCGGTCTCACCCGGCCCGCCTTCGAGGATCACCCCGCCCAGCTCGTCGATGGCCAGGCTGTGGGGCAGCGTGTCCTCGTTGGTGTAGGCGATCGTGGTCTCACCCGCCGGTGCGGTCTTCTCCGTCTCCGCCCAGGAGATGGTGGGCACGGCCGTGAACACGACCGCATCCGGCGGGATCTCGGCGGCCACGCCGTCCGTCCCCTCGGCCCCCTCGGTCCCCTCGGCGGCTGCCTCCTCCTCGTGCAGCTCACGCATCCCCGCGGAGGCCGACACCGCGCCGGCGGCGACGATGCCGACCAGGCCGACGAACAGCCCCACACCGAGCGCACGCCCGGTGATGCGCGTGCGAGTCGCGGCGAGCGCGGCCACCAGCAGCACGTAGCCGGCGAGCAGCAGCGCCGTGAACGTCGACACCATCTGGGGCACGGCCAGCAGCACGCGACTGAGCGCGAAGGCGAACACGAGGATGCAGATCACGGCACCTAGCGGCAGCATGACGGGCAGGAAGGCCCGGTCGCGAAAATCTTGCTTCATCGCTTCCTCAGTCGGTGGTGGGGGTCGGGGAAGATGCGCCGGAGCGGTCCGGGGCGGCATCGGAGCGGGCGGCCGTGCCGCTCGGCTCCAGGTCGGAGCGCAGGTCGCGCCAGTACAGCAGGTCGGGCCCGCCGGTCTGCTCCTCATGCACCCAGCGGAAGAACAGCGCCGCGATCACGGCCCACAGCAGCAGGCCGGCACCGATCTTCATCAGCAGGCCCGCGATCTGCTGGTCCTGCACCGGGTCCAGCCACGCCCACACACGCGGGAACCGCGTGTACGCCTCGTACAGCGGGGTTCTGGTGAAGGTGAGGAAGGACGCCGGGATCGTCGGGATGATCGAGTGGGCGAACAGGTAGGCCATGCGCCCCGGGTAGGACAGGTGCGGCAGCTCCGGCAGCGGGCTGACGACGGGCCACCACATCACCAGGGCGAACGCGACCAGCAGGATGTGGGCGATGAAGTGGATCAGGCCGTTGCGCACGGTGAGGTTGACGAACACCGGCATGTGGCTGAGGGCGATGAAGGCGGTCATCAGCAGCAGCGCGGGGATGGGTCGCGTGATCGCCCGTACCGCCGCGTTCAGCCACGGTGGCGACAGCAGCTTGCGCAGGAGCCAGCCGGGAGTGCCGAGCAGCAGCAGCGGCGCCGCGACCAGCTGGAACCCCAGGTGCTGCACCATGTGAACGCTGTACAGCCAGTTCTCGGCGAGGTCGTGCACGGGCCAGTCGCCACCCACCCACAGCGCCGCGACCCCCAGGTAGAAGCACACGCGTTGGCTGGTCGTCGCCGGCCGCCGGTGCGGCGCCAGCGTGGGACCCCACGCCGACAGCGCGTAGAGATAGCCGCCCAACAAGGCGACCAGCAGCACCCAGGTCTCCGGGTGGGCGTTGAAGGTGAGGGGCGACATGGCCGTCCTCCCTGTGGCGGATGGCGGGGGCTAGGCGGAGGTGAGTAAGTAGGTGATGAGGTGGGCGGGGGAGCGGGACCTCGGCCGGCCTAAGCGGGGCCCAGGTAGAAGATGGCGCCGACGACGCTGAACAGCACCCCTGCCAGGACCAGCCCCGCCAGCATCATGCGGCGAAACACCCGGCTGTCGAACCGCAGGTGCATGAACCAGGCGACCACCAGCACGAACTTCACACCCGAGAGGAACAGCAGCGACGGGGTGGTGACGGCGCGCGGCGCGTCGATGAAGAACAACCCCACCTCGATGCCGGTGATGACCGCGAGGATCACACCGATCTGGACGTACTCGGCGACGCCGGGGTGATTGGAGTGTTGCGTGTCACTCATCGCGGGGCACTCCTCCTACTCGGCGGGAATCAGGTAGACGACCGTGAACAGCACGATCCAGACGATGTCGACGAAGTGCCAGTACAGGCCGATGTACTCGACCATCTCAGCCTTGGAGGGCGTGAGCTTGCCCACCAGCGATGCGGCCCACAGCCCCACCAGCATCATGATTCCGAAGAACACGTGGAAGCCGTGGAAGCCCGTCAGGACGAAGAAGCTGGACGTGAACGGACTGGTCTCCAGGCGCATGCCCTCGGCGTAGAAGACCGTGAACTCATAGACCTGGCCCGACATGAACACCGCGCCCATGAGCGCGGTGGCCAGGATCCAGATCCGGAAGCTGCGCATGTTGCCCTGCTGGATGGCGGCAAGGGCCAGCACCATCGCCAGCGACGACATCAGCAGGATGAACGTCGACACCGACGTGAAGGGGATGTCGAAGAGGTTGCTCTGACGGATCTCCGGGCTGTTGCCGAAGTTGCCGATGTAGATCAGGTGCGTGGAGATGAACGCGCCGAAGAACAGGCACTCCGAGCCGAGGAACGTCCACATGCCCAGCTTGAGGTTGGACAGACCCAGGCTGGTCTGGTGGTCGGCGTGCGCCGAGGGCATCGTGTCCGTGGTGGTCGTCGACATCTAGTGCGCCCCTGCCGCGGTCATCTCATGATGGTCTTGGCCGTCATCCGTCGTTGGCTCCAGCGCCCAGCCGAACATGCCCGTGAGCAGCACCAGGAAGCCCACGGCCAACAGCACGATGCGCAACGGGCCGGTGAAGATCACGCCGTAGGCCATGATCGGAAGGCCGGCGGCCAGCACGAGCGGCCAGTAGGACGGGCTTGGCATGTGGATGCCCTCGCCACTGCCGCCGGGGTCATAGCCCACGCGTGCGAGCTCCTCGGCGCGCGCTTCCGGGGATGCCCCGGCGGAGACCCCCTGCGGTTTGGCCTCGTCATGGCCGTACTTACGGGTCCACGCCTCGTCGCGGGAGCTCACCTTGGGCACCACCGTCCAGTTGAACGGCGCCGGCGGCGAGGTCGTCAGCCACTCGAGCGTGCGGGCGTCCCACGGGTCGTGGCCCGCGTCCTGCGGGCCGCGGTGGCTGATCACCAGGTTGGCCAGGAAGACCAGCACGCCGATGGCGAGGATGAACGACCCGACCGACTCCATCATGTTCCAGACGTTCCAGCCCATGTCATCCGGATAGGTGTACTGGCGCCGCGGCATGCCGGCCAGGCCCAGGATGTGCATGGGGCCGAAGGTGAGGTTGAAGCCGATGAAGATGAGCCAGAAGTGGATCTTGCCCAAGCCCTCCTTGAGCAAGCGGCCCGTGACCTTGGGGTACCAGTAGTAGCTGCCGGCGAACAGGCCGAACACCGACCCGCCGAACATGACGTAGTGGAAGTGCGCCACCACGTAGTAGGTGTCGTGCTGCTGGGTGTTGTGCGGTACCAGCGCGTGGGTCACGCCCGACAGCCCGCCGATCGTGAACATCGCCACCATGCCGATTGCGAACAGCATGGCGGTCGTGAACCGCAGCTGGCCGCCCCATAGCGTGCCCATCCAGTTGAAGATCTTCACACCGGTCGGCACTGCGATGAACATCGTGGACAGCGCGAACGCCGAGGTGGCCACCGGCCCCATGCCAACCGTGAACATGTGATGGGCCCACACCCCAAAGCCCATGAACGCGATCGTGATCGAGGCGAACACCATCGCGGCGTAGCCGAACAGCGGCTTGCGCGCGAAGGTCGGGATCACCTCGGAGACGATCCCGAAGGCCGGCATGATGATGACGTAGACCTCGGGATGGCCGAACAGCCAGAACAGGTGCTGCCACACCAGCGGGTCACCACCCGCGGACGGGCGGAAGAAGCTCGCGCCGAAGGCCACGTCGAACATCAGCTCCCACAGGGCGACGCCGATGATGGGGACAGCGAACAGCAGCAGGAACGAGGTGACGAGGGTCAGCCACGCGAAGATGGGCATGCGCATGAGGGTCATGCCCGGGGCACGCATGTTGAGGATCGTCACGATCAGGTTGACCGAGGACGCGATCGAGGCGATGCCGGCGATCTGCAGGCCGAGTGAGTAGAAGGCCATGCGGGTGGTCTCGGTGCCGAACAGCGTGAAACCCGACGGGTCCGAGCCGATGATCGACAGCGGCGCGTAGCCGAACCAGCCGCTGTCGGGCATGCCGTCGAACAGCAGGCTTGAGTAGATGAACAGCCCGGCGAACAGGAACACCCAATAGCTGAGGGCGTTCATGCGCGGGAACGCGACGTCACGGGCGCCGAGCTGCAGCGGCAGCAGGTAGTTGAAGAACGCCGTGCCCAGCGGGATGACCGCGAAGAAGATCATCGTCAGGCCGTGCATGGTGAAGACCTGGTCGTACTGGTCGGCCGTCAGCACCTCCGCGCCGGGCGTGGCCAGCTGCGTGCGGATCAGCAGCGCCTCGATGCCGCCCACCAGGAAGAAGAACAGCGACGTGAGGTAGTACATGATGCCGATCTTCTTGTGGTCCACCGTGGTGAACCAGCTCTTCCAGCCCCTTTCGGCGGTGGGCCGGCGGAAGACCGAGCCGCCGGGTGCGGTGCCCGGGCTCGGCTTGTGAGCGATCGCAGTCATCGGTGCTCTACTCCAGGGTCAGGAGGTAGGTGACGAGGTCGTCGAGCTCCTCGTCACTGAGGTCGGCGTCGAAGGGCGGCATCTGGGCGCCGGGCTTCACGGCCGGTGGGTTGCGGATCCAGGCCTTCAGGTTCTCCTCGTTGGTCTCGAAGATGCCGCCGGCGAACGTCGCCCGGCTGGCGAGGTGCGTCAGGTTGGGCGCGATCCTGGTGTCGACGTTGGCCGGATGACCGGTGAGCGTGTGGCACGCCTGGCACGACTGCGCCTCCCAGATCTCCGCGCCGCGGGCCGCGGCCTCCTCCGACGGCGGGTACGCCGACGGCTCGCTCTGGGCGTCGAGCCAGCCCTGGTAGTCCTCCGGGGCGTGCGCCACCACGTCGAAGCGCATGTTCGCGTGGGACAGCCCGCAGAACTCCGCGCACTGCCCGGGGTAGCGGCCCGGCTCGTCGGCCTGGAACTTCAGCTCGCGCACGTGGCCGGGGATGACGTCCACCTTGCCGGCCAGCCGCGGCACCCAGAAGGAGTGGATGACCCCGTCTGCCACCGGGCCGAGCTTCGGCCCCACCTCCGGTTCGGTGTCGGGCACGACCGCGGACAGCGACTCCATGCGCAGGTAGACCTCCTGGCCGGTGGGCACGTGCAGCTCGGTCGCCGTGACGACGTCCTGCCCCTCCGGCCCCAGGTACTGGAACTCGAACCAGTACTGCTTGGCGATGACGCGCACCTCCAGCGGGTCATCGGGCGGCTCGGCGATCTCGAAGATCGTGCGCACCGTGGGCACCGCGATGGTCGCGAGGATCAACGCCGGGATCATGGTCCACAGCACCTCCAGGCGCGTGTTGCCGTGCAGCTGCTTGGGTGGCACCGTCTCGTCGCCCTTGGCGCGGTACTTGACCACCATGAAGATGAGCCCGCCCTGGACCAGGACGAACACGCCGACCGCGATCGGGAACACCAGCTCCCAAAGGGCGTCTTGCTTCCGCGCGACGGGTCCGGCCGGGTCGAACACGCTCTGCGGTGCCTGGCCGCCCGGATCGGGGCTTCCCGCGCAGGCAGCTGCGACGGGGAGCCGCGTCGG
>Ga0209587_1000844_pt1 | contig 14808 bp, 19 predicted proteins | sample NGEPerD_2_FD_184512 | JGI IMG/M metagenome (GOLD analysis project Ga0209587, IMG submission 184512) | Arctic peat soil microbial communities from the Barrow Environmental Observatory site, Barrow, Alaska, USA - NGEE PermafrostL1-D... | ecosystem: Environmental > Terrestrial > Soil > Wetlands >... | reverse complement strand
ACGTTCGAGAGTGGTCTCGAACTTCGAGGCCGGCTCGCCGTCGAGCACGATCTCGTCGTCGAGGATCTCCAGCGCCACAAGGGAGATGTCGTCCGCGTCGTCCTGCCACCTGCAGCCGCGGCCGATTGACGGCGACTCGTGCGAGATGGGCGCGACTCCCGTCGCGGCCTCGATCTCGGCATCGGTCAGCAGGTTGCAGTCGCCGCCGCCATCGCCCTCGGCCCTCACGGCCGAACCCTCGTCGCCCCGAGCCGCAACGCCATCGTCGCCGTTGCTCGAGCACGCGGCGGCAAACAGTACGGCCACTACCACGAAGGTCATCCGGCCTCGAGCGGTACCCATCAACGACTCCTCTCGCTACCAAGCCCGTCGCCGTCTCTCACCGTAGGGCCGGCAGTTGGCCTGGGGTTCTCGGCTCTGCATTGGGCGATGCCCGTGTCCCAGGGTGACAGTCATGCGATGCTCCGATCTCATGCGCGGCCGGTACCCGCAGTCCCGAGCTCGGCGCTCGCCGGGTTCAGGGTCCCACCCGAGATCATCGTCGTCGCGGTGCGCTGATTCCTACGGTACGGCCTCTCGCACCACGACGGAGAAGAGCTGCCCGCCGAACGTGGGATCGCGGTCGATCACGTCACCGTGTGCCCGCGTAGTCATGCGCGATCATGCCTTGATGCAGAACCTTCGGCGCGGCCAATACGAGCTCGACGTGGCTCGTGCGGTCGAGTCCGAGATCCACCAGGCCAAGATCACAGCGGTCACCGTCTACCACGGTGACACGTACCAGTTCGACGACCTCCGGGCCTCGCCGACGAGCGCGGCATCGACGTCCGGGCGGTCGTGTATGCGGGAGGTGGCGTGATGCGTCGGTTCGACGGAACGGTGGCAGTCGTGACGGGCGCGTCCTCCGGAATCGGGCGGCGGCTGGCGATCGACCTCGCGGCCCGGGGGGCCACGGTCATCGGACTCGCCCGCCGCGCGGCGTTGCTCGAGGAGACCGCGCGCGTGATGCAGCTGACGTCCCCCGCGAGCGAGACCCACGAGTGCGACGTGTCCGACATCGACGGTTTCACGGCCCAGCTCGCAAGCGTGGAAGCGCGGCACGGCCTGATCGACGTGCTCGTCAACGACGCCGGGATCGAGGAGCCGACGCCCGCGGCAGCGCTGGGCGCGGAGCTCGAACCGTACCGACGGATCTTTGCGACGAACTTCTTCGGGCTCGTTGCGGGCACGCTCGCGGTGCTGCCCGGCATGCTCGAGCGTGGGTCCGGAGCGATCGTGAACGTGTCGTCCGACGCAGCCCGCGCCCCACAGCCGGGCGGGAGCGCGTACTCGGCGAGCAAGGCCGCGGTGGCCGCGTTCAGCGAGAGCATCGCCCACGAGGTCGCGGATCGTGGCGTCCACGTGCACGTGCTGTACCCCGGGTGGGTGCCGACCGCGATGGGTCTCCGGGCGACCGACTCCGGAGGCGAGAAGCCGCCCAAGGCCGTGCGACGGACCGAGGAGCAGGTGTCCGCGCTCGTGCTCGAGCGGATGGGCGGACCCCGCGTCGAGATCAACGCGGCGTGGCTCCCATTGCTCGTCCCGATCGCGCGCGCGGTCGTCCCGCGCCTGTACCAGCGCGGGATGCGCACCACGTCCCGTGCGTAGCCGTACCGCACTCCAACGGTGCCGACACGCTCGAGACCCGGAGGAGACCACGACATGGCCGCCGAGATCGTCTGCAGCTTCGACGACACCGACGCCGCACTCGCGAGCGCCGGGCCGGGCGGTGCGCCTGCCATTCGGACGATCCCTCTTCTACGTCGCGTACCTGGGAATCATCACCGCGATCGTGTTCTCCCTGAAGTGGCACGGCTCAGCCACGCTCGACGCGGTCGTGTTCCTGACGCTGGGCGGCTGCCACGTCTTCTACGACGGCTTCATCTGGAAGCTCCGCCGCCCCGAGGTCGCGGCCAGCGTCGGCGCCGAGACCGCCTGAACCGCGCTTCCGGCTCACGACCCACTCCGGGACATGGGTAGGCATTGACAAGCCCATCGAGGGGCGGCGACGATCGTCGGCCCATCACCAACGAAAAAGGTCAATCGATGCGCACCATGATGAAGGTCGAGATCCCCGTCGAGGCCGGCAACAAGGGAATCAAGGACGGCTCGCTCCCCGAGACGATCAACGCGGTGTTCGCCAAGATCCAGCCCGAGGCTGCCTACTTCACGACCAGCGAGGGGAGTCGGTGCGCGTACGTGTTCTTCGACCTCGCGGACTCGACGGACATCCCATCGATCGCGGAACCCTTCTTCCAGAATCTCGACGCCACCATCGAGTTCTCGCCCTGCATGAACCAGGACGACCTCCAGGCGGGCCTGGCCAAGTTCGCCGGGTAGGCCTAACGGCGCGCGGAGGAGCTCACGCCGACGGATCGAGTCCGGTCATCGCGCGGAACTCGCTCGTGGTATTCGTCACCGGGAAAGGCTCATCGAGCACCGGTAGGTGGAGCGCGGCACAGATCGGGCCCCAACCGTCGCTCGGCGTCCAATCGACGAGGTGTTCCGGCGGGACCTCGGCCCGTACCGCGGCGTTGTGTCGTTCGTACGAGGTGATCATCGCTTCCTCGTCGTCGAAGCGGTCGCTGAAGCGATCGCGCATTGCGCGCCGGACGGCCTCCATCCACCGCACCAGCTCCGGCGGCACGCGATCGAACGACAAGAAGATCGTGTTCGCACAGCTGCGGTACCAGTCATGCGCGTCGCGAGTCGAGAGCAACACCGGCGCATCCGGATTCGCAGCCGCGATCTCGTCCCAGAACAGCGATCCGGGAAAGTCGACCATCGCAGTGAAGTCCGCAAGGAGTACCGACCAATCGGTCGGCTCACCATCGATCGCGGCGATGAACCCGTCGACCTGGTCCGGGCGCTCGAACATCTCGATCATGTGATGACACGTTCCGCCGAGCAACTGCTCGAGCGCGACCTTCAATGAAAACGTCCCGGTCCGCCCGACCCCCGCGCCCACCATCTGCAATGTCATCACATGCTCCTCATCGGTGCGCCAGAAGACTGCACGATCCCATGACGAATCGTCCGTCGCGCGATCGCGGCGGCGCAGTCTGTCGCTCCATTGCCCGAGCGGCAAGGCCGCAAGCTGGTCGAAAGACAACATCGCCCAGCGCCTCGGCCGGACCGAGAACATCGCGTCATCGCCGGCGATCCCGCCCGCCGGTCTCTCCTCGCCTTGCCCTCGCTCACGTCCTCGGCCGGCTTGATGATGCCCCGAGCGGTACGTTCGTCGATCTCCGTAGACTCGTGGACGACCGATCCGCGACGCGCATGTATGAGGCGCATGACCCGAGCAGACCAGCAGTTGACCGCGCAGGCACGCACCGCCTTCGACGCGAACGAGTGGGCCGAGTGCTGCTCGGCTTACACCGATGCGCAGGTGGCGGGTGAGACGTTCGCTGCGCAGGATCTCGAGCAGCGGGGCTTGGCCTCGTATTGGACCGGCGACGCGGCCGGGGCGATCGCTGACCTCGAGCGCGCCAGCGATGCCTGCGCCCAGATCGGCGACCGCGACGCCGAGGCTCGCGCGTCGTTGCTGACGGCGCGAGTCGCCAATCTCACCGGTCAGGACACGATCGCGGCCGTTCACTTCGGGCGTGTCGGGGAGTTGCTCGCCGAGGCATCCGAGTCGCCGATCCAAGCGGTCTTCCAGTGGAGCCTTGCTGATCTCACCTCGCGCGTGGATGAGGCCGCCGGGCGGCCGCTGTTCGAGGCTGCGCTCGCCATGGCCCGACGGGTCGAGGACGCGACTGCCGAGGCGCTCGCCCTCACTGGTCTGGCCCGGCTCGATGTGCACGACGGCGCCGTCGAGGTTGGCCTTCGCCGAACTTCGGCCGCGGCTGCCCTCGCTCTTGGGGGTGAGGTCGAGACGATTGCCGCGGGAGGCGTGCTCTGCAGCGCGATCTGGGTGCACCGCGACGCGGGCGACTGGAAGGGCGCGGCGGAGTGGACTGACGCGGCGCTGCGTTGGACTGAGCGAGCAAAGGTCGCGATGTACCCGGGGCTGTGCCGTTTCCACCGCTGCGAGGTGTTACGTGTGCAGGGCGAGCTCGACGCTGCGCTCGTTGACGCGGAGGAGGCGTGCGAAGAGCTGGATCGTCTCAATCGCCCGATCGCGGGGTATGGCTACCGCGAGCTGGGTGAGATCCGGCTGCGAGGAGGCGACGACTCCGGCGCCGAGGGCGCGTTCTCGGCGGCGCTCGAGCACGGCGTCGACCCCAATCCGGGGCTCGCGCGGCTGCGGTTGGCACGCGGGCAGGCCGTGAGTGCGCGCCGCGGGCTCGAGGACGCGCTCGCGGCACCGAATGACACCGCACGAGGTGATCGGCCGTTCCTTCTGCCCGTGCTTGTGGCCGCCTGCCTGGCGGACGACGACGTCGACGCGGCGCGCGCTGCTTCGGTGATGCTGGACGACCTCGCCGAGCAGTACGACACCGAAGCCCACCGGGCGGCTGCGCATCAAGCCCGCGCCGACGTCGCACTCGTCGAAGGCAGGCTTGCGGACGCCCGCTCGGCGGCCCGACTCGCATGGCAAGGGTGGGTGTCTGTCAACCTGCCGCACGACGCCGCGATCGCGCTCGAGACGCTGGGTCAGATTGCGCTTGCCGTCGGCGAGCGCGAGGAGGGACTGCTCGATCTCCGCACGGCCCATGCCGCGTTCGAGCGGATTGGTTCCACTCACGAGGCGATGCGTATCGCGAGCAGGCTCGCCGAGCTGGAGGGGCCGCCGGACAGCGCCCGAGGGGAGCGGGCCTTCATGTTCACCGATATCGTCGACTCGACACGGCTGCAATCACTGCTCGGCGACGCGAAGTGGATGCAGCTTCTCGCCTGGCATGACCGCACGCTGCGCGAGGTGTTCACGGCCCACTCGGGTGAGGTCGTGAAGCACGAGGGTGACGGTTTCTTCGTGGCGTTTCCCACCGGACGCGACGCGCTGCGGTGTGGATGTCAGGCGCAACAAGTCTTCGCCCGCCACCGCGACGGCGCCGGATTCGCGCCCGACGTGCGCATCGGCGTGCACGAGGGTGAGGCCCTTCAGCGAGATGGTGACTGGTTCGGCCATGCGGTCACCAAGACGTCACGTGTCGCGGCGGAGGGTTCCGGCGGCGATGTGCTCTGTACCGATGCGGTGCTCGCGTCCGCACCCGAAGCCGAGATCGCGCGTACCACCTCGGTGACACTCAAGGGAATCGACGAGCCCATCGCGATCCACGTCGTGAACGCCTGCGCCTGACGGGCGCGAGACCCCCCGGACGCCACGCGTCCCTGTCTCAGCCGGGAGCTACCCGGCGCGGGGAATGACTTCCCGCTCCAGGCGTCGCCCCAGGCGATCGCGTTCCACGTCGAGGTCGTACTGCGCCTGCAGGTTCAGCCAGAACCTCTCGCTCGTCCCGAAGTAGCGGGCGAGCCGCAAGGCGGTGTCGGCTGAGATCCCGCGCTTTCCGTGCACGATCTCATTGATCCGTCGAGGAGGAACACCGATATCGGTAGCTACGCGGTACTGGCTGATCCCCATCGCCTCGATGAACTCTTCGAGCAGAACTTCTCCAGGATGGACCGGGGCAAGCCTCTTTGGCATCACAACCTCCTAGTGGTAATCGACGATTTCTACGTCGTGCGCGTCTCCCGACCGCCAGCGAAAACAGACCCTCCACTGCCGATTGATGCGAATGCTGTGTTGCCGGGCGCGGTCGCCGTGGAGCCGCTCCAGCCGGTTGCCCGGTGGAACACGCAGGTCGCCGAGACTCTCTGCGGCGTCGAGCATACGGAGCTTCCGCAGCGCTCTTCTCTGCAGCTCCGTGGACAATCGCGGAACGTGCTTGCGGTCGAAGAGCCGTTCGGCGTCTCGGCCCCGAAAGCTCCGAATCACCCTGATAGTCATAACGGATACCGTTAATAACGTCAACCGTCAAGATTCTCTGGACGCCGGGTATCGACGCAGCCGGCCTGCCGTCTGACGCCACGTTTTCATTTCTCGACGGCGTCGGATACCTCGATGTCACCCGCCAGGCCGACCGGTTCGCCAAGGCGATCGTCCCTTCGATCACTCAGCTCGAACGAGGCTGGGGGACCGATGCAGTCAACGCGCATCTCCGGGCGCGTTTCGCCCTCACCCACCTCGAAGACACCGAAGCCCAAGAAGTCCGACCGCTCGCAGACCGATAGCTCCGGTTCGGGCCCTCCTTTCGCGATGTGGAAGCCCGGATGATCTGAACAGGAACCCGGACAGCGCCTCGGTCCCGCGCGGCCCGATCCGACTCAACGCGACCGCGCCGCTGGATTGCCGACGGAGGCGATAAGTATCCTCAGCCCTCCCGAGAAGGATGAGCTGGTGCGAGGCAAGCGACCCAACGCCGTTCGTCGTGGGCTCGTGCTGGCTGCGATCGTGGCGCTGGTTGGCGCAGCCTGCAGCAGCGACGGAACTGAGAGCGCGCCGCCCGACACCCGGGTTCCGGCCGCGTCGGCGCCGGTACCGTCTGACATTCCTGGTGCGAAGGGGCCTGCGGGAGCCCGGGCGGTGGCACCCCTCGATGGTCCGGGTGAGCCGCTGTCGGCGGTGTGGGCGACCGACGGCGGCGACAAGGTGACAAGGGAGGAGCTGCGGGCGACCGACGACGGCGACGCGGTCGAGAACGCGTTGTGGGACGGAGAGACCATCGTGGTCTCGGGTGCCCGCAACGAGGTGGTCGGGTTCGCGGTGATCGTCGAAGCGGGCAATGGCGACGCCGGCCAGGTGGACCTACGACTGGACCGCTTGGAGGGCCGGGACACCGCCGAGTTTTGTGCCACCTTTTCTCCAACCCCCGCCCTCGTGGGGCGTGGCGAAAACTCCGAATCCCCTGGTCGTGGCTAGGTAGCGGTGCGAACTGGGAACGGATCGGGCTCGATTGGGAACGTGCAGAGCGTGTCCGGGTCTGTCCGCTCATGGCCGCTCCACGGCAGGATCAGGAAGTCCGAGGTCTCCGTCAGCTTGCGAAGACGGAGAACCGCTTCGATCTCGTCCGGGTCCGTGGGAATCATGCCGGCGACCTCGGCTCGAAGCTTCTCCTCGCCGACTCGGTCGTAGCTCATTACACAGAGCTGTCCGGCGATCCAGCGGAGAACGTTCTCGTCCCGCTTCTTGGGTGGATACTTCGATGGCTGCGGTCGCATCCGCTCATACGGGTTGTCCGTTCGTGCAGCGGAGGTCAGTTCCCGCCGATACTGGTCCGGCACTTCCTCGCCCGGTGGGAAGGAGAGGATCCAGGCAATCCAGTGCCAAGTTGTGTAGCCGAGGACGTTTGGAACGAGCACCCGGTCGACGCCATGCCGGACGAGGTGGCCTCGGACCCGTTCCCCGCACTCGTCGTAGAGAATCTCAAGGTCGCGGGTCGTGCCCTCTCCGCATTGCAGCGCGGCAGTCGCGCCGTCGCTCGACGAGCGCCACAGCTCTTGGGAGGCCTGGCGTTCGATCCGATCCAGGCGTCGATCGAAGCGTGTCAACCGACTCATGAGGCGGCCCTTCCGCGCAGCTCTGCCTCAAGCGCCGCAACCCGGGCTGAGACATCTTCGATGGCGTGGAGATCGACGCTCGTTCGGATCAGGAGCTGCGCGGCGCGGAGCCGGACCGAATCCTCCGCGCTGCTCAGGAGCTCGGTCAGCGTCGCGACCGCTGCGTTGAGCTGTGCAGATGACCGACCGGAGGCTTCGGTGATCATGTCTCGTCGCTTCTGATTCACTAGTTCGCGGAAGGCTGGCTCGCGTAGACGGCGACGGACGGTGCGGTCGGACACGCCCGCTCGGTTTCCTGCTTCAACCTGACTCGCCCCTTCGGCGAGTGCTTGGGCTAGGACTTCATCCTGCGGATCTACCTGAGGTTCGCTCAGATCTTGTTGGGCCTCGTCAAGGCTGATCTCGACCTGTTCGTCGGGGACGGCGACCATCTTGCTCTCCTTGGTCAGACTGGTCCTTCACCAGTTAGTTGGTCTCGTGCCGACCTTGACGGGGTCCAATCTCGTTTTTTCTTTCGGAGAGCTCATCGGCCGTGCGGGTCTCCACAGGTGGCCACGGCACGTCGCTCTAAGCTTCTTTGTCGAGGGCATCCGGCACAACGCTCTGAGCAGCAGGGTCCGGAAGACAGCATTCCTCTGGGGCATGACGACGTCCGGCGCGGGCTTGATAGGGGGTCGGACTATTCGCTGGCGTAGCTGTCCCAGGCCAGGCGGATAATGGACGGATGCGGGTTTTCATCAGCTCAGTGATCAGCGGCTTCGGGGACGAGCGCTATGCCACGTCGGCCGGGGTTCGGGCACTGGGCTACGAGCCAGCCCGCGCCGAGGACTACGGCGCGACGCCGGCGACGCCCCAGCAGGCCTGCATGGCCGGCGTACGCAGCTCGGACGCCGTGATTCTCCTCCTCGGATCGAGATACGGCGCTCGGCAAGCGTCGGGGCTCTCGGCGACGCACGAGGAGTATCGGGAGGCCCGCGAGACCAAGCCGGTGTTCGTGTTCATCCTCGACGACGGCAGCGAACCCGAGCCCGACCAGGCGGCGTTCCTCAAGGAGGTCCAGGGCTGGGAGCAAGGCCACTTCACGGAGACCTTCCGGACTGACGATGACCTTCGGGACAAGGTGACTCGCGCCCTGCACAACTACACATTGGCGACCGAGGCCTCGCCACTCGACGAAGACGAAGTCGCGAGCCGCGCCGTGGCCAACCTTCCGTCCGAGCGCATGACGAGCGACACGCGCCTCGTCGTGTCAGTCGCGGGTGGACCGCACCGTTCGGTCTTGCGACCGGCCGAACTCGAGGCTCCGGTCCTTGGACGCTTCCTACTCGCCGAAGCACTCACTGGCTCGGACGCGGTCTTGAATCACAGCCTCGGCACCGACATCGAACTTCAAGGCCCGACACTTCGCCTCGTGCAGAACCGAGGCACCGCCTCCGTCAGCCTGACCGAGACCGGCGAGATTCTGATCGACGTTCCCGCCGTCGACGATGCCGGCTGGCAAGGCGGTATCCCTTCGTTGATCGAAGAAGACATCGCGGACCGCATCGCCCGCACGCTCCGGTTCAGCGCGCAGATCCTCACCCACATCGATCCGACCGAGCGGGTCACTCATGTCGCGCCGGTCGTCGCGCTTCTCGGTGCCGGCTACCGACCATGGCGCACCCGCGAGGAACACCAACGAAACCCGAACACCGCGAGCATGGGGATCGGGAGTCGCGATCGTGTCATCGCCACCCTCGCGCCCCCGACACGTCGCCGTCCTGCACTTATCCAAGACACCCACCGCCTCGCTGACGACCTCACAGTCCGACTCCGCCGCGAGCTTCGACAGTGACGCTCGTCGACATCGAGTTGCGCCGAGCTCGCTGGCGGCGGACGCTCGCACGCTACGGACTCGACGAAACTCAGACTCCTGACTTCACCGCGCGAGGACTCGCGACCAGGCTCGAGACCCCCACCGTGCAGTTGCTCCTTCTCCCGTCCGATCCCGAGAGCAATCCGATCAGCTTCAACTCGCAGTTCTGGACCTGGACCAAGGAGCACGAAGTCGTCGACCTCGGGACTCGCAAGCTGCGCCTCGGCACCTATCAGATCCCCACCGCCGACGCCGGCGCGCTCGTGTACACCTACGGCAAACACGAACGGTGGAACAGCTACATCGCCGTCCATCGCTGCGGCGCGATCGAGTACGGACTCGGCAACCTAGGCGGATGGCAACGAGACCGCGACGGCGAACGGGTGCGCCTGTTCCACCTCATCTCGATCGTCGCTCGAACCTGGGCGCTACTACGTCTCACCGACGCCTTGCGGCAAGAGTTCCCGATCCCCGCGCCCTACCAGCTCACCGTCGCGGCCTACGGCACCGAAGGTGCGCTCCTCGGCAACCTCGGAAGCGGCTGGGCGGAGCCCCACGACATCTTCAACGAGGTTGGCGGATGCCAACACGACCAACTGCTCTGGCACTTCGAGCTCGACAGCTGGCCCACCGACGACAACCAGCGCGAAATCGCCTATCAGGTCGGAGACCGCTTCGAGGATGCATGGGGCCTCGCAGAACGCCGGTATCTCGACCACGACGGCGATCGCGCAGGCACCCTCGACCTTCGTCGCGTCCCCGAATGAATCACTATCCGCGTGGCACCTTCGTCATTCTCGCCGCTCCATAAGGAGGCAACCGATGCCCAAGGGCAGGCAAACAAGTAGCGCCGCCGCGAAGGCCGCGGGGAAGACACTCGCACCCAAGTCTGCGTCGAAGGCCGCACGATCAGCGGCGGGAAGCGCGCTCACGCAGAAGGGCTCCAACGAGCGGACTGGAAGAGCAGCAGCCGCGGCTGCAGCCAAGACTCTCGCCTCGAAGAGTGCGTCCAAGTCCGCGAAGTCTGCGGCCGGAAGCGCACTCTCGCAGCGAAGTCGGAAGAAGTAGCTCGAGATGTCCTTCCACTCCACACGGTGGTTCGATGACAGAGAAATTCGTGTCGGTGCAACTTGGAACGACAGCGCCATGCCCAAGCTCATCTTCAGCAGCCGAGTTCGTTGTGACTCGGTCGGCCCGGATCAGTTCACCGTCAGCGTGTTACTCGCCGGCAGGGCGCTGTTCGAACTCGGTCCGTTCGGCACGATCGCGGAGCCGCAGAACGCGGCCCGCGCTGCGCTTCTCGACCGGTTCGCTGAGGTGCTCGCTAAGTAAAACGTGGACATGCAGCCCGGGCCCGGAACCTTCTCGCGTGACGGCCAATCGAACAAGCACGCGAGCGATAGCGCGGCTATCCGATCGTTCTCGGGCGCCCACCCGTTTCGCTCTGACTGCATCACGCACGAACTCGACGTCCTGCGGGCGAACTCCACCGAACACCGCGGGGAGCCTGACGACGAGGACACTTCTCTGGTGTCGCGCATCGTGGCCTACGTCGCCGCGTACCAATGCCCGCGTTGCCTCGCCGCACTGGAGTGCAACAAGACGGTTTCGCTGTGGCGCAACGCAGGTTCTCGTGCGACTGCATGTCGCTGCATTCCAGTGTGCTCCAGCTGCGGGCTCCACGAAGCACTCGAACCAATGTTCTCAGCGTTGGTGACGTCGCTCGATACCTGGCCGATCGACCCCGCTCGGATGCAACAGGAGCTCAACTCTTGGCGGCGAGGCTCCTTGGTGATGCGAGGTACCCCTGCAGGGGAACACCTTCTCCTCCCCGACGGCGTCGTAACACCCCGTTCCCTGTGGACCGGCGGTTGGCGCGCATTCGGATTCAACGAGTGAGTGCCTGACCAGCCGTGGCCAAGACACTCGAGGAGTCCCTGCACGCAGAGTGGACGCCTCTGCTCACCCAGCGGTGAGAGCTCAGAATGATCGATGGCCGAAAGTCGGGCGCCGTCACCCAGCGTCCAACCGCTCGGCACACGCGGCGCGCCGGCATGTGGGGAGCGCGGCGGGATTAGCCGTGGCGGGCAAGCCGCTCCTGCTTTCCGAGAAGGGACGTTCGAAACTCTCAACCATCGTCACGGATAGTTGTGTACTTGCGCAAACACGAGGGAGACTCTCCATATGGCGAGCGAAACGATTGGGCAGCGCATCAAGCGAGAGCGTCTCTCGCGAGACATGACTCAACGAGATCTGGCGGCGGCCGCCGGAGTCGGCGTTCCTTACATCTCCAAGATCGAAGCCGATCGCGAGGTGCCTGCTGACGAGAAGATCGTCAAGATCGCGAAGGCACTCAAGATCGATTCTGCGGTGCTGCTCCTCACTGCGCGACGCGTTCCCCCGGACCTATTGGACAAGCTCGCCGCCGATCCAGCCAGGGGTATCGAGTTCCTGCGAACGTGGAAGCGCTGATGGACCGCAGAACTTTCCCCCGGAAGGACTCCGCTCATGCGGCCGTGGCTTCGAATGTCCTCGCCCGCCAGGCCCAACGGAGCGGCAAGACAATCACCCTGCCCGTACCGATCGAGCTGATCATCGAGCAGACCTATGACATCGAGATCCTGTGGGATGAACTCGATGAGCCTGCCGGAACAACGATCCTCGGGGCTCTCTCACCGGCGAATCGACGCATTGTGATGAACACTCGTCACGAAGCCATGTTCGGCCGATGGATCGGTCCGGAGCGCTTCACTCTTGCCCACGAACTCGCACATTGGATCTACGACGCAGACGATCCGGCACAAGGGACCCTCGACCTCGACGTCGCACCGGAGACGTACTGCTATTGGCGTGACGCACCACACCTCGCCGACACGCTGCGCATCCGCGAGATCAACGCGAACAAGCTCGCGGCTCACCTCCTTCTGCCAGACGACCTTGTCCGCGCAGCCGACATCGACGAGATCAAGGTGAACCTTGCACGCACCGCCACGCAGTGGCAGGTCTCACGACAGATGCTGCGGATCAAGCTCGAGAACCTCGGTCTGATCGACGACGGCGATCGCGACCAGCTCCTCCTCCCCCGCAGATAGGAGTAGTTGCGCAACTCCTCAACTCATGGTAGACCGTGCGGTATGGTTGTGCAGTTGCGCAACTAGCGCAACATCGCGGCGACGGCCACGTCAGAGGGAGCTCCCTGTGCCCGATCTTCCGATTCAGTTCACTCGCGCGAAGTCCAACGTCGAGCCGATCGACGACGACAAGAGCAACGCAGCGGCGGCACACACGGAGGTACGGGAGGTCCTCGAGAAGAACGAGCAGCTCAAGGCTTGGGGGATCGACACCATCTTGATTGGCAGCTACAAGCGCAAGGTCTCGATCCGACGCGTGAAGGACGTCGACGTGCTGTCCAAGCTCGCGCTGCTACCCAGTGACGTGACCGCCGACGAGGTCTTGGTCCACATCACCAAGGTCCTCCAGAAGGCGTTCGATTCAGACGAGGAGAAGCGGATCAAGCGGCAGGACCGCTCGATCATGGTGAAGTTCCCGGACGTCGACCTGCATGTCGACGTGGTACCGGCGCGTCCAGCCGGGGACTACTTCGAGATCCCGGACAAGAAGGACGACGGGACCTTCGACTGGAAGGCAACGAACCCGGAGCGACTGACCACCCTGTCGAGCGACCTCAACTCCGACTTCGACGAGGAGTACGTACCAGGGGTGAAGCTCGTCCGACAGGCGCGCCGCGCGCACCTCGGCCGGGGGGGAAAGCCCGGGGGGCTGTTGTTCGAGATCATGAGCTACCACGCGTTCCGCGATGGTGGACTCGACGACTCCAGCACCGCCTCGCTGTTCACCGGCGCGCTCCGCTCCATTGCGAACCAGCTCACCTCCGTCGTCGCCGGGGGCGCGATCGCCGACCCCACGATGACTGACGCCACCATCAACGTGCGCGCAACGAACGAGCAGTTCCAGACCGCGGCCACGACCTTCGGTGAGCTCGCGGCAAAGGCCGAGCGCGCACTTGCGAGCGAAGACAAGTGCGAAGCCGCGAAAGCGTTCCGCGACATCCTCGGCAAGAACGACGACGGCGATTGGGTCTTCGAGATGCCCGCATCGTGCAACGACGACGGCACCGCAAGGCGCGTCGCCGTGGTCTCCGCCGGTGACCGCACCGTCCCCGCCGGCGACGGACGGTTCGCTTGAGCGAACTGCGAACAAGCATCGGCGCGGCCCGCGAGGCCTTCATCGAGGACCTGATCGATCACGGCTTTCAACTCGTCGATAGCGTCACACTCGTCGGCGACCTCCCGATCGCTGGTGAACCGTTCGTACACGAGATCGTCGTGCCCCACGACTTCCCGATCAGCAAGCCGGTCGTACGCACTCCTGGCGGCGAAGGCGGCTTCTCGTGGCATCGCGAACCCAATGGCGCGTTCTGCCTTTGGAGCGATGAGGAAGCATCACACCTGCCGTGGGCATCAGCCGGCAACGTGCTCGAACGGATCCTGGAATGGCATCGACAGGACGCCCTCGGGTGGCCCGACGATCCGCCAGACCTCGACCTCGAACGCTACTGGCCTCGGTCAGGTGTCCTCATCCTGCACGGTGACCTCACCACCTTCGTTGGACACGAGTGCAAGATCGTGAAGGACCGAAACTCGACGTATACCCTCGCTCGAGGCCGTGCCTCGCGGAAGCAGCGGCGGATCCGCTCCTGGGGCGCGTCCGTCGTCGATGTCGGTGAACTTGACGAACCGCTTCATTCGCTCGACGACCTGCTCGAACACGTTGACGCCAAGCAATCGGCTGCGCTTCGCGCCGACTTGGTAAGCGGCGCGTGCAAGGTCGTCCTCGTCCTGTACGCCCGACATGGGTATGTGGGGTCGCTGGGCCTGCACGTGCGAAGTCGCAAGCCACTTGTCCTCGAGGCGGCCGAGACGGCGTCCACTGACGACGCCACGCTGCACCTCCGGGCGGGATTCGACGTTGAGAAATTAGCCGACAAGCGTGTCGCCATCATTGGACTCGGTGCTGTCGGATCGCTGCTCGCGGACCTGTTGGTCAGATCCGGCGTCGGGCGTTTCACGCTGGTCGACCCCGAGAGGCTCCGACCCGGGAACTGCATCCGCCACTTGGCTGGCCTCCAGGACGTCGGCCGCTCGAAGATTGACGCCGTAGCAGACAAGCTCGCAGCCCATGGTCTCGATCGGGACCAGATCGAGACCCACGACGACCAGATTGTGTCGGTCGATCAGGTCGAGGAACTGTTCGACGAGAACGACGTCGTAATCGACGCGACCGGGAATGGGCCCGCGACCGCGCTAATCCTGACCGCCGGCCGCGTGCTGAGACGAGATGCCTTCACCGTGTGCGTGCAGCGCGGCGGCACCTTCGCGCGCGTCGAC
>Ga0209587_1000842_pt1 | contig 14826 bp, 13 predicted proteins | sample NGEPerD_2_FD_184512 | JGI IMG/M metagenome (GOLD analysis project Ga0209587, IMG submission 184512) | Arctic peat soil microbial communities from the Barrow Environmental Observatory site, Barrow, Alaska, USA - NGEE PermafrostL1-D... | ecosystem: Environmental > Terrestrial > Soil > Wetlands >... | reverse complement strand
CTGGTGGGCGCCGCCGCCGCGGCGGGTGCGCGTGCCGGACGGCAGCGGCTGAACCGACCACAGGTCGCCTGAGTGCGGCGGCCGACCACCGGTGGGGCGGGGCGTCTACGGCGTCCCGCCCCACTGTGTGACGTCGGTCGGTGCGGGCTACACCACCAGGGGACGCTCGTCCGGACCGATCGGCGCCGGCAGCGTCGTCCGGCCGGTCAGGTACTCGTCGACGCCCGCCGCGCAGGCACGGCCCTCCGCGATGGCCCACACGATCAGGGACTGCCCGCGTCCAGCGTCGCCGGCGACGAAGACGCCCGGCCGGCTGGTCATGTACCGCCCGTCCCGGACGATGTTGCCCCGGCCGTCGAGGTCCACGCCCATTTGGCCAACGACCCCGCCCTGCTCGGGACCGGTGAAGCCCATCGCAAGCAGCACGAGCTGCGCGGGGATCTCCCGCTCAGTGCCGGCGACCGGCTCGAACCGGCCGTCGGACATCTCCACCTCGACGAGCCTCAGCCCTGCGACCGCGCCGTTGCCGTCGTCGGTGAACTCGACGGTGCTCACCGCGTAGACGCGCTCGCCGCCCTCCTCGTGCGCGCTCGAGACGCGGTACGTCATCGGGTAGGTCGGCCACGGCTGGGCCGCCGGGCGCTCCTCGGGAGGACGCGGCATGATCTCCAGTTGTGTGACCGACCGTGCGCCCTGCCGGTGCGCGGTCCCCAGGCAGTCGGCGCCGGTGTCGCCGCCCCCGATGATGACGACGTCCTTGCCCTCGGCCGTGGTCTGGCCCAACAGCACCGGTGGACGGCCGTCGTCTCCCGGCTCGGCGTGAGCCGCCCGGTTGGCCGGCGGCAGGTACTCCATCGCCTGCAGGACACCGGAGAGCGAGCGGCCGTCGACGTCGAGGTCACGCGAGACGGTCGCCCCGACCGCCAGGACGACGGCGTCGTACCGGGCGACCAGCTCGCGGCCCGACAAGGCCCCCTCGGCGCCGACGTCGATGCCCGGCCGGAAGCGCGTTCCCTCGGCGGCCATCTGCTCCAGCCGGCGATCGAGGTGCCGCTTCTCCATCTTGAACTCGGGGATCCCGTACCGCAGCAGCCCGCCGATGGCGTCCGCCCGCTCGTACACCGCGACCGTGTGACCCGCTCGGGTCAGCTGCTGCGCTGCGGCGAGACCCGCCGGCCCCGAGCCGACCACCGCGACGGTGCGCCCCGAAAGACGCTCGGGCGGCTGCGGCTGCACCCATCCGGACTCGAAGGCCCGGTCGATGATCGACACCTCGACCTGTTTGATGGTCACAGCAGGCTGGTTGATCCCCAGCACGCAGGCGGGCTCGCACGGGGCCGGACACAGGCGGCCGGTGAACTCGGGGAAGTTGTTGGTCTGGTGCAGGCGCTCGATGGCCTCCCTCCAGTCCCCGCGGTACGTCAGGTCGTTCCACTCGGGGATGAGGTTGCCGAGGGGGCACCCGTTGTGGCAGAACGGGATACCGCAGTCCATGCAGCGGCCGGCCTGCCTTTGCAGCTGGTCGGAGTCCTGCTGCTCGTAGACCTCCTGCCAGTCCTGGATGCGAACCGGCACGGGACGCCTGGCCGGCAGCTCACGCTCGCGGTGGGTGAGGAACCCCCTGGGGTCAGCCACTGATGCCCTCCATGATCCGTGACCAGACCACGTCGCCGTCCGGGTCCAGGCCCTCGATCTCGCCGCGCGACCTCGCGGCCATCACCCGCGCGTACTCCCGTGGCACCAGGCGCGTGAAGCGTGCACGCGAGGCGCCCCAGTCCTGCAGCAGCCGCCAGGCGACGGTCGACTCGGTCTCCTCGCGGTGGCGCCTGAGCAGGTCGTGCACCATGGCCGCGTCCTCGTCGTCCAGCGGCTCGGGGGTCAGCTCCCCGGAGGAGACGGCGACCGGGTTCAACCTCGCCGGGCGCAGGTCCAGCACGTACGCCACGCCGCCCGACATGCCGGCTCCGAAGTTTCGTCCGGTGCGCCCCAGCACGAGCGCCACGCCGCCCGTCATGTACTCGCAGCCGTGGTCGCCGACGCCCTCGACGACCGCGGTGGCACCGGAGTTGCGCACGCAGAACCGTTCGCCGACCTGTCCGCGGACGAACATCTCCCCGGACGTGGCGCCGTAGGCGACGACGTTGCCGGCGACGACGTTCGACTCCGCCGCGAAGGGCGAGGCGCGGTCCGGCCGGACGACGATGCGGCCGCCGGAGAGTCCCTTGCCGACGTAGTCGTTCGCGTCGCCGTGCAGTCGCAACGTGATCCCCGCCGGGAGGAACGCGCCGAACGACTGGCCGGCGGCACCCGTGAGCGTGATGTCGATGGTGTCGTCGGGGAGCGTGTCGAGCCCGAACCTCTTCGTGACCTCGTGGCCGAGGATGGTGCCGACGGTCCGGTTGACGTTGCGGATCGCCAGCTCGATGCGGACAGGCTGGGAGTTCTCCAGCGCGTCCCGTGACATCTCGACAAGCTGGTGGTCCAGCGCCTTCTCCAGCCCGTGGTCCTGCGGAACGGTGTGCCGTCGGGACGCACCCGGCGGCAGCTCGACCTCGTGCAGGATGGGCGAGAGATCGAGCCCGGACGCCTTCCAGTGCTGTAAGGCCGGACGCGTGTCGAGCGCCGCCGACTGGCCCACCGCCTCGTCGATGCTGCGGAAGCCCAGCGCGGCCAGGTGCTCACGCACCTCCTCGGCGATGAACTCGAAGAAGTTCACGACGAACTCCGGCGACCCGGTGAACCGCTTGCGCAGCTCGGGGTTCTGGGTGGCGATGCCGACCGGGCACGTGTCGAGGTGGCAGACCCGCATCATCACGCAGCCCGACACGACCAGGGGCGCGGTCGCGAAGCCGAACTCCTCGGCGCCGAGCAGCGCGGCGACCACGACGTCCCGACCGGTCTTGAGCTGCCCGTCGACCTGCACCACGATCCGGTCGCGGAGGCCGTTCAGCAACAGCGTCTGCTGGGTCTCCGCGAGGCCCAGCTCCCACGGCGCGCCGGCGTGCTTCAGCGACGTCAGCGGGCTGGCACCGGTTCCGCCGTCATGGCCGGAGATCAGGACGACGTCCGCGTGCGCCTTGCTGACACCGGCGGCGACCGTGCCGACGCCGACCTCGCTGACCAGCTTCACGTGCACCCGCGCGGATGGGTTGGCGTTCTTGAGGTCGTGGATCAGCTGCGCGAGGTCCTCGATCGAGTAGATGTCGTGGTGCGGGGGCGGCGAGATCAGCCCGACGCCCGGTGTCGACAGCCGGGTGCGCGCGATGTTCGGGTACACCTTGGCCCCGGGCAGCTGGCCGCCCTCCCCGGGCTTGGCCCCCTGCGCCATCTTGATCTGGATGTCGTCGGCGTGGGTCAGGTACAGGCTCGTCACACCGAAGCGACCGGAGGCGACCTGCTTGACGGCACTACGCCTTTCGGGGTCGAGCAGGCGGTCGGCGTCCTCTCCCCCCTCGCCCGTGTTCGACCTGCCGCCGAGCCGGTTCATCGCGATCGCCAGGGTCTGGTGGGCCTCGAGGCTGATCGAGCCGTAGCTCATCGCACCGGTGGAGAACCGCTTGACGATCTCGCTGACCGGCTCCACCTCCTCCAGCCGCACCGGCTCGCGCACGCCCTCGGCGAAGCCGAACAGCCCGCGCAGGGTCATCAGTCGCTCGCTGGACGCGTCCACCCGCTGCGTGTACTGGCGGAACACGTCGTAGCGGCCGGACCGGGTCGCGTGCTGCAGCCGGAACACCGTCTCCGGGTCGAAGAGGTGCGGCTCGCCGTCACGGCGCCACTGGTACTCGCCCCCGACGTCCAGGCGGCTGTGCGCGGGGCGCATACCGCCCGGTGGGTACGCCCACGCGTGCCGTCGCGCCACCTCGTCGGCGATGACGTCCAGCCCCACTCCCCCGAGCTGGCTGGTCGTTCCGGTGAAGTACTTCTCGACGACCTCGGTCGACAGCCCGATCGCCTCGAACACCTGCGCACCGCGGTAGGAGGCGACCGTCGAGATGCCCATCTTGCTCATCACCTTCAGCACGCCCTTGCCCAGTGCGTAGATCAGCTGTGAGACAGCACTCTCGGGCGCCACGCCCTCGATCACGCCCGACCGGCACAGGTCCTCGACCGACTCCATCGCCAGGTAGGGGTTGACCGCCGCCGCGCCGTACCCGATCAGCAGGGCGACGTGGTGGACCTCCCGCACGTCCCCGGCCTCGACGAGCAGCCCGACCTGCGTGCGCGTCTTCTCGCGGATCAGGTGGTGGTGCACCGCGCTGGTCAGCAACAACGACGGGATCGGCGCGTAGTCGGCGTCGGAGTCGCGGTCGGAGAGGACGACGAACCGCGCACCGTCGGCGATCGCCGCGCTGACCTCGGTACAGATCTCCTCCAGCCGCTGCGCCAGAGCCTCGCCACCGCCGTCCACCCGGTACAGCCCCCTGACGCGCGTGGTCGCGAAGCCGGGCAGGTCGCCGTCGCGGTTGATGTGCGCGATCTTGGCCAGGTCGTCGTTGTCGATCACGGGAAAGGGCAGCACGACCTGGCGGCAGTGGGCAGGGCTCGCGACCAACGCGTTGCCCTCCGGCCCGATCGCCGTTCCGAGCGCCGTGACGAGCTCCTCCCGGATCGCGTCCAGGGGTGGGTTGGTGACCTGGGCGAACAGTTGGGTGAAGTAGTCGAAGAGCAGGCGGGGGCGAGCCGACAGGACGGCGACCGGCGTGTCGGTGCCCATCGAACCGATCGGCTCGGCGCCGGACCGCGCCATCGGCGCGACCAGCACGCGCAGCTCCTCCTCGGTGTACCCGAAGGTCTGCTGCCGGCGGGTCACGGACGCGTGCGTGTGCAGCACGTGCTCCCGCTCGGGCAGGTCGTCGAGGTGGATCAGCCCGGCGAGCAGCCACTCGTCGTACGGGTGCTGGGCGGCGAGTTCGGCCTTGATCTCCTCGTCGTCGACGATCCGACCGTGGCCGGTGTCGACGAGGAACATCCGGCCCGGCGCCAGCCGGCCCTTGCGGACGACGCGCGCCGGGTCGATGTCGAGCACGCCGACCTCGCTGGCGAGAACCACGAGACCGTCGTTCGTCAGCCAGTACCGGGAGGGGCGCAGCCCGTTGCGGTCGAGGACGGCGCCGATCAGCGTGCCGTCGGTGAACACCATGTCGGCCGGCCCGTCCCACGGCTCCATGAACATCGAGTGGTACTCGTAGAAGGCGCGGCGCGCGGGGTCCATCTCGGCGTGGTTCTCCCAGGCCTCCGGGATCATCATCAGCACCGCGTGCGGCAGGGAGCGCCCGCCGAGGTGCAGCAGCTCGAGCACCTCGTCGAAGGTCGCCGAGTCGCTGGCGCCGGGGGTGCAGATCGGGAACAGCCGCTCGAGGTCGCCGCCGATCAGGTCGCTCTCCAGCTGGCTCTCGCGGGCCTGCATCCAGTTGGCGTTGCCCTGCACCGTGTTGATCTCGCCGTTGTGCGCGATGAACCGGAACGGGTGCGACAGCGGCCACGAGGGAAAGGTGTTGGTGGAGAAGCGTGAGTGCACCAGCGCCAGCTCGGTGGTGTACCGCCGGTCGGAGAGGTCGGGGAAGAACGGCTCGAGCTGTCCGGTCGTCAGCATGCCCTTGTAGACCAGCGTGCGGCAGGACAGCGAGGCCGCGTACAGACCGACCTCGCGCTCGGCCCGCTTGCGCAGGCAGAAGGCCATCCGGTCGAGCGCGATGCCCATCACCCGTGCCTTCGCACCGGCGACGAACAGCTGGGCGAAGCGGGGCATGCACGAGCGGGCCGTCCGGCCCACCAGGGAGTCGGCGGTCGGGACGTCGCGCCAACCGAGGACGGCGAGCCCCTCCTCCTCGGCGATCCGCGCCACGGCGTCCCGTGCGGCGGCCTCCTCGCCGTCGTCGTCCGGGAGGAACACCAGGCCGACGGCGTAGGACCCCCTCGCCGGCAGGTCGAAGTCGGTGACCGCGTCGAGGAAGGCGTGCGGCACCTGGGTGAGGATGCCTGCGCCGTCGCCCGTGTCGGCCTCCGCGCCGACGGCACCGCGGTGGTCGAGGTTGCGCAGGGCGGTCAGTGCCTGCTCGACGATGTCGTAGCCCGGCTCGCCCCGCAGGGTCGCGACGAACGCCACGCCGCACGCGTCGTGCTCGTGCGTCCCGTCGTACAGGCCCTGGGCGGGTGGCTGGGCGGAGAACCGCTCGAAGGGCGACAGCAAGTCGGGCACCGTCCTCGTCTCGTCGTCCCGGGTCACCCGGGGCATTCGCACGAGGACGGCGCTGGCCCCGCGGATCGTGCGGCGAGGTTACACGAGCACCGGGGGCCGGGTCAGGTTCGTACCCCGCTCGGCGTCTCACTGTGCAAGACGGACGGTTCTGGATGGCGAGACGCCGCCGCGCACCCCGGGCCGGGGCCGGGCAGCCGCCGCACCAGGAGCCGGAGGCTCGCCACCTTGACCGCGAGCACCGCCAGCACGAACGCCGAGGCCAGCAGCGGCTGGGGCCAGACCACCACGAGGACCACGAGGCCGGCGGTGTTGACGGCCTTGGCCGGTGCCCACCAGTTCCAGCGGTAGACCGCGCGGTCGACGCGCTCGACGTAGTTGCACGACGTCAGCGGGAAGCCGAGCCAGGCGATCGACAGCACGGTGTCCACGACGGCGAACTCCAGCAGGTACAGCGCCACCGGCCACATCACGTCGGGGTGCCACAGCGCCCACGGGACCCAGAACGCCACGCTGCAGACCCGGTCCGTCAGGACGTCCAGCAGGGCGCCGCGGCGGGTCTCCTGACGCAACCGCCTGGCCACCTGACCGTCGACCACGTCGCCGACCCAGTACACGGCCAGGGAGACCAGGAGCAGGTCGAGCCGGGAGGTGGCGACGGCGGCGATCGCCAGGGCCACGGCCGCGACGGTCCGGACGCCGGTGACCAGGTTGGCCCAGGTCGTCCACGGCTCGGGCCACCCGTCCCAGCAGCCGCGGTGGCCGCAGGCGGTGTCCGGCGTCGTCCAGCGCGGGGTCACGCCATCACCCACTCCACGGGTCGATCACCTCGACGCCGGAAGGCTCGAAGTCCGACGCAGTGCGGGTCACGAGCTTCAGGCCGTGCACGAGAGCAGTCGCAGCAATCAGCGCGTCACGCTCGGGGCGCGGGTCGGGTACGTGAAGTGACGCCGCCCTGCGGGCCACGGCGAGGTCCACCGGGAGGATCTGTCTCTCGAACGCCGGGAGGACACGTTCCTCCAGCCAGCGCCGGAGGGAGCGCCCCTGCCTGGAGTCTCGGCGCTCGACCCGGATGACCCCGATCTCCAGCTCCAGCACCGAGACGACGCTCAGGAACAGGGCGTGCGACGGCTGACTCCCGACCCATCTACGGACCAGCGGATCGGATCGGTGCTGCGACTTTCGTAGCTCGTTGACGACGTTCGTGTCCAGCAGGTAGCTCACAGGTCGGGCGCCCTCAGACCGAGCCGGATCGGGCCGGGCTCGAAGGCGACGCCGTCGTCGTCCATCGACAACCACGCCACGAGATCGGGCTCCCCTCCGCTGAGCCGTCGGAACTCGCCGATGGACATGAGCACGTGCGACGGGCTGCCACGGTCGGTGATCACCACCGGCCCCTTCTCGGCGGCCCGCTTCGCGGCGCTGACGTCGCGGTTGAATTCCCGCGCCGACAGTGTGGCCATCCGCATCCCCTCGCCTGGTAGGTACGTACCTACGATACGTGGGTGCGGCACGCAGGACAACACCGCATCACGACCGGCGCGTCGTGATCTCATGACCTCCGGGGCCGGGAAGGGGTGGCGACGTGGTGGCGGTGGGCACCTTCTTCTACTGCCTGCTGTCAGCGGTCGTGCCGGTCGCCAACGCGGAGGTGTACCTCGTCGGGGTCGCCGTCACCACCGACTCCCCGCCGGTGCTGCTCGCGGTCGCCGCGGCGAGCGGCCAGGTGCTCGGCAAGATGGCGTTCTACCTGCTCGGTCGCGGCGTGATCGACCTCTCGCGGCTGCGACGGCACTCGCGCACGACCGGCCGCTGGACCGAGCGGATGGCCCGGGTCTCCGACTGGTGCGACCGGCACGCGTGGGGCCCGAGCGCGGTCACGCTGGTCAGCGCCGTGGTGGGGCTGCCCCCGTTCGCGGTGGTCAGCGTGCTGGCGGGGACGCTACGGATGCGCTGGTGGCTGTTCGCGCTCTGCGGGCTCATCGGCCGGTTCGTCCGGTTCCTCGCCGTCCTGCTCGCCCCCGGGGTGGTCCCCGCCGGCGTCCTCGGCTGGCCCTTCTGAGGCGGCCACCGACGCCGCGACCTGATCGGGAGACTCCCGCCCCGGGTGCCTCCGTGCGCTGACCACGAAGCCGACGATGCCCAGCAGGCACACCAGCACCGACGTCCAGATGTTCAGCCGCAGACCGAGGACCTGCTCGGCCGGGTCGACCCGCAGGGCCTCGATCCACCCGCGCCCCAGCGTGTACAGGACGACGTAGCCCCAGAAGACGCGTCCGTGGCCGAGCCGGAAGCGACGATCCAGGTAGACGAGGAGGGCGGCGGCCGCCAGGTTCCACAGCAGCTCGTAGAGGAACGTCGGGTGGAACGTGGCGACGTCCTCGAGCCCGACGGGGCGGAAGGCCGGGTCGATCTCCAGGCCCCACGGCAGGTCGGTGGGGCCGCCGAAGAGCTCTTGGTTGAAGTAGTTGCCCAGCCGGCCGATCGCCTGCGCCACCAGGACGCCGGGCGCGACGGAGTCCGCGAACACGGCCAGTGACAGGCCCGCGCGGCGGCACCCGATCGCGGCGCCGACCGCCCCCAGCGCGATCGCCCCCCAGATGCCCAGGCCGCCCTGCCAGATGTAGAGCGCCGAGACGGGGTCCCCGCCCGGTCCGAAGTAGGCGTCCGGCGACGACACGACGTGGTAGATACGGCCGCCGACCACGCCGAAGGGCACCGCCCAGACGGCGACGTCGGCGACGGCTCCGGGCGGGCCGCCGCGGGCCCGCCAGCGGCGGTCGCCGATCCAGACCGCGGCGACGATCCCGGCGAGGATGCACAGCGCGTACGCCCGGATCGGCAGCGGGCCGAGGTACCAGACGCCCTGCGAGGGGCTCGGGATGCCGGCCAGCACGGTCGTGATCACAGTTCCACCCCTGCAGAGAGCTCGGAGACCAGGGTCGAGACGGCGTCCACACCACCGTCGGAGAGCGCGCGGACCAGGGCGGAGCCGACGATCACGCCGTCCGCGAAGGCCGCCACCTCCGCCGCCTGCTGCCCGGTCGAGACGCCCAGGCCCACGCAGACACGCTCCCCGCCGGCGGAGCGGGTGGCCCCGACGAGCTCGCGGGCCGACGTCCCGACACTCGTGCGGACGCCGGTCACGCCCATCGTCGAGGCCGCGTAGACGAAGCCTCGACTGGCCGAGCACGTGGTCCGCAACCGCTCCGGTGTCGACGACGGCGCCACCAGGAACACCCGGTCGAGGTCGTGCGCGTCGGACGCGTCGAGCCACTCGGATGCCTCGTCGGGCAACAGGTCCGGCGTGATCATGCCGGCGCCGCCGGCCGCGGCGAGGTCGCGCGCCCACCGCTCCACGCCGTAGCGCAGCACCGGGTTCCAGTAGGTCATCACCAGCACCGGGGCACCGGACGCCGACACCCTCTCGACCGCGGCCAGCACGTCGCGCGGACGCGTGCCGGCGCGCAGGGCTGCATCGGCGGCGCGCTGGATGACGACACCGTCCATCACCGGGTCGGAGTACGGCAGGCCGAGCTCGACGACGTCCGCACCGGCCTCGACCATCGCGGTGGCCGCACGGACCGACGTGTCGAGGTCCGGGAACCCGACGGGTAGGTAGCCCACCAGTGCGCTGCGTCCGGCGACGCGTGCGGCGTCGATGGCTCCCGCCGTCCGGCTCGCGGTCACGTGCCCTCGCCCGGCTCGAGCAGGTCGAACCACCGGGCCGCCGTGTCGACGTCCTTGTCGCCGCGACCGGACAGGTTGACCAGCACGGTCGCGTCGGGTCCGAGCTCGCGCCCGACGACGAGGGCACCGGCCAGGGCGTGGGCGCTCTCGATCGCCGGGATGATGCCCTCGCTGCGACACAGCAAGGAGAACGCGTCCATCGCCTCCGAGTCGGTCACCGGGCGGTACTCGGCCCGGCCGGTGGTGGCCAGCCACGCGTGCTCGGGGCCCACCCCCGGGTAGTCCAGCCCCGCCGACACCGAGTGCGACTCGACCGTCTGGCCGTCGTCGTCCTGCAGCAGGAAGGACCGGGCGCCGTGCAGCACACCCGGGCTCCCGCCGGTGATCGAGGCCGCGTGCCTCCCCGTGTCGATGCCCTCACCACCGGCCTCCAGGCCGAGCAGGCGGACGCCGGCGTCCGGCACGAACGCGTGGAAGATGCCGATCGCGTTCGAGCCGCCGCCGACGCAGGCCGCTACCACGTCGGGCAGCCGGCCGGCGAGGTCGAGGACCTGCTGGCGCGCCTCGTCACCGATCACGCGCTGCAGGTCGCGGACCATCTCGGGGAACGGGTGCGGGCCGGCCACGGTGCCGAAGATGTAGTTCGTCGAATCGACGTTGGTGACCCAGTCGCGCAGGGCCTCGTTGATCGCGTCCTTGAGGGTCCGCGACCCGGTGCGGACCGCGACGACCTCGGTCCCCAGCAGGCGCATCCGCGCGACGTTGAGCGCCTGGCGGCGGGTGTCCTCCTCGCCCATGTACACCACGCACTCGAGGTCGAACAGCGCTGCGGCGGTGGCCGTGGCGACGCCGTGCTGCCCCGCGCCGGTCTCCGCGATCACCCGCGACTTGCCGAGGCGCCGGGTCAGCAGCGCCTGGCCGAGCACGTTGTTGATCTTGTGCGAGCCGGTGTGGTTGAGGTCCTCGCGCTTGAGCAGCACGCGCGCGCCACCGGCGTGCGCGGCGAACCGGGGGACCTCGGTGATGATGCTGGGGCGGCCGGTGTAGCTGCGGTGCAGCTCGGCGAGCTCGGCCCCGAACGTGTCGTCCACCATCGCCGCCCGGTAATGGCGCTCGAGCTCGTCCAGCGCCGCGACCAGGGCCTCGGGGACGAACCGGCCGCCGAACTCGCCGAAGTAGCCCGGGCGCTGTGCGCTCGCGCTCATCGGGGCGCGGAGCGCAGCGCCGGGTGGGATCCGGCCGCGACCAGGTCGGCCACCGCGGACCGCGGGTCGCCGCCCGTCACGAGCGACTCCCCCACCAGCACCGCGTCCGCGCCGGCGCGTGCGTAGTCGAGCACGTCGTGCGGCCCCCGGACGCCGGACTCCGCGACCTTCACCACACCGTCCGGGATGCCGGGCACCAGCCGGGCGAACGTCGAGCGGTCCACCTCGAGCGACCGCATGTCGCGGGCGTTGACCCCGACCACGCGGGCGCCGGCGCCCACCGCACGGTCGACCTCCTCGGAGTCGTGGCACTCCACCAGCGCGGTCATCCCCAGGGAGTGCACCCGCTCGACGAGGGACGTCAGGGTGGACTGGTCCAGCGCGACCACGAGCAGCAGCACGAGGTCGGCGCCGCAGGCCCTCGCCTCCCACACCTGGTACGGCGTGACCACGAAGTCCTTGCGCAGGACCGGGACGTCGACGGCGGCGCGGACGCTGACCAGGTCCGCGAGGCTGCCGCCGAACCACCGCTGCTCGGTCAGGACGCTGACCACGCTCGCTCCGCCGGCCTCGTAGTCACGAGCCAACCCGGCGGGGTCCCCGATCGCGGCCATGGCGCCCTTGCTGGGGCTCGACCGCTTGACCTCCGCGATCACCTTCACGCTGCGATCGTCGTCGTCCCCCCGCCGCAGCGCCCACACCGCGTCGCGAGGGGCGGGGGCTCCGGAAGCCTGTTGTCGCAGGTCGTCCAGGCTGACGCGCTCCTGGCGCTCGGCCAGGTCCTCGCGGACTCCCGCGATGATGTCGTCGAGGACGGTCACGAAATCCTCTCCCCTTGGCCCGATGGAACCAGACCCCGAGGTCCGGCCGTTCGATGCTAGAGGGTGCCCGTAGGGCCGACGTCCGCCCCCCGTCACCGCAGCGCGCCTTCGTGCGGGCGGCCCGGATCACCCCTACGTTGGACGGCGTCACGCACCGTGCCCACGATGGAGGAGCCATGAGCACCCCGAGCGACCCGAACCCCCAGGACAGGCCGGCTCACGAGCCGACACCCGGCTACGGGCAACCGGCCGCGCCCGGCTACAACGAGCCCGGGTACGGCCCCGGCGCCGCGGCTCCGAAGAACGGCCTCGGCACCGCGGCGCTCGTCCTCGGCATCATCGGCCTGCTGCTCGCGTTCATCCCCGTGATCGGGATCCTCGGGGGGCTGCTGGGGATCGTCGGCGTCATCCTCGGCGTCATCGCGCGCGGGAAGGTCAAGCGGGGCGACGCCACCAACGGCGGCGTGGCCCTGGTCGGCATCATCCTCTCCGTCCTCGCGATCCTCATCACCATCGCGTACGTCGTCCTCGCCGCCCTCTTCTTCAACCAGGTGGAGGACTGCACCGACCCGAACCTCACCCCCGAGGAGGTCACGGCCTGCGTGGAGGACAACCTCGGCGGCTGACTCGCCAGCGGTCAGCGGACGCCCGGCTTCGACGGGTGCGGTGGCGCCTCCTGCGCCGGCTCGCCGAAGCCCATCCCGTGCAGCACCTTGCCCAGCACCATCCCGACCAGCACGACCACGGCACCGACGACGAACATCCAGACCAGGGCTGCGACGACCGCGACCGACATCACCAGGCTGCCGAGCATCACGGTGCCGACGCACACCCACGCGGCGATGCTGTGTCCGTGCGGGTCTTCGTGCGCGACTTCGTGCGGGTCGGCCTCGTCGGCGCGGTCTGCTGTCTCGACTCTGTCTCGCTCGGCCATCGGTGTCCCTCCTGGGCAGGTGCAGTCGGCGCCATTGTGTCGTGTCGAGGCCTTGTGCCGTGTCAGGCCTCGCGTGGCAGCACCTGAGCGAAGGTGTCGGATTGCGCGTGCGGCCCGGGCTACCCGTCCTTGACGAACTGGCGCGTTGCTGTGTACTGGCCGGCTCGAGTGGCACGTTCGGTAGGCCGCCGTCGGCGTGTCGCCGCCGCAGCGTGCCACTCAGCCGCCACCAGCCGCCGCAACGTGCCACTCTTTCGGTCCGGGAATCCTCGACTCATGGACGGGTGGGGTCGTCGCCGCGACTGAGCGCGTCCCAGCCGTCCCGCCGGTCGGCGTCTGCGTCGACATCGGCGTCGACACCGCGCTCGTCCCGGTCGAAGCGCCGGGTTTCGTCCCACCGGTGACGTGCTCTCAGGCCGGCCACGGCGACGACGACCAGCAGCGCCCCGAGCACGGCGCAGGCGAACGGCCAGACGGTGCTGCGCACGGTCACGTCGAGGCCGTCCACGGACGCCGGGGTCAGGCCCGTGGCGGCGCCCAGGCCGGCGCGCGCGGCCTCGAAGGGTTCGAGCACGACCCGCACCGCCGCCGCCGCGACGCCGGCGCCGGCCAGCGCGATCAACGCCAGCACGGCGCCTCGCGCCCGACGACCGGCGATCGTCAGGGCTCCCGCCGCCGCAAGCGCCACGAACGCCAGTGCAGGAACCAGCGGTGCGGCGCTGCTGCCGACCACCTGGACACCGCCGGGGGTCGGCACACCGGCGGAGAGCGCGGCGTCCACCCAGACCCGGGTCGAGAGGGCCAGCACGGCCACCGCAGACGCGGCGGCCAGCAGGACGACGGGTGCGCGCCTCATGGGGCGCCGTTCCGCAAGGTGGCGGCCGTCGCCACCGCACGGAGGACGGCGGCCGCCTTGGCCCGGCACTCGGCGTCCTCGGACTCGGGCACGGAGTCGGCGACGATGCCCGCCCCGGCCTGGACGTGGGCGACGCCGTCGCGCAGCACCGCCGTCCGGATCGCGATCGCCATGTCGAGGTCCCCGGCGAAGTCGAGGTATCCGACGACGCCCCCGTAGACGCCTCGTCGCACCGGCTCGAGCGTGTCGATCAGCTCCATCGCCCGCGGCTTCGGGGCCCCGGACAGCGTCCCCGCGGGAAACGCCGAGCGCAGCACGTCGAGGGCGGACTCGCTCGGCCGCTGCTCCCCCGTCACCGTGGACACCATGTGCATCACGTGGCTGTACCGCTCGACGGACATGAAGTCGACGACCTCGACGCTCCCCGGCTCGCACACCCGCGAGAGGTCGTTGCGAGCCAGGTCGACGAGCATCAGGTGCTCGGCCCGCTCCTTGGCGTCGGCGACCAGGTCACGGGCGAGGGCCTCGTCGTCCTCGGGCTGGTCCCCCCGGGGTCGGGTGCCCGCGATCGGGTGGGCCAGCACCCGGCCGGCGGAGACCTTGACGAGGGCCTCGGGGCTGGAGCCGACGACGTCCAGCGCCGCGCCGTCCGGTCCGGTCCCACGGAACAGGTACATGTACGGGCTCGGGTTCTCCGCCCGAAGGCAGCGGTAGACGTCCAGGGCGTCCGCCGGGCAGTCCAGGTCGAAGCGCTGGGACAGGACGACCTGGAAGACCTCACCGTCCCGGATCGCCTCCAGCCCGGCCCGGACGGCGGCCAGGTACGCGGCCCGGCTCGTTCGAGTTCGCGGGCTCGGGTCGGGTGGAGAGTCGTGGACGGCGACCGTCGCGGACGCGGGGACGGCGACCTCGGTCGTCATCCGGTCGAGCCGGGCGACGGCGTCGTGCCAGGCCTCGTCGACGCGCTCGTCGGTCGCGTCGTAGTTGACCGCGTTCGCGACCAGCAGCAGGGTCGCGTCGGAGTGGTCGAGGACGGCGACGTCGGTCGCCAGCGCCAGCATCAGGTCGGGGACGCCGAGCTCGTCGACGGCGTGCGATCCCACCCGCTCCCAGTGCCGCAC
>Ga0209587_1000841_pt1 | contig 14827 bp, 19 predicted proteins | sample NGEPerD_2_FD_184512 | JGI IMG/M metagenome (GOLD analysis project Ga0209587, IMG submission 184512) | Arctic peat soil microbial communities from the Barrow Environmental Observatory site, Barrow, Alaska, USA - NGEE PermafrostL1-D... | ecosystem: Environmental > Terrestrial > Soil > Wetlands >... | reverse complement strand
ACCCCCGCGTGGCCCCCCACTCGGTTTGGTCACTCGACGCTCATAGTGAGCGCCCAGTGACCAAACCCACAGGGAGGGGGCGGGGTAGGAGGCCTCACTGCTTGATCTCGACGACGTCGCCCGGCTGCAGCCGCCAGCGCTCGAACGCACCCGCCTCCGCCTCGATCACCGTCCGGGTGCGGGCCACGAACGGGGCGAGCCGCCAGGGACGGAGACACCTGGTGCGCAGCACGACGCCCGCGGCGTCGCAGAACGCGACGTCGATCGGAAACCGCATCCCGATGGTGTGGACGTGCCGGCACGGACGCAGGACCAATGCGCCCTCCATCCCGCGCCGGCCGAGCAGCCCCTTGCGGCGGGCGCGGCTGGTCTCGGCGACCTCCACCGCGGCCAGCACCTCACCGGAACGGACGAGCCACGCCACCTGGAACCTCGCTTCACACGTTGAATCGGAACTCGACCACGTCGCCGTCGACGACCCCGTCGTCCTTGCCTTCCACGCGGAGCTTGCCCAGCTCCCCGGCTCTGGGCCGGGAGCCGATGTCGAGGCGCTCGTCGGGCAGTCGGCAGGTGCCGGCGACCCGCTCCAATGCGGTCGAGGCATCGAGTCCGGTGAGCGCGGCGAAGGCCAGCTCGTGCCGTGAACCGGCGAGACCGACGCGACCGAGGTGCTCCACCGCGACCCAGGCTATTAGCCTGGGTCGCTCACCCCCGGCCCCGAGAGGTTCCCGTGAGCAAGAAGACGAAGATGCGCCGCCTACGAGCCCGGCGCAAGAAGGCGAACCACGGCAAACGCCCCAACGTCGGGCGCGGCTGAGACGCAACCAGCCATCGGCCGGCTCAGGGCGCGGCTCAGGGCGCGGCTCAGGGCGCGAGGCCGGTGCAGGCACGGAGTGCGTTCCACTCCCCGCGGCCGGCGTCCGCGTCGGCGCCCTGGAGCGGCCGCGCCACGCCATTCTGAATCCGGGCCGGCGCCCATCCGTACGATTCGATCTCGCGGCCGGTGGCGGTCACGAGGAGAACGCCGGAGTCGGCCCCCGGTCCGCCCTGGGAGTACCACACGAAGTTGCCGAGCCCGTAGCCCACGAGTGCAGCTCCCAGTCTCCCTGCACCCTGGACCCGGTGCGCGTGCCCGCCGACCACGATGTCGGCCCCGGCGTCGACGAGCCGGCGAGCCAGCACCACCTGGCGCTCGGACGGGCAGGTCTGGAGCTCGGTTCCCCAGTGGAGCATGACGACGAGGGTGTCGACACCGGGTCTGACCCTCGCGACCTCGGTGACCAACGAGCCGTCGTCGCGGGCGGAGGCGAGCCCCGGCTGGGTTCCGGTTGCCGTCCAGGCGGCGGCCAGGTTGTCGTCGAGGACCTGGGTGGCTCCGATGACGGCAATTCGCTGGCCCCTGATCGTCACCTGGTAGGGCGCGTAGGCCTCGGCCGCGGTGCGGCCGATCCCCACCAGCGGGAAGTTGGCCGCGTCTCGTGCCGCCAACGAGTCCTCGAGACCTTGGGGGCCGAAGTCGAGACCGTGGTTGTTGGCCATGCTCGCCACGTCGATCCCGGCCGACGCCAGCGCGACGAGAGCCGACGCCGGAGCCCGGAACGTGTACTGCTTGGGCGCGGGTGTCCCTCGTTCGGTCACTGCGGTCTCGAGGTTGACGACGGCCAGGTCGGCGCGCTCGAGAATCGGCGCGATCGGGTCCAGCACACCCGTCGGGTCGGAGTCGAGCTGGGGCCGCAGCAAGCCTTCGAAGTGGACGTCGCCGCCGAACGCGAAGAGCACGGATTCGCCACTGCCTCGCGGGCCCCGAGTGGTCGTCGTTGTCGGGGCCTCGGTCGGAGCGGGCGGGTCGGGTCGGTCGCCGGGCTCGGCCGCCACAGTGGAGTCGGGACCGTCCGGCGCCGTCGACGCGAGGACAGCAACGGTGCCGACGACAACGAGGACGGCGAGGAGCATCGCCCAGCGAGCACGAGTCATCAGGACACCGGACGTTGCATACGGCGAGAGACGGTAACGCGCCGACCCCTCTCCCGCACCGACAGGCCGACATCCCTGCGCAGACGCCCGGCGCGACGATGACCGGTGTGATCGAGGACTCGCCGTTCGACGGCGCGGCCGATGTCGTCCGTGGGTTGGTCTCGGCTGACCTCGGCCGTATCCACCTGCGACCACGCCGGTACGGCATCAAGGTGTGGTTCGGAGCCAACGAGCCGCCCCGCGAGCACTACGAGGCCCAGGTCATCGGCGCCGACCACGTCGCCGACGCGAGAATGCTCGCCATCGAGATCGGGTTCCACGCCGAACACCGAAAGGTCGCCGAGAACGACGCGGTGATCGCTCGGCTGGTGCGCGCCGAGGCGCGCTGGCGGCGGGTCATCGGCCACGAGGCCGTCGTCGGCGGATTCCTCGGACGAGCCGACGATTGGCGGCGCGTCTCCGAGACGTGGGCCGACCCGGACCTCGGCGACCCCGAGCTCGCGCTCGAGATCGGTACGCGCCTCACCGACTACATCACCGCCTTCGAACCCCTGCTCGAACCGCTACTCGGCAACGACTGACCGGCGACGACGGGCCGGCAACGACGGGCCGGCCGAGCATCTCGTGACCGACCGCCCACCTCGCCCCGCAGCGGCTGGTGGGCCGCATTACGCCGCGGGTCGGTCGATGCGAACGAGGCGGTGGTCCGTCGTAAACAGCCGGCGCGAGACGCCGAGCGCGATCACCACCGTCGTCGTGGCGACCGACCCGAGGATGAGATACATCACCGCGACCTGGACCTGCACGGCGTCGAGCGGATCCACACCGGCGAGGATCAGGCCGGTCATCGCGCCGGGGAGGAACACGAGCCCGACGGCCTTGGTCGCCTCGATCTGGGGGATCAGCGCCGTGCGCAGCGCGGCGCGTACGTAGGGCCGGGCCGCGTCGGCCGACGACGCGCCGAGCGCGAGGCGCGCCTCGACCTCGTCGCGCTTGTCGCGCAACTCCTCGAAGACGCGCCGGGAGACGAGCACCGTCGCGGCCATCGAGTTGCCGACCACCAGACCCGCCATCGGGATCAGCGTGCGGGCCTCGAGGGCGAACACACCGAGCCCGAAGAGGACACCGAGGCTCACGACGGCCGCAGCACCGAAGGACGCGATCGCGAGCGGCCACAACCCGGGAACCTCGCGCGCCCGCACCCGCACCGTGAACGACGCGAACACGATCATGAGCAACACCCACACCCAGGCCCAGGCAATCGACCCGTCGGCATCGAGAACGAAGCGCAGCGCGACACCGACGAGCAACAGTTGCACGAGCGCGCGTACCGACGCCCACACGAGTGATCGCTCGAGCGCGAGCCGCTGCCACCAGGAGAGCGCGATCGCCACCGCGACCAGGACGAAGGCCAGCACGAGGCCGGTCCATCCGATGTCGACTGTCATTCGTCGCCTCCTTCCGACTCGGCAACGAACGCGCGCACCGCGGCCGACGCGTCCCGTTCGACCGATTCGGGCGGGCCGGTGTGTGCGATGCGCCCACCGACCATGACGACGACGTTGTCGGCCAAGCGCCGGAGCTGTCTCATGTCGTGGGTGACCCACACGACCGCGACGCCTCCGACCGCGAGCTCGCGAGCGAGATCCTCCAACACGGCACGCGACCGCGAGTCGACCGATGACGTGGGCTCGTCCATGAGCAACACCTCCGGATCGGTGGCGAGGGTGCGCGCGAGGCAGAGCCGCTGCGCCTCCCCGCTGGAGAGCTCATGGGCCGCCCGGCCGATGAACGTCGCGTCGAGACCGACGCGTGTGAGCAGCGCTCCGGCAGCAGGCTCGTCGATCTCGGGGTCCGCGACGCGCAGGTTCTCGATCACCGTCCCGCCGAATGGCGTCGGCCGTTGGAACACCATCCCGACCCGCCGGCGGAGCGCCATCGGATCGAGCTCGTCGATCTCCACGCCCCGGAACCAGATCCGCCCCGAGGACGGCCGTTCGAGTCGGTTGCACAATCGCAGGAGGGTCGACTTGCCCGAGCCCGATGGACCGGCGACGACGGTCACGCCGGCGCCGGGGATCTCGCCGTCGACGTCGGTCAGGAGCAGGCCCTGGGGACCGTCGACTCGGACGTGCTCGAAGGTGTAGAGGATCTGGTCGATGGGCGCATTGTCCCACCGAGGACCAGCAAGGCGACGACCGGTGCCACCACGAGGCCGGCGACGACGCCGATCTGATCGGCACCGTCGTACGGCTGGAGATTGCGCACGTGGTAGCCGAGGTGCACGAGACCGCTGAGGAGGAACCCCGCTGCTGTCGCACGCACGAGTGGGCGCGACAACGTGACCAGGGCCCAGATCGCGATCACGAGCAGCGCCAGGCTGAACGCGCCCACGTCGCGGACCAGGTGCTCGTTGTAGGGACCGTCGACCGCGACCCAGGTCGCGCCGCCACCGGGGAAGTCCGAGTAGAAGGACCGGGGCGAGAACGCGGCCCACAGCGCGGTCGGCGAGATCGTGAGCGCGAGCACGGCCAGCCCGATGCGCTGAAGACGATCAGACATGGGTCTCCTCCTCGGATCGACCCGCGGCGACGTGTTGCCAGCCCTCGCGAGCACTCGGGTAGCGCGGCTCCCATCCACTGGCGGCTCGGAACCGCCCGTTCGCGACGCGCTGGGACGCCAACAAGGCGTTCGCCGACGGGCCACCGACCAACCGGATCGGCCATCCCGGAGTCGGCTTGGCCCGACGCAGCCCGAACGCGGCCCGAAACGCCTCGACATGCTCGCCCCGGCTGAGCGGCTCGGCGTCCACGACGTTGTACACACCGGTCGGTACGTCGAGGGCGTGCACGACCGCGGCGGCCGCGTCGTCGACGTGGATCGGGGAGAGAAACGCGTCGCGCGCCCCCGCGACGGGCACGCGACCGAACCAGGCCGTGCGCAGCCACTCGTCCGTCGCCCGGTTCCCCGCTCCCCCGTAGAACAGCCCGAACCTCAGCACGACCGCGGCGGGGCTCTGCACACCGTCGGCGAGCTCGAGCGCGCGGCGTTCACCCTCGAGTGTCGGGGCCAGCAGCGTGAATGACGGGTCGGGCGCGACGTCCTCGTCGATCCAGCGATCACCGCAGTCCGGATAGGTGAAGGTGACCGACTCCTTGACGAACCGCGTCACGCCGTTCATGCGACCCGCGGCGACGAGATGGCGTGTCGCTTCGGTCCGCAGGCGATTGTGCAGCACCCACGCCGACTTGCGTGCCGCGCGTGACGTCGGCGGAACGTTGGTCGCGAGGTGGAGGATCGCAGCGTGGTCACGTGTCCCGTCCAACACCGCGTCGGCGTCGAACAGATCGACCGCGACCGGCTGGGCGCCCGCGTCCCGCAAGGTCGAGGCCTTGGCGTCGTCGCGCGCCACCGCGGTGACGTCGTGACCGGCGCCGACCAGCCGGGGCACGACCGAACGGCCGAGGACGCCGGTCGCGCCGGTCAGGAACACCTTCATCGCAGTACCTCCTCGAGCCAACCAAGCCCTCTGGTGACCGCCTTCGGGTTGGCCGTTGCCTGCACCTGCGCGACGAGGTCGGCCACGGTCACCCCGGCCAGCTCGGCTCGCCAGGCGGCGTCGGCTCGGTCCATTGCCGCGTGGATCGAGCACGGGAGCCGATACTCGCGTGCCGGAACGGCGGCCGGGCCACGCCGGCGGATCTCCGTGCAGCGAAACGCCGACTCGCTCCCGTCGATCGCCTCGACGACATCGAGCAGCGTCACGTCAGAGGGCGGGCGCGCCGGCCCGTAGCCGCCGGTCGGCCCGGGCACCGATGCGAGGATCCCCGCTCGGGCCAGCGCCTGGAGGTGCTTGGCCAGGTACGCCGCCGGGACTCCGTGGTACTCGGCGAGTCGAGCCGCGGGCAGCGTCTGACCGGGCGGCAGCATCGCCAGCATCACGGCGCAGTGCGCGCCCCACTCGACCCCATCCGAGAGTTTCATTATCCGGATAATAGATATCCGAGATTCCGCCTTCAAGCGCGTGGAACGGGAGGGCGCGAGCACGCCCCAAACCTAGGAGAGCTGGCCCCCACGAGAGCTGGCCCCTACGGGAGCTGGTCGAGGAGCAAGCTCTGCATCGACCGGCCGATCCGGCCGGTCTCGTCGTACAGCGCGGCCTCGGCCATGCCGACCCCGGTACCGCTGACGTGGGTCAGTGCTTCCAACGCCACCCATTCCCCGACCGGGTAGCGGTGGAGGTACACGGTGAGGTCGGGGTTGATGAACAGCCAACCGGCGTCCCAGTCGACCACGGCGCTGATCCCGTTTCCGAAGTCGGCCGCCGCCGCGACGCGCTGCAGCGGTGAGGTCTCCTCCCCGGCGACGACGTCGACTCCCAGCCGGAACCACGCCGTCCCCGGGCCCGATTCACCGGGCGTACCGACGACGGGCACGATCTCCATCGCGTCGGCGAAGCTGGGACCCTCCATGCGGGTGAACCTCGCGTGAGGCAGTGATCTCGGATCGGGCAAGGGAGCCGCGGCGGAGACATCGGCGGGCAACGCGACCGCCTTCTCCCGGACCCGCAGCCCGGTGGCCCGGACGACCTCGACGTCATCGGCGAACAGCGCCGCCTCGACGAGCTGGACCTTCTTGCCCGGCCGCAACGTCCGCGTGCGGACCTCGATCGGTGTGAGGGGCACCGGGCGGAGCAGCTCGATCGTCAGGCGGGCGACGCGCCCGGCACCCTCGGGCTCGTGGTGCTCGATCGCCCGGGCCGCCAACGCGGAGGGCGGACCGCCGTGTTGCGCCCGCGGGTCCCACGGTCCTCGAGCGATCTCGCCCGGAACGAACAGGGCGCCGTCGCGCTCGAAGATGGCCGCGTCCACGCCGGCGAGCCTACGGGAGGGGGCGCCGTCGCTCCCCTGCTCGCCGGCCGTGTCGCACTGATCGCCGGTGCCGCGCCACGGTGCTCTGGACACACCGGTCCGCTTCTACGGCCTCCGGGCGCGCTTCACGGGCTGAACCCATAGCTCAATACCTCGAGCACGGGTCGATAGCCGATGCGGCGGTAGATCGCGTTCGACGTCGGGTTCTCGAGCTGGGTGTACAGGATCGCGGTGTTGCCGTCCTGTTCGATGGTCTGGCTGAGCCGGCCGACACAGGCGGTCGCATAGCCACAACCGCGCCGCTCCGGTGGCGTGAACACGGGTCCGAGACGGGCCACGCCGCCGACGACGGGCGAGACGCGCGTCAGACAAGCCGGGCCATCGTCGTCCCAGATCCAGGCGCTCTCGTCGACCAGATATCGACGAGCGGTCACGCTCGCCGGTTCGGCCGCGCCGGCCGTCTCCGCGGTGAAGCCCTCGATCCACGCTTCGAGCATTCGACGCTCGGCTGCCTCGACCCGGCGAAGCCGACCGGCCGCACCGACAACGGCTCGGAACCCGGCCAGACGGTAGAGCCGCTGACCTTCCACCGGTCGCGCGACGCTCCGGTGCCGTTGGGCCCACGAACCCGCGAATGCCGCTGCGGTCGCGGCCTCGGCGATGATGCCGGGCAGGGCAACGTCGATGGCGGCAACCAGGGCATCAACGTGCTCCCGGGCCATGGGTGTCACGGCCGCGCTGAACGTGACCGGCGACTGGAAGCCGACGCCGACGACGGAATCCTCATCGGTGATCCACCAGTAGTGACCCGGCTCCGAGGCTTCCACCCGCTGGTGCAACAGCGTGAGGATGATGTTGTGCTCGACCGGGCGGCTCAGCAGGAAGTGACCCGCGTGAGCCAGCACCTGGGCGGGATCGTCGGTCGCGTGCACGTCGGTCACGAGACGAGTCCATCACTCCCAGGGCGTGAGCCGAGCGAGATATTCGAGCACCGCAGCGTTGAACTCGGCCGGGCGTTCCTGTTGGGTCCAATGGCCGCAGTCCTCGATGACGATCTTCTCGAGGTCGGGGACCCGTTCTTCCATCCCGATCGTCATCGCGGGTGTGAGCACGGGATCGCCCGCCGCCGACACCATGAGACACGGCACGTCGACGGTGAGGCCGTCGAGGTCGGCGGTGAGCTCCCAGTCGCGGTCGAGGTTGCGGTAGTACTCGATCGGCGGCGTGATCGCACCCGCCGGTTCGAACGCGTCGACGTAGACCTGGATCACGTCGTCGTCGAACGCGTCCACGTTGACGGTCGCGAGACCACGAAACATCAGCTCCACGAAGTCCGCTGCGCCGCGACCCCACGACAGGACCCATTCGGCGACGCCCCGGTCCTGGAACTGCACGATGTACGGTGGCTCGTCGGGAAACGCCTGACGCAACAGCTGCACGAGCGGCATCGGCGGGCGGGCCAGGTCGGGCGTGTTCACCCCGACGACACCCGCAGTGTGTTCGGGATAGCGCCGGGCGAACGGCCAGACCAGCAGGCCGCCCCAGTCGTGGCCGACCATCACCGCGCGCTCATGGCCCAACGACCGGATGCAGTCGGCGAGGCACGCGTTGATCCACTCGATGTCGTAGGCCACGTCGGGCTTGTCCGAGCGGCCGTAGCCGGGCAGATCGATCGCGACCACGTGGAACCCGGCCTCGGCGATCGGCGCGAGCTGGTGGCGCCACGAGTACCAGAGCTCGGGAAAGCCGTGGCACAACAACACCAGCGGGCCTTCACCCTGCTCGACCGCGAACAGCCGCACGCCGTTGGCGACGACGTAGCGACTCCGGGCTCCGGCGGGAACTCCCGGCAGGTCATGGATGGTCATGCGCGGACCCTCGTGGACGTGGCGAACCGAGCGGCGACCATCTCTTTCAGACCGGCCGGGAACCGGTCGTGGGCGGCGCGGTGGGGCTCGTCGAGCTCGCGTTGCGCGGCGGTGTCACCGTGGAAGGCTCGCGCGCACCGCTCCGGCTCGACGTTCGCGAGCGACAGGATGGCGCCCGTACAGCCGAGCGGCCCGGCGTAGGACAACAAGGCGCTCGACCCCGTGTACAGGTCACCGGGGAAGCTCGTGACCTCTTCGAGCAGACGGCCGGCGTCGCCGCTCGAGTCCTTGCAGCCCGCCACGGGAAGCGAGCCGAGCTCCGCGACGGGTATCCCGGGCGGTGAGACCGCCGGAAAGTGGTAGGCGAGCACCCGCTGCGAACCACCGGCGGCCCGAGCGACCGCGTCGTAGTACGGCCGGACGTCGGGTGTTCTCGGCGGCGACAGCACGAGCACCGCGTCGGCTCCGTGCTCGAAGGCGTCGCGGGTGAGGGCGCACGCTTGGCGAGCCGACGGGGCGCCGGTACCCGCGATCACCGGGACCGACCCGGACAGCGCGGCCCGCACCGCCTCGAGCAGCTCGATCCGTTCGGCCCGCTCGAGCGTCGCCGCCTCGCCGGTCGTGCCCGACACGACGACAGCAGTCACGCCCACGTCGACGAGCTGGACCGCGATCCGCGCGCTCGCCGCCGCGTCGAGCCCGCCGTCGTCATCGAAGATCGTGACCAGCGCGACGCCCACTCCCTCGAACACTGCCATCGGCATCTGACGTTACATTCCCGCGGTAGCCGGGCCGGCCCGGGTCACGCGGGGGAAACCGCGGCTTCGGCGCCATAGACTGACGGCCCGTTCGACCGGGGAGAATCGCGATGGAACAGCGATTCGAGGACCACATGAGCGACGCCGACGCGCTCATGTGGAACATCGAGAAGGACCCCCTGCTGCGATCGACGATCGTCGCGGTCCTGACCCTCGATCGCAGCCCGGTCTGGCCGGTACTGCGCGACCGCATCGAACGGGCAACGTGGTTCATCCCGCGGATGCGCCAACGAGTCGTCACACCGCTGTTGCGGCTGGGCCCTCCACACTGGTCAGCCGACTCCGACTTCGACCTCAGCTATCACGTGCGTCGGGTGTGCGCGCCGGTCCCCGGTGATTTCGACAGTGTCTTGGAGCTCGCCCGCACCGCCGCGATGGCGGGCTTCGACCGGGCGCGCCCGCTGTGGGAGTTCACGCTCATCGAGGGCCTCGCCGGCGGGCAGGCCGCGATGTTGGTGAAGGTCCATCACTCGATGACCGACGGCGTCGGCGGCTTGAAGATCCTCATGATGCTGTTGGACCTCGAGCGCACCCCGTCGCCCGGCCGCTCGCCGGAGCCGCCACCCGAGCCGCTGGAGGAACTGACACCACTGTCGCTCGTCGGCCCCGCGCTGGACCATCGGCGCCGCCGGGCGCTCGGCATCGCCCGACGGGCGGTGACCGGTACCTGGCGCGAAGCCGGGCGCGTCATCGCCGACCCTGTCGGGACGACGGCGGGCGCGGTGCGGGTCGTCCGTTCAGTCGCCGAGTACCTCGCGCCGGCGACGACCCCGCACTCGCCCATCATGCGGGAGCGAACACTGGCGCGCGGGCTCGCCGCCTTCGACGTCCCCCTCGATCAGCTCAAGGGGGCGGCCAGGTCGTGCGGAAGCTCCTTGAACGACGCGTTCGTCGCCGGGGTGGTCGGCGGGCTCGCGCGCTACCACCAGTTCCACGGCGAACCGGTCGACGACCTGCGCATGGTCATGCCGATCAACGTGCGGGTCGAAGGCGACTCGCTCGGCGGCAACCACTTCACGCCGGCCCGGTTCCTCGTGCCGATCGGCGTCAAGGACCCGGCCGATCGGATCGCGGCGGTCGGTGAGCGCTGCCGATGGATCCGCGACGAACCGGCGGTGAGCCTGACCGATCCACTCGCGGCCATCCTCAACCAGCTCCCGACCGCGCTCACGACATCGTTCTTCGGGGCGATGCTGAAGGGCGGCGACTTCGTGACCAGCAACGTGCCCGGCGCGCCGGTTCCCGTCTATCTCGCGGGCGCCCGGCTGGAGCGGATGTACGGCTTCAGCCCGCTGTCGGGTACGGCCGCGAACGTCACGCTCGTCTCGCACTGTGGCACGTGCTGTGTGGGCGTGAACACCGACGCGGTCGCGATCCCCGACCTCGAGAGGTTCGTGGAGGACCTCGACGGCGGCTTCGCCGAGATCCTCGCCCTCGCCTGAGGATCCCCACTCCGTTCTCGGCAAGCAGACGCCCGCCGTTCGGTGGTAACCGTGCAGAGAACGGCGTTGGGGACAGGAGAAACGGGTGAGGGAGTTTCGCGAGTTGTAAGGCTCGGCGAGGGCCGTGAGCCGGTGTCCGGCCGTAGCCTGGTGAGCATGAACCAGCTCGCCCGAACGCCGGAAGAGGCCGAGCTGACGCTTGATGAGGCCGACCTCGGACGACCGCTCGGCCGGCGGCTGTTCCTCGGGCTGATCGGTGTCGGTGCCGCCGGGGTGATGTTCGGCGCCAAGATCCAAGGCGTCCTCGAACGGACCGTTGCACCGATCGTCTCGAAGGACGGCACGGGGCTGTCCGGGCTCCTGCCGATCGGCCGGTTCCGGATCTACACCGTGACGAACGACCTGCCGCGGCGCGCCCAGTCGGACTACCGCCTGCACGTCGGTGGCCTCGTCGAGCGTCCCTTCGAGCTCACGTACGCGGAGCTGGCGGCGATGGAACCCACCTACCTGACGCGCGACTTCCAGTGCGTGACCGGCTGGCGGGTCAACGACGTGGCCTGGACCGGCGTCCGCCTCGCCGATCTGCTCGACCAGGCGGGGGTCCGCGACTCGGCCAAGGCGCTGCGCTTCACGAGCTTCGACGGTGCCTACACCGAGAGCCTCACGCTCGAACAGGCCCGCCGGCGCGACGTGATCGTCGCCTACCAGCTGGAGGGCGACGACATCTCCTCCGCGCACGGCGGGCCGGTACGGCTCTACGTCGCGCCGATGTACGGCTACAAGTCGATCAAGTGGCTCGATCAGATCGAGGTCACCGACCGTGTCGAACCCGGGTACTGGGAACGACGCGGGTACTCCGACGACGCGTGGGTGGGGCGGTCCAATGGCCGAGACGACCCCCAGACCTGAGCGGCGCGGCATGATCCCGCGCTTCGACCGCGTCGAGCGCAGCCTGCACTGGGTCAATGCAGCCCTGTTCCTGTTGCTCATGGCAACCGGCGCAGTGCTTTACATCGGATCACTGTCGGCGCTCGTCGGCCGGCGCGAGCTCCTGCGGACGCTGCACGTGTACGCGGGGATCGCCCTCCCGATTCCGATCCTCGTGGCGATCGTTGGTCGACACGGTGCTCGCCTCCGTGCCGACCTCGCCGCGCTGAATCGCTTCGCGCCGGGCGAGTCACGCTGGTTCAGCGCTCGGACCCGTCCCAAGGTTCGACTGGGCAAGTTCAATCCGGGTCAGAAGCTCAACGCGGTGTTCATCGCCGGTGCGGGAGTGGTGATGCTCGGCACGGGCGCCATCATGAAGTGGTTCTCGCTGTTCCCCCTCGACTGGCGCACCGGCGCGACCTTCGTCCACGACTGGTTCTCGTTCGCGATCTGGCTCGTGGTCCTCGGTCACGTCGCGTTCGCGCTGTCCGACCCAGTCGCGCTGGGCGGGATGGTGTCGGGCTCGGTGAGTGCGAAGTGGGCCAAGCGTGAGCGACCGCGGTGGTACCGACAGGTCACGACGGCGGAGAACCACGCCGACGCGGCCGAACCACCGCTCGACGCCCCCGCCGGCGCGACACCGACCCGGCCAATCAAGTCCGGCACGCCACCGTCGCGTCGGTAGAGTCGGCCCATGGCCGACATCGTGATTCCGCCCGAGCTGCTCCCCGGCGACGGCCGATTCGGTTCCGGCCCGTCGAAGGTCCGCACGGAGTCGGTGACCGCGCTGGCAGAGATCGCGCCGACCTACCTCGGGACGAGTCACCGCCGCGACGGAGTGCGGTCGGTGGTCCGCCGGGTCCGCGACGGGTTGGCCGAGCTGTTCAGCCTCCCCGACGGCTACGAGGTGCTCCTCGGAAACGGTGGCACCACGACGTTCTGGGACGCGGCGTCATTCGGGCTGATCGAACGCCGCAGCCAGCACCTGAGCTTCGGCGAGTTCTCGGCCAAGTTCGCCGCCGTCACCCAGTCGGCGCCGCACCTCGAGGCACCCTCGGTGATCACGGCGCCGGCCGGATCCCGGGCCACTGCGGCCGCGGACGCCGACGTCGACGCCTACTGCTGGCCGCACAGCGAGACGTCGACCGGCGTCCAGACCGACGTGACCCGCCCGGTCGGCGCCACCGGCGGCCAGCTCGTGCTCATCGATGCGACCTCGGGCGCCGGGGGTCTGCGCGTCGATCCCGGCCAGTTCGACACCTACTACTTCGCGCCGCAGAAGTGCTTCGCCGGCGACGGTGGGCTCTGGCTCGCGCTCTGCTCCCCGGAGGCGGTCGAGCGTATCGAGCGCGTGCACGCGGCGGGTCGGTGGGTTCCCGCAAGCCTCGATCTGCACATCGCGCTGGAGAACTCGCGTCTCGAACAGACCTACAACACCCCTGCGCTCGCGACGCTGTACCTGCTGGCGGAGCAGATCGACTGGATGCACGGACTCGGCGGGCTCGCCGGCACGGCGGCGCGGTGTGACGAGTCGGCCGAGACGCTGTACGGCTGGGCCGAGGCCCACGCCCACGCGTCGCCGTTCGTGGCCGATCCATCGGCTCGCAGCCACGTCGTCGCCACGATCGACTTCGATGACACGGTCGACGCCGCGGCCATGGCGGCGACGTTGCGTGCCAACGGGATCGTGGACACCGAGCCGTACCGCAAGCTGGGCCGCAACCAGCTACGCATCGGGATGTTTCCTGCGATCGAGCCCGCCGACGTCGCGGCGCTGACTCGCTGCATCGACTACGTGCTCGACACCCGCTGAGGTTCCCGGCCGACGGAAGACGCGCCGGATGCACCAAGAACTTTGACGCGTGCCCGCCGGGGCGACAATGCTCGCAGTGATGCTGTTCATTCACGAGGTGCACCAGGTGGTCGGCAAACGCGAGCGCGAGCTCGAGACCGCCTACCGCGACGAGTGGATGCCTCGCCTCGCGAACAACGATGACGCGCGACTCCTCTTCTTCTGTCATCAGGCCCACGGGACCGGACCGGCCTACCGGGTCGTGACGCTGACTGCGGTAGCCGACGGCGCGGCGTACGGGCGACTGGTCGAGCGCGTCCAGACCGGTGACCTGCACACCGTGGCTGCCGAGATCGACCAGTACCGCTACGACGTGACCGGGACGATGCTGATCACCGTGCCCTGGGCACCCGCGTTGGTCAGCGACCTCGTCGACGTGCCGACCGACGGCGGGGAGCACGGCCTCAGCGTCTACATGGAGGACACCGCACGGCCTCACCCCGGGATGGTCGACGCGTACATCGAGGCGGCGCGCGAGCACTACGCACCGAGCCTGGCCGAACAGCGACACGGCGGGCGCTCGATCCTCACGCTCGAGACCGTCATGCAGACGGCATGGGGCGCGGGAGCCCGCCGCGCCATCACGCTCTGGCAGAAGGTGAGCGACCCCCGGCATCTCGGCCGGCTCATCGCTTCGGAGGTCCCCGACGAGTTCCGGGCCCCGGGTATGTGGATGCACGACGCACTCGCAGTGCGCGACGACTGGACGAGTCGCCTCCTCCGCACCGCCCCCTGGTCTCCGCTGTACTGAAAGGGTGCGTCCATGCCCGCAGTGTTCATCCACGGCGTACCCGACACGGCGGCATTGTGGGAGCCGGTGCGGTCCCACCTCACCCGCCGCGACGCCGTGGCGCTCGACCTTCCCGGTTTCGCGACACCGGTGCCCGAGGGATTCGACGCCACCAAGGAGGCCTACACCGACTGGATCATCGACCGCCTCGTGGAGCTCGGGACCCGGCCGTGATCGACACGATTCGCCGCATGGATGTCCCGGTCTCGCTGTTTCTCGTCGAGGGCCTGGCCGAGCAGGGCCAGGACTACTTCCGAGAGCTCATCGCCCTCGGTGCGTCGGTGC
>Ga0209587_1000839_pt1 | contig 14843 bp, 15 predicted proteins | sample NGEPerD_2_FD_184512 | JGI IMG/M metagenome (GOLD analysis project Ga0209587, IMG submission 184512) | Arctic peat soil microbial communities from the Barrow Environmental Observatory site, Barrow, Alaska, USA - NGEE PermafrostL1-D... | ecosystem: Environmental > Terrestrial > Soil > Wetlands >... | reverse complement strand
GCGAACGCGGATGCGGTCGTTGATCCGTGTCTCGTCGCGCTCCGGCGGACGCCGATCGAACCTACGCGGGATCGGCACTAGGCGGCCACTATGAGACGGGGGTGTGGCTAGACGTCAAGAGTGAGTTAGGCGTGAATCGGGAGAGGGCACGAGCGCGGTCAGCGGCGGCGACGCGTGGTGTGGGTGCCCTTCATCTACTTCCGAGTATAGCGGCGGAGGCGGCTTGTCAAGCCCCTGGATCAGCGCCGCTCGACCACCTCGGCCAGGGCCCGCGAAGCGAACTCGCCGACGGGCAATGCGCCCAGATCGCCCTCGGTGTGGCGGCGCACCGACACCTGGCCCTCCTCGACCTCGCGGTCGCCCAAGACGAGCATGTAGGGGACCTTGCGCACCTCGGCCTCGCGGATCTTGCGGCCCACGGACTCGGTGCGCTCGTCCACCTCCACGCGCAGGCCCGCGTCGCGCAGCTCGCGCGCAATGCGCTCGGCGTGCTCGGCGTGGCGGTCGGCGATCGGGAGCACGAGCGCCTGAACGGGCGCCAGCCAGAGCGGAAACTCGCCCGCATAGTGCTCGATGAGGATGCCGATGAAGCGCTCGAAGCTGCCCATCAGCGCGCGGTGGATCATCACCGGGCGGTGGTCGGCGTTGTCGGCGCCCGTGTACGAAAGCTCGAAGCGCTCGGGCATCGAGTAGTCCAGCTGGACCGTGCCCAGCTGCCAGGGGCGGCCGATCGAGTCGGTCATGTGCAGGTCGATCTTGGGCCCGTAGAAGGCGCCGTCGCCCTCGTTGAGGTCGAAGTCGAGACCCTTCTCGCGCAGCGCCGCGTCCAGCGCGCTCTCGGCGCGGTCCCACATCTCATCGCTGCCCACGCGCTTCTCGGGGCGGGTGGACAGCTCCAGGCGCGGCTCGAAGCCGAACGTCTCGTAGATGAAAAAGCCGAAGTCCAGGCAGCGCTGTACCTCCTCCTTGACCTGCTCCTCGGTGCAGAAGATGTGTCCGTCGTCCTGGGTGATGTGGCGCACGCGCAGGAGGCCGTGGAGCGTGCCACTGGGCTCGTGGCGGTGCACGAGGCCGGCTTCGGCGTAGCGAATGGGCAGGTCGCGGTATGAGCGCCGCTCGTCCTTGAACAGCTGGACGTGCGCCGGGCAGTTCATGGGCTTGAGGCCCATGGGCTTGTCCTCCACGTCGGTGAAGTACATGTGGTCGCGGTACACGTCCCAGTGCCCGGACTGCTTCCACAGCTCCACGTCGTAGAGGATCGGTGTGCGCACCTCCTGGTAGTCGCGGCCGGCGTTCTCGGTGCGCCAGAAATCCGTGAGCTGGTTCCACACCTGCGCGCCGTTGGGCTGCCAGAACGGCGCGCCCGGCGACAGCTCGGAGAACATGAACAGGTCCAGCTCGCGGCCGAGCTTGCGGTGGTCGCGCGCGCGCGCCTGCTCGAGGCGCTCGAGGTGCTCCTCCAGAGCCTCCTTGGACAGGAACGCGGTGCCGTAGACGCGGGTGAGCATCTGGCGTGACGCGTCGCCGCGCCAGTACGCGCCCGCGACGCTCGTGAGCTTGAAGGCCTTGATCCGCTTGGTCGAGGGCGCGTGCGGGCCGCGGCAGAGGTCGGTGAAGGGGCCGTTGCGGTACAGCGACACGGTCTCCACGCCCTGGTCGCGCACCAGGTCCTCGATCAGCTCGACCTTGTAGTCCTGCCCTTCGGAGCGGAAGCGCTCGACCGCTTCGCCCACTGGCACGTCGGCCCGCTCGAAGGCCTCGTCGGCCTTGATGTGCTCGCGCATCCGCTGCTCGATCGTCTCGAAGTCGGCATCGGACAGCGATACGCCGTCGGGGAACTCGAAGTCGTAGTAGAAGCCGTCCTCGATCGGGGGCCCGATCGAGATCTTGACCCCGGGGTGCATCTCCATCACCGCGGTGGCCAGGACGTGCGCGGCGTCGTGGCGCACCAGCCACAACGGTCCGCCGCCGTCCTCCTCGCCGCTCTTGGCGGTCACGATCTCGATCTCGGCCCCATCGGGCAGCGCGGCGGACAGGTCGTGCATCTCGCCCCCGAACCGGATCGCCAGCGCCGCGCGCGCCAATCCGGCGCCGATCGCCGCCGCAGCGTCCGCGCCGGTGGCCCCTTCCGGGAGCTCGAGCGGCGTGCCGTCGGGGAGCGTGACCTTCATGGCCTGCAAGCTACCGGCGCGGGCCGCGGATCACCCACGGACGGGCCGGGATGGGCGTGAGGCGTTCGCGCCAGAGGCGTTGCAGTGTGATGGTCGTCACACTTTTTGGTTGCGTGCGCACCTAGTCTCGCCCGTCGAGCTGGTTCCGTCTGGCCCCTGGCCTGCACCGGCTCTCGTTCCCGCGCCATGCGCGCGGGCGCCGGCGGCCCGCCGGCACCGACCCCGGAACACGCGGAGGTGTACTGCGTGCGAAAACTGATTCTGCCTTTCCTGATCGCCGGCCTGCTGGCCGTACCCACGGCGTTCGCGGCCACGGACGCGCCCCCGTTCGCGCCGGTCAAGGACGTCCTTACCGACACCCCCGCCGACTACACCGTGCCGGCCGACTTCTCAGAGGCCCGCAGGGAGCGTCGCCAGGCCGAGCGCAAGGAGGCTCGCCAGGCCGAGGCCCAGGCGGCCCCAGTGCCGCCGCAGCTGCAGACGATCGCCGCCTGTGAGTCCGGCGGCGACCCGACCGCCATCGGTGGCGGTGGCCTGTACCGCGGCAAGTACCAGTTCTCGATCGAGACCTGGACGGCCGTGGGCGGCAGCGGCGACCCGGCCGCGGCCCCCGAGGCCGAGCAGGACAGGCGTGCCGCGATGCTCTACGAGCAGTCCGGCCCGGGCCAGTGGCCCGTCTGCGGGCGTTGAATCCAGTGCGGCCTCCATGCCGCACTTCTGAGACAGAAGGCGCCGTCCCGGCGCCGTAACCGGACGCGGCTAAGCCGCGTCCTCCCGCACCACTTGGCTCCCGGGCACGATGTCGTCCTTGCCCGACTCGTCCCAGCGCACCCAGGCCTTGTGGCCGCCGTCGTAGTCATCGCCCCATAGGACGAGCGTGGCCGAGTCGTCCCCGACGGTGCACTTCTCGGTGCCCTCGTCGTCCAGGCCGCGCCACAGGCGGATGAACAGGTTGTTCTCCCACTCGTCGCCGACGGTGGTCGGGTCGGTGTGGCCCGGGTGCAGGCGCGTCTGGGGGTCCAGCTCCATCAGCACGTCCATGATCGAGCCGCGCAGGTCCTCGAAGCTCGTTGAGCCGGGAGCCCGCACGCCGCCCACCGAATTCTTGAACAGGGTGTCCGCGGTAAAAACGTCCAAGCCATTGACCACGAAGTTGAGCATCCCGTCGGTGTGGCCGGGGGTGTGCAGCGCGCCGATCTTCAGCCCGCCGACCTCGAGGATCGAGTCGCCCGGCTCGACGGTGCGGTCCACGTCCTCCAGGCGCTCCGCCTCGAGCGGATGGGCGAGAATCTCCACGCCGAAGCGCTCCTTGTAGACCGAGTTCTCGGCCACGTGGTCGACGTGGTGGTGGGTGAGAAGCAGGTGGGTGACCGTGACCCCGTGCTCGTCGATCTTCTCCAGCAGCGGACCCGAGGGCCCACCTGAATCGATCACGACGGCCGAGCCGCCAGGCTCGTCGGCCACGAGGTAGGCGTTGGACAGCCATTCTGGGTGCATTGAGCGCTCGATGATCATCGGTCGGCGCAGCTTAGTATCTGGCCGGTGCCGGCCAGCCTCCGCTCCCAGTTCCCCATCCTGAAGCGGCTGGCATACCTGAACACGGGCTCGGTGGGCCCGGTGCCGCGTGCCGCCGTAAAGGCGGCCCAGGCCGAAATGAAGATCGGGCTCGAGCAGGGCCGTGGCGGAGCGGCGCAGTTCGAGCGGCTGCAGCAGCTGGTGGACGAGCTCAGGGGACGCGTGGCCGGGCTCTTCGGTTGCTGGCCGCAGGAGGTGGCGCTCACCGGCGCCACCACCGACGGTGTGAACTCCGTGCTGCTGGGCCTCGACCTGCATGAGGGCGACGAGGTGCTGACCTCTGACGAGGAGCACCCGGGCCTGCTCGCCCCCCTCGCCGCACTGCGGGAGCGCCGCGGCGTGCGCGTGCGGGTGGTGCCGTTCGAGGAGCTGCCGGGCGAGGTGCGCTCGGCCACGCGCCTGGTCGCCTGCTCGCACGTGTCGTGGCACACGGGGCGGGTGATGGACACCGAGGCGCTGGCCGAGCCGGGCGTCCCGGTGCTCCTCGACGGCGCCCAGGGCCTCGGCGCCATCCCGGTGGACGTGCGCGAGCTGGGCTGCGACTACTACGCGGCCTCGGGGCAGAAGTGGCTGTGCGGCCCGATCGGCAGCGGCTACCTCTACGTGCGCGGCGAGCGGATCGACGGTCTCGCACCGGCGGCCCCCGGGTACCAGACGCTCAGCGACACCGCGCGCCCGCTCGACCTGCCGCTGAAGGAAGGTGCCGCACGCTTCGACGGCGGCCTTCCCCCCTCCCACCACTCGGCATGGGCGCTCGCCTCGCTCGAAGTGCTGGCCGGCACGGGCATGGACGACGTGCTGGAGCGCGGCCCGTCCTCGGCCGAGCGCCTGGCCGGGCTGCTGGCCGAGCGCGGGCTGACGGTGGCACCGCGCGGGCGCAGCACGCTGGTGTCCTGGGAGGCCGCCGACAACGAGGCGGAATCCCGGCGGCTGCTGGAGGATGGGCTGCTGGTGCGGCACCTACCCGGCACGCCCTACGTGCGCGCGTCCGTGGGTGCCTGGAACAGCGACGAGGAGCTCGAGCGGCTGGCGGCCGCGGCTGCGACCTAGTCCTTCTGGGTCATCACCACGATGCCGAAGGCCATCGCCGCCGCCACCGCCACGAACGCGAGCAGCGTGAGCACCGCGTAGGCGCCGGCTGCGGCGCCGTGCCCGCCACGGCGCGACTCAACCGCCCTCGACGCCCCCAGGACGCCCACCGAGAAGATCGCCGTGACGCCCACGCCCGCCAGGAGCGAGGCCCAGATCACCTCGAGTACGGCACCCCAGTCGACCGCTTCCGCGAAGACCGTCATCCGCCCTCCGCCGCCGTGATCACGGAGCCCTGCTGCACACGGCGGGAGAACACCACGGCGATCACCACGATCGCAGCAACGGAGACCACCAGCGGGCCGGCCGCGCCCGTTCCGAAGATCCGCGTAATCCCGTAAGTGGCGCCACCGATCAACGCGGCCGCGGGAATGGTGAGCACCCAGGCCACGATGATGTTGCCGGCCACGCCCCAGCGCACGGCCGACAGGCGCTTGGCGGCGCCCGCGCCCATCACGCCGCCGGAGATCGTGTGCGTGGTGGACAGCGGGAACCCCCCGTGCGACGCCGCCAGGATTACCGCCGCGCCGCTGCCCTGGGCGGCGAAGCCCTGAGCGGTGTCCATCTTGATGATGCGACTGCCCATCGTCCTGATGATCCGCCAGCCGCCCACATAGGTGCCGAGTGCTATCGCGGTGGCGGCAGAGACGACTACCCAGGTCGGCGGGTCCGCGCCCGCATCGAGCTGGCCGTTGGCAACCAGCGCGAGGGCGATGATGCCCATCGTCTTCTGGGCGTCGTTGGTGCCGTGGGCGAGCGCGAGCAGGCCACCCGAGAGGATCTGGCCGGCCTTGAAGCCACGGGTGACCGAGCCCGGCCGCAGGCCCCCGATGATCCGGTAGACCACCAGGATCGCGATCCCCGCGACCACGAAGGCCAGCAGCGGTGCCACGAGCGCGGGCACCGCGACCTTGCCGATCAGACCGTCACCGATCACGGCATCGGGGCCCTTGGCCACGAATGCCGACCCGACCACCCCGCCGATCAGCGCGTGCGAGGAGCTGGAGGGCAGGCCAAAGTACCAGGTGAGCAGATTCCAGCCGATCGCTCCCACGAGGCCGGCGAACACGATCTGCTCGTTGATCAGGTCCGCTTCCACGATCCCGCTGGCGATGGTTGCCGCCACCGCCAGGGACAGAAAGGCCCCCACGAAGTTGAGCGCGGCCGCGTAGCCGACGGCGATCCGAGGCGCCATCGCCCTGGTGGAGATCGACGTGGCGACCACGTTGGCGGTGTCGTGGAAGCCGTTGGTGAAGTCGAACGCGAGCGCGGTCGCCACGACGATGATCAGTACGAGGTCGGAATCCAAGGCGAGCCCCTCGCCTAGCTGTTCTTTATGACGATTCCTTCGAGGATGTTGGCCACGCGCTCGGTGGAGTCGATCGCGTTCTCCAGGCGCTCGTAGATGTCCTTCCAGCGGATCACGACCATCGGGTCGATGCCGGTGTCGAACAGGGCGGCCGTCGCCTCGCGCACAATCCGGTCCCCGTCGTTCTCGAGGCGGTGGATCTCCACCGTGTAGTGCGACATGTCCTTGAAGCCGCGCAGGCGGGGCATCGCCTCGGAGATCAGGCGGGAGGCATCAAGCAGCACGTGGGCCAGCCGCTGGGACTGCTCCATCGGCGCCTCGATCTTGTAGAGGCCCAGATAGTCGGCCACCTCCTCGGTGAAGTCCACGATGTCGTCGAGCGCCGAGGCCAGCTCGTAGATGTCCTCGCGGTCGATCGGGGTGACGAAGGTCTCGTTCAGGCGCCGGATGATGTCGTGGGTGATCCGGTCGCCTTCCTGCTCGCAGATCAGGATGTCTCGGGCGAGGTCCTGGCCGCGCTCCGGGTAGTTGCGCAGCATCCGGTCCAGCAGGTCGGCTGCCCGCGCGATGTTGCCCCCCTGCTCCTCGAAGAGGTCGAAGAACTCTCGGTCGCGCGGGGCGATGACGCTTGAGAGACGCACGGCGCGGCCAAGCTACCAGTTGTAAAGGACTTGTAATTGCCGGCGGACCGAGCGCGCGCTCACGAAGCGTCGAACGCCGCTCGCTCCACGCGCCGGGCCGCCTGCTCGCCCGCCTCGCCGATCCGCTCCCTGATCGCGTCGGCGCTCGCCTGATGGTCATAGGCCACGCGCCGATGCTCCACCTCGCCGCCTTCGCCGATCACGGCGTACGCGGCGCGGTGGTCGCCGTCGAAGGGCATCCCCACGCTGCCCGGGTTGGCCAGCTCCAGGCCGCCGACGGACTCGCGGGCGAAGGCCAGGTGCGTGTGGCCGAATACGATCGAGCGCACGCTGGCCGGCAGCCCCACCAGCAGCTCGGACTCGTCATCGCCGGGCTCGGGCAGAAAGCTCTCCACATCCGATCGCGGCGACCCGTGGCAGAACAGCGTGTCCTCAGCCCGCCAACTCTCGGGCAGGGCTGCCATCACCGCAACGAAGTCATCGCCCAACCGCTCCGCGCACCAGGCTATGGCCCCCTGGACCGGCTCGGGCGCGTCCGAGGGCGAGGCGGTCCAGCGCTCGCCGTTGCCCCGGATCCAGGTGGCATCCAGCTCGCGCAGGCGTGCGGCCGTCTCCACCGGCCAGGCGCCGAACAGCGTGTAGTCGCCGCCGAGCAGCCAGCGGTCCACGTCTCGCGCGTCTTCGAGCACGGCCTCCAAAGCCGGCAAGTTCCCGTGTACGTCGTACATAAGTCCAGTCATCGCCCCTCCTTGTGGCCACGAGTGTTTAGGGCCCCCCCGGTTGAGGGGAGGGCCTTGAGAGAGGGATTACCCGAGTTTCAGGAGTGATACATGTCTCATCGACTCGCAGGACGTGCACGAAGGGCCTCCGAGGCCCGCAGCGGGCTGACCCCTCGCGAGGTGGGCCATCAGCGGCCCGACCGCGTCGAGCCGCCCCGCAGCCCGGCACCCGACGAGGGGGCCACCAAGCGGGCACGAGAGAGCCTGCAGGCCGTAGTGGGGCGCTAGGCTCTGGCGCCCCCGGGCCGTTAGCTCAGCTGGGAGAGCGCCGCCTCGACAAGGCGGAGGTCGCTGGTTCGAGCCCAGCACGGCCCACTATCCCCGCGCCCGCTAAAGGTCGCCGCGGGCCTGCCGATTGCATAGGGGAGAAGGCTGACGGGCCAGTGTTGCGTTGACAGCCTGGTGGAACGTCTTCAGGGAGGGGCTCAGTCGGGCCCCTTTTCCGTTTCCGGGCAGGGGAACTTCGTCGCCCCGGCGCTCTCTTTGCCACAGTGCGAACCCGAGTGACTCGCTCCCGCCCATCCGATCCCCGGCGCCTTGGCGCATTCGCACTCGCCGCACTCTGCCTGCTCGCCGGGGCGCTGCTGGCGCTCTTCCACCTGCCGGCCGAGAGCTCAGCCCAGGGCAAGCGCACGGCCAAGCGCGCGCCGGCCTCAAAGCCCAACTTCCTGGTGATCATGACCGACGACCAGACGGTCGCGGACCTCCAGGTGATGTCCCGCACCAAGGCGCTCCTGGCCGACAAGGGCGTGAGCTTTCAGAACTCGTTCGTGTCCTATCCGGTCTGCTGCCCCTCGCGGGCCACGTTCTTCAGTGGCCAGTACGCGCACAACCACAAGGTGCTGGGCCTCTTCCCGCCCACCGGCGGCTACGGCAAGTTCGACATGGACAACTCGCTGGGCACCTGGCTGCAACGCTCCGGCTACCACACCGGCCACATCGGAAAGATGCTCAACGGCTATGGATCGGACACCCCCGCCGACCTTCCGCGGGGCTTCAACGAGTGGTACGCGGGGGTGGACCCGTCCACCTACCGGATGCACGGCTACACGCTGAACGAGAACGGCACGTTTAAGACCTACGGCCAGCCCGACGTCGAGGACCCGGCCACCTACCAGACCGACGTGTTCACCAACAAGGCGGTCGACTACATCCGCCGCAACGCGGGGAGCCCGTTCTTCCTCTCGCTCGCCTTCGTGGCACCCCACCACGAGCAGTTTCAGATTCGCCAGCAGACCGGCCTCTCGGTGCGCCCGGCCCCCCGCCACCGGGGCATCTTCAGCACGGCCCAACTGCCGATCCCGCCCAACTTCGGCGAGGCCGACCTCACCGACAAGCCGGCCTACGTGCAGCGCCGCTCGCCGCCGATGACCCAGACCGACGTGGATCTGATCACGGCGAACTATCGCACGCGCCAGGAGTCACTGCTGGCGCTGGACGAGGGCGTGGAGAGCCTGATGAAGACGCTGTCGCAGACCGGCACGCTGCGCAACACCTACGTGATCTTCACCTCCGACAACGGCTTCCTGCAGGGCGAGCACAGGGTGCGCAGCGGCAAGCTGCTCCCGTATGAGCCCTCGATTCGCGTGCCGCTGCTGATCCGCGGTCCGGGGCTGCCCGAGGGCCGCCAGTCCAGCGAGCTGGTGGCCAACACAGACCTCGCCCCCACGATCCTCGACGCCGCGACGGCGCGGCCCGGCAAGACGGTGGACGGTCGCTCGCTTCTGCCCTACGCGGACAACCCCAAGCTGGTCTCCAAGCGCGTGCTGCTGCTCGAGACCGGCGGCGTGAGGGTCGGCCAGATCGAGCAGGACCCCGGCCCGGTGCGCCCGCTGCCCAACGTGCTCACCTACACCGGCGTGCGCACGCGGCGCTACGCGTACATCGCGTACAAGAACGGGTCGAAGGAGCTGTACGACCTCCGCCGCGACCCGTATGAGCTGCGCTCGGTGCACGACGCCCCGCGCTACCGCGAGGCGCGCATCGCACTGCACCGCGAGCTGACTCGGCTGAGGACCTGCCGCGGCGACGTGTGCCGCCAGGACTCCCGCCCGATCCCGGGCCGGGGCCCGAAGATCGAGACGTTCCTGGGGCTGGGCCCGACACCGGTGCCGGCCCCCCAGCCGGAGCCGGCTCCGCCGCCCCCGGCACGCCGGCGCTAGCTGTTCTGCCTAGGCACTTTCCGAACGGGCTGAGTAGGCATCCGGGCTGCTCCCGAGGCTGTGGGTTGACCACTCACAGCGAAGGAGAGCCCGGATGCAGAGCAAGCGTAGGTGGCTGCCCAGTTGGCAGCGGATCGAGCTCGTCGAGAAGTGCCTTGATGAAGGGATGACGCGTCGCCAGGCCGCGGCCTGGCGACGCGTCAGCGTTGCGACGGTCCAGCACTGGGTCGAGCGCCGACAGGCGGCCAGCGAGGCGGAGTTGGTGTCGGGGGCGTGGGCTGAGGACCGCCCGTGCACGCCTCACCGTCAGCCGGCCCGGACCAGCGAGGCCGACCATGACCGGGTCTGTCAGGCCAGGGAGCGCACGGGCTGGGGACCCAGGTTGATCGCCTCGGAGCTGGGGATGCCCCACGCGACGGTTTCGCGGTGTTTGGTCAGGCGGGGATGCTCGCGGGCACCGAGAGCGCCGCGGGAAGCGGTGCGGCGGTTTGAGTGGCCCTGCCCGGGCGATCTGCTGCAAATGGACACAAAGCGCTTCGCGCGCTTCTCGACGCCGGGCCACGCGGTCACCGGCGATCGGTCACGCAGCGGCACCGAGAAACGCGAGCGCGTCGGCCACGAGTTCGTCCATTCGGTGATTGACGACCACTCGCGCTTGGTCTACTCCGAGCTGCACCGCGACGAGCGCGCCGAGACGGTCACCGCTTTCGTCGAACGCGCGCTGGGCTTCTTCGCAGCCCACGGGATCGAACCGAAGCGACTGCAAACCGACAACGCCTACGCCTACATCCACAACCGCTCGCTACGCGAGCTACTCGCCGCCCGCGGGATCGCCCACCGCCGGATCCCGCCGCGAACACCAAAGCGAAACGGCAAAGTCGAGCGCTACCAACAGACCCTCAAACGCGAATGGGGCCTGGGCCAGCGCTACCGCTCCTCACACCACCGAGCCCGCGCACTGCCACACTGGCTCAACCACTACAACACAACCCGCAACCACAGCGGAATCCGCAACCGGCCACCCATCAGCCGCGTTCGGAACCTCCCAAGGCAGAACACCTAGCCGCCCTTCGCCGGGTGCCGCTCGTAGCGGCCCTCGGCTAGTCGGGAGCCCGTCCGCTCGCCTCGCCGCCGACGCGCGGCGGGGCGGCGGCTGCCTCGTCCTCGGCCTCGTGCACGAGGGCCCGGTAGCCGAAGGTCCCGCCGGCGGCCGCGAGCAGTCCCACGATCGCCACGATCGCGGCGGGCCGCTTCCAGCCCGTCTGGTGTGGCCGCCCGAGCGCGATCCGCGCGCCGCACTCCAGGCACACCAGCTGGCCGCTCTCCGCGGGAGCGCCGCACTCGGGGCAAACGATCTCGGTCATCGGGGCGGGGTGCCGCGCAGGCGGCGGCTCACGCGCCGGCGCAGCGACGGCCCCCCCGCGGGCCGTCCCGAGACGCTCGGCGGTCCCGGGAGGGGTGCCTCCACGACCTCCGTCTGCGCTTCGGGCCCCGGTGGCGGCTCCTCCTCTTCCGGCTTCAGTGCTCCGTTCATGCTCACCGCGGTCCCGCACGCGGGGCAGTAGCGCGAGCCGGGGGTGAGCAGCGAGGCGCAGTGCGCGCAGCTGCCGGCCACGCCCCCGTCCACCAGGGCCTCGATTCCGTGGCCGCCCTCCAGGGCCTCGACGAGCCCGCGCACCTCGTCGTCCACCGCGGCCAGGTGCGAGGCCTTTGCCTGCAGCAGCTCGGGCTCGCGGCGGCCGTGGCGGTGGAGCTCCCAGACGGTGGCTCCCAGGTCCAGCAGGAGCGCCTCGCGGATGCGCGACTGCGCCCGCAAACGGCGACGCATCCGGCCCCGCTCGCGGGCCTTCGGCTTGCTTGGCGCGGGCGGGTCCCTCTCCTCGCCGGCGTGGGTCTCGGCGTCCTCGGTCATGGGCGCGTTCCGACCGCTGCGACTATACCGGCCGCTCGGCCGACTTCGGGGCCTCGCCCAGAGCTTCGGCGACCACCCTGAGGATGCCCTCGCGGCGTACCGTCATCGGGAAGGTCTGCACGATCCGCTCCCGGGCCCGCTTGGCTCCCTCCGGCCCCAGTTCCAGGGCGTCGCGCACGCCCTGCGCCACGGTCGCGGGCTCCTGGGAGGAGATCAGCACGCCGGCGCCGTCCACCACCTCGGGCATCGCGGTCACGTTCATCACCACCGGCACGCAACCGGCGAGCATGGCCTCGGCCACCGCCAGCCCGAACCCCTCGTGGCGGGAGGCCTGCACGTACACCGATGCGCGCCGGTAGAGCTCCTCCAGGTCCTCGTCGGAGATCCACCCCGTGAACTCCACGTTGGGCGCCGCGAGCGACCGCAGGTGATCGATGGCGTCGTCGTGTGCCTTGCCGACGAACACGAAGCGCACGTCCGGCAGCTCGCGCGCCGCCTCCACGAACGGCTGGTGGCCCTTCTGCATCAGAGTCGTCTTGACCAGGTGGCCCACGGTGAGAGCGATCGGCTCGCGCGCGCGGCTCTCGTCCAGGGGGCCGAACGGGTCCGGCACCCCGTGGTGCACCACCGTCACCGATGCGGGTGGGATGGGGGTGTTCGCCGCGATCTCCGACCGGCTGTACTCGGAGTTGGTGACCAGCCGCTTCGCTCGCCTCATGATCCAGCGGCTGGCCCACCGGCGCAGGCCGCCCTGCTGGTAGCCGTAGCCGATGTCGGGCATGTTCGCCGTGTCGAAGCCGCCGATGATCTGAACCGACGGCTTGCGCAGCAGCCACGCCAGGGTCATCGGAAAGAACGTGTGCCAGGAGGCGAACCAGCCGAACACCAGGTCGGCGCGCAGCACGGCCGGCACGATCCTGAGGAGGTTGGGCACACGGCCGGGCTGGTAGAGGTCCTCCACCTCGTACCGGGAGGCGAGGATCTCGCGGTCGATCACCACGAAGCTGGCCTTGCGGCTGTGCACGTAGAGGATCCTCTTGCGAAGCAGCCGGCTCGGCCGGCTGCGCACGATCTCCCTTTTCATCGGCCGGCGGCCTCCGCCGCCAGCGCGGCTCGCGGCCCCTCGAGATAGGCCCGATGCCACTCCGACAGCTCGAGCAGGCAGTAGAGGATCGACTTGTGGTCGGCGCGCCCGGAGCGGTGTGCGGCCACCAGGCAGGACACGGTTCCGGGGTCCACCAGCTCTCCGAGCGCCGACCCCCGCGAGTAGCGCCGCGACACCTCCTCGCCCAGCGAGTCGCGCAGCCAGGAGTCGTACGGGGTGGAGAAGCCGTGCTTGGGCCGCTCCACGATCCGCTTGGGCACGAGTCGCTCCATCGCCGCGCGGTGCGCGCGCTTGCCCTGGCGCACCCTCACGCGCTCGCGCACGGGGATCCGCTCCACGAAGCGCATCAGCTCGAGGTCCAGGAACGGCACGCGCTGCTCGAGGCTGGCGGACATCGACATCTTGTCCGCGCACACCAGCAGGCCGTCCGGCAGGAACATGCGGGTGTCCAGGTAGAGGGCCTTTTCGACCAGGCCGCGGTCGCCCACGTCTGACAGCACGTCCTCGGCGAGCGCACGGCGCTCGGTCGCAGCCTCGCCGCCGATGCCGCCCACGAGCCCCGAGCGCGTCGCGTCGTCGGTGATCTCCACCAGCCGCACCAGCCGCTCGCTCTCCGGCATCTCGCCCAGCAGGCGGGCGGCGCGGCGCGCGCGCTCATTGCCGGCCAGAAGGCCGGCAGCGGCGCGCAGCGGGCGCGCCGCCGGTCCCAGGCGTCCGGCCAGGCCCAGTGCGGCGGCGGCCTGGTGGCGTCCGTAGCCGCCGTGGGGCTCGTCGGCGCCCTGTCCGGACAGCACCACCTTCACCGACTGCGCCGTGAAGCGCGACAGCTGCATCAGCGCGGGGGCCGAGGGGATCCCGCAGGGCTCCTCCAGGTGGTGAACGCAGCGCTCGAGCTCGGACAGGAAGTCGCCCTCCTCCATGGCGGTGTCGCGGTGGTCGGTGCCCAGGGCGCGTGCCGTGCCCGCGGCGTACTCGCGCTCGTCGAGCACGTTGCCGTGCCCGGGGAAGCCGATCGTGAAGGTGGATGGCGGGCGGTCGCCGCGCTGGGCCATCGCCGCGGCGATCGCGGCCGAGTCCACACCCCCGCTGAGGAACGCGCCGTAGGGAACGTCGGACATCATCTGGCGCTCCACCGCGTCGGTGAAGCGCTCGGCCAGCTCGCCGGAGAGCTCCTCGCCCTCGAGCCCGTCGAGTGGCGGCCCGGGGGCCTCGCGGTAGCTGGCGACCCGCGCCGCCTCGCCCTCGCGCGCGGTGAGCAGCGTGGCGGGCGGGAGCTTGGAGACGCCCTCGAACAGCGTGCGCGGCGCGGGCACGAAGCGGCAGGCCAGGTAGTGGTCCAGGGCCACGCGGTCCACCCGCGGCTCCACGAGCCCCGCCGCCAGGAGCGCGCCGACCTCCGAGGCCAGTGCCACCCGCCGGCCGTCGGTCCACCAGTACAGCGGCTTGACTCCGAATGGGTCCCGGGCCGCCACCAGCGTGCGGCTGCGGTTGTCCCAGAGCGCGAAGGCGAACATGCCGTTGAGCCGGCGCACGCAGTCCGGCCCGTGCTCCTCGTAGGCGTGCACCACCACCTCGGAGTCCGACCGGGTGGCGAAACGGTGGCCCGCGCGCTCGAGCTCGACACGGAGGTCGATGTGGTTGTAGATCTCGCCGTTCACGATCACCGAGACCTCGCCGTCCTCGGAGGTGAGCGGCTGGTCGCCGCCGGCCACGTCGATGATCGCCAGCCGGGTGTGGGCCAGTGTGGCCGCCCCGATCCGGGCGACGCCCTCGCCGTCGGGGCCGCGATGGCGCAGCGCGGCGGTCATCCGCGCGCCGGCATCGGACGTGGTCGAGCCGCCGGGATCGAGCAGGGCTCCGATTCCGCACATGCGCTGCATCTTGGCGCACCGATCCGTCACACAACCGTCGCCAAGTCGTCGCGCCCGGGTCTGGAGCCGTGCGCCGTAGGGGCGGACGATCGCATCGAGATCCGATGGCACTACGACGCTGACGCGTCGGAGCACAAGCACTACGACGCTGACGCGTCGGAGCACAAGCGAGAAGGAGGAGGTCGTGATGTACCGGTTGATGGGGCTCGTTCACGCCCGGGCCGCCCGC
>Ga0209587_1000837_pt1 | contig 14852 bp, 14 predicted proteins | sample NGEPerD_2_FD_184512 | JGI IMG/M metagenome (GOLD analysis project Ga0209587, IMG submission 184512) | Arctic peat soil microbial communities from the Barrow Environmental Observatory site, Barrow, Alaska, USA - NGEE PermafrostL1-D... | ecosystem: Environmental > Terrestrial > Soil > Wetlands >... | reverse complement strand
GATCGCCACCATGATGAGCGTGACTTTGTCGGTCGATCACCGCGTCATCGACGGCGCGCTTGGCGCCGAGCTGCTTGCCGCGTTCAAGGCCTATATCGAAGACCCCGTCACCATGCTGGTGTAGGGTCAGTCGAGCGTGCGCTCGCCGTCGGCAATATCGTCGGACGCGCCGTCCTCCATGAAATCGAGATTGGGCGCGAGCGTCACGCCGCGCGGCTTTGCCAGATCGTCGGCGCGCCGGACCACATTGCCGCCGAAGCGCTCGGCGAGCGTGTCGATGGCGACTTCCAGCCGGCGCCGCCGCACGAACGTGCCGAAGAGATCGGCCGGCATCGGATCGTCGGCGCCCTCAAGGTCGTAGGCCGCCATGCCCACCAGGCGAAACGGACCGGCATGGCCGAACTGGTCGAGCAGCTCCACACCGACCGCATAGAGCTGCTCCGCGACGTCCGTCGGATCGGCGAGCCTATGTTGACGGGTGAGGCTCTTGAAGTCGGCGGTCTTGAGCTTCACCGCGACGCCGAAGGCCACATAGCCCTTCTTCCTGAGCCGCCTGCCGATCGTGTCGGCAGACCGGCGCAGATGCAGCTTGATCTCCGCCTTGTCGCGCACGTCCTTGGCGAGCGTATGCTCCGAACCGATGCTCTTCGACACGCGGTGTCCGTCGACGCGACGGGGGTCTTGCGCTTGGGCCAGCGTATAGAAGTGAAGGCCGAGCTTCCCGAGTTTCTCGGCCAGGAATTTCGGATCGGCCGCTGCGACGTCGCCGATCGTGCGCAAGCCGAGCGCAAGGAGCCGCGGTTCGGTCTTCTGCCCCGCGCCCCACAGCCGGGACACCGGCATGGGCGCGAGCCACGCCTTCGCCGTCTCCGGCGGAACGACCGTGAGGCCGTCCGGCTTGCGGTGGGCACTTGCGACTTTCGCCACATATTTGGTCGCCGACAGCCCGACCGAGACCGTCAAACCGCCCGTGGCATCGAAAACAGCCGCCTTCAGGCGCCGGCCCATCGATTCGGGATCGCCGAACAGCCCCTCGGAGCCGGTCATGTCGAGAAAGGCTTCGTCGAGGCTCAAGGCTTCGACGGCCGGGGAAAAGTCGCCGAACACGCGCATGATCGATGCGGAGACCTGTTGGTAGCGTTCGAACCGGGGCGGGACGATGAGCGCGTGCGGGCAGAGGCGCCGCGCTTTGGCCATCGGCATCGCGCTGCCGACCCCAAAAGGACGCGCCTCGTAGCTCGCCGTGAGCACGACCCCGCGGCTGCTGGCGGAGCCCACCAGCAGCGGGCGGCCCCGCAAACCTGGGTCGTCAAGCTGCTCCACGGCTGCGTAGAACGCGTCCATATCGGCGTGAGCGACGATCCGCGGCCAATCTGTCTCTGAGCGACTCATGCCGCGTCGAGTTTAGACCAACGGACGGGGATTTGCCGGGCACAGCCACATACTATCAAATGGAATTCCACCAGCCTGCCGAAGACTGAATCCCATTGGAGCCACACCAATGACGCCAACAATCCGGCCGGCGACGCTTGCGGATGCCGCCGCGCTCGCCGTGCTCATCGATATCGCCGGCGAAGGCATCCCGGCGCATCTGTGGAGCACGTGGAAGACACCCGGACAGTCGATCCTGGAATTCGGCCGCGAGCGGGCGCGCCGGGAGGAGGGTGGCTTCTCCTACCGCAATGCCATCTTGGCCGAGATGAATGGCGAGATCGCCGCAAGCCTGGTCGGCTACCCTCTCGACGATCCCTATCACCTCCCCGATCTCGACGAGCTGCCGGACATCGTCCGCCCCCTGATCAACCTCGAGGCGCAAGTGCCGGGCACCTGGTACGTCAACGTGCTTGCCGCGTTTCCAGAGTTTCACGGGCAGGGGATCGGCGCAAAGCTGTTGGCCCACGCCGACAGCGAGGGGCGAAAGCTGCGTGCGCCCGCCATGAGCGTCATCGTCGGCAGCTGGAAGGAGGGCGCGGCGCGGCTCTATGCCCGTGCCGGCTATGGGCCTATCGCACGCGAGCACGCCGTGGTGCCGCCGGGCTTTTCAGATCTTGGCGACTGGGTTCTCATGGTAAAGTCGCTCCGCTGAAGCGCCCGGGGAGAGAGTCATGGCGCGCTTACGTCTGGTTCTCATGGCCCTTCTCGCCGGCGCGGCTTCGCTCGCCGCCGGTCTTGCCGTCTATTGGCTGACAGCGATGATGCCCTGTAGCGGCGAAGGCTTGGCCTGCAATATCGACACGGCGATCGGCGGCTACGGGGTCCTCATCTTCGCCGGGGCTGGCACGCTCGTCTTCCTGGTGACCCTGCTCATCGCCAAAAGCCGCAAAGCGCTCGCGATCGCCTTGGCGATCCTGCTTCTGCCGATCCTGCTGTTCGCGCTGCTCTCACAGATCGAGCACGCGAGCACCATTGGTTTCGAGCCCTACCGCCAGCTGCGGACGGTCCTGGTCATGATCGTTCCCCCACTTCTCACGGTCCTCGTCCAATATGCGATCCTCCGTCTGACGGTCACGCGCCGCTCGGCTATCCACAATCCCTGAGTTTTCGCAGCCTTGCGTAGAGCGATGGGTTAGCCTGCCGCCATGAGCGACACGCAATTCGATCTCGCCGTCATCGGCGCCGGACCCGGCGGCTACGTCGCCGCGATCCGCGCCAGCCAGCTTGGCCTCAAAGTCGTGATCGTCGAGCGCGACCATCTCGGCGGCATCTGCCTCAACTGGGGCTGCATCCCCACCAAGGCGCTGCTGCGCACGTCCGAGATTTATCGCCTGATGCAGACCGCGGAAGAGTTCGGGCTGCGTGCCGACAATATCGGCTTCGACATCGCTAAGGTCGTCGCGCGCAGCCGCAAAGCCGCCGAGCGTCTGTCGAACGGTGTCGCCTATCTCATGAAGAAAAACGGCATCGCCGTGATCAAGGGCGAAGCGCGCCTTGCCGGCGAGGGCCGCATCGCGCTCATGGGCAAGCACGGCGAGCCGCTGCCGGAGATCGCCGCCAAGCACATCATCGTCGCCACCGGCGCGCGGGCGCGAACGCTTCCAGGGCTCGGACCCGACGGCAGACTGGTGTGGACCTACAAGGAAGCCATGGTGCCGGAGCATTTTCCGCGCTCGCTGCTCATCGTCGGCTCGGGCGCCATCGGCATCGAGTTCGCGAGCTTCTACCGGACCCTCGGCGCTCAAGTGACCGTGGTCGAGCTGCTCGACCGCATCCTGCCGGCCGAGGACGAGGAAATCTCAGGCCTCGCCCATAAGGCTTTCACCAAACAGGGCATCGCCATCCGCACCGGCACCACGATGGAGCACCTGGTGAAGGAACCTGACGGTGTCACCGTAACCTTGCGCACGCCTGACGGTGACACGATCGAAGGCACGGTCGACCGGGTGATCCTCGCCGTCGGCATCACCGGCAATGTCGAAGGACTCGGGCTGGAAGAGCAGGGGGTGACGATCGATAACGGCCACATCGTCGTGGACGAATGGTGCCGCACCGGCGTCGACGGCCTCTACGCCATCGGCGACGTGGTGGGCCCGCCTTGGCTCGCCCATAAGGCGATGCATGAAGGCGTGCTGTGCGTGGAGAAGATCGCCGGGCTCGAGGGCGTCCACCCCATGGACAAGACCAACATCCCGGCCTGCACCTATAGCTGGCCGCAAGTGGCAAGCCTCGGGCTGACGGAGAAGGCGGCGCGCGAAGCGGGCTACACTTTGAAAGTCGGCCGCTATCCCTATTCGGCCAACGGCAAGGCGATTGCGCTTGGCGAGACCGAAGGTCTGGTGAAGACCATTTTCGATGCCCAAACCGGCGCGTTACTGGGTGCGCATATGATCGGCGCGGAGGTTACGGAGCTGATTCAGGGCTTCGCTATCGGCAAAACGCTGGAAACCACCGAGGCTGAATTGATCGCTACCATCTTCCCCCATCCCACTTTGTCGGAGATGATGCACGAATCGGTGCTCGACGCCTTCGGGCGCGCCCTCCACATCTAGTCCGACCCGTAGCGGAGCGCATGAGACCGGACCAACACTGGGGGGACCACTATGAGCCTGATTATTTTTCTCGTGATTGGCCTGATCGCCGGCGTGCTCGCCTCTTACATTATGGGGCGGCAACAAGACCTGCTGGTCAATCTGTTGATCGGCATTATCGGTGCCGTGGTCGGCGGCCTGCTCGCCGGCCTGCTCGGCATCGCCGCCTATGGGCTGGTCGGCCAGATCATCATCGCCACCCTCGGCGCAATTTTGTGCCTGTGGGTTTGGCGGCGCATGCGGTAGACGATCCACCCGCCCAACACTTGAAGGAGGTGTCTCGATGGAAGGCCACGGATTGCTTTCAATGCCGGGGGTCGGCTTTTTCGGCATGCTCATCATCGGTCTGATCGCCGGCTATATCGCCGAGAAGGTGACCGCCAGCGATCACGGACTGCTCACCAACCTGCTTGTCGGCATCGCCGGCTCGTTTGTCGGCGGCACACTCGCCGGATTGCTGAACGTCGAGTTCTACGGCTGGCTCGGCAATTTGATCGTCGCCTCGATCGGCGCCGTTCTCTTAATCTGGGTTTGGCGCAAGTTTCAGGGATCGGAAACGAGCTGAGCCATTGATGGTCACGGTGATCGACAATTTACGTGAGGTGAAGGTGCGGCCGCGCCATCCCGAGAAGGCGCGGCTGCCCGACACCCCAGTCCTGCCCAAGCCGTCGTGGATCCGCGTCCGCGCGCCGCGCGCCCATGCCTTGGATCAGACGCGCGAGATTTTGCGCGAACACCGCCTGCACACGGTCTGCGAGGAGGCGGCCTGTCCCAATATCGGCGAGTGCTGGGAGAAGCGCCACGCCACCGTGATGATCATGGGCGACACCTGCACGCGCGCTTGCGCCTTCTGCAATGTCGCCACCGGCAAACCGGGACCGCTCGATGCGGGCGAGCCCGCACGCGTCGCCGCGGCCATCGCCGCGCTGGCGCTCACCCATGTCGTGGTCACCTCGGTCGACCGCGACGATCTTACCGACGGCGGTGCCAACCATTTCGCCGAGACGATCATGTCCATCAGGGCAGGGGCTCCCGAGACCAGCATCGAGGTGCTAACCCCGGACTTCTTGCGCAAAGACGGCGCGCTTCAGATTGTCGTTCAGGCGCGGCCCGATGTCTTCAACCACAATGTGGAGACGGTGCCGTCGCTCTACCGGCAAGTTCGTCCGGGGGCTGACTATCGCCATTCGCTTGGGCTGCTGGCGCAAGCCAAGCGGCACGATCCTTACCTGTTCACCAAATCCGGCATCATGGTGGGCCTCGGCGAGACGCGCGACGAAGTGCTTGCCGTGATGGACGATCTGCGCGAGGCGGGCGTCGATTTCCTCACCATCGGCCAGTATCTCCAGCCGACGCGGAAGCATGCGGCCATTGACCGCTTTGTCACGCCCGAGGAGTTCCAATCGTATAAGCGCATCGCCGACGCGAAAGGTTTTCTCCTCGTGGCCGCAAGCCCATTGACCCGCTCCTCCTATCACGCCGCCGAGGACTTCGCGGCCCTCAAGGCCGCGCGCCAAGCTCACGTCCGCGCCTGAGCGCCGGACGAACGCCGTCATGCACGTCTATGAGATCAAGCACCCCGTCGCGCACTCAGCGGATGAAATGTACGCGCTCGTCGCCCGCGTCGAGGATTACCCGAAATTCTTGCCGCTCGTGGAAGCGTTGGCGGTCAAGCGCCGCGACACGATCGAGGGCAGGGAGGTGCTCATCGCCACCATGCAGGTCGGCTACAAGCTCATTCGCGAAAGCTTCACCACCAAAGTCGAACTCGACCTCAGCGGACGGACCATCTTCGTCGAATATCTCGACGGCCCGTTCTCGCATCTAGAAAACCGCTGGCGGTTCATCCCGCGCGGCGACGGCGGATCGGACATCGATTTCTACATCGCCTACAGCTTCCGTACCTGGATGTTCGAGCGGCTGGTGGGCGGGCTGTTCGACAAGGCGGTGCGCAAATATACCGACGCCTTCGAAGCCCGCGCCGACGAGGTGTATGGGCCGAAACCGATAGCGCTCGCCTCACAGGAGTGAGCGCAGCAGTGCCAGCGCGCGCTCGACGCTCCGCCGCCTGACCTCGGCCCGGCCGACATTGCCGAACAAAACCCGCTCGTGATGCATGGGACCGTCCGCCCGGCCGGCGGCGAAATGCACGAGCCCGATGGGTTTTTCAGGGGTTCCGCCGTCAGGCCCGGCGATGCCGGTCACGGCGACCGCCAGGCTCGCCCGGCTATGGGTCAGCGCTCCGCCGGCCATGGCGCGGGCGACGTCCTCGCTCACCGCGCCATGCTTCTCGATTAGCCAGAACGGCACGCCGAGCATCTCGCTCTTGGCGGCGTTGGAATAGGTGACGAAGCCGCGCTCGAACGCATCCGACGATCCAGGAACCGCGGTGAGAGCGGCAGCGACCAAACCGCCCGTGCAGGACTCCGCCGTGGCGATCTGCTCGCCCGCTTCACGGCAAGCCTTAAGGACATCGGCGGCGTGGGCAATGAGCTGCGCGTCGAGCTCGATTGTGTCCGTCATGGCAGGCGCACCGTCGCCGTGGCCATAGCCGCGATCCCTTCGCCGCGCCCGACGAAGCCGAGCCCTTCATTGGTGGTCGCCTTGATGCTGACCTGGTCCACGTCGATCCCAAGCGTCCCGGCCATGCATGCGCGCATGGCGTCACGATAAGGCCCGATGCGCGGGGCCTCGCACAACAAGGTCACGTCCACATGCACGATCTCGCCGCCGCGCGCTCTGATCTTGTCGGCGGCGGCTTTGAGAAAGATATCGGAGGCGGCGCCGCGCCAGCGATCGTCAGACGGTGGAAAATGCACGCCGATGTCACCGTCGGCGATGGCGCCGAGCAAGGCATCAGTCAGCGCATGCAGTCCGACATCGGCATCGCTGTGGCCTATGAGTGTCTTGGCGTGGGGGATGCGGACGCCGCATAGCGTGACGGCGTCGCCGGGACCGAGCGCATGCACGTCATAGCCAGAGCCGACCCGGATCGTCCCGGGCGCACCCTCCGTTCGCAACATCTCGTCAGCGATCTTGAGATCCTCCGCGGTGGTAAGCTTGCGATTATGCTCCGAGCCCTCGACCAGCGCCACACCGAGACCGAACCACTCCGCGATCGCCGCGTCGTCCGTGAACTCCCGCGCGGGCTCCTCGGCGGCCGCACGATGAGCGGCGAGAATTCCATTGAATTTGAATCCTTGCGGCGTCTGCGCCCGCCACAAATCCTCGCGCGCCACCGTACCGGTGACGCGGCCGCCATCGCCGCGCTTCAGCGTATCGGTGACGGGCAGACAGGGCAGGGCGCCCGCATTCGTCTCCAGGCTCGCGATCACGCGATCGATGACAGCGGCATCCACGAAGGGCCGCGCCGCGTCATGGATCAGCACAGTCTCGGGCCGATGGAGATGTAGCGCCTCGAGCCCGGCCAGCACGCTGTCCTGGCGCCGCGCACCACCCACTACCGCCGCCAGCAGACGTCCGGCAAAGGGAGTGCTAGCGGCCTCGTAGAGCACAGCATCGTCAGGATGGATCGCCACGACAACGGTCTCGACCCCCGGATGGGTGACGAAGGCGCGAATCGTACGGGTCAGCATGGCCTCGCCGCCAAGGCGGCAATATTGCTTGGGGGAGGCTGCGCCGCTGCCCGCCCGGGCGCCGCGGCCCGCAGCCACGATGAGCGCCGCGGTTCTCACCGCCGCCACTCCCAAAAGCTGTGGAAATTCTGCGAGCCGTGGCCGTTAAGCCTCTGAAGGAATTTAATGTTGCACTGCGGCAAAAGGAATGTTGCTCCCAAACAAAAACTTACGTATCTTGCCCAATAATAGATCATAGAGTGGTCATGCATAAATATTGTGCAGACATTTGTCAGCCATCCATCGTGCAGCCGCGAGGATATATACGCTTTGAGTGCTTTGACGAAAAAGCCTAGTCCTCGCCGCCAGGCCGAGCCGCCGTCAATTCCATGCGACGCGCTGCTGGAAGCCCTGCCGCATCCGCTCCTCGTCATCGGCAGGGCGCTCGCCATCGAGTATGCCAACACCGCTGCTGAAGATTTCTTTCAGATGAGCGCCGGCGTCCTCTGCCGCAACGGCCTCACCGACGTCGTTGCCTTTGGCAGTCCGCTGATCGCTCTTGTCGAGCAGGTCCAGCGTAACGGCACCACGGTCAACGAGTATGGCGTCGAACTCGGCTCATTCCGCTTCGAGGCGCCGAAGCTCGTCGACCTCTATGGCGGTCCACTGCCCGAGGCTCCAGGCAGAGTTATGGTGTTGGTGCAGCAACGCAGCATGGCGCAGATGATCGAGCGCCAACTCACCCATCGCGGCGCCGCGCGCTCGGTCTCGGGTCTCGCTGCCGTGCTCGCCCACGAGATCAAGAACCCGCTCTCGGGCATCAGAGGGGCGGCCCAGCTTCTGGAGGGCGACAGCACCGATTCCGACCGGACCCTGACCCAGCTCATCTGCACCGAATCCGACCGCATCTGCAAACTGGTCGACCGCATGGAGATCTTCGGGGACGAGCGGCCCCTGCAGCGTGAGCCGGTCAACATCCACGACGTGCTCAATCATGTGAAGCACATTGCGAGCACCGGCTTCGCCCGCCACATCAAGATCGTCGAGAACTACGATCCTTCTCTGCCTCCGGTGCCGGGCAGCCGCGACAAGCTCATCCAGGTTTTCCTCAACCTCATCAAGAACGCCGCCGAAGCCATCGGCGAGGATCGCGCCGACGGCCAGATCACGCTGACCACCGCGTTCCGGCCGGGCGTCCGTCTTTCGGTGCCGGGCAGCCAAGCCCGCGTCAGCCTGCCACTCGAAATCGCGGTCGAGGACAACGGCGGCGGCGTGCCGGCAGACCTCATGCAGCATCTCTTCGATCCTTTCATCACCACCAAGCCATCCGGCACCGGGCTCGGGCTTGCGCTGGTGGCGAAAATCGTCGGCGACCATGGTGGGATAATCGAATGCGACTCACGTCCCCGATTCACGGTCTTTCGCGCACTGATGCCGATGGCCGAAAACGAAACGACGCAAGCGATAGCAGAGGCGCAGGCGTAAGCAGAATGGGCAAAGGCAATATCCTCATCGCCGACGATGACGCGGCGATCCGCACGGTCCTGAACCAAGCACTGGCCAGGGCAGGCTACGCCCCGCGCGCCACCGGCAACGCCGCAACCCTGTGGCGCTGGATCAGCCAAGGCGAGGGCGACCTGGTCATTACCGATGTGGTCATGCCCGACGAAAACGCCTTCGACCTTATTCCCCGCGTCAAGAAGCTCAGGCCCGACCTGCCCATCATCGTGATGAGCGCCCAGAACACGTTCATGACCGCGATCACCGCGGCGGAGCGAGGCGCTTACGAGTACCTGCCCAAGCCCTTCGATCTCAACGAGCTCGTCGCCGTGGTCGGCCGCGCGCTGGCCGAGCCGCGCAAGAAAGCGCAGCGCCTTTCGGCCGAATCGACCGACGGCATGCCGCTCATTGGCCGCTGCCCGGCCATGCAGGACATCTACCGCGTCCTCGCCCGGCTGACCCAGACCGATCTCACCGTGATGATCACCGGCGAGTCCGGCACCGGCAAGGAACTCGTCGCCCGCGCGCTCCACGAATACGGCAAGCGCCGCAACGGGCCGTTCGTCGCCATCAACATGGCGGCAATTCCGCGCGAGCTCATCGAGTCCGAATTGTTCGGCCATGAGAAGGGTGCCTTCACCGGGGCACAGAACCGCCACGTCGGCCGCTTCGAGCAAGCCGAGGGCGGTACGCTGTTTCTCGACGAGATCGGCGACATGCCGATGGAGGCACAAACGCGGCTCCTGCGCGTGCTTCAGGAAGGTGAGTACACCACCGTCGGCGGCCGCACACCGATCCGGACGAATGTCCGGATAGTCGCCGCCACCAACCGCGAACTGCAGCAGCAGATCGACCAGGGCCTGTTCCGCGAGGACCTCTACTACCGGATCAACGTGGTTCCCCTCAGGCTGCCGCCTCTGCGCGAGCGGCTCGAGGACATTCCCGATCTCGTTCGCCACTTCCTGTCGATCGCCGAGAAGGAGGGGCTTCCGACGAAGAGTTTCGAGCCTCCCGCGATCGAGCGGCTCAAGCGCTACCATTGGCCCGGCAATGTGCGGGAGCTTGAGAACCTGGTGCGGCGCCTGTCGGCGATCTATGCGCAAGACATCGTCACCATCGACATGGTCGATAGCGAGCTCGCCACTGCGGCGCGCGCACCGTTTCCCGACGCGGCCGCGCCGAGCGGTGACCTTTCGGAGTCCGTGGAGCGCCACCTTGCGGACTATTTCATAGGCTTCGGCCAAGACCTCCCGCCGGCGGGGCTGTACACCCGCATTCTACGGAAGGTGGAGCTTCCACTCATCACCGCAGCGCTCGCCGCCACGAGAGGCAATCAGATCCGCGCCGCCGATCTCCTCGGTCTCAATCGCAACACCTTGCGCAAGAAAATCCGGGATCTCGGCATCAAGGTCATCCGCACCCCGAGCGCCTAACTGGTTAATTCGCAAAGCCGCCCCCATATCTCGCTAGCCTAAGCTGTTGGCAGTCCTAGGGTCGTCGGCCCTTGGCGACGGCGGTGATGTCGCCAAAGCGCCACATTGTGATTTTATTGCACCATAGTTGAGGCGGACGCTCCAGGAGGGACCGGCACCCACCGGGACTCCATGGGGGAAACCAGGGGAAAGCGGTTTGCGCAGCGTCTTCCAACCCTCGTCAGAATCGGCCAAACGCAAGGGAATCTTGCGTCCGCGCGCCGCCATGGGCGTTTCCGGTCAAGGCTCGAACATCCCCGCCGAACCGCGCACCCGCCGCCGGCTGCCCTTCATGCTCGGCCTGATCACCATGGTGCTCTCGCTATGCTCGGGGCTCGCCACCTATCTCGTCCTGACCGGGCTGACCCCCATCCTGCCCACCCAGGCGGTGGTGGTGGGCGTGCTCCTGATCAATCTGGTGCTGGTCCTCGCCATGGTTGGGATCATCGCCTGGCAGGTGAGCGGGCTGTGGCTCGCCAGACGCCGTCATGTGGCCGGCGCCCAGCTCCATGTGCGCATCGTCAGTCTGTTCAGCGTGATCGCTGTCGTTCCGGCGATCCTGCTCGCGGTATTCGCGAGCGTGTCGCTCAACCGCGGTCTCGACCACTGGTTCTCGGTCCGCACCAAGTCGATCATCCAGAACTCCATCGACGTCGCCACGGCCTATCTCCAGGAGCACGGCCAGGTAATCCGCGCCGACACTGTCGCCATGGCCAAGGACATCGACGAGGCCGTGGGGCTGGTGCAGTCACGCCCGCAAGGCTTCGGCAACTTTCTCAACACGCAGGCGGCTATCCGCGCGCTCCCCGCCGCCTATTTGATCGACAGCACGGGCAAAGTCCTCGCCACAGCCGCCTCCGCACCCGAACTGCCGTATCGGGCGCCGCCCAAGGAGGCCATGGAGCTCGCCAAGAAGGGGCAGGTGATCGTCATTGCCCCCGGGCAGACCAGTCTGGTCGGCGCCATCAAGAGCCTCGCCAACTTCAACGACACCTATCTCTACGTCATCCGGCCGGTGAACGCCCGCGTACTCCAGCAGCTGCGCGCGACCCGCGCCAACGTCGCCGAGTATCAGCTGCTCGAGCAGCGCCGCGCCGGCGTGCAGGTGGCCTTCGGCCTGATGTATGTGGCGATCGCCCTGACGCTTCTGTTGTCGGCCATCTGGATCGGCATGTGGTTCGCCAACCGCCTGGTGGCGCCGATCGGTCAGCTCATGGGGGCCGCCGAAGAGATCAGCCAAGGCAATCTCGGGGTCGAGGTGGACGTCGATCCGGCCGACGGCGACCTTGCGACGCTCGGGTTGACATTCAACACCATGGCCTCCGAGCTGAAGAGCCAGCGCGACGAACTGGTCGGCGCCAACGCGACACTCGACGAGCGCAACCGCTTCATGGAGGCTGTGCTCTCCGGCGTGACCGCAGGGATCGTCGGTGTCGACTCCGATGGCACCGTCAATCTGGCCAATCGCTCCGCCGAGACGCTGCTCGGCGTGAAGGAAGAAAAGCTCACCGGCAAGAAACTGGCTCAAGCCATCCCCGAATTCGGGCCGCATCTGAAACGCGCCCGCAAGCAAGGGAAGCGGCTTGCCACCAACCAGGTCACGCTGCGCCGCGCGGGATCGGAGCGCAATTTTGCCGTCCGCGTCACGAGCGAAGGCGCCGGCAAAGGCTATGTCGTGACCTTCGACGATATCACCGAGTTGGTCAGCGCCCAGCGCAGCACTGCCTGGGCCGATATTGCACGCCGCATCGCCCATGAGATCAAGAACCCGCTGACCCCGATCCAGCTGTCGGCGGAGCGGCTCCGCCGCAAATACGGCGCCTCCATCACCAAGGACCGTGAGATCTTTGAACAATGCACCGACACCATTATCCGCCAAGTGTCGGATATCGGGCGCATGGTCGATGAGTTCTCCGCCTTTGCCCGAATGCCGAAGCCGGTCATGGAGCCTCACGACGTGCGTGAGATCGTGCGCGAGGCCGTGTTCCTGTTCCAGGTCAGCCGGCCGGAAATCAAGTTCGAGCTCGACCTGCCCGCCAAACCGGTCATCACCATGTCCGATCAGCGCCTCTTGACCCAGGCGGTCACCAACCTCGTGAAGAACGCGAGCGAGGCGATCGACACCGCCGTGGAGGCCGACCCGGCTCGCGCCGGTACCGGCCACATCACCGCGGCGGTCGGGACCAAAGGCGACCACGTGCACGTCACCGTCATCGACAATGGCTGCGGGCTGCCCGAGGAAAATCGGGAGCGCCTGGTCGAGCCTTACATGACCACCCGCGTCAAAGGCACCGGGCTTGGCCTCGCCATCGTGCAGCGGATCACCGAACAGCATGGCGGCAGATTGCAACTCACCGATGCACCGAAACGCAACGGCAAGATCGAAGGCGCATCGGTCCGGATGGACTTGCCCATTATGGGCCGGGAGGAGCTGGAGACGGACGATGCAGAGTCCAAATCGTCCTCAACCGTGCCCGCGAGCGCATCCGAACCTGCCGAGGAGGAAGAGGAAGTAACCCATGGCGTCTGACATTCTAGTCGTCGATGACGAGGCCGATATTCGGGAGCTGATTTCGGGCATTCTCGAAGATGAAGGTCATGGCACCCGGCTCGCCAAGGACAGCGACGAGACGCTGAAGGTGATCGAGGAGCGGCGGCCGTCGCTCGTCATTCTCGACATCTGGCTTCAGGGCTCGAAGCTCGACGGGCTCGACCTGCTCGACTGCATCAAGCAGGCGCATCCCGACCTGCCGGTCATCATCATCAGCGGCCACGGTAATATCGAGACTGCGGTCGCGGCCATTCAACGCGGTGCCTACGACTATATCGAGAAGCCCTTTAAGGCCGACCGCCTGGTGCTCATTGTCGCCCGGGCCCTGGAAGCCTCCCGGCTAAGGCGCGAGAACCGCGAGCTGCGCGAACGGAGCACCTATTCCTTCGAGATGGTCGGCCGCTCTGCCACCATCAATCAGCTGCGTCAGCACATCGAGAAGGTCGCGCCCACCAATAGCCGCGTGTTGATCACCGGGCCGTCGGGCTGTGGCAAAGAGCTCGCTGCAAGGGTGATGCACGCGAAGTCCGGGCGCGCCGATGGGCCGTTCGTCGTCCTCAACGCCGCCGCTATGGTTCCCGACCGCATGGAGCTCGAGCTGTTCGGCACGGAGGAGGGGACTGGTTCGGGCCCCCGCAAGGTCGGCGCGCTGGAAGAAGCGCATGGCGGCACCCTCTATATCGACGAGATGGCCGACATGCCGCTCGAGACCCAAGCCAAGATCCTGCGCGTGCTCGTGGAGCAGCGATTTCAGCGCCTCGGCGGTGGCACCAAGGTCCATGTCGACGTGCGCGTGGTCTCTTCGACGAGCCATGACCTCCAGAAGGAAATCTCGGCCGGCCGTATGCGCGAGGACCTCTATCACCGCTTGAACGTGGTGCCGATTCGCGTGCCCGGGCTCGCGGAGCGGCGCGAGGACGTGCCTGAGCTCGTGCGCTATTTCGTGCAGACCATCTCCGTCGCCTCCGGCCTGCCGCCCCGCCGCATCGGCGAGGACGCCATGGCCGTGCTCCAGTCCCATGAATGGCCGGGCAATGTCCGCCAGCTGCGCAACAACGTCGAACGCCTGATGATCCTCGTCGGCGGCGACGCCGACTCGATCGTGACGGCCGACATGCTCCCCGACGAGATTATCTCGCCCGTCCCTCTCTCGCCCAACGGGGCAGGGGGAGAGCATTTGATGTCGCTGCCCTTACGCGACGCCCGTGAGATCTTCGAGCGCGAATATCTCGTCGCCCAGGTCAACCGCTTCGGCGGCAATATCTCGCGCACGGCCGAATTCATCGGGATGGAACGCTCTGCCCTCCACCGGAAACTTCGGACGCTGGGCGTCAATTCGCATGAAAGAAGCCCCGTCATGCGCTAGCATGGAGGGTGACTCGCTTCGTGGGGGGACACGGCTCGCAGAGCTATCCGCCATCAGAACCCTTGCGGAATTGCCTTGCAATCGCGTCTAATACACTGAGGTGGCCGGTTGGAGCGAGATGCCGGCGCCATCCAACAAGAGTAAGCGTGGACCAAAGGGACGGGGAAGCCCATGGCGGCAGAACGCACGCAAAGCCTGCAAGATACTTTTCTCAATCATGTTCGTAAGAACAAGACGCCACTTACGATATTCCTCGTAAATGGTGTGAAACTTCAAGGCGTTGTGACCTGGTTCGACAATTTCTGCGTGCTCTTGCGCCGGGACGGTCATTCGCAGCTCGTCTATAAGCACGCGATCTCGACC
>Ga0209587_1000836_pt1 | contig 14862 bp, 14 predicted proteins | sample NGEPerD_2_FD_184512 | JGI IMG/M metagenome (GOLD analysis project Ga0209587, IMG submission 184512) | Arctic peat soil microbial communities from the Barrow Environmental Observatory site, Barrow, Alaska, USA - NGEE PermafrostL1-D... | ecosystem: Environmental > Terrestrial > Soil > Wetlands >... | reverse complement strand
GGCCGAAACCCCTGTAAATTTCGTCCGTACGGACGATTGTGCGCCGCGGGGTGGCCGCCAGAGGTGCTGCACCCGCCCTCCGCGTCCGCGAGCCAGGTGAGTGCCGCGCGGGCGTATCGGCTCCGGGTGCCTGAGCTGGCTGAGCTGTCTGGCTGAGGAGCGTGTCAGCGTGACCGATCCGGGCGACCGTCCTACTCGCCGAGCCCGTCACAACGGGCTGCCCCGCCGGACCCAGCCCCCTTGAGGTCGTGAACGCCCACACCGGCTGAAGACCTCACCGCTCGCACGTCACCGTCGCGCTGTTCCCGGCAGACCCCGACCCACGGATGAGACAGAAGAGCCGGTTTCCGGGCGTGAAGTGGTGCTTTTCGCGCAGGACTATTGTCAGGCGGAGCGGCGCGCCGTACGGTCTATTCAACCGAACGGTTGAGGACAGGGAGGTGCGCCGTGCTCAACAGCGCAGCAGACGACCATCGCGAGGTCGCGGGGGTTTTCACCGATCGGGTGAGGGGCGTGCCGGCGAGTGCCTGGGACGACCCGGCTCCCGTCGAGGGGTGGCGGGCACGCGACGTGGTGCGGCATCTCGTGGAGTGGTTTCCGGCGTTCCTGAAGGCGGGGAGTGGCATCGAACTGCCCAGCGGCCCGTCCGCCGATGACGATCCCGTGGCGGCGTGGATAGTGCACAGCGACGGAGTGCAGGCGCTCCTCGACGATAGCGCCACAGCGGGGAAGGTGCTTAGCGACCGGCATGTCGGCGAGGTTCCGCTGGACCGTGCGGTCGACCAGTTCTACACCCCCGACGTCTTCATGCACACCTGGGATCTGGCGCGGGCGACCGGCCAGGACGAGACCCTCGACCCTGTCCGGTGTGCCCTGCTGCTCGAGGGAATGCTGCCCATCGACGAGGTGCTTCGGGCCAGCGGTCAGTACGGCCCACGAGTGGAGGTAGCCGGCGACGCCGATGCGCAGACCCAGCTGCTGGGCTTCATCGGCCGGACGCCCTGAGAAGTTAGGCCCAGGCGGAGTCCCACCCGTCGACCTCCTCGGCCTTGCGGGAGGAGGGTCCGACGTACTGCGCGGAGGGCCGGATGAGGCGCCCGGTGTGCTTCTGTTCCATGATGTGGGCCGACCAGCCGCCGGTGCGCGCGCAGGTGAACATGGAGGTGAACATGTGTGGCGGGACCTCGGCGAAGTCGAGCACGATCGCGGCCCAGAACTCGACGTTGGTCTCCAGCACCCGGTCGGGGCGGCGTTCTCGCAGCTCGGCCAACGCCGCCTTCTCCAGGGCTTCGGCCACCTCGTAGCGAGGTGCGGACAGCTCCTTCGCCGTACGACGCAGAACCCGGGCGCGGGGGTCTTCGGCGCGGTAGACGCGGTGGCCGAAGCCCATCAGCCGCTGGCCGCCGTCGAGCAGCTCCCTGACGTAGGCAGCAGCACTGTCACGTCGCTCCACCTCGTCGAGCATGCCCAGCACCCGGGAGGGCGCACCGCCGTGCAGCGGCCCGCTCATCGCACCGACGGCGGCTGACAGCGAAGCACCCACGTCCGCCCCGGTTGAGGCGACGACGCGGGCGGTGAACGTCGAGGCGTTCATGCCATGCTCGGCGGCCGAGGCCCAGTAGGCGTCGATGGCCTTGACGTGCTTGGGGTTCGGTTCACCCTGCCAGCGGATCATGAACCGCTCGGTGATCGAGCTGGCCTTGTCGACCTCGGACTGGGGGACCATCGGCTGGCCGAGGCCGCGGGCAGCCTGCGCCACATAGGACAACACCATGACCGCCGCGCGACCGAGGTCCTCGCGTGCCTGGTCGTCGTCGGTGTCGTAGAGCGGCTTCATCCCCCACATGGGTGCGAGCATCGCGATGGCACTCTGCACGTCGACGCGGATGTCGCCGGAGTGGACAGGCAGCGGGAACGGCTCAGCCGGCGGGAGCCCAGGGCGGTAGCTGCCGTCGACGAGCAGACCCCAGACGTTCTCGAACGGGACCCGTCCGACCAGATCCTCGATGTCCACGCCGCGATAGCGCAGGGCGGAGCCTTCCTTGTCCGGCTCGGCAATCTCGGTTTCGAACGCGACGACCCCTTCGAGCCCGTGCTGAACCTCGCTCATGTTGACTCCTTCGTCCCTGGGGGGTCCGCGCTGCATTCTGCCCTAGATTGGCGGTGTGGGTGAGAAGCCGCTGAGTGAGCTGAGACGTGAGTACGCCTCGGGTGGACTGGATGAGCCGAGCCTCGCGGTCGACCCGTTCACGATGTTCGGCGCCTGGATGAGCGACGTGCAGGCGGCTGACCTGCACGAGCCGAACGCGATGGTGCTGGCGACGGTCGCCGCGGCGGGAGGTTCGTCCTCGAGGACCGTGCTGCTCAAGGGGCTCGACGAGCGTGGCTTCGTCTTCTTCACCAACTACGCCTCGCGGAAGGGAGTCGAGCTCGCCGCCAACCCGGCGTGCTCGCTGCTGTTCCCCTGGCACCCGCTGGAGAGGCAGGTGCGGGTCGAGGGGACGGCCGAACGGCTCAGTGAGCAGGACAACGACGCGTACTTCTCCACCCGACCACGAGACTCACAGATCGGCGCATGGGCCTCTCCGCAGTCCGAGGTGGTGGCAGACCGGGCCGATCTGGACGAGCGCTACGCACGGATGGCGGAGCGGTTCGCAGCAGCGAGGATCCCCAGGCCCGGGCACTGGGGCGGCTTCCGCGTCGAACCGGGCTCGGTGGAGTTCTGGCAGGGGCGGATCGGGCGGATGCACGACAGGCTCCGCTACCGCCGTACGACGGGCGGCTGGGTCACCGAGCGGCTGGCCCCCTGACCCCTACGTGCTGACCCAAGAGGTCATACTTTGTGGCTGTGATAGGGCGCAGGACGTATGACGTCCTGGGAGATATGAGCGACCCGCAGGCGGTGTGCTTACGCACGTCTCCGGTCGGACTTCCGGAGCGCCCTACGGGTCGGGTGACTGCTAGGAAATTGCCAGCTAACCCGCGCGGGTTCAGTCGAGCTGGCCGGGCGAGCTGCTAGCTAGCAGCCACCTCACGAGTCCGCAAAGAATTCACCGTGGGACCACCTCCTCTCTCGTGTGCGATAACGGTACGACGCCCCCCTGGCCAGGACAAGGGGTTAATCCGCGTTTGAAAGTGTGTCGCCGTTGCCTGCTTGTGGGCACGGGTCGGGTCGAGACATGATCGTTCTGCATCACACGCAGCATCACTCAGCATCACGTAGGGCACCAAGGCCAACCCCAGAGAGGCACTCATGTCTGCGCTCACCGGTCACGAGGCAACCGTGGTCAGCAACGTCGGGAAGCAGCTGTTCATCGGTGGCCAGTGGCGCGACGCCGAGGGTGGCAAGACCTTCGACGTCGAGGACCCGTCGACCGGGCAGGTGATCGCCCAGGTGGCCGATGCCGGCGTGGCCGACGGCAGAAGCGCTCTCGACGCCGCTGTGTCAGCCCAGGATGACTGGGCCAAGGCGCCACCGCGGGAACGGGGCGAGATCTTGCGCAGGGCGTTCGCGCTGATCACCGAACGTTCCGACGACCTGGCGCTGCTGATGACGTTGGAGATGGGCAAGCCGCTCAAGGAGTCCGCGGCCGAGATCACCTACGGCTCGGAGTTCTTCCGCTGGTTCTCCGAGGAGGCCGTGCGGATCGCTGGGCGCTACTCGGTCGCACCCAACGGCGCGACCCGCCTGCTCACCATGAAGCAGCCGGTCGGGCCGTGCCTGATGATCACACCCTGGAACTTCCCGCTGGCGATGGGCACCCGGAAGATCGGCCCGGCGATCGCGGCCGGTTGCACGATGGTGGTCAAGCCCGCGGCGCTCACCCCGCTCTCGATGCTCGCGCTTGCCGACGTACTCCATGACGCCGGGCTGCCCGAGGGGGTGCTGAACATCGTGACCACGAAGTCGACCGGCGAGGTGATGGAGCCGCTGATTCGTGACCCCCGGCTGCGCAAGCTCACCTTCACCGGCTCGACCGAGGTCGGCCGCAGCCTCGTCGAACAGAGCGCCGAGGGTTTGCTGCGCGTTTCGATGGAGCTCGGTGGCAACGCTCCGTTCCTGGTCTTCGCCGACGCGGACATCGACAAGGCGGTCGACGGCGCGATGCTGGCCAAGATGCGCAACGTGGGTGAGGCGTGCACGGCTGCGAACCGGTTCATCGTGCACGAGGCGGTGGCCGAGGAGTTCGGGCGCAAGCTGGCGGAGCGGATGGGATCGCTGACGATGGGTCGCGGCACCGAGGACGGTGTCGAGGTCGGCCCGCTCGTCGAGGCCAAGCAGCGCGACAAGGTCCGCGAGCTCGTCGACGACGCGGTCCAGGCCGGCGCGAAGGCCACGACGGGCGGCGAGGCTCCCGACGGGGACGGGTACTACTTCCAGCCCACCGTGCTGACCGGCGTACCCGAGTCAGCCCGGATGTTCCGCGAGGAGATCTTCGGCCCGGTCGCGCCCATCTTCACCTTCGGCAGCGACGAGGAGGCCCTGGCGATGGCCAACGACACCGAGTTCGGCCTGGTCGCCTACCTGTTCACCTCCGACCTCAACCGGGCGGTGTGGGCCTACGAAGGGTTGCAGACCGGCATGGTCGGGGTGAACCAGGGCATCGTCTCCAACCCGTCCGCACCGTTCGGCGGCGTGAAGGCGTCCGGCTTCGGTCGCGAGGGCGGCGCCGAGGGCATCGAGGAGTACCTCGAGACGAAGTACGTCGGCATTGCGCTGTGAGGCGGCCCTGGATCAGCTGAACGCGCTCGGATCGATCGCGATCCAGGTGTGCTGGGCCCGGCCGACGATCCGGCCGTCGCTGTCGTAGAGAGTGCTGGCCGTGAAGGTCTTGCGCCCCTCGGAACCGCGGGACGTCCCGACCACGACGTGTGGCTCGTGAACGAGCGGGAGGTCGTCGACCTGCGCGGTCATCGACCCGAGGACCATGCGGCGCTCCCCGATGCCGCCAGCCCAGCCGCCGACACAGTCAAGTGCCGCCCAGGCGACACCCATACCCACCCGTTGTAGCCCGTCGCGAAGGTCGGAGGACTCGGCCAGGCCCTCGTGTGGCACCCATCCGGAGGCGACATGACTGCCGTCCGCAGCGACCTTCGCAGCCTCACCCACGGCGTCATCGATCGGTCCGGGGAAAATGCGCAGCCCGTCACCCTCGGCGCGGTCGGGGCCGCAGGCGAAGCACCGAGGGAAGGGGTGCAAGCTGAGCCCGACGTACCGGGTCGCCGCCTCCCGCGCAGCCTCGATCGACACCACTTCGACGGGCTCGAGGTCAACCTGGACCGCACGCGCCTCCGCGATCCGCGCGCCACCGAGCAGCAGGAGCGCCCCGTCGTCGACCCGCTCCACGTTCATTGCCACGTCGAGCGGCGGCGGCTGGCGCAGCCTCACCTCAACGGCCTGGCGCTCGGTGCTGCCGGGGACCCGTTCGGCCAGCGACCCTGCGGTGTAGCCACCGTTGCCGGAGCTCGCAGGTCCGCAGAACCGGCCGGCGATGGTCAGGTCCGCTGATCGGCTCATCAATGCCACACGCCTCGTCCTCATCGCTTGGTCCGTTCCAGTCTTGCCAGTGCCTCGCGACGCTCCGCGGCATGGTCCAGCACCGGCCCAGGGTAGCCCGCCGGCAGCCCCGCGGGGTCCTTGTGCGGCTCGTGCACGTAGCGGTGGTCCACCTCGCGCAGCTCCTCCACCCAGCGCTTCAGGTAGACCCCGCCGGGGTCGAACTTCTTGCCTGGGTGAGGGGGTTGAAGATCCGGAAGTACGGCGCTGCGTCGGTTCCGCTGCCCGCCACCCACTGCCACCCGTGTTGGTTGGACGCCAGGTCGCCGTCCACGAGCCAGCGCATGAAATGCCTGGCACCGTGCTGCCACTCGACGTGCATGTCCTTGACCAAGAAGCTCGCCACGATCATCCGCACCCGGTTGTGCACCCACCCTGTCGCGCGCAGCTGTCGCATCCCGGCATCCACGACGGGGTAGCCGGTCCGGCCTTCCTGCCACGCGGTGAACGCGTCGCCCGGCTCGTCGTACTCCATCGTGGCCATCTGGGGGCGCAGGTACTCTCGCGCCGTCCACGGCTGGTGCCAGAGCACGTCGGCGTAGAACTCGCGCCAGCCGAGTTCGGTGCGGTACGACGCCGCGTCGTCGCCACCGACTCCGGCGAGGTCGGCGAGGAGGGTACGCGGGTGGATCTCTCCCCACTTCAGGTGAACCGACAGGCCCGACGTCCCGTCCAGCCCGGGCAGGTCGCGCGCCACGGCGTACCCCTCAAGCCGGTCGGTGAGAAAATCCCGCCATCGCGCGAGCGCGGCCTGCTCGCCGGCCCGGGGGAGGGTGAGCCCCTCCGGGCATTCCACCTCGGGGATCTGCGCTGACCTCGTCTCCAGCCAGGGCACCTGGCGGGGAGCGTCGACCGGTGCGCGCCAACCGTGGTCGAGCCAGGCTCGCGAGAACGGCGTGAAGACCTGGTAGGGGGTGCCGTCACCCTTGCGGACCCGGCCCGGCGCCACGGCGTACGGCGATCTGGTGCGCTGCAGCTCGACACCGTGTCCGGCGAGGGACTGCTCCACGGCGAGGTCACGGCGCGAGCCGTACGGCCCGAAGTCGGCGGCGACGTGGACCGTGCCGGCGCCGCTGTCGCGAGCCGCCCGTTCGAGCGCGGTGACCGGATCGTCCTCGAGGATGGTGAGATGCCCCTCGAGGGCGGTGTCGAGCTCGCGGAGGGACGCGGCCAGGTAGCACCGGCGGCTCGGTCCGGCCGGCCCCCACAGTGCCGGGTCCAGCACGAACACCGGGAGCACACCCTCCGCCCCGGCGGCAGCACACGCGGCGAGCAGCGCCGGGTTGTCGCCCAGACGCAGATCCCTGCGGAACCACATGATGCTGGGGCGGGATGTGGCGACCATGGGGATCCACTCTGCCAGCGGTCCGGCCGATGGGTAAGAATGGCGGTGTGAGCGACCTGATCGACACCACAGAGATGTACCTCCGCACGGTGTATGAGCTGGTGGAGGAGGACATCGTCCCGTTGCGCGCCCGGATCGCCGAGCGGTTGCACCAGAGCGGGCCGACGGTGAGCCAGACCGTGGCCCGGATGGAACGCGACGGTCTTCTCACAGTCGAGGGTGACCGCCACCTCCAGCTGACCGAGGAGGGGCTCCGGCTTGCGACCCGGGTGATGCGCAAGCACCGACTCGCCGAGCGCCTCCTGGTCGACGTGATCGGGCTCGACTGGGAGCTCGTGCATGCTGAGGCGTGCCGCTGGGAGCATGTGATGTCCGAGACGGTGGAACGCAGGCTCGTCGAGCTCCTGGACCATCCGACCGAGTCGCCGTACGGCAACCCGATCCCCGGCCTGCAGGAGCTCGGGGAGGCGAACGGGGAGGAGTTCATGGAGGGCGTGGAACCCCTGTCCGAGGTCGCCACGTCGTCGGAGGAGGAGGTGCGCGTGCTGGTGCGGCGGATCAGCGAGGAGATGCAGAAGGACGAGTCGGTGATGGCCGCCCTCCGTCGGGTGGGTGCGCTTCCTGACAAGGTCGTCACCGTTGTCAGCCGAGCCGGGGGTGTGCTGATCGCCAGCGGCGAGGAGGCCGCAGAGATCGACCACGAATCGGCTTCGCACATGTTCGTACGCCGGCTCTGATCGTGGTGCCGGGGTTGCGGGAGGGGTTGCCGATCGACGTCGTCGCTCTGACCAAGACGTTCGGCACCGTCAAGGCGGTCGACGACCTGTCGTTCTCGGTGTCGCCCGGCGTGGTCACCGGGTTCCTAGCCCCTCCCTGCTCACGCGCCACAGTTTCCCCAAGGTATGTCGTCGAACCTGCGCTTCCCACGACGAGTTCACCTAGGGAAGTGCAGGTTCGTCGTGGGAAGACGCCGGGAACGCCTGCGGGCGACCCCGCTCAACGAGCCAGGTCGGTGAGGAACTCCGAGCAGCCGACGTCGAGCTTCATCGTGGCCAGGTCGTCGCCACGGGTTGCCCCCCGGTTCACGATGACAACGGGTATGCCGCGCTTGTGGGCAGAGCGCACGAACCGGAGACCCGACATCACCGCCAGCGACGAGCCCGCGACGACGATGCCTCGGCGGCGGCCACAGCGGCGTAGCACCGCTGCACCCGGTCCTTGGGGACGTTCTCCCCGAAGAACACGACGTCCGGCTTGAGCACCCCACCACAGGAGTCGCAGCCGGGCACGGTGAACCCTGACGCCTCGACAAGCTCCACGTCACCGTCGGGGCGTACGACGGCGTCCGCATGGCGCCTGGAGAAGCCGGGGTTGAGTGCCTCGAGCCCGCCCTGAAGGACATCGCGGCCGGTCCTTTCACCGCAGGCCAGACAGGTCACATCCGCGATCCTGCCGTGCAGCGCGCACATCTGGGCTCCCAGCTGCCCACTGCCGGCCTGTTCGTGCAACCCGTCGACGTTCTGGGTGACCAACATGGTCATCGCGCCCTGTTGCTCGAGCCGTGCGAGCGCGGTGTGGCCGGGGTTCGGAGCGGCCCGCTTCATCCGGGACCAGCCGATGTGGGAGCGTGCCCAGTAGCGCTGTCTCGCTGCAGGGCCGGAGACGAACTCCTGGTAGGTCATCGGCATCCGCGCCGGAGAGTTCGGTCCCCGGTAGTCCGGGATCCCGGAGTCGGTGCTCAGCCCGGCGCCGGTCAGCGCGACGAACCGGTTGCGGCGAAGCAGGGCGACGGCGGCAGCCGCGTCCGGTGACGCGCCCAAGGACGTGTCCAAGGACGCGCCCAAGGACGCGCCCAAGGACGTGTCCGGTGATGTGCTCAATGACGAGCCCACTGACGAGATGCGGTGCTCGGTCCTCGTCTCCACCCATCCAGCCTACGTGCCACGATGAACCCATGACGTCTGCTTTCCGACCGGTCCGGACCTGGCTCTCGGACATGGACGGCGTTCTGGTGCAGGAGGAGACGGCCATTCCCGGCGCCGCGGATTTTGTCGGCCAGCTCCGCGAGATGAGTCGCCCGTTCCTGCTCCTGACCAACAACTCCATCTATACCCCGCGCGACCTCAAGGCGCGGCTCCTGCGGTCTGGCATCGACGTCCCGGAGGAGTTCATCTGGACCAGCGCGCTGGCGACCGCCCAGTTCCTGAACGAACAGCGTCCGGGCGGCACGGCGTACGTCATCGGGGAAGCGGGACTCACCACTGCCATGCACGAGATCGGTTACATTCTCTCCGAACGGTCCCCGGAGTACGTCGTGCTCGGCGAGACCCGCACGTACTCCTTCGAGGCGATCACCACGGCCATCCGGCTGATCGAGAAGGGTGCCCGGTTCATCGCCACGAACCCCGACCCGACAGGTCCCAGCCCGGGCGGCTCGATTCCCGCTACCGGCTCGGTGGCGGCTCTGATCACCAGGGCCACTGGCGTCTCGCCGTACTTCGTCGGCAAACCCAACCCGTTGATGATGCGGTCCGCGCTCAACCGGATCGACGCGCACTCGGAGACCACGGTGATGGTCGGCGACAGGATGGAGACAGACATCATCAGCGGTCTCGAGGCGGGCCTGCGCACGATCCTGGTGCTGACCGGTTCCACCAAGCCGGATGAGATCGATCGGTTTCCCTACCGACCCACCGAGGTAGTCCAGTCAGTCGCAGATATCGTCTCCTTCGTCGAGGATTGGTACGACGAGAGCAGCGAGCCGGTCGTCGACTTCACCGACTGATCGCGGACCTGCTCCGCAGGCCCTAGCCTGTAGGGATGCGCTCCCAATCCCAATGGGTACCGATCTCCGCGTCAGCCCTCATTGTCGGTGCCATGTCCTTGGTGCTCGGGCAGATGCTGAACCCCAGCGGGAGCAACGAGTCACCCGCGACGGTGCTCGAGGCCGCCGGAGACAGCTCGGCGAGGTGGATGGCCATGAGCGTCCTGTTCTTCGCCGCCGCCGCCGCCGTCGGCCTGGTCCTGGGCCTTCCCTGCATCCTCAGCCTGTTCACCGGCAAAGGACGCGTCCTCGGAATGATCGGAGTGGGCATCTTCTCCGTCGGCGCGATCAGCCTGGCCGGTTTCTCCGCGGTCATGTTGATGTTCCGGGCACTGGCGGTGAACGAGGCTGTTGACCTGACCATCGTCGACGACGTCTTGGCAGACGGGGGGCTGAGTGTGATGCTCAACGTGTGGGCCTTCAGCTTTCTCGGTGGCGTCGCGGTGATAGCACTGGCGCTGTTCCGGTCGAAGCGAACACCTGCCTGGGTGCCGGGGCTGCTCACCGTCTTTCTCGTGATCCAGTTCGTCCCCTTGAGCGATGGACGCGCCGTGTCCGCGATCGGTCTGCTGGCGTTTGCCGCAGGACTCACCGGGATCGCCACCCGCGCGACCTCCCTCGCGTCACCCGGACCGACCATCGGCTCAGCTCCCGTCAGCCCGGCCTAGCGAGCAGCACGCCGAGAAGGTAGTCCTGTGCGAAAGGACCCACCGCCGGGACGGAAACGGTGCCTTTCTCACCGAACTATTCGCGCCCATCCAACGGGCACGCAGACGCGGCGGGCGCCTCCCAGGCTGGCTCTCCCAATCTGGCTAGACCGGTTCGATCAGCGGGACGAACGAGTAGAACCCGTGATGTACGACGCTCGGCCCGCCCTCGGCGCGTCGTACCACCGTCATCCGTCCGTCGACCGGGATCACCAGTACGCCGTCCACGACGAGCTGGTCGACCAGTGCGTGCGGCAGTGACTGCGCTTCGGCAGAGACCAGGATCCGGTCGAACGGCGCCTGGTCGGGCAGCCCGAGGTGGTCCCCCGCGGCGGAGGTGATGCTGGTCCACGGCATCGGGTAGGTGGCGAGGTTCGCGCGCCCCCACTCGACGAGCTCGGCGACGATCTCCACGCCGTACACCTGGCCGGTCGGCCCCACGAGCGCGCCGAGCAACGCGGTGGTCCACCCCGAGCCGCAGCCGAGATCCAGGATCCGCTGGCCGGGTTCGACCTCGAGCAGCTCGAGCATGGTGTAGACGGTGCTGGGCTGGCTGTTGGTCTGCCGATGACCGATGTGCAACGCGCGGTCTTCAGCGGCGAAGCCTCGCTGCGCCGGGGGAAGGAAGTCCTGGCGGCGGATCGTTTCGAAGGCCTGCCGGATGCGGACCGCGGAGCTCATCCGTACCGGGCCACCGTGCGGGCCTTCGCCTTGGCGGCCTCGACCTCCCTGTCCTTGGGTGGCGCGGCGGTGGTCAACGAGTCGAGGAGCCAGCCGGTGGTCTCGGCGATCTCCTTCACGGCCCGGTCGAAGGCAGCCTGGTTGGTCTGCGAGGGCTTGCTGGTTCCGCTGACCTTGCGGACGTACTGCAGGGCGGCAGCGCGCACCTCGTCCGAGGTCGCGGGGGGCTCGAAGTTGTGCAGGGTGCGGATGTTTCGACACATGGCTCTAGCCTACGACTGCCGCTGTGGCGCTGGTGGCGCTGGTCAGACCGACAGCTTGGTCACCTTCCCGCCGGCGACAAGTGCGACCTGTCCGTTGCCCAAGGGCAGGGTGCGTACGCCGCTCGCGTCCCAGTCGGCGATCTGACCAGTGGTGGTGCGGGTGATCGTCCCGTCCGCAGCGACCCTGAGGATCGCCAGCCGGGTGCGCCCGGTCCCGTAGTCCTGCACCGGGGACAGCGCGGTGCGCTGCTCGGGAAGATAGGTGAACGCCCGCGGGTCCGACGTCGCGCTCAGCATGGTGTCCCGGTTGAACCCGGTGGCGCCGACCCGCTTCGGGTCCTCCAGGTTGCTGATGTCGAACACGGCCGCCTGGGCTCCGAGCATGCTGCCCGTCAGCGTGGCGTTCTGCCCGAGCCCCAGGAGCCGGTCATCACCGACGGGGTGCAGGTAGGCGGAGAACCCGGGGATCTTGAGCTCGCCGAGGACCTCGGGCTGGGTCGGGTCGGACAGGTCGATCGTGTAGAGAGGGTCGACCTGCCGGAACGTCACCACGATGGCGAGGTCGCCGAACCAGCGGACCGACTGGATCTGCTCGTCGATGCCCAGCTTGGCCACCCGGCCGACCTCGACCAGGTCGTCGCCTCGCTCCTCGAAGACGACCACTGCGTTCTCGGCCGGGTTCCACATGTCCTGGCCGAGTGCTGTGGCCACGCGCAGGTGACCGTCGTGCTCGCTCAGCGACCAGCGGTCCTTCACCCAACCCGGGATCTCGCCGGATGCGACGTACGTCGTGTCGGTTCCGTCCAGCGCGAACGCGTGCACCTGGGTGCGGGGTGGCTGCTGCACCGCTTGCACACTGTCGTCGGCGAGCGGCACAGGCTCGCCCCACCCGCCGCCCGCCGTGGTGGCCAGGTAGAGCCGGTCGGTCGAGGAGTACACGAGCTCACCGGCCGCCGTGACCGCGGTCGCGGAGCGATCCGCGGGAGAGTCGGCGTCGAAGGTGACCACGCTGATGGTGCCCAACCCGGACTGCTTCCCCGGATGCCGGACGTCCTCGCACTCGAGCAGGGGGCTGCGCTCGGCGCCCGACGAGCCCGACGAGCCCGACGAGCCCGACGAGCCCGGCAGGCCGGAGGTGACCGAGGGCAGCCAGTCCTCGATGGTGCTGTTGCGCAGGATCCTGCGGTTCTCCAGGCGGGCCTGACCCGGGGTCCGATCGCGGTTCGGTACGACGAAGTCGATCGTTGGCCTGCTTGTCGTGAGCACCATCCGCAGGGTTCCGTCGTACTCGCGCGCGGAGACCAGACCGCCGTCGTAGCGCTGCCTGCTCTCGATCCGGGGTGCGACCGGGTCGGTGATGTCGATCACCATTACCGAGGTCCTGCCTTGGCCGGGGCTGAACTCCGGGGCCATCAGCCGCGACTCCATCGGGTCGGGCATGCCGCCGTAGTAGCTGTCGTCGCCGAGCACGACGACCTTGTCCCCGACGAGAAGCAGCTCGGCGTTTCCCAGCCGTCCGGCCAAGGGGACCCGCGACAGCTCGCGGGGGGAACCGGTGACGTCGGTGACCACCACGTCCCTGCCCCCGGCTGGTCGAGCCTGTCGAGACCACGTACGCGACCCCCCGTTGGCTATGTGCACGACGATGGTGCCGTCGGTCTTCGCGACGTCGGGCTCGTCGACGCCGGCCTCCTGCACGTTGGTGCCGGTCTCGCCGCTGCCGACCGCCTCGTCGGGTCCGGGCGCGGAGCCCTCTGCCGCTGTCGTCAGCATCGACTGTTGGTCGCGCATCGCGTAGTAAGCCGGCGGGTCGAGCCCCCACGGCCCCACCATCGGCAGGGTGCTGTCGACGTACCACGCCAGCAGCTCCTCGCAGTCTGTGAAGGCGGGGAGCTCACCGGCGGCTGCCGGTGGGTAGAGCGTGGGCGCCGCGAGCACGGTGCCACCGGCGAGGACGGACGCCAGCCCGGCGCCGAGGACGGCTAGGGTACGTCGGCGCATGGTGGCTCCTCTTTCTTGGTCCCGACCGGGGGTGATCGGCCCGCCTGAGTAGTGACGGGGTCGTGACTGGGTGATGATTGGGTGGCCCTGACTGTGGTGTGACGCACGTTGTGCCAATCCGGTTCCCATGCGCACAGTGGAACCTTCCGCAAACGCACCCTTGGGAGATCATGTGACTGCTCAGCGTGAGTACGACCTCGTGTTGTTCGGGGCAACCGGCTTCACCGGCGGCCTCACCGCCGAGTACATCGCGCGGCACGCGCCGGCTGACTGCCGATGGGCTCTTGCCGGCCGCAGCCAGGCCAAGCTCGAGGCCGTCCGCTCCCGGCTGGTCGCGATCGACCCGTCGCTCTCGTCCCTGCCACTGCTCCAAGCAGATGTCACCGACAGCGCCTCGATGCTCGCCGTGGCGTCGGCCGCCCGCGTGGTCATCACCACCGTCGGCCCCTACATCGAGTACGGCGAGCCGCTCGTGGCCGCCTGCGCCGGCGCCGGCACCGACTACGTCGACCTGACCGGCGAACCGGAGTTCGTGGACTCGATGTTCGTGCGCTACCACGAGAAGGCTGTGGCAACCGGCGCCCGGATCGTGCACGCATGTGGCTTCGACTCGGTTCCGCACGACCTGGGTGCCAGGTTCACCGTGCTCCAGCTTCCAGAAGGCGTCCCGCTGCACATCCGCGGGATGCTCCGGGCCGGAGGGAGGCCGTCCGGTGGAACCCTGCACTCCGCGATCACCGCGCTGTCGCGGGGGCGAGCGATGAAGCGGGCGTCGTCGGCGCGCCGCCAGGCAGAACCGCGGCCGGTGGGTCGCAAGGCGCGCGCGTCGGCGCGGTCACCGCACCGTGACCGCGCGACCGGGCTCTGGCTGGTGCCGTTGCCGACGATCGACCCGTTGGTGGTCAAACGGTCGGCTGCCGCGCTGGAGCGCTACGGCCCCGACTTCGAGTACTCGCACTATGCGGCGGTCAAGCGTCTGCCTGTCGTGGTGGGCGGTCTGGCCGGAGTGGGCGCGCTGGCCGCCGCGGCGCAGGTCCCTCCGCTGCGCAAGCTGATCCTGGGACGGATCGCGCAGGGGGAGGGCCCGAGTGAGGAGCGTCGCGAGAAGTCGTGGTTCTCGATGCGTTTCGTCGGCGAGGGAGGCGCACGCCGCGTCGTGACCCAGGTCTCCGGGGGTGACCCCGGCTACGGCGAGACGTCCAAGATGCTCGCAGAGTCCGCTCTCTGTCTGGTCTTCGACGACAACCCCGAGACCTCGGGTCAGGTGACCACCGCGACCGCGATGGGCGAGCGCCTGACAGACCGCCTGATCAAGGCGGGCATGGCGTTCGAGATCCTCGAGGTCGAGGACATCTAACTGACGTTCCGCACATCTCGCACGGCTTATCTCGTTGATTTCGCCGACTGCGTGTAGGCGCTGTGCGGCAGGCCGAGGAGGTCGAGGACCTGCTGTTGCTGGGCGGTGAGCTCGGGCTCGAAGGTCT
>Ga0209587_1000835_pt1 | contig 14868 bp, 11 predicted proteins | sample NGEPerD_2_FD_184512 | JGI IMG/M metagenome (GOLD analysis project Ga0209587, IMG submission 184512) | Arctic peat soil microbial communities from the Barrow Environmental Observatory site, Barrow, Alaska, USA - NGEE PermafrostL1-D... | ecosystem: Environmental > Terrestrial > Soil > Wetlands >... | reverse complement strand
ATCGTCAGTCCCATGTTCGAGGCTGGCCCGACCCCAACGGTCCGTACTCACCGCCACGCCGCAGGCGGGCATTTCTAGGTGAGGCAACGATCCCTGTTACGCGGGCATCTTTGGTGAGTCAACTCGGTCCCTAGCCAGCAGGGGGTCGTCTACGCCATACTCGATGAAACAGCCACGAAACGAACAGTGTGATGGACGTCACACCAGAACGGGTGTGACCGTGCCCACTGGGGGTTTGGTGGCGCGCTGAGCTAGGCGAGTTGCCAGCGTTCTTCGGCAAAGCCTGGGAGGCGCCCAATGACCATCAGCACAACCATTTTCGAACAGCCCACCGGATTAGTAGGTAAGAAGCTCTCGGGACGAGTTGCCCTCGTCACTGGAGGAACCCGTGGGATCGGCGCGGCCATCGCGCGGAGCCTGGCAAGACAGGGTGCGTCGATCGCCGCTGGATACAGCGGAGACCGGGAAAACGCCGAGCTGTTCCTCAAAGAGTTCGAGCGTGAGTTCGACGGCCCCGGACGCGCGAGCATTCACCAGGGCAACGTCTCCAAGCCCGAAGACTGCAGCCGGGTGGTCCAGGAGGTCCTCGACCAACACGGCCGGATCGACATCCTGGTCAATAATGCCGGCATCACCATGGACAAGATGGCCATGAAGATGCCGGTGGAGGACTGGAACACGGTCATTGCGGTGAACCTGTCGGGCTCGTTCTACATGGCTCAGCCTGTGTTGGAGCACATGGTCGAGCGCGGGACGGGTCGGATCATCTTCGTCTCGTCGGTCATCGGTGAGATGGGGGCTATCGGGCAGGCCAATTACGCCGCGTCCAAGGCCGGCATGCTCGGACTGACCAAGGCCCTCGCCAAGGAGGCAGCCTTCATTCTCGGGCGATCGGGCAGGCTTGAGGACAACGGCGTCGGCATCACGGTGAACACGGTGACACCCGGCTATGTGGCGACCGAGATGCTCGAGAACGTCCCGGAGAAGGTGCTGGACAGAATCAAATCGACGATTCCGGTCGGCCGGTTGTGCCATCCCGAGGAGATCGCGCGCGTGGTCCACTTCCTGGCCGCGGACGCCTCGGCGTACATTACCGGCCAGGTCTGGGGCGTCAACGGCGGCCTGGACATGTAACTGGGAACGGCCAAGACAGACAAGGAACGTACCTGCCCAGTGAGGGCCTGACCGCACCCATACCCCAGGCCCCATCAAGACTGACGAGGCCCCAAAAGGATGTGGCACATGCAGCCATTCGTCGTAAACCGCCATGACCGGATCGTGTTTCCCTCCAACTTCGTCCCCGAGCTGGACCTGTCTGTCATAGGTAGCTTCGCGCAGCTGGACGCCGTGATCAGACGCGACTTTGAGGTGAAGGCGCCCTCGGGCACGGACATCCTGAACCGGGTGGAGGCGGGCGCCTACGCCAGCCGCTATGAGTTGATGCGCGACCTCGCACTGAACCTGTTCTGGACCAACCGGTTCTCGATGACGCTCTGGGAGAAGAGGCCCACCCGCTGGGCTGATGTTCCGCGCGCCCGGGCCGATGTCTTCATGCCGATCGTAAGACCGTGGAAGGACGGTGACCGCAAGGTCGCCGCTGTTCTGGGTGCCTACGAGTCGCTGCCCGCCGCTTGGAACGTCGAGGTGGAGGACCGCATCTTCGGGACTCTCTTCGACGTCTTCGGGCATCGCAAACATGACGCCACCGATCTGCAGCCGGTCAAGCCCACCGTGGCCGAGATCCTGTCTGACCCGAAGAACCTGACCTTCCGGCTGCCCAGCTATGACCCCGACTTCCCGATGTACGACCTGGCTGACATCGTCGACTGTTCCGAGGAGGTCCCCGAGCTGGAGGCACTCAGCCGCTGGGCCAAGGTGCTGCACAACCAGTACCCGTGGGATCGCTCTCAGGCTGAGCTGGTCGAGGTGGGCCAGCTGCGCGATGACGACTATGTCGTGCTCATGCACCCGCGTGACCAGGAGGTTCGTCACTTCCTGGCGCGGCTGAAGTCCGGCGTGACGCCCGCAGCTGGGTCCAAGGCCCCGGAGGCTGTCCAGCCGGTGCGGCCCTACCCGGCGGTGAACGTGCGCAGCCAGTTCTCGGTGATGCCCAAGATCGAGGCGTTGGCCGTGGTTCACGGTGAGCTGGTCTGCAGCAATGATGACCTGATCCGTAACTCCGCCTACAACTGGTCACCGATGACCGCAGACGAGATCCTTGCGAAGACGGGTATCGCGTCACGCCGCTATACCGCCAGGAGCCTGGAGGAGATCGCGCTGGAAGCGGCCAAGTCTGCACTGGCCCACTCGGGTCGTGGTCCCGAGGAGATCGGCGCGGTGCTGGTGTGTACCTGTACGAGTACCCGGATCATCCCGTCGATAGCGACCTGGATCTCCGGCCAGCTGGGCATCTACCAGACCCATGCCTCATGCGACATCATCGCGGCGTGTGCCGGGATGGCCTACGGCCTCTCGGATGCGACGCGGATCCTGCAGGAGGTGCAGCGCCCCGTGCTCGTGGTGTGCGTGGAGAAGTTCTCGGACAAGATCGGCAACGTCCGGCCATCCCGGATGATCTTCGGCGACGGCGCGGCTGCGTTCGTGGTCGGGCCGGCCCCGGCGGGAGAACTGCCGGACATCGAGTACCTGCAGACCTACGCGAGCGGTCCGGCAAGCCAGGTCAACTCGATCATCTGGCCCAACCCCGCGTTCGACAACAACATCACCGTGTACGGCCCGGAGGTCAAGAAGCTGGCCGGCCGCTACCTCGAGCAGATGATCGGTGAGCTCACGGTCCTGCCCGACCCCGACGGGGCGAAGGGATCACTGCTGAAGAGCATCGACCTGATCGTTCCTCACCAGGCCAACAAGACGATGGTGATCGACCTCGCCAAGCGGGCAGGGCTAAGCGAAGACGGTCTCTACTTCAACGTCGAGACCGTCGGCAACGCCTCGTCGGCGAGCATCCCGCTGGCCATCCACGACGCGGTCCGCGACGGCGTCATCAAGGAGCCCACCCGGATCTTCGCCCCCGGCTTCGGGGCGGGAGCCGTGGCCGGGTACTGCGTGATGCGCATCGATCCGGAAGTCGTGGCGATCTCGACTGACGTAACGGCAGGGAACGGGACATCCCCGCAGACAAGCGCGCAACGACTTCCCGAGCCGTCCCCCGACGATGCCCAGCTGGCGTTCGGGTAGACGCAACGTCGCTTGAAGTCCGACTGCAGGTTCGGTTTCCTCGACAACGGGGCATACCGGCCGTTGTTCCTGCAGGCGATGTCGCGATTCGCGATTCGCGATCGGTGACCGATCGGCTTGCGGCCGGCGTGGGTGATCAGACGCCTGTGCTCTCGGCTGCACCGGTAGCCGTTCCTTAGCGGGGAAGCAAGACGATCTTGCCGACGTGTCGTCGCGCAGAGAACTCTTTCTGGGCCTCCGCGATCTCGGCCAGAGCAAAGGTGCCGCTGACCTCGGGCCTGACATCTCCGCGGCGAGCAAGCTCGACAAGCCGGCTGAAATGAACCCGGGTGTGCATGGAGGAGCCGATCAGCTGCACATTGTGGAGGTAGAGGCGACGAAGGTCGAACTCGACCACCGGTCCTGCGACGGCACCCGCGATCACCCATCGACCGTTGTCCCGAAGCATCGGCATCATGGCCGAGAGCCCCGGTCCACCGGCGATGTCGGCCACCGCGTCCAGCCCGCGGGGGGCCGCAGCCTTGATCCGGGCGAGGATGTCGGGTGAATCCCGGTTGAACACCTGGGCCGCTCCGTTCGCGAGCACGGCATCCCCTTTGGAACCACTCGTGATCGCCAGCACGTGTGCGCCTCGAGCCGCCCCCAGCTGAACCAGTGCGAGTCCGACGCCCCCGGATGCTCCTGTCACCAGCACCGTCTCGCCGTCGTGCACGTTCGCGCGTTCGAGCATTCCGATCGCCGTGCCGAACGCCACCGGCAGGCACGCCAACTGCTCGTCCGACAGCGGGGAGTCCTGCACATCATGTGTATGGGACGCATCCACGGCGACGTACTGAGCGAACCCGCCATCGGCCTCGCTGCCCAGGTACCCCACCGGGGACGCGTTCTCGTCCTCGGACCCGTAGAGAGCGGGGTCGACAAGCACGCGGCGCCCCAGGAGCTCGCCGGTCACGCCCGGCCCTACCTCGACGACAACACCGGCTATATCTCCACCCTGGATGCGCGGAAAATCAAACGAACCCAGCCAGCCTGCCTGCGCCGAAGGATCTTCAGGCAGCCCATATGCTCCCTGACGTGTCCAAATGTCGGTGTTGTTGACCGCAGCCGCAGTTACTTTCACGACCACCTGGTGGGACTTCGGCCGAGGACGGGGCCAATCGTGGTGCAGCTCCAGCACTTCGGGGCCACCAAACTTCGTCAGTACGGCCGCCGTCATCACGCGACTCATCGTTCAAGCATCTCATTCCCTACGTCGGTTGCGCCGGTTCCGTTCCCGGCGATGCCACCCTGAGCAGTCAGCCTGAGCGCTCCCGGACGACCTGGGCCAGGTCGAGTCGGCCGACGGCGCGCAGCCCGGGCCATTGGGAAAGCGTCGCGACGACCAGGATGACCAGTCCCGAGGCGAGAAGGGTCAAGGGGTTGACCACGAGGTCAAGGCGGAACTGGTCGTTGGAGTAGGAGTCGAGGAAGACTCGGCCGCCGAGGACTCCGACGACCAGCCCGGGCACGACGCCCAGGAGGGTGACCAGGAGGTTCTCACCCGCGATCATCCCCGAGATCGCTCGTCGGCTCACACCGCCCGCGCGCAACGTGGCCACCTCCCGTCGGCGCTCGACGATGTTCACCGACATGGTGGTGAAGATGATGGCGAAGGCCATCAGCCCACCGAGCGCGAGCATCGCCCCCATGAAACCGAAGAAGAGCCCGGTCAGGCCGTCGAAGGCGCGCCTGAGGGCCTGGCTGTCTTCGTAGGCGACCACGTCGCCAGGGTTGGTGACGGCGCGACGCACCGTGTCGCGGTCGGCCCCCGGGTCCAGCCGGATCAGGGCCGATCGCGCCGGCACAGGGCCGATCAGCCGGTCCATCCCGGCCAAGGACCCGTAGACGTAGGTCCCGAGAGGCTCATCCAGCAGACCGCCGATCCGAACGCTGTGCGGTGATCCGTCCGGCCCGATCATGGTGAGCGTGGCGCCCGTGCCAACGCCCAACCGGTCGCGCACTGCCTGACCGACCAGGACAGAGCCTGCTGGCAGAGTCGCCAGGGTGGTCGATCCGCCGCCGGCAAGGCGGAAGCCGTGCATGGTGGTGTCTGCAGGCAGCGCGACCAGTGCGGTCGGGTACGACCGGTCCCCGGCCACCAAGGTGACGGGAGCCTGCGCGAGCGGCTCTACCTGTGCGACGCCGTCGACCGATCGAAGCCGATCAAGGGCGGCTGCGTCGGCAGGCCCGAGGAGGTCGACCCGGGCATCCTGGCGTGCGACCTGCCCGAACTGCACGTTCAGCAGCGAGGACATGGTGTCGAGCATGGTCCACGAGGTCAGGATCACCAGCAGGGACATCACGACACCAACCATGGTGAACGTCGTCCGGCGCCTGTTGCGACCCACCCCGCGCAGGACCAGTCGGACCGTGACAGGTGCGCGGCGCAGCGGCGGGACGAGCCGCTCGAACAGGCTGAGCCTGCCCGTCCTGGGTGGCAGGACGCCGCGCATCGTCTCGGCCGGCGCCATCCGTGAGGCGGCCAGCGCGGGGGCGAGCGCGGAGAGCGCACCTGCGCCGACCCCGAACGCCAGGCCGAGAGCGATGGTGCTGGGTCTGGCAGCGGCCAGCACGCCGAGGGAAGCGGGTAGGTCGATCGCCTGCAGGTAGAAGCGGCTGACGACGTGCGCCAACGCCTCACCGGCCACGACCCCGAGCAGCGCCCCCGCCGTTCCCGCGGCCAGCCCGTAGGCGAGGTAGTGGCGCAGAACGGTGCGTCGGCTGACCCCGCAGGCCAGGAGCATCCCGATGACCTCGCGCTCGGCGTCCACCCGCCGGGTGAGCAAGACGTACGTCGCCATACCGGACGCGGTGAGGAACAACAGCGGGAAGAGGAACGAGAGCTCGCTGAATCCTTTGATGTCCTCCTGCAGCAGCGAGTTGGACGCCTGCTCAGCACGGCTGGTCACCGCAGTTGCACCGAGGCGACGTGCCTGCGCCTCCAGCACGGCGAGCGTCCCGCCGGAGCGCGCTTGGTCGGTGAGCAGCACCTGCACCTGCGCCGCGGCATCCGGCGCGATGGCGTTCAGGATGGTCTGCGGGGCAAACACCACCCCGAAGTCCTCCGGCGTGGTGATCGGCTCCTGGCGGCTCCGAGCCGGCCACAGGTACTCCGCCGAGGAGACGACTGCCGAGACGGTAACCGGCCGCCAGCCCTCGGGGCCGAGCACGGAGACGCTGGCCCCGGGGTGCAGGTTGAAGTGCGCGGCGAGGTGATGTTCCACCGCCACCTCCCGGGCCGTCGCCGGGTAGCGGCCCTCGAGCACTGTCAGCCGATCGACGACCGGCTGCGCGCCTTCGGGGATGCCCACGACCCGGCCGCGGAGCTTGTCCGCACCCACCCGCAACGGCAGGTCGGCCTGGGTTCGGACCGCCACTGCCCGGACGCCGCTCGCCTTCCCCAGTTGGTGAGCAAGAGGCGCAGCCTGAGCGGGGGTAGCGGCCTGCGCCCATAGGTCGGCGGATTGTTCCGCTGTGAACACTTGGGCGTAGGAGTCGCTCAGGTTGCGGTAGGCGTCATAAGACGCAGCGAACAGTGCGACCCCGAGAAAGACCATCAGGGTCAGTGCCGCGAACTGTGCGCTCTGTCGGCGTATGTCGCGGACCAGCTTTGTGCGCAGGGTGGGACTGCCGCGGTGCGAACGCTCCTCGCTCACCACGTCACTTCCGACGCCGCGACGGGGTGGTCCACCTGCGTATCGGAGACGATCTTGCCCGAACGCATGTGCACCACCCGGTCGGCCATCGCGGCGATCGCACTGTTGTGAGTGACGATGACGACCGTGCGACCCTGCTCCATCACGACGCGCTGCAAGAGCGCAAGCACCGTGCGGCCGGTCTCCAGGTCGAGCCCGCCGGTCGGCTCGTCGCACAACAGCAGGGATGGTGACTTCACCAGGGCGCGGGCGACGGCCACCCGCTGCTGCTGCCCACCGGAGAGCTGGCTGGGGAAGTGCTCTGCCCGGTCGGTCAGGTCGACATCGGACAGCACCGCATCAACTCGCCCAGGCTGGTCGTGACCCGTGAGCTCAGCGAGCACCGCGACGTTCTCCCGGGCGGTCAACGAGGAGATGAGGTTGAAGAACTGGAAGACGAATCCGACGACGTCCCGGCGGATCAGGGTCAGGGAATGGGAGTCGGCTGTGGTCAGATCATGACCCTCGACGACCACCCGGCCCGCCGTCGGGCGTTCGATGCCGCCCAGCACGTTGAGCAGGGTCGTTTTGCCGGAACCGGACGGCCCAAGCACCACGAGGAGCTCGGCGCGACCGATCTCCAGCCCGACATCTCGCAGGGCGTGCACCGCGCTCTCACCCGAGCCGTACGTGCGCTCCACCCCCGTCAGCGATGCCAGCGTCGCAGGTGGCGATGTCTGCGTCATGAAGTCATCCCTGAGAGGTCATCGAGCAGAATCAGATGCGGTTTGACCCTACCGATATTGACATCGCGGGAGTCGAAAACCGCTGAAGTCAATGCCGCGTTGAAACCCCCGATGTGGGACAGCCGCGTTGAAGCACGCCTCCAATAGGGGGTCACGCAAGCGCCAGGGACGGGCTTCCCGAACCGGCACACTTGTTGGTTGGCGTTCGCACGGATTCCCTTGGGCCCGTGGCCGTCATCCCACGCTCGCCGAGGCCGACGAACTCGCCGCGTCGATCACCTGGCTCGCCAGCAGTGATGCCAGCAACGTCAACGGCGTCATCCTGCCCGTCGATGAGGTGTTTATCGCCGGCGATGAGGGTCGAGTCGAAGTCGACCTCGGTAGCGACGCACCAGGAGTTGTCCGTGGGCCAGATGAGGGTTGCCGGGTCCGTCCACTGGGCAGGGGGACTGCCCAGCTTGAAGTAGCAGCGCCCACCTCGCCGTCGCCTGCGGAGATGTGAAGGGTCCGCCCTCAGGACGAGCTGCACTACGGTGCACTTCCACGTTCACCCTGGACAATCCTGTGGTGATGCTCCGCTCCGCTGTTCGACGCGAGGCCCGTTAGTAGCACGACAAGTGGCCTCTCCGGAGCCGAGTAGCAGTGCGACCAGGTCCAGGGCTGTCTCGATCTCGGGTTCGTCACCACCGAGCAACGGCGCGTAGAGATGGGCGTCGCAGATTCGCACGAGGGCCCGGCCGAGCACCTCCGGCGATATCGTGACACGCAGGTTCCCGTTCGCCTGCTCGCGGGCGATCACCTCAGTGGTGGCGCGTGCGGATGCCGATTCGATCGCGCCCGGCATCAAGGCCAGCCTGATGAAGACCATCGGTTCGCGTTGGGTGAGCGCCCGCAGAGGAGCCGAGGCGACGACCGAGCGCATTACCTTTTCGAAGACGTCGAGCAGCAGGTCCGTTCCCGACCCGGTGGCTTGCTCGATCGCCCTGCGATATGTCCGCTCGGTTGCCTCTGCGAGCACAGTACCCAGCAGAGCGTCTCTGTTGCCGACCCAGCGGTAGAGGGTCGCTCGTCCTACCCCCAGGCTGTCGGCGAGGGCGGACATGTCAAGTGGTTCGCGTGCTAGATACACGCGGGTGGCCGCGTCGACTGCTCGTCGGCGGGCGGAGCCGGATGGCATCTAGATATCTCCTTGATTCGGCGGCGGACTGGGCTGTTGGAATGGCGGTCCCATCGTGCAGCACGGCTGCATCCGTAGGCCATTGACAAACAAACTGACGTGAGACACACTCGCACATTGTCTCAATGTAGGCGTCACAGGTCATGAGAGGAAGCCCAAGGTTGTGTCAGATGTCCAGACTGTCCGCGGACAGAGTTGGCCACGCGAGGTCGAGGATGTCCTGTACGAGCACCCGGCCATCCGGGAGGCGGCAGTCGTCGACGACCTGCCCAAAACGGTCACTGGCAAGATACTTCGCCGCGAGCTCAGGGAGGTCCAGAAGCGATGAAGAGGTCCTCCAGCTAACCGAAGAAGGCTTCGTCAGACTCGATCAGGAGGGCAAAGGGAATGGATTTCGCGCCGTCGCCGAAGATAGATGAAGTGTGTGGCCGGATGTGGGGGTTCATGCGGGAGGAGGTATTCCCGGCCGAGAAGGAGTATGAGCGGTGGCGGGCGAACAACGACCCGCATGCGCACCCTCCGGTGCTGGAGCGGCTGAAGGCTTCGGCGCAGAAGCGTGATCTGTGGAACCTGTTCCTGCCCCAGATCTCGGGGCTGTCGAACGTGGAGTACGCCGCGGTCGCAGAGATCTCGGGGTGGTCGCCGGTGATTGCACCGGAGGCCATCAACTGTGCGGCCCCGGATACCGGCAACATGGAGACGTTGCACATGTTCGGAACGCCGGAGCAGAAGGCACAGTGGCTCGAACCGTTGCTTTCGGGAGAGATCCGTTCTGCGTTCGCGATGACCGAACCGGACGTGGCGTCCTCGGACGCGACGAACATCACCACCCAGGTGATCCGGGACGGTGACGACTATGTGATCAACGGACGCAAGTGGTGGATCAGCGGGGCCGCCGACGAGCGGTGCCAGGTGTTCATCCTGATGGGCAAGACCGACCCGACGGCGCAGACGCATCGGCAACAGTCGATGATCCTGGTGCCCAGGGATACCCCTGGGGTGACCATTGAGCGGCAGTTGCCGGTCTTCGGGTATCAGGACCAACACGGACACTCAGAGGTCGTGTTCCGAAACGTGCGGGTGCCGGCGTCGAACATGTTGGCGGCTGAGGGAGATGGGTTCATGATCGCCCAAGCCCGACTGGGGCCTGGTCGAATCCACCACGCGATGCGGGCTATCGGAATGGCCGAACGTGCTCTGGGGCTGATGGTGGATCGGGCGAAGTCGCGGGTGGCCTTCGGCAAGCACCTGTCGGACCAGGGCACCGTGCAGGAGCTGATCGCCCAGTCCCGAATCGACATCGACCAGGCCCGCCTGCTGGTCTACAAGACGGCCTGGCTGATCGACAACTACGGCGCCAAGGGAGCGCGCACCGAGATCGCGGCTATCAAGGTCGCTGCTCCGGCGATGGCCGTTGCCGTGATCGACCGGGCGATCGAGGTGTTCGGCGGCATGGGCATCAGCGACGACACACCGCTCGCGTACTTCTACGTCTGGGCACGGGCCCTGCGCATTGCCGACGGTCCCGACGCCGTCCATCGCCGATCCATCGCCCGCGAAGAGCTCAGGCGCGAACGTCCGTTCGTCGGATGAGGCCAACCATGATGGAAACGACATGAAGGCCTGGAGGGTGTCCGAGCTCGGCGAGCCCCGCCACGTGATGAGCCTGGACGAGGTCCCTGACCCGCAGCCCGACGCCGGCCAGCTGCTGGTGCGCGTGCTCGGCGCCGCGGCCAACTTCGCCGACGCGCTCATGTGTCGAGGCCTGTACCAGGTGAAGCCGCCGCTTCCGTTCACCCCTGGTATCGAGCTGTGCGGCGAGGTCGCCGCCCTCGGACCGGAAACCACCGGTTTCGCTGTGGGCGACCGGGTCATCGGCTCGGCGGCGCTGCCCGCAGGAGGGTTCGCGGAGCTCGCCCTCATGGACACGGCCACAACGTTCCCGGCTCCGGGCGCGCTCGACAACGCGGAGGCGGCCGCGTTCTACATCGGCTACCAGACCGGCTGGTTCGGCCTGCACCGCCGCGCGCACCTGCAGTCGGGGGAGACCCTGCTCGTCCACGCCGCTGCCGGCGGGGTCGGCAGCGCGGCGGTCCAGCTCGGCAAGGCCGCCGGTGCGCGCGTCATCGGTGTGGTCGGCGGGCCCGAAAAGGTTGAGGTGGCGCGCAGACTCGGCGCAGACGTCGTCGTGGACCGGCATACCGAGGACTTCGTCGAAGTGGTCAAGGACGTCACCCAAGGTCGTGGCGCCGACGTCGTGTACGACCCGGTCGGTGGAGATTCCTACCAGCGCTCGACCAAGTGCATAGCCTTCGAGGGCCGGATCCTCGTGGTCGGCTTCGCCGGCGGGCAGATCCAGTCGGCCGCGCTCAACCACGTCCTGGTCAAGAACTACTCGGTCCTCGGCCTGCACTGGGGCCTTTATACGACCAAGGAGCCCGCTCTGGTGCGCGTCTGCCATGACGAGCTGTCCAGGCTCGCCTCGGACGGGGTGGTCAAGCCCCTGGTGAGCGAGCGGCTCACCCTCGACGCGGTCGCGGACGGGCTCCAGCGGCTCGCCGACGGGACCACAGTGGGCCGGGTGGCCTTTGTCTCATGACTTCCTGGCCAAGCCCAATACCGACGCAGCAGGCCGGGCTCGGGGCGACAGCGGCATACCGGTCGGCACGATGGACACCCACGTTCCAGGGCTGGACCTCGCACGGTTCCGAGTCTTCTTCGAGGACGCCCGTCCCGGTGGCGTCAACGGCGCCCTTCGTGCGCGGGTGATCGCGGGCGGCAAGTCGAACCTGACCTACGAGGTCACCGACGGTCAGGCCAGCTGGATCGTACGGCGACCTCCACTGGGTCACGTGCTCGCGACTGCCCACGACATGTCGCGTGAACACCGGGTGATCACCGCGTTGCACCCCACGGACGTCCCGGTGCCGGCGGCGTACGCGTTGTGTGAGGACCCCGACGTGATCGGGGCACCGTTCTATGTGATGGAGCGGGTGGAGGGTACGCCGTACCGCCTTGCATCCCAGCTCGAACCGTTCGGGTCGGAGCGCACCGGCGCCATCTCCGCGCGGATGGTGGACACTCTGGCCACCTTGCACAGGGTCGACCCCGCGGAAGTTGGGCTTGGTGACTTCGGGCGACCCGCGGGCTTCCTGGCACGCCAGGTCCGGCGTTGGAAGAAACAGCTTGACGCCTCGCGGAGCCGGGAACTCACCGGTGCCCACGACCTGCACCACCTGCTCGAGGCCAATCTGCCCGTCGAGGGCGCACCGGCCGTGGTGCACGGCGACTTCCGCCTCGACAACCTGATGGTCGACGACGACGACCAGGTGGCCGCGGTGATCGACTGGGAGATGGCCACCCTGGGCGACCCCCTCACCGACCTGGCGCTGCTGCTGGTCTACCAGCGGATGGCGGACCTCGACACCGGCTACGCCGTCGCAGATGCCTCCACCGCGCCGGGTTTCCTCACCGACGTGGAGATTCTCAACCGGTATGCCGACCGCAGCGGGCGTGACCTCTCGGCGATGGGCTTCTACCTCGGGCTAGCTCACTTCAAACTGGCCGTGATCCTCGAAGGTATCCACTACCGCTACGCCCACGGACAAACCGTGGGCGCCGGGTTCGACACCGTCGGTGCCATCGTCGAACCCCTGCTGGCAGCCGGACTCACGTCCATGAAGGAGAACCACTGATGGACTTCGCTGCGGTCGATGTGTTCGGTGATCTTTCTGGTTGGACCGGCTGGTGAACACCCGTCACACTCCCCGATGACCTGCGTCGGCGACCACCAACTGCCGCGTTCCCCACGGCACCGCGTTCCGGCTCGAGACCGCCGATCACGAGTGCGCCGGGCCCTGACGTGTGGCGGTCAGGTCACGACAACCCGGGCAGCAACTGGGCCAGTGGTCGCGCGGTGACTTCTCCCGCGGGACGCGACAAGTAAAGCTCTGCGTGGTAGAAACCGTCCTCCTCCTTGCCGGTTGGGTCGACCCCACGGGACCGGACCTGAGAGACCGCCCACTGCTGTTCCTCCGGCCCTGTGAACCGGCGCTGGGGAAAGGTCCGCGTTACGCGCTCAGTGCGTAACCCGTGCGAGCGGAGGGTCTCGGCGATCGGCTCGTAGTCGTATGTCCGCAAACAGAATGCGGCCACCCAGGCGGAACCCGAAGTCACCCCGAGTAGCCGCTCGAAGGTCCGGCGGGTCACGTACCCGACGCCACCGGTTGTCGTAATCAGGTCGACGTCGGACAACAGTTCCGTCAGCCGTGCAGAAGGGTCGTCGAGCTCGAGGTTTTCGACGATGCCGGCGTCCAGCGCCCCGGTCGCGATGGCGTAGTCGACGGCGTTCCGGGCCACGTCTAGGCCGACGACGTGGGGCGAACCGGGTCGGTAGTGCTCGAGCAGGAGGCGCTGGTCCGCCGCGGCAAGTTGTTCGGACGAGAGGGACTGGGTGGCAGCGTCGCGGTAGTGCGCGTAGATGTCCCCGATCTCGAGATCGGTCTTCAGCAACGTTGCCACGACGCCGTACGAGCAACAGACATCGAGGATCTTGGGCCGGTATCTGTTGTCAGCGACCCGGATTTTCAGGATCTGTGCGAACACGTCCGCCCCATGCTGGGGGATTATGTAGTCGAGCTGCTCGAGCGTCGTGAAGTACGCCCGTGGATCCGGTTGGTCGTAGATCGCGTCGAAATTGGCCTTTTGGGGCGTCATGGCTCATTCCCCTCTCGTAGGTGCTAGTGGAACGGGCATCAACGACGCTCTTCATGGAGGGCAGTACGCGTTCAACGTGCTCCGCGTATGACCCCGGATGGTCCCGCTCGGCTGCAGGTGATTCGACATGATGTTACGACACTGCCCTGCGAATGGAACCGGCTTGCGGACAGGCGGGCGACCTGCCAAATAGCCCGCAGCCGGCAGCTCGCACATGGCCGCCGCCGCCCGGGTCGTGGCATCGCCCTCGACCGTCGCGCGCGTCTTGGGCATGCACCGTGGTTCCCAGGCCCGCCGGCTGCGCGAGCGGACCAAAGCGGCGCGGCGCACGGCCCGGCCTTGGCTCCGTTGACCGGTCAGGGCTGGCGTTGGGCGGTGACGGTCAGGCTGGCATCGCCGAAGGCGCGCTCGGTCGAACGGCCGGTCGAAAGATCGAGCGTTTCCCGTGGCAGGGACCCGGTGATCTGCAGGTAGAGCGTGTCCGCTGGACGGTGACCGAGCCGACGAGTTCGACCGGGCGCCCCAGCGAGCCGACGGTCAGGGTGCCGGCGGCGACCAGCAGGTTCGCGCGCGACGCCGAAGCCATGACGCAGTGCGCCGCAGCGCCCCGACAAGAGGGGCACCGTTCAAGGCGGTTCGGTGCGACAGTGGCAACATGAACCGACCCCGTCTGCTCCCTAAGAGGGCCGGCCTGGGCGGGTCGGTCGCGCTGACGGTGGCGTGCGGGGTGGGGTTCGTGACGGTATATGCCCTCACAGTCCGCACCGCACCCGGGCGACAGTTCGGCGATGCGTCGCTGCGGGGGGCGCTGCTCACCCGTTCCGGGGTCGCCGCCGCGGTCGACACGGTGCTCGGGGTGGTGTCGGTCGCGGCGCTGCTCGGGGGAATCACCGTTGTCGCCATGGTCGCACTGGCCCGGCTGCAACGGGTTCCCGGCGGGGTCGCGGTCGGACTGGTGCTCGCGGCCAACGCCTCGACCTGGCTGCTGAAGAACCATCTGCTATCCCGGCCCGATCTCGGCCTGAGCGAGGTCACGCCCGCGACCCTGAACAGCCTGCCCAGCGGGCACACCACGGCGGTGTTCTCCATCGCGGTCGCGATGCTGTTCGTGGTTCCGCCCCGCTGGCGCAGAACGGTCGCTTTCGCCGGCGGTGCCGCCTCGATCGTCTTGGCGCTGGCGACAATGTCGGCCGGCTGGCATCGGGCCGGCGACTCGATCGCGGCGTTCGCGCTCGTCGGAGCGTGGGCCGGGCTCGGGGCACTGGTGGTCACAGCTCTCGACGCTGAGGTGTCGAGAGGGGTCCACCGCAACGGCACTGACTTCCTGTCTCGGCGGTGGCGGTCAGCGCGACCAGCC
>Ga0209587_1000834_pt1 | contig 14876 bp, 17 predicted proteins | sample NGEPerD_2_FD_184512 | JGI IMG/M metagenome (GOLD analysis project Ga0209587, IMG submission 184512) | Arctic peat soil microbial communities from the Barrow Environmental Observatory site, Barrow, Alaska, USA - NGEE PermafrostL1-D... | ecosystem: Environmental > Terrestrial > Soil > Wetlands >... | reverse complement strand
CGGGAACTGGCCGAAGGGCAGCGCCGCGGTCGGGGGCCTGCCCTTCGGCCAGTTCCCGTCCCCAGAGCAGCGAGTAGATCGTGTCGTAGTTGGGGAAGCCGAGCGGGAAGAGCACCAGCAGCAGCGCCGCGACGGCGGCGACCCAGGCGGCAGGCGTCAGCCAGTTGCGGGCCCGCATCGGCACCGGCGCAACCTACCGGTGCCCGGGGCGGGTTACTTCCCCATCGGGTCGGAAAGGCGCCCCGCGGCCGTGGATACACTGGGCCGCAGTGCCCTCCGCCAGCCACTCGACCTCCCTCTACCGGCGTCACCGCCCCGGCTCCTTCGACGAGGTGGTCGGCCAGCAGCACGTCGTCCGCACCCTCCGCAACGCGGTCGAGGGTGGCAAGGTCCACCACGCCTACCTGTTCGTCGGCTCGCGCGGAACCGGCAAGACCTCGATGGCGAAGATCCTCGCCCGCTCGCTCAACTGCGAGCGCGGCGGGCCGACCGTCACCCCGTGCGGGGAGTGCGAGTCCTGCCTGACGATCGCCGCCGGCAGCTCGGTCGACGTGATCGAGATGGACGCCGCATCCAACCGCTCGGTCGACGACGTCCGCGACCTGCGCGAGCGGGTCGCCTACGCGCCGGCCGGCGGCCGCTGGAAGGTCTACATCCTCGACGAGGCGCACATGCTGACCAAGGAGGCCTGGAACGCCTTTCTCAAGACCCTCGAGGAGCCGCCGCCGAACACGGTCTTCGTCCTGGCGACGACCGAGTCGCACAAGGTGATGGCGACGATCGCCGATCGCTGCCAGCGTTTCGACTTCCAGCGCCCCTCGCTGGAGCAGATCTCCGAGGTCGTGCAGCGGGTCGCCGTCGCCGAGCAGATCGAGGTCGACGACGGCGCCGTGGCGACGATCGCCCGCTCCGCCTCGGGCAGCTTTCGCGACGCGCTCGGCACGCTCGACCAGCTGGTCGCCTACGGCGGCAACGAGGTTGGGCTCGACGATGTGCTGCAACTGCTCGGCGCCGCCGACGCCGAGTTGCTCTTCGGCGCCGTCGACGCGGTGATCGCCGAGGATCCGAAGGCGGTCCTGCTCGGGGTCGAGGAGATGGCCCGCTCCGGCCGCGACCCCTCCCAGTTCGCCCGCGACCTGCTCGCCCACCTGCGCCACCTGCTGGTCACCCAGACGGTCGGCGAGGTCCCCAACACCTTCGTGGTCACCGCCACCGACGCGGGACGACTCCAAGCTCAAGCCCAAGCGATCGGCGCCGCGACGCTGGTTCGAACCATCGACGAACTGGCGCAAGCTCTCACGGCGGTCCGCGAGGGCGACGACGCCCGCATGGCCGTAGAGATCGCTCTCCTGAAAGCAGCAAGACCCGATCTGGATCCCTCCACCGAGGGACTCCTGCGACGCATCGAGCGACTGGAGCAGGGCTCCGGCGCCGCTGCGCCACCCGCGGCAGAGGCGCCAGCTCCTAAAGCAGCTGAGTCCGACGCTGACGCCGCTGCCGCGGGTGGCGGTGGGGAGGGGGTGTCCGAGCAGACGCGGCGTCCTGTTGCTCGCCCCACCGACTCGGCGAGTGATGAGAACTCATCAGGCGAGCAACCCAGCGCCAGCTCGGACACCCCCTCCCCACCGACAGGACCCGCGGCCCAGCTCGACCTCGACCAGCTTGTCCGAATCTGGCCGGCGGTCCTCGATCGGCTGTTGCAGACAGCCCCGGCCCTGGCGGCGACCTTCGAGGGCGCCCGACCGGTCGGGATCGACACCGACGAGCGCAGCGTGACGATCGGCTTCCCGGCGGACCACACCTTCAACAAGCGCAAGGCCGAGGCCCCGGACAAGCGGGAGCAGATGGCGGCGGCGCTGGAGACGGTGCTGGGCGGGCCGCTGCGTCCGCTCTATGTCGTGCTGGACGGAGAGCAGCCCGCGCCCGAGGGCGAGAAGGACGGCGTCGACCACGCGGCGCTGGTGGAGAAGATCAAGAGCGAATTCGACGCTGAGGAGGTCGGTTGATGGCACGGGGCGGTCCGGGAGGCTTGGACGTGAACGCGCTGATGAAACAGGCGCAGCAGATGCAGCAGCAGATGGAGCAGGCGCAGGAGCAGCTCAAGGACGAGGTGGTCGAGGCCAGCGCCGGCGGCGGCATGGTCAAGGTCAAGATGGGCGGCGACATGACCCTGCGCGAGATCTCGATCGACCCCGAGGCGATCGACCCCGAGGAGGCGGAGATCCTCGCCGACATGGTCCAGGCCGCGGTCAACGAGGCGCTGCGCGCCGCCCAGGACCTGGCCGGCTCGAAGATGGGCGGGATCACCGGCGGCGGCATGGGCGGCATGGGCCTCCCAGGCATGTGAGCGCCGAGGGACCGGCGCCGCTCTCCCGCCTCGTCGCCGAGCTCTCGCGGCTGCCGGGGATCGGCCAGCGCACCGCCCAGAGGCTCGCCTTCCACATCCTCCGGGCGCCCGACGAGGAGGCGACGGCCCTCGCCGCCGCGATCCGCGAGGTCAAGGAGAAGGTAGGCCTCTGCGAGCGCTGCTTCAACCTCTCCGAGGGCCCGGTCTGCCGGATCTGCTCGGACTCCAGCCGCGACCAGGCGACGATCTGCGTCGTCGAGGAACCCGCCGACGTGATCCCGATCGAGCGCACCCACGAGTACCGCGGCCTCTACCACGTGCTCGGCGGCGCCCTCTCGCCGATCGACGGGGTCGACGCGGGCGACCTGAAGATCGCCGAGCTGCTGCGCCGCGTCGCCGCGGGTGAGGTGCGCGAGGTCGTCCTCGCCACCAACCCGACCACGACCGGCGAGGCGACCGCCCTGCACATCGCCGAGCAGCTGCGCGGCCAGGCCACGATCACCCGCCTCGCCAGCGGCCTGCCGATCGGCGCCGACCTCGAGCACGCCGACGAGGTCACCCTCGGCAACGCCTTCGCCGGCCGCCGCACGCTCGAGTAGGAGCGCATGGCCATTTCGCCTAGACGAGTGTCACTCCGCAATTAGCGGGAATCCGCCGTTCTGGCGTCCGCCCGCTTCGCCAAGGTCTCGGCGTGGCGACGGAGACCCCGACCCGAAACGGCGCGGAGCCGGGCGCCGGCAGGCTCGCGCGCGAGCTGTTCGCCGATGCGGCCCAGCGGCTGGCGGACGAATTCGGCTCGGTTGCCGCCGCCGCGGTCGGCTCGCTGCAGGATGAAGCGGCTGCGGACGCCGTTTCCGTCGCGGCGGGGGACGAGCACCCGAGCCTCTACCGGCCGGGCCAGATGCGCCGCCGGCTCGACCAGCTGCTCGAGTGCCACCGCCGTTACGAGCAGCCCTTCGCGCTGGTCGTCTTCGACGTCGAGGGCCCCGGGGCCCGCGGTGACGACGGTGGCCGGCAGACGGCCCTGGCCGTCGTCGGCGCCGCCCTCGGCGAGAGCATCCGGCTGGTCGACGAGACCTTCCGGCTCGAGGAGGACGCGCTCTGTGTGCTCGCCCCGGGCCAGGACACCGTCGGCGGGGTGCAGATGGCGGAGCGCCTGCTGAGCCAGCTGGACGACCTCGAGCGGGCGGGTGGCCTGCGGATCGGAATCTCCGCCGGCGTCGTCGCCTGCCCGGAGCACGGCGATAACGCCGACGGCCTCCTGCACAAGGCCGACGAGGCGATGTGGCGAGCCCGCTCGGTCGGCCAGCCGGTGGGTGTCGGCGCGCTCGCCCGCGACTGAAGACACCTTCTGACGGAATTTACGTCAGTAGGTGATGGAATTGTACGCAGCCGATTCGGCTGCCTGCAAATTTCGTTACCCACTGAAGGAAATTACGTCAGTAACCGACGGATCTGTCACTATGTCTCGATGATCGAGCGTCGAGCGCATTCGCTGGTGGTCGAGGCGGCCCAGGACTCCCGTGTGGTCTTGGTGGTCGGACCACGCCAGGCCGGCAAGACGACGCTCGTCCGCGACCTGGCCGACGGTCCGCTGCCTCGGTCCTACCTCACCATGGACGCGGCCAGCGTGCGCCGTGCCGCCTCTGACGATCCGGTCGGCTTTGTCGCCCAGCTCGATCGCCCCGTCGCGATCGACGAGATCCAGCGGGCGCCCGACCTGTTGCTGGAGATCAAGCGCGTCGTCGACCAGGACCCCCGACCCGGCCAGTTCCTGCTCACCGGTTCGGCCCGTGTGCTCTCCCTGCCCCGGGTTGCGGACGCCTTGGTCGGGCGGGTCGAGACCGTGACCCTCTGGCCGGTTTCGCAGGCCGAGGTCGAGGGGTCGGGGATGAACCTGATCGACGCCCTGTTCGAAGCTGAGCCGCCATCCATCTCCGCTGCGTCCGAGGGGTTCGACGCATGGTTGCCGCGGGCGCTGGCGGGTGGGTTTCCCGAGGCGCGCGGGAGGGAGGCGGGACAGCGACGGGACGCCTGGTTCTCGTCCTATCTGGAGACGCTCGTCGAGCGCGATGTGCGCGATCTGGCCGACATACGAGCCGTCGACGAGGTGCCGGCTCTGCTCACGCTGGTCGCCTCCCGCGTCACCGGGCCGCTGAACGTCGCCGCCCTGGCGTCGGATCTGCGCATCTCGGAAGCCTCGGCCCGTCGCTACCTGTCCCTGCTGCGTCTCGTGTTTGCGCTCACACGGGTGCCCTCATGGCGCCGCAACCTCGGCCGTCGCGCAACCGCCGCGCCGAAGCACCAACTCGTCGACTCTGGCCTCGCCGCACACCTACTCAGCCTCGACCGCGACAGGCTGGCTACGGACGAGTCCTTGGCGGGCGGATTGTTCGAGGGCTTCGTCCGCATGGAGCTCGTCAAGCAGGCGGAGTGGAGTGCGGCGCGACCCGGCATCTTTCACTTCCGGACTCGCGGTGGTGCTCGCGAGGTCGATGCGGTGCTCGAGCGGCGTGGCGGGCAGATCGTCGGCGTGGAGATGAAGGCCTCGGCGTCGCTTTCACGGCGGGACTTTCGGGGACTGGAGGCGCTGCGGGACGAGCGCGAGGCCGCCTTCGTCGCCGGTGTGGTCATCTACACCGGCGAGCAGACTCTGCCGTTCGGGGATCGGCTGTGGGCGCTGCCGGTCTCTGCTCTGTGGGGTTAGGTGGTCCCTGGCGCTTTGCAAGATCGCTGACAGATTCCCGAAATCTGTCCATAACCGGTGTAAACCTGGAAATCCGGTGCCAGAATGCTGCGCATGCCGGGAATTCGAACCAACGCCGCCGCAGAAGTTCTCGGCGTCAGCCCCAACACTTTGCGCAGCTGGGAGCGCCGCTACGGCTACCCGGTACCGAGGCGCACTCCGGGCAACCACCGTAACTACGAGCTGATCGAGCTGCAGACGCTGCGCGACGCGCTCGGCGAGACGGGCAACATCAGCTCGGCGATCGAGCTGGCGCGCCAGCGCCAGGAAGCCCCCGCCAGCGGCGGCAACCTGTTCGCCGCGTTGGAGGGCTTCGACGAGGACGCCGCCAACCGCGCGGTCGAGCAGAGCCTGGCGATCCGGCCGCTGGAGCGCACGGTCGAGGAGTTGCTGCTGCCCGCGATCGACGAGCTCGCCGCCGACCCCGAGCGTGAGGCCGAGCTCGAATTCGCCGCCCGCTGGGCGAGCGGCTGGCTGCATGGCGCCCGCCGCCTCGCCTCGACCGCCTCGCGTCCCGCCGGCATCCTCCTGCTCGACTCGAGTCGCGGCTCCGACGCCGAGGCGGTCCACGCCCAGGCCCTCGACCTGGCCCTGCGCCGGGCCGGCTTCCGCGTGCTGATGCTCTCCGACGAGCTCGCCGAGGAGCGGATGGAGCGCGCCCTCGGCGCCCTCGACCCGACCGCGATCGTCCTCTGCGGCCCGGGAGCCGACACCCCCTCCGCCGTGCAGCTCGTCCGCAAGATCCGCGAGGCCGGCTTCGACGCGCCGCTCTACGGCTTCCGCGCCAGCGGCCTGATCGGCGACGCGATCCCCGCCGCCGGCGAGCGCCCCAGCGAGGTAACGGGGATGCTCAACGCAGATCTGCGCCGCCGCGCCAGCCAAGCTTTCGCCTAGCCACCCACCTCCGCCTACGGCGCTCTGAAGACTCCGGTTCCGGCGAGGTCTGACCTCCCAATGGGGTCTTTACTGCTTTGTAGCAGTTCACGCTATATTGCAGTAAAGACCACTATGGACGCGCTCGCCAACCCATACACCCCTGGAGCCGGTAGCCCGCCGCGAGAACTGGCGGGCCGCGAGCCCGAGTTGAGGCGGTTCGATTTGATGCTCGACCGCCTGGCTGCGGGTCGGGCCGAGCGTGGCATCGTCCTAACGGGCCTGCGGGGGGTCGGCAAGACCGTCTTGATGAGAGAGTTTGCCGAGCGAGCAACCGAACGAGGCTGGGGAGTGGGCCGCCTCGAGGCGACGACCGATCTCGACCTGCGCACTGAGATCGCCGCAATGGCCGGCGCCGCGCTGCGCCGGATCAGCGCGGGGGCAAAGGCGCGAGACGCCCTGCTGGGCGCCGCACGTTTCGTCAAAGCCTTCACGCTCAGAGCGACCGAGGAGGGAGGGGTGGAGTTCTCGCTCGACCTCGAGAGTGCCCTCGCCGAGTCGACCGGCAGTGACATCGAGCGCGACACGATCAAGCTCTTCTCCGAGCTTGGAGCCGCCGCGGCCGCCAACGGCACGGGCGTCGTCTTCCTGATCGATGAGATGCAGCTGCTCGACCGGGCGGATCTCGAGGCAGTGTGCGCGGCCGCCCACCGGGCCAGCCAGGATGTCTTGCCCGTTGCCGTCGTAGGCGCGGGATTGCCAATCCTGCCCGAGCGGCTCGCCGCCGCCAAGTCCTATGCCGAGCGCCTCTTTGTCTTCCCCACACTCGGCGCGCTCGACGAGGCAGCAGCGCGGCGCGCGCTTACCCGGCCGGCCGAGACGGCGATCGCCGGCCGGCCGGTTCAATTCGAGGAGGCTGCTCTCGATGCAATCCTGAGCCTTGCCGAGTGCTATCCCTACTTCCTTCAGGCCTATGGCATGCAGGCTTGGAATGCGGCGCTTGAGGGCGATGTGATCCGCGCGACGGATGTTGATGCCGCCGCAGTCACCGCTCGTGAGGAACTGGATCGCGACTTCTTCGAAACGCGGTTTGCGCGGGCAACCGAGGCCGGTCGCCGGTACTTGGCGGCGATGGCCGAGTTCGGCGACGGCCCATGCTCATCGCGCGAGGCGGCAGAGCGAGGAGGGTGGCGGACGGCCATGTCGGCCGGGCCGGTTCGCCAGACTCTGATCGAGAAGGGTCTGATCTACGCACCTGACCGCGGGCTGGTCGCCTTCACCGTGCCGCGCTTCGGCGACTTCATGCGGCGCAAGCATCCGCTCAGCTCTTCGCCACCGCGCTCTCGCTGACCCCGAAGCGGTCGTGCAGTCGCCGCAGCGGTCGCGGCGCCCACCAGTTCCACTTGCCGAGCAGCTCCATCAGCGAGGGCACGAGCAGGGCGCGGATGATGCTGGCGTCGATCAGCACGGCGAGCGCGGTGCCGACCCCGTTCTGCTTTACGAAGAGGATCTGCGAGGTGGCGAAGGCGCCGAGCGCGACCGCGAAGAGCAGCGCCGCCGCGGTGACGATCCGCCCCGTCCGCTCGAGCCCGATCGCGACGCTCTCCGACTCCGAGGCGCCGTTGTCGCGCGCCTCCTTGATCCGCGAGAGCAGGAAGACCGCGTAGTCGGTGGAGAGGCCGAAGGCGACGGCGAAGAGCAGGATCGGCATCGTCTGCTCCAATGCGCCGCTGCTGGTGTAGTCGAGCAGCCCTTCGAAGCGCCCTTCCTGGAAGATCAGCACGAGCAGTCCGAAGACGGCGCTTAGGTTGAGGAAGCTCATGATCAGCGACTTGATCGGCAGCACGACCGAGCCGGTCATCAGGAAGAGGATGACCAGGGTCGAGCCGATCACGATCGCCAGCGCGGCCGGCCCGTGACGGGCGAGGCTGTCCTGGAAGTCGAGGAATTCGGCGGTGGCGCCGCTGACCTGGACCGTCGCGCCGCGGAGCTCGAGGTCGCGGACCCGCTCGACCGTCGCGCGGCTTTGCTCAGACGGGAACGGGTTCTCCGAGATCGCCGTGATCAGGGCGATCTCGCGGCTGAGGCGTTCGGGCGGCCTCACGGCGGCGATCCCGGCGGTTCCCTGCACGTCGCTGCGTAGCGCGGCGAGCTGCTGCGGGTCGGCGCCGCGCGCGGCGATCAGGATCGGCACCTCGCGGTTCGGCGGGAACTCCTCGCTGGTTATCGAGTGGGCCTGCCGCGCGCTCGCGTCCTCCGGCAGCACTTTCGCGTCGACCGTGTCGAACTTGATCGAGAGGAAGGGGATGCCCATCACGATCAGCAGCGCGGCGCTGGCGGTGGCGACGCCGACCGGGCGGCGCATGACGAAGCGCGAGAGCCGGTACCAGAAGCCCTGCGCGTCGGGCCGCGTCTCGGCCTCGGCGCGGCGGCGCAGGAAGCGCGGCGCCAGCGAGTTGACCCGGTCGCCAAGCAGGGTCAGCACGGCGGGCAGCACGGTCAGCGAGATCAGCGCCGCGAACAGCGCCACCAGGGCGCCGCCGAGCCCCATCGAGTAGAGGAAGCGCTGCGGGAAGACGAGCAGCGAGGCGAGCGCGGCGGCGACCGTCAGCGAGGAGAAGAAGACGGTCCGCCCCGCCGTCGCGAGCACGCGGCGCATCGCCGCCAATCCCGGGCCGTCCTTGGCGATCTCCTCGCGGTAGCGGGAGACGATGAACAGCGAGTAGTCGATCGAGAGGCCGAGGCCGAGTGCCGTGGTCAGGTTGAGCGCGAAGATCGAGATCGAGCCGAGTTCGCTGGCCAGGCGGAGGATCAGGAAGGTGCCGACGATCGCCAGCGCGCCGATCATCAACGGCAGCAGCGCCGCGACGAGGCTGCGGAAGAAGAGCAGCGAGAGCAGGAAGAGCAGCGGGAAGGCGAGCATCTCGGCGCGCTGCAGGTCGCTCTCCACCTGCGCGTTGACCTGCTCCTGGGCGACCGCTGCGCCGCCGACGATCACGTCGGCGTCGTCCGCGTACAGGTCGGTTATCTCGGCGCCCGCCTCCTGCCACTCCTTATCGTCGGTCGGCGCCAGGGTCACGGACAGGTAGGTGGTCCGCCCGTCGTCGGAGACGAAGTCGGGCGAGCGGGTGTCGAGGTAGCCGGCGACGAGCTGCACGTCGGGCATCGCCCGCAGCTCGCTCGCGATCGCGGCGACCTTGGCCCGCCCCGCCGGCGTCGCGACCGGGGCGTCGCGGACGACGACGACAGCGCCGGGGTGGCGGAAGCCCGCCGCCTTCAGCATCTCGCGCGCTTCGATTGCCTCGGTCTCGGGGTCCTCGGCGCCATATGGATCGAGCCGATCCGCCACCGAGCCGCCAAGCGCCACGGCGAGCAGGAAGAAGAAGATCGCGAATAGGCCGATCCGGCCGGCGCGTCGGTCGGCGAAGCGGGCGAGTGCGTCGAACATCAGCTGTTCCCTTTCTCTCGTGCCGGGGCGAGCAGCTGGGCCTCCATCCGCTCGCACCAATCGGCGAACCACTCGTTGAACTCGATCCCGGCACGCAGCACCATCAACGGGTAGGGGTCATCTGGCTTTTCGGCTTTCTCGGGTTCCAGCGCGCGCAGCCGCTCGCCCAGCTCGAGCCGGCCGCGGCGCATCGCGCGCAGCGTCTCGACCGCCTCGGCCGGCTCGAGGAGGCCGGAGAAGAACAGTTTGAGCAGGCCTTCTTCGCGCATCTCGGCGACCTCGGGCGGCCGGCGCAGCCAATCCTTCAGCTCCGCTTCGCCGTCGGAGGTGATCGCGTAGACCGTGCGCTTGCGGCCCCCCTGCGAGGCGTCGCGCCCCTCGACAAGCCCAGCCTCCGAGAGCCGCTTCAGCTCCGGATAGATCTGCCCGTAGCTGGCCGCCCAGAAGAACCGCGTCGAGTTGTCGACCACGGCCTTGATCTCATACCCCGACCGCGCCTCCCCCGAGACAAGCCCCAAGATCACATAGGCAGTTGCACTGAGGTCCATCGCGCTAGATATATCGCGTCGATATATCTAGATGTGTGATCTAGCTCACACATATCCCTTCAAAGTATGTATAATGCAGGCATGGCTGCGAACGACAGGAACAACCCGATCCGGCGTCAATCCTCGGATTCCGACCTCTCCGTAGTCGAATTCTGGCGGGAGTTCCCCGACGACGCGGCGTGCCTGGATCGGCTCTGGCGCGAGCGCTACGCGCCGGATGGACACCACGCGCATTGTCCGGTCTGCGAGAAGGAACGGAAGTTCCACCGGACGAAATCGCGGGCCTCCTACACCTGCGATTCCTGTGGCAAGCACCTGCACCCGATGAAGGGGACGATCTTCGAGAAGTCAACGACCTCGTTGCAGCTCTGGTTCTACGCCATGTTCCTTATGGCCAGCACGCGATGCGGAATCTCGGCCAAGCAGCTTGAGAGGGAGCTAGGCGTCACCTACAAGACCGCCTGGCGCATGTTCAACAGGATCCGCAACGAGCTTATGTCCGATGGCGACGATGGGCCGCTGGACGGCCGCGTGGTCGAGGTCGATGAGACCTCTTGGGGCGGCAAGCCGCGAAAGAAGATGGCGATGCGCTCGCCTGAGCTTGCCGCGTGGCGAGAGGGCAAGCCGACCGTCCTGGGGATGGTCGAGCGCGGCGGCAACGTCCGCCTGCGGGTTATCGCTGCCCGGCGAGGCGAGCCGCTGAGTGGAGCCGTGCGGGCCAACGTCAACCCGCAGTCGATCCTCATAACCGACGACTGGATGGCCTATCGCCCGCTGCGCGCCGAGTACCGGGACCACAAGGTCATCAACCACTCGACCGGCGGGTACGTGGACGGCGAAATCCACACGAACACGATCGAGGGCTTCTTCGGCAACATGAAGACCGGGATGCGCGGTGCCTACAAGAAGGTCTCGCGCAAGTGGCTTCAGTCCTACCTAGACGAGTACGCGTGGCGCTACAACGCGCGGCGGGAGCCAGACGGGCTGTTTGAGCAGCTACTCAGCCGAGCGATGAGCGGCTGACCCTCGGCTGCCCTGAGACGGCAAGGAAAGCTTGACGCTCGCCCGCTGAGGCGGACGCTGGCCATGAGGAGGCGTCGAATTGAAGCCCTGAGTAGCCACCGGCTGGAAGGGCACCCGTCTAGGCCCATTCGCGGATGCGGGTTGAGAATGCCTCATCTGGGAAGACCCTCCGGATTGAACCGGGCGTCGAAGTAGTGCTTTCTTTTGACCCACTTGAACCCCTCGTGTTTGCTGATGGCGGCAGTCTCGATGGGACCGCCAACGGTTGGCGCACCAGGTCGGAAACGAGAGTACCCGATAGCAAGGGCAACTAACCATTCTGCGAGGTCAATTGCATCCTGGAAGGGCATCGCTGCGTTGATAAGCGGGAGGTGCAACCTCTCGTTGATGTATTCAGCTGCGCCGGGAACGTCGTTCTCATCAAGGCCAAAATCGACAAGGACATCGAGCAGGTCTGGGGAGTAGCCATTGACGACTCTCCAGACGATCTCAGGATCGCCACCTGCATAGAGGCCCGGTAACTCCGGGTCCTCCAAGCGCTCTGGCCCGCGACAACCCTCTGCGGTGAATTCGAGCAAGAAGGTTTCGCCGAACTGACTACCGGCCGAGTATCCCGCCACGATCAGGCCGAGGGTTGGGTACCCCGCTTCATCGTCGGGTGGCTCGTAGGCGTCGAGGGCTGGTTTGTAGTGCTCGTCGTAGAAGAACTCACGGACCTTTTCGGCGACTGCTTCGACCGTGTAGTTCTCCCCGTCCAGATGCCAGTCCCGATGATCCCCGTCGTCGCGGGTGAAGCGAATCCGCAGATCCTTCGCGAGCGTGGAGATTGAGCATCCGCTCAAGCCGCCGAGTCCCCAAGTTATGAGGCCGACCGGGTGGCCCTTCCGGAGATTGAAGACCTTGTTTGCGTTGTTGTAGACGTTTTCAACGCCATTTGCGTTCATCACAGTCGCGGCGCTGTCGGCAGCTAGTACAAGCCCGTCTGCGACCTTGAGCGAAACAGCGATCGTCACGCTGGGGAAGCTATCTCATCCAGCGGCGACTACTTGGATCTCGCCGCCCGCCTCAGCAGCTTGTCCCAAGCCTTCCGCTCGACCGGCTCATAGGGCTTGCCGGTCTTGGGGTCGATGCCTTTAGAGGACGGTTTCTGGTTCGTCTTGTGCTCGTTGGCCATCACATGCGAGGGTAGCGAGGATGACGGCCACGCAAGAGGAAAAGGACGACGCCTATCGGGCGGTCGGGCGCTACGTGGTCGAGTTTTCCCGCTTGGTCTTCCACATGCGCCACTCAGTCGAACAGCAATTGAAGGGTGCGGCCAGCGAAGCTTTGGCCGCACGATTGCTCGGCAGGGTTTCCGCCGACGAAATCCGCAGCGCCTTCTTCGCCGTCTGCAAGGAATCTCTAGAGCTAGTTGGGGTCGAGAAAGAGATCGCGAAGCGTCTCGATTCGCAAGTCAGACGCGAAATCAAACGCCGGAACAAATTCGCTCACAGCGATTGGTGGATCGGATTTGGGAAGAAGGAGGATGGCTCTGCTGGTGATCCCGCCATCACCGGGTCAGGATTTTCGGCGCATACCGAGCTGCCGACCGCCGAGATCGACGAATTCACGGACAGGCTGTTTGCGTTGCGCCAGCAGGTCGCTGAGTTCGGCGATCTCTGCCTTGGAACCTGGCCCTTGAAGCCCGACCTTGACCCGCCAGCAAGGGTTGGCGACATCTTCACGCTTCGCGACGGGGAGATTCGACGCGATGGACCACTCGCGCAGTCAGTCGGGGTCGGGAGAATCGAGTACAGCTAGATCGCGTGCTTCAAGCGCGACCCAGCCCACATAGTCGTCTTGCTCTGCGCGCAGTTCCTCTAACTCACGCCGCAGCTCGGCGTTTTCGGCTTCAAGCCGGGCGATCCGCTCAGCCGCGTCCATGCGTGACCTCGGCCAGCGGAATAGGCTGCGGGTTCTTAGCGATCATCCAGGGAACGGCGGAGGCGAAGATGGCGAGCGACCGCGACATCATTGAGTCGGTAGGAGCCCGGAACATCCGATGCGATTCTTGCGGCGACCCGAATCCGACGTGGAACGTCCAGGACTCGGTGAACGTGCTCCCCGAGGTTGTCAATGGCGACATCGACCTTTCCTCGGGCATCCCGGTCCGAGCCGTCGTCTGCGGCAGTTGCGGCTACATGCGGTTGTACTCGACGCAGATCAGCCAGTAGCTGAGCGCGGGCGAGCGCCAGGCACGGATCGTGCCTAAAGCCTGCTTGCCATGCGGATTTCAGTCTACATACTCTCATGGGATATATGTGATCTAGCTCACGATCGACCACGCTAGGGGCGTCAGCGCATCTGTCTATTTCAGGACGCGTGGATCCGAGGTGACGGAGTACTCGCTCGTCCTGCTCGCTGAGCGGGAGGACGAAGTCAAGACGATTCGCGTCTATGACAGCGCACACGGTTTCAACGAGATGCATCGCCATACGCGATCAGACGGCAAGCAACGTGCGGTAGAGGTCCATCGCGGTACCCTGGGGGAAGGCATGCGGGCCGCGATCGAGGACATGAAGAGCAGGTATCCAGCGATGATCGAAGGATGGGAGAAATGACTGCCCGAAACGGCGTGCCGTCGCCAGCTGCCAAGAAGCTCGACGAGGCGATCGAGCGGGCGATCGAAGGTAGGCCGATAGTCCCGGAGAGAGCTGCCTTCATCGATGCCGGCACGGAGTACACCGAGCGCGAGATGCGGCGGGCGGCTGAGAACGGCAACGCTGCGGTCCTGGTCTTCGCTGACGGATCGGTTCAGGTCATCCCACCTGAGGAGATCTCAGGGCGTAAGACGATCGCGTGACCTGATCCGGCTTCCCAGCACCGAACTCGCCCGGCGCTGGTCGGACTATCCTCAGTCGTTCCTATGAATGGGCCCGGTTCCGACATAGTCGTGATGAAGTTCGGCGGCACCTCGGTCGCAGGGGCCGAGGAGATTAGGCGCGCGGCGCAACGGATTGTCGCTGCGCGCGATGCCGGCAACCGCGTCGTCGCGGTGCTCTCGGCGCGCGGCAAGACGACCGACGAGCTGGTCGCCCAGGCGCTGGAGATCTCGGCGCGGCCGGTTGCCCGCGAGATGGACATGCTGCTCTCGACCGGCGAGCGGATCTCCTGCGCGCTCTGCGCGATGGCGATTCACGACATGGGCCACGAGGCGATCTCGCTGACCGGCTCCCAGGCCGGCATCGTCACCGACTCCTTCCACACGAAGGCGAAGATCGTCGACGTGCGCGCCGATCGCATCCGCGAGAAGCTCGGGGAGGACCGGATCGTCCTCGTCGCCGGCTTCCAGGGCGTTTCCACCGAGAGCCACGACGTGACCACGCTGGGGCGGGGTGGCTCCGACACCACCGCCGTCGCCCTTGCCGCGGCGCTCGAGGCGAGCGTCTGCGAGATCTACACCGACGTCGCCGGGATCTTCAGCGCCGACCCGCGGATCGTCGCCGACGCGCGCAAGCTGCCCGTCGCCTCCTACGAGGAGATGCTCGAGATGTCGGCCTCGGGGGCCAGGGTTCTGCAGCTGCGCTCGGTCGAGTACGCGCGCAACAACGGCGTGCGCATCCACTGCCGCAGCAGCTTCGAGGACGGCCCCGGTACCCTCGTGGTCAGCGAAGAGGAGAGCGAGCAGCAGACCATGGAGCAGCCTTTCGTAACCGCAGTGACCCACTCCGACGGCGAGGCCCGGGTGACGCTGACCGGCGTCGGCGACGAGCCCGGCGTGGCCGGCAGGATCTTCTCGGCGCTGGCTGAGGCGGAGATCAACGTCGACGTGATCATCCAGAACGAGCCGGTCGGCGACGACGCGCTCGCCGACCTCTCCTTCACCGTCGACCGCGGCGATCTGCCCGCGGC
>Ga0209587_1000833_pt1 | contig 14876 bp, 12 predicted proteins | sample NGEPerD_2_FD_184512 | JGI IMG/M metagenome (GOLD analysis project Ga0209587, IMG submission 184512) | Arctic peat soil microbial communities from the Barrow Environmental Observatory site, Barrow, Alaska, USA - NGEE PermafrostL1-D... | ecosystem: Environmental > Terrestrial > Soil > Wetlands >... | reverse complement strand
GCGGCGGGGTCAGCTCCGCGATCGACTCGAGCAGCATCCGCACGCCGAAGTTCCACGAGGCCGAGCCGAACAGCAGCGCCGCCTGCTCGCCGGCCTGGAAAAGCTCGAGGTCGAACTCGATCGCCGCGGCCTCGACCAGATCGAGCTCTTCGCGGGCGCGTCGCCAGGCCGCCCCCTCCTCACGCTCCGCCTCGGCGCCGGGAATGCGCTCCTCAACGCCCGCGGTCGCGCCGTGCGCGGTGCGCTCGAAGCGCAGGAAGCTTCCCTCGCCGCGCTCGATCAGCCCACGCAGCTCGCCGGGCTCGCCGACCGGCCAGTTGAGCGGCGCAACGGGCAGCCCGACGCCGGCCTCGATCGAGTCGAGCAGGCCGAGTGGCTCGAGGCCCGGCCGGTCGCACTTGTTGACGAAGACGAGCAGCGGCATGCGGCGCTCGCGCGCCACCTCGAGCAGGCGGGCGGTCTGGCGCTCGATCCCGCGCGAGGCGTCGAGCAGGACGACGGCGCACTCGGCGGCGCTCATCACCCGCAGCGTGTCCTCGGAGAAGTCGTGGTGGCCGGGGGTGTCGAGCAGCGTCATCTCGAGGCCGTTGTGCGGGAACTGCAGGGCGGTGGCAGTGATCGAGATGCCGCGGCGGCGCTCGAACTCCATCCAGTCGGAGGTCGTCTGGCTCTGGCCGGAGCGCGCCTTGACCGAGCCGGCGCGATCGAGCGCGCCCGCGTAGAGCAGCAGCTTCTCGGTGGTCGTGGTCTTGCCGGCGTCGGGGTGGGAGACGATCGCGAAGGTGCGCCTGCGCGCGGCCTGCTCGGCGATGTCCCCCACACCCGCCGTGCCGGCGGGCGTCGAGGCCACCGATCAATCGCCGCCTTCTGCCTCGCTGAGGAGCTGGCGCAACAGACGCTCGCCGGAACGTTGCTTGTCGTCAGTCGCCGGGCTCACTCGATCCCTACCTTAGAGCCTGGCTCAGAGCTTGGGTCTGCTCTCCCCCGGTAAATGCAAACTAGATTCATTCTCACTAGTCTCCGGGCAGCACTCATGCTCGGGCCCTCCCCACCTCCCACCGTCCAGCACAGCTCGACCGGCCGGCGCCGGCTGCGCCGCGGCGTTGCCGTCGCGCTGGCGGCGCTGGCGTTGCTCGCGGCCGGATGCGGCAGCGAGGCCGGCGGTGAGAACGACCGGGTGAAGGTGGTCGCGACGACGACCCAGGTCGCCGACTTCGTGCGCGAGGTCGGCGGCGAGGCGGTCGAGGTCGAGCAGATCCTCCAACCGAACAGCGATCCGCACGACTACGAGCCGCGTCCCTCCGACGTCGAAGCCGTGGCGAGCGCGGAGCTGGTCTTCGTCAGCGGTCGCGGCCTCGACGACTGGGCCGAGGAGCTCGTCGCCGACAGCGGCGGCGACGCCCGGATCGTCGACGTCGGCACGATCGGCCCGATCCGCCTGGAGGGCGAAGGGCACGAGCATGAGCAGGAGCCCGAGCTCGACCCCCACTGGTGGCACGACCCCCGCAACGTCAAGGCCGCGGTAGCGGGGATCGAGAAGGCGCTTGTCGTCGCCGACCCCTCTCGAAAGGCCGAGCTCGCTCGCAACGCCGCTGCCTACCTGGCCGAGCTGAGCGCGCTCGACGCCGCGATCGCCAGCTGCATCGACTCGGTTCCGGCCGCGCAGCGCAAGCTGGTCACCGACCACGACGCCTTCGGCTACTTCGCCAACCGCTACGGAATCGAGGTCGTCGGCGCGGCGATCCCGTCGCAGACGACCCAGGCCCAGGCATCGGCCAGAGACCTGAGCGAGCTGGCGAAGACGATCGAAGCCGAGAACGTGAGGGCGATCTTCCCGGAGAGCTCGCTCAGCGCCGGTGTTGTCGAGGCGATCGCGCGGCAGACCGGGGTCTCGACCGAGTACACGCTGTACGGGGACACGCTCGGGCCGGAGGGCTCCGACGGCGACACCTACCTGCGGATGGAGGAGGCAAACGCCGACGCCGTGGTTCGCGGGTTCAGCGGCGGCCGTCGCGGATGCGACGCCAACCTGAGCTGATCGGAGGTTTCAACGTGGATCGCGGCCATAGGAAATAGAGCGATGCCGGATCGCGGCAACGCGGACCGTCTTTCCACCATCGGTCAGCTGATAGAGAATCCGATAAGAGCCGACCCGTAGCGAGTACAGGCCGTGAAGTTTCGCGCGGAGGGCGGAGCCCGCGAACGGGTCGCGCTCGAGCGTCCCCAGCGCATCCTCGATCGCGTCGATCAGCGGCCAGCCCAGTTCAAGCAGCTCACGGCGGGCTCGCCGGGCAAGGACGAGTCGCGCCAACGATCAGCCGGCGGCTGAGCGGCGCTCGGCCAGCTCGTTGCGAAGGTCGGCGAGGGTGATCGTCTCGTCGCGCCCGATCTCGGCGAGGCCAGTCTCCAGGGCAGCGAGAGCGTCGGGGTCGGAGAGAATCTCGGCGGTCTCCTCCAGGGCCTCATACTCGTCGATCGGAACCAGGGCCGCCGCGGGGGCGCCGTTGCGAGTCACCAGAACGTGATCGCGCCGGTCGCTTACATCGTCGAGCAGGCTGCTCAGGTTGCTACGCAGCTCGCGCACCGGGACGGTCTTCGCCATTGGCTCAGTGTACATGATGGTGTACACGCCAGGGGCGGCCGATCCCGGGGCCGGAGCAGTCAGAGCGCCTGAGTCGCCCGCGCGGGCGAGGCGCGGGTCCGCTCATTCAGAGGGGGGTGCCGGGATCGGCTTGGCCTCGAGCGCACGGGCGACAGCGAGCAGGTTCGCCGCCGCGGCCCTGCCGGTGGAGTGCGACCACTCGTGGCCCTCCTCGGTTTCCGAGTAGTCCTCGCCCGGCCCGGGTCCCTTGTTCCAGTAGGTCCAGGCCTGGCCGGGGATCGTGAAGCCGATGTCGGCGAGGGCACCGGAGACCTCGGAGATGACGTGGTGGGCGCCGTCCTCGTTGCCGGTGACGACGACCCCGGCGACGCGGTTGTAGGTGCCGGCGTTGCCCGTGGCACCAGTGACAATTACCTTCATCTTCTTGCCCAGCACAGGTCCGCGGACGGCCACCGCGACAATGGGTAAGGATCAGCCGGCGACGTGAGCGCGACTATCCCTCCCCTATCGGCAGCGCCGGGCTTCGAGTTTGGCGACCTCTATGCGGTCGGCCTTCTCGCTGTGGGAATTGCCCTCCTCCTCGCAGTTATCGCGCTCTCACGGGAGCGCGACCAGGCGTTTACGTCGGCGACCGTCTACCTGCTCATGGGCGCCGGCTTCTCGATCGGGCTGCATGCCCTGGATGTGAACCTGATCGAACCACTGCAGGACTGGATGCTGATCGAACGCGCGGCCGAGTTTGCGGTCGTCATCGCCCTCTTCTCGGCGGGGATGCGGCTCGACCGGCGGCTCAGCTGGCGCAACTGGTCTTCGACCACGCGGCTGATCGCCGTCGCCATGCCGCTGACGATCGCCGCCGTCGCGGCCCTGGGCAACGTGGTCATGGGCCTGTCCTGGGGAGCGGCGATCGTCCTCGGGGCGGCCCTCGCGCCCACCGATCCGGTCCTCGCGGGCGAGATCCAAGTCGGCCCACCCGGGGAGGGCGGCGAGGAGGAGCCGCGCTTCGCCCTGACCTCCGAGGCGGGCCTCAACGACGGGCTGGCGTTCCCCTTCATCTTCCTCGGCCTGCTGGTAGCGGGCTCCGAGGGGGCCTCGTTTGCGAACTGGCTCGTCGCCGACGTCGCATACGCGATCCCGGCCGGCGTACTCGTGGGGGCGGTCGCGGGCTGGGGCCTGGGCGCGGCGACGTCTGCGCTGCGCGAGCGCGAGTGGCTGCTCGCCGAGTACGACGGGTGGCTGGCGATCGCCGGAGTCCTCGCGATCTACGGGGCGGCGGAGATCATCGGCGCATACGGATTCCTGGCGGCGTTCGCCGGCGGCCTTGCGTTCCGCCGCCGCGAGCGCGGGCACGAGTACCACCGCCCCGTGCACAAAGGCATCTCGGTGGTCGAGCGTGTCAGCGAGCTCGCGCTGGTGCTGCTGCTGGGCAGCACCGTGACCATCGCCGGGTTGGCCGAGCCCGGAATCGCGGGCTGGCTCGTCGTGGTGGCGCTCCTCCTGCTCGTTCGACCGGCGGCGGTCCTCGTGTCCTTCGCCGGCAGCCGAGTGCCACGGCTGGAGCGGCTTTTCGTCGGCTGGTTCGGCGTCAGGGGGGTCGGCTCCTTCTACTACGTCGCCGTAGCGATCGGCGCCGGGGCGCTCAGCGCCGCGGAGGCGACGACCCTCTACTGGACGGTGATCGTCTGCGTCGGCCTCTCAATTATCCTGCACGGCCTCTCGACCACTCACGCAAGCCGTCGGATCGGACTGGATTCAGATTCAGAGTGACGGGTGTCCTGGGGGCGGGCAAAGGTGGCGCCGATGCGACTACCGGCGTGGAACGGCGTCGGCCCAGTCGCGCAGGCGGCCGGCGAGCTGCGGGGTGCCGGGGCCGACCTCGACTATCTCGTCGACCGGGACGTCGGCGCGGCGAGCGGCGTCGCGGATCGCGTCGGGGGACGGCGCCTCGTAGAGGCAGTAGGTGCGGCGGCGGTCAGCGCTGAGGAAGGAGAAGAGCCAGCGCACCCCCTCGTCGCCGTTGATCTCGTCGATCAACTCGATGTCGTCGTCGCTGAGGTCGAGCTGCTCGGCGAAGCTGCGCTCGATCACATATAGCGCCATCGTCCGATCGTAGCGGGAACCTCAACCGCTCATTGCGAGGCGAGGCCGTGACGGTGCGCGTAGGAGGCGGCCTCGGTGCGGTTTGCGCACTCCGTCTTGCGCAGGATGCTGCGGATGTGGTTGGCCGCGGTGTGTTCGCTGATCGAGAGCTCGGCGCCGATCTCGCGGTTGCTCATCCCCCTCGCGACCAGCTCGAGGATCTGCGCCTCGCGCGGCGAGAGCCCGTCCGGGAGACCCCCGCGGGGGGACAGAACCCCCAGCGAGCCGATCTTGGCCAGCAGGCCCTCCATGCCGATCCGCTCGGCCAGCGCTCCCGCCTGGGCGAGCAACGCCCCCGCGCGCCCGGGCTCGCCGCGGCCATCGGCAAGCAGGAAGCGGGCGTACTCGTAGGCGGTGTGGGCCTCCCAGGTCTGCGCCCCCATCCGCCGGTTGAGCTCCAGGGCCCGCTCGAAGTGCTCCTCGGCGCGCTCCGCCTCGCCCAGCGTCGCCGCCAGCATGCCCAGGTAGCGGTCGGCGGCGCCGTAGCAGGCAACCAGATGGCCGATCATCACGTTGTCGCCGGCCAGCGGCTCCAGCTCCGCATAGAGCAGGGCGGCCATCGTCTCGTCGCCGAGGGCGGCCGCGGCGTCGGCCAGGTAGGTGAGCGCCGCCAGCCACAGCGACTCGCGGAAGCCGTCGAGACCCTCGCCGGCGAGGCGCGCGAGCTCCCGCCGCGCCTCGCTCTCCATCCCCAGCTCGGCGAGCACGGCGACGAGCCCGGGCCGCCAGGGGCCGTCGCGCCCGGCCTCGCCGGCGAGCAGCCTGACCGCGGGGGCGAGCTCGGCCAGCCGGCCCTGCTCGCGGCGCACGCTGAACATCTGGATCCCGTAGGTCCCGGAGGCGTCTCGCCCGCTCAGCAGCCGGCCCCATTCATCCGAGCGGATCGCCAGCGCCTCGGCCTCGGCGAGGCGGCCGTCGCAGAGGGCGATCGCCGAGCCGTAGTGCGCGGCCACGTGGTGCATGAAGGGCTGCGCCGTGCGCTCGGCCATCTCGCGCAGGGTGGCGACCTCCTCCCTGGCGGACTCGAAATCGCAGAGGGCGACGAAGGTCGGCACCCGCCACGCCATCGCCTCGGTGCGCAGCTCGGGGTCGCGCAGCTCCCCCGCCAGGTCCCTCGCCTCGCTCAGCATCGCGAGGATCTCCTCGAGCGGGCTCGTCCCGCGCGACCAGTACGAGCGGACCAGCACCTTGGCGAGCCCGGAGCGATCCTCGAGGCCTCTGGCCAGCGCGACCGCGTTGCCGCGGACGATCGCCCCACGCTCGCGCTCCCCCTGGAAGTCGAGCGCCCGCGCCAGACCCGCCAGCAGGCCGACGCGCAGCTCGTCGCTGCCCCCGCCGAGCGCGGCGATCGCCTCCTCGAGCAGCTCGACCGAGTCCCGCGTCGCGATCCCGGGGCGCCAGCAGGCGTCCTCATAGCCGATCGCGGCGCGGGCGAGCAGCTCGGCATCGCCCAGCTCGCGAGCGATCTCCGCTGCCGCCGCAAACGCCGCGAGCGCTTCGGGCGCCTTGCCAGCCCGGTGGCTGACCGTGCCGAGCTCGAGGAAGACCTGCGCCCGCTGCGCTGTGTCGTCGACGCCGACGTCGATCGCCGTGCGCAGGCCCACGGCCGCCTCCTCGAAAGCGAGCGCCGCGGCGGCCGCGCGGGCCGCCCGCAGGTTGTGCTCGACCGCGCGCTCGGCGCCGCCGAAGCTGACCCCGGCGGCAAAGTGATGGGCGAGGTCGGCGAGCATCCGACCCGAGTCGGCGCCGCCTGCTTCCAGAGCCTCGCCGACGCGGAGGTGCAGCTCCGCTCGCCGCGCCCGCGACAAACCGTCGTAGAGCGCCCGTCGCAGGAGCTCGTGGGTGAAGCGGCAGGAGAGGCTCTGGGAAGGAAGCTCCTCGATCATGCCGCTGGCCACCGCCTCCTCGAGGGAGGCGAGAAGCTCGGTCTCGGCGAGGCCGGCGGCGCGGCGGATCACGTCCAGCTCGAACTCCGCCCCGGCCGTCGCCGCCAGCTCGAGCAGGGCGATGGTGCCGGGAGCGAGCCTGGCGAGACGCTGGCCGACCACCTCGCGAACGCTCTCGGGGCTGGCCAGCTCCTCCAGCGGACGGGTGACGCGGAGCCTGCCTCCCGCCACCTCGACGGCACCGGTCTCGACCAGGTCGCGCCACAGCTCGCAGACAAGAAAGGCGTTGCCGCCGGTGAGGTCCCGCATCGCCACCGCCAGCTCGTCCAGCCCCGGGCCCGGCTCGCAGGCGGAGGCACGGCGGGCGAGCTCGCCGACCTCCGGTGCGGAGAGACCGCCGAGCCGCAAGCGCATGACGTGCTCGGAGCGGCGCAGATCCGCCAGCACCTCGGCGAGGCCCTCCGCAGCGTCGGCCTCCGTGTCGCGGAAGGTGGCGAGAAGCAGCAGGCGGGCCTCTCCGCCGGCACGCGCCAGATGGCGCAGCAGCAAGAGGGTCGGCGTGTCGGCCCAGTGAACGTCCTCGAGCACGAGCAGCAGCGGCCGCCCTTGGCTGGCGCCCGCGAGGAGATCGTCGGCCGCGGTGTGGAGCCGGTGACGCTCGGTGTCGGGATCGGCCTCGACCGGCGTCGCCAAGCCGCCGGCCCGGGCGGGCAGCTCGGGCAGCGCCTCGACGAACGGCCCGTAGGGCGTCCGTACGACGGCATCGCAGGCGCCGTAGAGGACCAGCGTCCCCTCCTCCCCCGCGGTGGCTGCGAATTCGCGCACCAGCCGGCTCTTCCCGGACCCCGGCTCGCCGGCCAGGAGCGCGACGCGGCGCCCCTCGCCCTCGGCGCGGGGCATCAGGGCGCTGAGCCTCGCCAGCTCGCCGGAGCGGCCGACGAAGGGCAGGGCCGAGCCGAGTCCGAGCGGCCCCGGAAGATCGAGGGTTCCGTCGCCCACGGGCACACCATAGTCAGGTCTGACCATGGCGCCCCCCACCCGGCGGGAGCAGCGGGTGTCGAATTGGGTCAGTTCAGGTCATGACAGGACCGCCGCCGCACCCTAGGCTCGCTCCTGAGATGAGTCTTCGCGACCGCAAGGAGAGAGAATCGTGACCGCCACCGCAGCAGACGTCCCCGGCTTCGAAGGGCAGCTGATCGGCCCCGACGACAACGCCTACGAGGAGGCGCGCAAGGTCTACAACGCGATGATCGACCGGCATCCGGCGCTGATCGCCCGCTGCGCCGGCCCCGCCGATGTGGCGCGGGCCGTCGACCACGCCCGCGAGAACGACCTGCTGCTGGCGGTGCGCGGCGGCGGCCACAACGGCGCCGGCCTCGGCAGCTGCGACGGCGGCGTCGTGATCGACCTCGCCGGCCTAAAGGGGATCGAGGTCGATCCCGACGCCCGCACGGCCCGGGTCGGCGGCGGCTGCACCTGGGGCGAAGTCGACGCCGCCACCAACGAGCACGGGCTGGCGACCCCGAGCGGGATCATCTCGACCACCGGCGTCGGCGGCCTCACCCTCGGCGGCGGCATCGGCCACCTGAGCCGCAAGTGCGGCCTGACGATCGACAACCTGCTCGAGGCCGACGTCGTGCTGGCGAGCGGCGAGCGCGTGCGCGCTGCCGCGGACGAGAACCCCGACCTCTTCTGGGCGATCCGCGGCGGCGGCGGCAACTTCGGCGTCGTCACCTCCTTCCTCTTCCGCCTGCATGAGGTCGGGACGGTGTTCGGCGGACCGACCTTCTGGGCGGTCGAGCAGAGCGCCGAGGTGCTGAGCGCCTACCGCGAGTTCATCCTCGCCGCGCCGCGCGAGCTGAACGGCTTCTTCGCCTATACGAGCGTGCCACCGGCGCCGCCCTTCCCCGAGCAGCTCCACCTGCGCAAGGTCTGCGGGATCGTCTGGTGTTACGTCGGCGACGAGGAGGAGGGCGCGGCGGCGATCGCGCCGCTGCTCGAGCAGGTGCCCGAGCCGCTCATGCACGGCGTCCAGTCGATGCCCTTCCCGGCGCTGCAGAGCGCCTTCGACGGCCTCTACCCGAAGGGGGAGCAGTGGTACTGGCGAGCCGACTTCGTCGAGGAGATCCCCGACGAGGCGGTCGCGGCCCACGCCCGCTTCGGGCCCGAGATGCCGACGATGAAATCGACCATGCACCTCTACCCGATCGACGGCGCCGCCCACGACGCCGACGCCTCCGACACCGCCTGGGTCTACCGCGACGCCAACTGGGGCTCGGTCTTCGCCGGCGTCGATCCCGACCCCGCCAACGCCGCGGCGATCCGCAACTGGTGCATCGACTACTTCGAGGGGCTGCACCCCCACTCGGCCGGCGGCGCCTACGTCAACATGATGATGGACGAGGGACAGGAGCGGGTGCGGGCCAGCTACGGCGACAACTACGACCGCCTGGCGACGATCAAGGCAACCTACGACCCGGGCAACCTCTTCCGGGTCAACCAGAACATCGAGCCGCGGGCATAAACGGCCCCCGGTCACGGGGACCTATCCGCAGTACGGTCGCTCCCTGCTGTAGTGGCGACGAGGCGCCGAGCAGATCGGAGCGGCTGTCATGGCCCTCGGCGACGGTCCCCACGCCCCGGGAAGCCTGCACTGTCGCAGGCAGTGCTACAGTCGGGCACATGGCCCGATCGGTCTCAATCCGTGAGCTACGCAACTCAACTTCCTCCGTGGTCTCCGAGTTGGAAGCCGGCGAACGGCTGACGCTTACCGTCAATCGCCGACCAGTCGCGGACATCCTCCCGCATGTTGAGGATCGCGACCCCTGGGTTCCCGCTAATGAACTGCGGCGTATCGTGCGTGAGGCGCCCGCCGATCCGCAGCTGCTCGACGATCTCGCCGAGATTCGCAGTGCTGAGCTCGACGATTGAGCCGAGCAGTCGCAGACACCTCCATCTTCATCGCCCAGGAGACGGGGCGCGAGCTTGGCGAGCTCCCCGAGGAGATCGCCGTCTCGGTGATCACCGCCGCAGAGTTGGAGCTAGGTGTTCTGCGAGCGGCTGATTCAGAGGGGCGCGCAATCCGGCTCTCGACCCTCTCGCGGGTGCAGGCGGCCTATCCGCTACTGCCCGTCGATCCGGAGGTGGCGAGTTGCTTCGCCCGCATCGCATCAGCCGAGCTGTCCCGGGGTCGCCGCCTTCGCCGCCACGACACCTGGATTGCCGCAACCGCGCTCAGACACAACACCTCGGTGGTGACTCAAGACGCCGACTTCTCGTCATTCGACGAGGTGAAAGTAATACGGATCTAGTCTGCTGACTCTTCTGCCGGTAGTCCTGATCGTCATCGACCGCTTCGTGATCGCCCGCGAAAAGCGCACCTCGAAACCAAGTTCGGCGATGCGCGAGCTTACCCGGCACCCCCGGGGCGCCAGCGGCGCAGCCGGTTGGAGTTGCCGACCACCGAGAGCGAGCTGGCGGCCATCGCCGCGGCGGCGATCATCGGGCTGAGCTGCAGGCCGATGAAGGGGTAGAGGACGCCGGCCGCAACCGGGATGCCGAGCGTGTTGTAGCCGAAGGCGAAGAGGAGGTTCTGGCGGATGTTGCGCATCGTCGCCCCGCTCAGCGAGAGCGCCAGCGGCACGCCGCGCAGCTCACCGGAGACCAGCGTCACGTCGGCGGCCTCGATTGCCACATCGGTCCCGGTCCCGATCGCGATCCCGACGTCGGCCTGGGCGAGCGCGGGCGCGTCGTTGATCCCGTCGCCGACCATCGCCACCAGCTTGCCCTCGTCCTGAAGATGGCGGACCTCGAGCGCCTTCTCCTCGGGCAGGACCTCGGCGAGGACGCGCTCGATCCCGACCTGCGCCGCGATCGCCTCGGCCGTGCGGGCGTTGTCGCCGCTGATCATCACGACCTCCAGGCCGAGGTTGCGGAGAACCGCGATCGCCTCGGCCGAGCCGGGCTTGACCGTGTCGGCGACGGCGAGCACGCCCGCGGCGGTGTCATCGAGCGCGACGAGGATCGCGGTCTTGCCTTCGATCTCCAGGCCACTCGCCGTCTGCTCCAGAGGCGCGGCGTCGACCCCCGCCTCGCCGAGCATCCGCCGCGTACCGACCAGCAGGCGCCGTCCCTCCACGCGAGCGCGCAGGCCCCGGCCGGTCACCGAGTCGAACTCATCCGCCTCGGGCGCCGTGAGACCCCGCGCCGCGGCGCCCGCGAGGACCGCACGGGCCAGCGGGTGCTCGGAGGAGCGCTCGGCCGCGGCGGCAAGGCGCAGCAGCTCCTCCTCCCCCACGCGGTCGAGTACCACGACGTCGGTCAATGCCGGCTCGCCGCGCGTGATCGTCCCGGTCTTGTCGAGCACGATCGCGTCGAGGCGATGCGCGGCCTCGAGCGCCTCGGCCGAACGGATCAGGATGCCGTTTTCCGCCCCCTTGCCGGTGCCGACCATGATCGAGAGCGGCGTCGCCAGGCCAAGCGCGCAGGGGCAGGCGATGATCAGCACCGCGACCGCGGAGACGAGGGCGAAGGTCAGCTGCGGCGAGGGGCCGAAGGCGAGCCAGACGGCGAAGGCGGCGATCGCAATGAAGATCACCGCCGGCACGAAGTAGCCCGCGACCCTGTCGGCCACCCGCTGAATCGGCGCCTTGGAACCCTGCGCCTGCTCGACCAGTCGGACGATCTGGGCCAGCATCGTGTCGGCGCCGACCCCGGTGGCGCGGAAGCGGAAGGCGCCGGTGCCGTTGACGGTCGCACCGATCACGACGTCGCCCGCCTGCTTGCTGACCGGCAGCGACTCGCCGGTGACCATCGACTCGTCCAGCGTCGAGCGACCCTGGATCACCTCGCCGTCGACCGGAACCTTCTCGCCCGGCCGCACGGCGATCACGTCGCCGGGCACGACCTGCTCGACCGGCACCTCTTCCTCGCTGCCCTCGCGCACCACGCGAGCGGTGTTCGGCTGCAATCCGATCAGCTTGCGGATCGCCTCGCCGGTCCCGGCCTTGGCCCGCACCTCCAGCAGCCGCCCGAGCAGGATCAGGGTGACGATCACGCCGACCGTCTCGTAGTAGACGTCGCGCAGGTCGCTCGGCAGGATTCCGGGGAAGAGCGTGGCGACGAGGCTGTAGCCGAAGGCCGCCGCGGTGCCGACGGCGATCAGGCTGTTCATGTCGGGGGCGCGACGCAGGAGCGCCGGCCAGCCGGCGCGGTGGATCGGCCAGCCGGCGTAAAGCATCACCGGTGCGATCAGGGCGAGCTGGAGCCAGTGGTCCATGAGGATCTCGGGCACCCAGGTGGCCCCGAAGAGATCGGATGCCATCGAGGCGACGAGCACCGGCGCGGTGAGCACCGCCCCGAGCGCCGTGCGTCGCGAGAGGTCGGCGATCTCCTCGCCCCGGGCGGTCGCCTCGGCGTCGCCGGCGTCCTCGTCGCGTCCCAGCAGCTCGTATCCCGCGTCGGCGATCGCCTCACGCAGCCGCTCGATACCCACCTGGGCAGGGTCGTACTCGACGGTGGCGCGCTCGGTCGCCATATTGACCGCCGCCCGATCGACGCCGGGGACCGCCAGCAGCGCAGCCTCGATCGTCGAGACGCAGGAGGCGCAGTGAATCCCGCCCGGGCGCAGCGTCAGCTCCAGGCTCGCCACCGGCTCGGCCGTGGCCCGCGTCGCCTCCATCAGCGACGCACCAGGCGCCCCACGGCGCCCATCAACTCGTCGATGCGCTCGTCCGAGTCCTCGGGGGCGCCGCCCTCTCCCCGCATGCAGACGCGCGCGTGGCCGTCGACCAGGCCGAGGGCGATCTTGTCGAGCGCCGCCTGCACGGCGTTGACCTGAGTGAGGACGTCGATGCAGTAGCGGTCTTCCTCGACCATCTTCCTGACCCCGCGCACCTGGCCCTCGACGCGGGACAGCCGGTTGAGCAGCTGCTCCTTGCTTGCGGTGTATCCCCGGGTCGGGGTTTTGGTCGTCATGGGAACCGACGATACCCCCGGAGGGTATTCATGTCAAGGCCGACATGACCCGAAGCGCCTCCGAGCCATAAGCGACCTTGACATGGCTTCGTGCACAATCTAAGTTGACTGATAAATCAGGCGACCCTAGAAATAGGGATCGACTCAATAAGAAAGGGACTTCATGCAAGCCATGAGACGCTTGGCCCTGCTCACCTGCATCGTCGCGGCATTCGTGCCGGCGAGCGCAGCAAGCGCGGCCATCACGACCACGACGATCGAATACGGGCCGTACACGATCCCTGCCGGTGAAGGCGAACCGCACAACCACCACACGGCGGGAATGATCGAAAACAAAATCGAGACCAACGTCGCCAAGCCGTGCACGAACTGCACGCTGATCGGCGTGACTCCCGACCTCGTCTACACCGACGGCAGCGAAGCGAACCTCGAAACGGGGCCGATGCTCCACCACGCGATGTTCGCCGCGAGCGGCGGCGGCAAGTCGGACGTGACCTGCCCCGGCGAAGGGCCCGGACAGCTCGGCGAACGCTTCTTCGCCGCCGGCAACGAGCGCACGGCGATCGACCTGACGGAATTCGGCTACGGCTACAAGATCGGCAGCTCGGAGAGCTGGAACACGGTGATCGAGCTGATGAACTGGGAAACGGAAGCGAAAACGGTCGAGTTGAAGATGACCTACAAGTACGCGACGGGCAGCGACCACAGCGGTCGCGAAGCGCTGCGTCCGGTCTGGCTCGACGTCGCCCAGTGCAGCCTCACCTCGCACTACTCGGTGCCGAGCGGCGAAGAAAGTGACACCCACTACGACTGGAAAGCCAGCTTCGGCGGCGAACTTATCGCCGCGGCCGGCCACATCCACGACCACGGCGTCAACATCGAACTGACCAATGAGAGCGACGAAGGCTCGTTGCTGTGCAACTCGGTGGCAGGCTACGGCGGCGAAGGCTACGAAACGCCCGACGAACGCCTGCACGTGTCATCGATGTCCCTCTGCACGGGGGAACCGGTCGACACGTTCAACAAAAACGACACGCTGCGCCTGCACTCGATCTACGACGTGCCGGAAGGCCACCACGAAATCGACGACGCGATGGGCATCATGATCGCCTACGTCGATCAGAACTGAGACAGCGGGTTTGCTCGCCCGCCGCCGCCCCGACGCGGCGGCGGGGCGAGCACCCGGCTGCGACCTCCTCCAGGCTTCGTAAGTTCGTGGGCCCTCCACGGTCGGATCCGACCATGTGATCAGCACCCAACCTCGCCCGCCTGCCGCCGGTGCAGCAACCCGTAGATGAGCGAGGGAAGGCACCAGTTGGTGACGGTGACCGTCGCCGCCACGGCGAGCAGGGGCACGGCGAGGACCCAGGCGATCACCGCGGCATCGGCGAGAAGGGCGACGGCGATCGCCACGATCCATGGCGTCGCCAGCTGGCAGGCGAAGCGGCGCGGCGCCGGGCTGGGCGGGACACTCGGTCCGCCGAGCAGCGGCCGCACCGCAACGTCATAGGCGTAGTCGAACGGATGCTTGCGAGTGAGAAAGCCACCGACCCCAGCCGTTACCGCCATCGCCAGCAGCAGGGCGGGCGAGGCGAGAGCGACGCCAAGGGCGATCCCCGCGAAGCACAGCCCGGTTGAGAAACGCAGGCCAAGCCACAAACTTTTGCGCTCTTCGTCGCTCAGGCCACCGTAGCCCTGCATGGTGAGGCGGCTGCGGGACCAGTTTGCGAAGCGCTCGATCATCTCGATCCAGTCGACACCGGCGAAGGAGTCGATCGCCGCGGCCGCAATGCCTCCAGGTGCCACTCCGGCCAGCCCTGCTCGAGCCGGCGAGCCCGGCGGCCGGCGCTCTCGAGCCGGCGGACCGCATCGTGCGCGTAGGCGCAGAAAGGGCCGCGGCAGTAGGCGACGATCTCGCGGTCGGCGGGCAGCTCGTCGAGCCGTCGCTCGAGCTCTTCGATCGGGATAGAGCGTGCCCCCTCGATGTGCCCGGCGTCGAACTCCCGCTCGGGCCGGACGTCGACCAGGACGATGTCACCTTGCTCGAGTCGCTTCCGCAGCTCCTCCCGCCCGATCGTCTCGACCTCGTCGCCGAGGTAGTCCCGCGCGGCCCGCTCGACCTCTCCAAGCTGGGCCGCCGAGGCATCCCGCAGAGCTAGCCACAGCGCCAGAACCTCTTCGCCGGCGATCGCGTAGACGACGCGCGTGCCTTCGCGGGTTCGGGTCACCATCCCGGCCGCGTGCAGGGCCTGCAGGTGCTGGGAGGCGTTGGC
>Ga0209587_1000832_pt1 | contig 14905 bp, 14 predicted proteins | sample NGEPerD_2_FD_184512 | JGI IMG/M metagenome (GOLD analysis project Ga0209587, IMG submission 184512) | Arctic peat soil microbial communities from the Barrow Environmental Observatory site, Barrow, Alaska, USA - NGEE PermafrostL1-D... | ecosystem: Environmental > Terrestrial > Soil > Wetlands >... | reverse complement strand
GGTCGTGTGAGCGGATCTCTCCTATGAGCTCGCCTAGATAGTCCACCTCATCCTCCAGCAGCGCCACGGGGTCCGTCCCCTGGAGGGCTTTGCGCATGGCGGCATAGTCCCGCTGGTCGATATCTCGATCGTCAAGGTTCACCCGGCCACCCGACCGATCCCCGTCGACGGCGACAAAGCCGATCCGGCCTTTGACTCCGGTGATGCGCGCCAGCTCGTTAGCGCCCCAGGGAACGACGGAGTACTCAAACAGCTTTATGCGGGAGATCTCCCGGATCTGCTCCTCGTCCTCTTCGAGCATGCGCCAGTCGCTCGGTGTGAATCCTATAGACAGAGAATCCAGGACTCCCTCGCGGATACCCAGAAGGGTGTCCTTTCCCAAAGGCGTCTCAAGCACCTTGGTCACCGTATGCAGCCCGTAATCATCAGGGGTCATAAGCTCAGGGCGGCCGATGGGCGGCACCCAGTAGTCGTGACCGTAGAAGACCTTGACCCGGCTGCTTTCATCGGCCAGGGTGTCATCGAATGCATCTGGGAGGATCTTGTCCCCATAGACGTCGACGTTCCCGAAGGTGCTGGCATAGCCTTCAAACTGTCCCTTCTCCAGATCCACCTTCAGCTCGCCCGGGAGGGCCTTGATCTCCATGACTTGCCCACTGTTTTGGTCCGTCTTGCTCATGGTCTCCTCCTTCTCGGCATTTTGCCGACAAAAAAGGCCCCCGATCCGTATGGATCCAGGGCCCTTTACGGGTCCGTTTTCTGTCTCTAGAGGGTGGCTATTCCCTTCTCTCTATGAGGACATCTCCACCAAAGACTGGAGCATAACCAGACCCTCCCCGGTCTCGTGCATGGCTCTCACATCCTCTTCGTCCTCAGGCACGAGCTCCGCCAACGCACGCAGGGCGCGCTCTACCGCCTCCGCATCGGGCAGTATCGGCTTTGCGTCTGACATTGAGTGATCCTGAAGATCATCCAACAGTAGCCTGGCTGTAGTAGCTACGTCCGACATGATCCCCTCCCTTGCTAGAATGCAAAATCCGTTATCTGTGTAGTTATGTCCGCTGCCATGGCTGCTAGGTACGCCGGGACGTCTTCCTCCGGCTGTTGATATATCTCTGATCCGCGAACACTCGTCAAGAGTTCCCGGAACTTCCTCTGCACCAAACTATTGATGATCTTCTCGCCTTGGTTGTGCTCCTCCCCCAAAGCAAGGAGCTGCGGATTACGCTGTAGGTAGGTTGCCGACAATTCTTCCATGACCTGCCCCAAGCTACCCTGTGTGGACCAACGTTCCACCAGATCGTCGACAGTGACGAATCTCCCCTCAGCGTACCAGGTCGCCAAATCATTGACTCCTCGGACAAGCTTGGCATATACACTCCGCTGGGAGGCAGCAGCGGCGGCCCCCATCATCTTGTCCATCCCCAGCGCCTTGGCGAACCGCGCCATGCGGCGTCTGGCCAAGGACTCCGTAAGCCCCTCCTCCAGGGCGGTCCCCCATGGATGGACATAGGTGTTGTGGTGGGCCAGGAAGGCTTCCCAGTCCTTTTTCCATCGAGCGGGGTGCGACCCGTGAATAATCTCATGGAGCAGCGTACCGAGACCATTTTCCGCCTCTGTGAGGTTAGCGGATGGAACTCCGCGCAGGAGATCATCCAAACTGCTGGCCAGGGTACCGTCTATCTGAATAGTGCGACTGTTCGGTCTGTACAATCCCATATATCCTTGTTTCCGGAGCCCCTTGATCCGCTTTATTTTGTTGACGAACGCAGTACCTTCAAACACTTCCTCAGCGAGATCCGGCGCCCACCCAGTCAGAGCCTGCCAATCACGCGGGTGCGGTATGGGCACGTCCGGCACACCGGCTTCGCGCAGAATGTCCGCCCCCCAGCGCTGCAGCCGTCCGCTCCACTTCGCCGGTTTGTAGACGGGATCACTCACCACCGCGAACACTTTCCGGAACGCATCGGCCTGGGCATCTACATCCGTCATCATCATGGGACCCGGGAAATCATCCTCGACATACCAGGACTTCTCCCGTATCCGATGAAACCAACTCTCGCGCACGTCAGCATCAACCTGATCCCATAGCGCCGTACCCCGCTCCCTCCGCAGCGCGTACTCAAGAGGATCACTGTCCTCAGTGAGCCGATTCGCGAAGACATCTATGGTTTTGTCGTTGTGGTTGTAGGCGACTAACCGACGGCCCTTTGGACCACCGGTCGCCCTCACCACCACCGACTGGCGCGGATACTTCATCTCTGCCGCCGGGCCGGTGTAGTAGCGATTGATCTCATCCTGCACGGTGGCGAGATCGCTGTCACTCACACCATCCACGGCCTCCGCCACAGGTGTACCATGCTGATGCGCCCACTCCTGGGCCTTGTCCAGGTTCCCCGTCCGGCGGTAAGTTTCTCGCTTGCTGCCGTCTCCGTGGCCGCCCTGCGGCTCTATCTCTTGCTGGTCCGCGTCGAGCACGACCATCTCGATGTGACATCTACACCGCGGATGAGCCAACGGGGTCCTGTCCCCGCTCGCGAACAGCTGGTCTATCGGAATCGCCCCCTGGGCCGCGTTGCGCCGGCAGACGGCCTCAACCCGACCGTCTCCGACCGTAACCCATCGCTTCTCCTTGACGCCCGCCTCGCGCCCCGTCTGCATGTAGCCACGCGAGAAGGCGGTCCCCGTCTCGTAGTGGGCGGCAAGCTCGGCCCGCCACTGTTTAGTCCGGTCGTAGTATTGGCGTGTACGCTCCTGGAGATCCCAGAGCTGCTCGCCCTTCAGCAGCCCATCGTTCAGGGTTGCGCGCAGATTAACAATCGTGCTATTGGCGACGTCGGTCGAGAACTTCGCGGCCTGCAGATAGATCTCCGCCTGGGCCGCATCATTGGTTATGTCGATGCTATAACCCTGCTCGTAGTCGCTCTGGAAGGTCCGGATCCCCTTGTCGTAGTGGGCCTCCTGGAACTCCCGGATCGCCTGACTGAACTGAGCATGCTCAAGATCGGAATCGACGATACTCCAGGCCTCTTTCAACAGCTCGGCGAACGTCTCCGTGTCTTCGGGAGTGTAATGCACGCCTTCGATGGCACCCACAACCGCGTGCCTCTGCCTATTGAACTGGGTCACCAGACGTGCCACTATCTCCGTGACCTCCGGCTCCTTCACTCCCGGCCATCCCGCCTTGGTCGCCATAAACTGCACATAGCCCATGGTCTCTGCCTGGAGCAACCTGGTGGGCCGTCGACGCCTAGTGCGACGCACCGCACTCCCGAATCCTCGGTGACGGTGTCCCGGTAAGAGCGGCAGCGGGCAACCCGCCGCCCTCAATTTCTTTTGCGGCACAGGCATGAGAGCATCTTGTGGCGTTCGCCGTAGGTGTCGTACTCATCTTCCTGGTCGGTCACAATCTCGAGTATCTCAAGGTCGTAGCCCTGCACACGCTGGAGCACGGCGTCGGCCGTGCCGAATACGGTGGTGTTCCCGTCTACCGCCTGCGTGGACAGATACATCTGGAGGAGACACAGGCCATCGCGGCGCAAGACGCGGGCCACTTCAGCCAACCCCGTCTCCAGGTCTTCGTCCTGCAGCGCCCCCAAGCTGAACACGGCATCGAACGAGCCCTCCAGGAACGGGAGATCGCGGGCAGGCGCCACCTCCACCCAGGCCGCAAGCTCTTGGCGATCCAGAGCGTGCCGGGCGGCCTCGACCTTCCCCGGCGACACATCGACCGCAGATACATCCAGGCCCGCCTTAGCGAAGAGCAGCAGGTCGTTACCCTCATCGCACCCGACCTCCAGGATCCGGGGGCCCACGCTCCGCTCTACCATCTCCTCCAAGAGCTTCTGCGCCAGAGCAGAGGGCCCAGGACCCGGTAGGTCCCTGGTCTCCCGGCCCAGCAGCTTCCGCACGAATCGCCCGGCCTTGCCCTCTTCCTGGATGCGAGAAGCCACGTCCTCCTCCACCGGATGCCCCCCCGTAGACAGATTAACCGGATGGTACAGCTGATCCCCGTCTTCCACGGATGGCAGATTGTCCTGCCGCCGCTTCTCATTGGGTGTGAACCACCAGGCCTTGCTCAAGGCTTCTATCCGCGCACCGAACTCCGGCCGCATGATCTCGTCCATAAGGAACTCCACGAATTCATCCTCGTCGAAGTGCGGTGCAAGCAGCTGATCTGTGAGCTTGCGCTCGGTCTTGCGCAGCCCGGGCCGGACCGAGTTCTGGTACCAGAGCCGGATCATGGCGTCGGCGTTGGAGTAGTTGACTCCGCGGGTGATCCCCAGGACCGGCGCCGGAGTCCGGCAGATCGCCAGTACCTCCTCCTGGGTGAACTGGCGGGACTGCATCCACTGCGCGTCCCTCTGAGACAGAGCCGCACCGTTATATCGGAGGCCCTTATCCAGCACGGCCGTCCTGCCTGCGCGTTTCGGGCCCCGGTGGAAGCGCTCCCAATCCTTCCGTATCTCTTTGCGCTCGGATCGGAGAAGATCCTGTTCGGTCTCCAGCAGGCCACCGGGTATAGCCCCGTTCTGGAAGAAGTTGGCGTTGTACCGCGCCGCCGCCAGATCCGTCTGCAGGGAGAGCCGGGCCGCCACGATAGGCGATAGTCCGCGGAACCGGTTCAGCGGGTTGCGCTGGAACTTCCAGTGGATGATCTCATCTGTGCTGTAGCGGATGGTTCGGTTCCCCACCCGATAGGCCCATCCCACCAGGCCTTCCCGTTCGTCCACGATGGGGTCCATATGGTCGGGCCGCAGCGGATGCAGCTCCACGATCTCAGTGCCGGCCACGTTCGGGGTGAGTTCCCAGAAGGACTCGCCGGCGATCCAATCGTCGTGCACCTTGGCTTCCAGGATCTCTATTCCGTCCATGTAGGTGTTAGGGGTGCGCAGAAGCCGCTGAGCCTTAGATCCCCGCACCTCCTCACGGCTGATTCCGTCGGCGGCCCGCGTGTAGGACTTCAGGGGCAGGGTAGCCGCCGAGACGGCGTGAGTGGCAACGCAGGAGAACACCAGATAGTGGACCTCGAAGACGTTCAGGACGACGTCCCGGTAGCTCTCCGTACCGATCTCAGAGGATATCTCAGGGAACGGACCGCCAAAGTCCTGCCCGGGGTCAAAGCGCGGAGAATTACCGTCGGCCTGCGGTATGGTAGATACGGGCCGCGTCAACCAGTCTACCCAACCCACACAACCACCCCCAGGAGCGCACAGCCGGCGCCCACAGTCACACCGGAGGCCAGCACGTGTCCAGGCACCACCGCCCACCCGCGCACGAAGCATATGGCATTACGCAGCCACCACGGCGCCCCAACCAGCAGGAGCGCGACCCCGAGAAACAGGGCAAGCGCTCGAAATAGTGCGATCATGCCGCCTCCTCCTCGTCGTCATCGTCCTGCCGGTCATCAAGATCGTCGTCATCCAGTTCCATCTCATCCGGATCTTCGTCGTCGCCCAGGATGTCGATGGACGGCCCCCGGCGTGCGACCCTGGACACCACGTGGTACCTGAGGGCATCCAGGCCGTGGCAACTCGCGTCCTTGGGCTGCTCACGCCGCTTGGATTCCGCGTCCTCGTACTCGTAGGTGTTGAACTCTTGGATCAGGTTGCGGCACCGCCGGTGGACCATGAGCCTCGGCAGCCCATCCTCACGCACCTCGAGTAGCCGCTTGATCTGCCAGATCCCCCACTGGATAGGATTCTCACCCAGCCGGCGCTTATCCAGACCCGGGGCCGCCTTCGCAGACCAATCGGCCTGCCGAAGCTCCTTAATGGCCGCCGGGTCACGGGGATCACAGTCCAGGAACTCCGGCACCGCGCCTGCGCCTTCCGGTCGTTCAAAGTGATCCCGGATCCGTTTTGCGTGCTCTGCCGGGGTCATGCGCTCATGCCAGTACTCATCAAGCACGTAGATCCGGCCGTCGGCGTCGTGTTGAATCGCCAAGACCACGAACGGATCCACAAACCCGAAGTCCACCGCCCCGTAGGTGACGGCTGAGCGCATAGGCTCGAAGCGATCCACGTGTACCTGCTCATCGAACTCCTCATATACCTGCCCCTCGAAAGACACCCACTCGGCCGCGATCTCCTGAGCAAACTCCTGCGGACCCATGTCGGCCTTCATGTCCTGGATCTCCTGGTCATTCTCCCCGCCCGGAAAGAGCACGGGGTTCGCCCAACTGGGCATATACCAGCTGTCCCAGTCCGCACGATCCTCATCCTGCCCGCGATCGTACAGAGTCTTGAACCAGTTTTTCCCCCGGGGGGTGGAGGGGAAGATGGCCACCCCCCGGGAGTCCGCCAGGGTGGGACGGATCAGCTCAGTCCAGATATACGGCTTCAGGCGCGCTGCCTCAGCCATGATCACGGCTACGAGTCCCTCTCCTACCAGCTGGTCGGCCTTCTCCTGGCTCTTCACTTCGATGGTGGCGCCTCCACGGACCTTGAGAAGGAATCGCTTCCCCACCGGGTCCATGACCGCCTTCTCCAGAGAGATATGGCCCTGCTTCTTCATCAAAGTCAGGTCTCTGTGGAACAGCCGGAACTCCTTCAGCGCGAGATCGTATGTCGGTGCGACAATCCAGATGTATCCGTCCGGCACGTGTATGAGGGGACCTATGTCCCGTGGTCCGCACTGTGTCTTGCCCCATCGCCGGCCACAGGAGAGTGCCTTGAAGCGGGCGTCTGATTGATGCACATCAATCTGCGCCGGGTGAGGTTGGTAGCCTACGCGCTGCCAGTAGGCCTCCTTGCTTGCCGGCGTGAGTAGCTCGCGCATGAGGTCCGGTGTATGGGGGTCCATCAGGCCTGCCTCTTAATCTCGCGCATGAGCACACCCTTCGGTTTTGGGAATCGGCGTGTTGGGAGGACTATCCTGGGCGCGGCCGGCGCTCCCGCGATTTCGACCCCTACCCCCTCCCTGCGCCCCCCTTTCGGCCTATGCGCTACGGTGTCGGGGTTCAGCAGCCTGTTCTAAGTTCTGCGTAACGGTATCGAGTCTTATATAGTTTTCGTATTGACTACCAGACGTGGGCGAGGTAAGATTGTGTGCGAGCCCGGCACGGTCCTAACGCCTACCGGTCCTAATGAAGGGAGCTACATCATGGCCAAGCTGCCCGACATCTACACCTCCGAAGAGCTGCACCGTCTGCTCCTTCTGGGCTCGGTCGGGGACCATCGCTCCTCAGTTAGAGCCCGGGACCACTTCCTGCTTCGCACACTGGCCTCTACCGGGCTGCGTATATCCGAGGCTCTGTCCCTGGTCCGCTCCGATATCGACCTGCCGAACTATAAGCTCTTCGTCTCCCAGGGCAGATCCAAGACCGGACCGGGCCGCTGGGTCTACTTCGGCCTCGACTACGCTCAAGATCTTGAGTCTTACCTCGACTCCATCCCTCCAGACCAGGCGGTTCTCTTCGCTACCAGCAGCGGTCTGCCCGTCCGCGACTCACATATCCGCGGACTCCTCAAGAAGATCGCCCGGCGGGCAGGCATCCCTCCGGAGCGCGTTCACGCCCACAAGTTCCGGCACACCTACGCCGTACGGTACCTGGAGGCGGGAGGTTCGCTGCCCACACTCTCTGAGCAGCTGGGACACGCAGACATCCAATCCACGCTGGTCTACCTGCACGTCGCCTCCTGGCATCGGGCTCAAGAGGCCCAACGGCTCAACTTGTAGACGCCGGCACCTTCTCGGCTGACTGCTCGGTAGTGGTGAAGCTCTTGAGCCCTTCGACGCTGCCGGTGCGAACGGCTTCCTCGATGGCCTTGGCCGTCTCACGCTGCCGGGCCTCGACCAGGAAGCGGTTCAGGTCTGAGTCATCCGTATCCTGCCGAGTATCGATCGCACCGAAGGCGGTCGCCCCTTCGCGCAGTTGCTTGTAGGCTCCGATCAGATCCCGGAGCTTGGCATCGTCCAGCGCTGGGTTCAGCAGGCCCATCACCCGGAAGAGCATCTCCACGCTCTTCTTGGCCAGTTCCTTCACCTGCTCAGACTGGATGCGCTCCCACTGCTCATCGGGGAGCTGGTTCAGGTGATAGCAAACCGTAGGCTCTGCACATCCAATCTCCCTGGCCACCGCGCTCTTCGATCCCAGCTTGGCATAGAGCAATGGAATGGCCGCCTTCTTCTCCGGGGAGAGCCGCCGACCGTGTTTTGAATGGTCAGACTTCTGTACAGTTGCCATGCCGCTCACCGCCTTTGCTAATACTATAGGGGGTATATTCTAGAATAAAGTTTCTCCTTAGCCCCTCTGGTCTCTGGTTATTTGGACACGGCCGAATGCACTGCTGGTGCGCTGTCCTGCACGGTGAGCCCCTCACCCAGCCCGGACAGGTGGCACGGTCCGGCTGCGACTGGGATTTGTCGTTCCTTGCGGGCCCTCTGGACCCGCCACCGCTTGCCTATCTGCATCCGCCTTCTGGCGGAGCCGCTTTGGCCTAAACCGGGAGTGCCGGCTGTTCCTCACGGCCCGGCGGCGAACCGGGGGAGCAGGCGCCTTGTCGACCGTACTTTGTGGACCCACAAGAAAAGCCGCACGTAGGCGGCTCAGAAAAATCTGCCGAGCATCTCTAACTTGTTGGAGTGAGACGCTCGGCTATGCAATTGTGCTTGATGAACGTGAGCAGGAATTTTGAGCGCACTTTACACGTCCACCAGTGAGACCCATCATACACATGTCCGCTCCCGGTGTCAATACTCCGCTCTGGGCGGACGTCAACCGCATAAGAACAGCTCCTTAACCGCCAGGTCCAGCAATATCTCAAACGCCTTCCGGTGCCGAACGGGCTTCTGTCTCGGAGAGATGCCGGCACGCTTCGCGGCCAGCTCCCAGCCACGTTGCTCATAGCACATGCCGTGCCGGTAGTAGACGTCCAGCAGCCGGTGATAGGTGGGAGCCTCCACCTGGAGCTTCACCATGCGCCGATCGATCTCGGCGTTCTGGCGCATGTTTCGTTCTCTGGTGTTTTCGTAGTCTGCCGTGGGCGCCGATCCGGTGTCCACGATGTCTCCGTACTTCGTGCACGTCGCCCCGTCGGCGAACGCGCAGTATTCCTCCAATGCGTCGTAGAGAGGATCGATCGAACCGAAGTGCCATCGCCACCTGGGTCTCTGTGCTCTCTCCTCAGTCATATTGCCCTCCGGGAAGGTTTCTGCATTATTTCTTCCACCTCCTCTTCCGTCATGGACCACTCTGTTCGCTCGGCGCTCTTCCCCGATCCCATCCACACATAGCCGTAGGCTCTATGACCGCGTATAGCCACCCTCACCGGACGGCGATTTGGCTCGGAGAATGAATACGCATGCAACAAATCCAGAAGGGTCGCCTCCTCGACCTCAATGGCGGCAATCTCTTCCACCATCTCTCGGATCTCGGCGTCAAGCTCCAACGGCAGCCACTCGGTTTGCCTGTCTTCTTTGCGCTCCGCCTGGGTCGTCATGGTGTCACCTCCAGGTCTCGGGTTCATACCTCCACTGCCTTCCTCTCGCCCATCAGCGCCTCGATGTCCTCCGTATCCTCCTCCGGCTTACCCTCCACGCGGCCGGAGCCCATCTCCACATACACTACGGCCTGTCCTCTACGGATACGCGCGGTCCGGCCCCCCAGTGTGAGCGTCTGCTCCTCCTCATCCGTCCGATGGCGAATCTTCACCAGTAGCCTCCTCATCCGCTGCGGGGTCATCTGAACCCTCATACCATTCGGCCCCTTCAGGCACCGCCGGCGGGTTGCAGATTCCACACCGCCAAGGCCCCTTGTTCCGTCGCCAAGCCTCGGTGTTGACGTGGCTGCATGGGGGAAGCTCTCCAGCCTGCTTTTCAAGGTTGCCAGGGGGTTGGCATCCTTCCCCTACTGGAGGGGGTTGGCATCCTTCGGATACTTCGCTTTCTGCTGCGGGATGCGCGGGGTCCGGCTCATCCAAGGTTGCCAAGGTTGTCATATATGGGAAGTGGCATCCTTGGGGTAATTCCCAGCGCCAAAAACCATCTTGGTTCTTCTTGGATTTGACCCCAATCTGAGTCTTCGCGCGGTCCAAGGTCCGTTTCGCGACACCAGCATCTTCCGCTTCAGAGAAAACCTCCCGCGCCGACTTCGGGCCTTCCGCCAGGATATCTTTCAAGAACGCCGCTGCTTCCTCGCGGGGGGCGCGGTCTTCGTCGTGGCCCGCCAACCTCTCACCGTCCAGAGACTCTTCCTCACCCAGCCAGTAGAAGCCGCCGTCATCGATACGGTAGCCGAGCGTGGGCTGTTTGACCGTAAGGTTGTGTTTTATATGCGCAAGGGCACACCTGCCCTCGTCGTCGGGGTTGCGTCCGGCCAGGAGCGCTGAGCGCACAAGTTGTCCGTAGGCACCTGACCCCGAAAGGCGGGCCAGGGCGTTATTCGCCGCGCTCTTACGGAGGTGCATCACGCACAGGACGGCTATATCCCAATCTGCCGCCAGACGGCGAAGATCTTCCAGCGCGGAGCGGACCTCGTTATCCTTGTAGGTGTCGGTATCTCCGCCCATGAACGCCGCCAGGGGGTCAATAATTAGCAGCTTTGGCCGGGGCACCTTCGTCAGGTGCGTTGTGAACAAGTCCATGTGGGCGGATGAGAAAGGCCGCACCCGGCCTCCCTTAGAGACGCCGTCGATCACAGAAAGGCGGCTCACGTCCGCTCCTAGCGCGTCGGCGCGGGGCCGGACTGTGTCGGCAATCCCGTCTTCGTATGTCGCGAGAAGAACATCTCCCTTCCCCGTGGTTGCTTCATCTCCGGGGAGCGGGACTCCCAACGTTACCGCGGTGGCAATCGCCAACGAAACATAGCTTTTCCCAACCCCGGGGTCCCCAGCAAGAACGGTCAGCTTCCCGTAGGGGACGCGCCCCGGCCACAGCCATTCAACCCCTTCAGGCTCGATGTCGGCGAGGTTACTCACCTGTAATTCGGGAGCCTGTTCCGGCCCTACTTCCGGCCTCCACACTCGTGCGGTCTGCCGTGCTTCTCGCAGTACGGCGGCGCCGTCTACGTTCAGCACGTCCAGCCAATCGGTATCCTTAGTTCCGTCTTCTTCCCGGCGCGGCGGGAGTAACACGTAGACTTCTCGCCCTTCGGCGGTCAGTCGTGCGGCGGCCTCTTCAGCGGTTCTCTGTCCGGTTCCGGACGCGTCATTGTCCGCCCACACCGTCACCCGCTTCACTTCTGGAGGGAGTACCACGGTTCCTAGTCCGTGTGCCGACACACACGACCACACCGGCAATCCGGTTGCTTCGTGGACGGCAAGCATGGTCTCTATGCCTTCGCCTACCGCGAGCACTTCGTTTGGGTCGAATAGTCGGATTGCGGCGCCAGTTGTGGCTCCTTCCCTGGTGGCGGTTTTAGTCTTCTTCGGCGTCTCTACCGGCGCCTTGCCGGGCCCGTCCGCGTCCAGGTACAGGCAGTGGATCGTAACGGAATCCCCGGCCGCATCTACCACTCTTGCCACCATGGCGGGGTAGGTTCCCGCTGGGCGCATCTTCTCAGGATCGTCCGGGTCGGGTTCGTAGTACTTGAGTTTCGGATGCAGGCGCAGTGTGGGTGGCACTTCACCGGATAGGCCACGGCTGCGCAGGTACTCAGACAAGCGGCCGGTGTCCTTGGTGGTGGCCTTCCAGGTCTTCGCAAGTCGCTCACGGCGCTTGGCTTCGTCGGCCTTACCGTCCTTAGTGGGTGTCTGTGGTGACGTATGCGGCAATGCAGGGGGAGCGCTACCGTTGCCCATGCCCACGTAGCCGGCCACCGCCGCGAGGGTTTCCGTGAAGTCCCATTCGTTCGCCCACATGAGCGTTTCAAACCCGTCTGCGGACTCGCCGCAGGTGTTGCAGACCATCCCGCCTGTCTGCTCAAAGTCGGGGAAGACTCGGAGCCCGTCCTTGCCACCGTGGACGGGACACGGAACGTGCCTGCGGTGTCCGACGTCGATAGCCGAACGCAGCTCCGGCGCAAGTGTGGCGAGGACGTCTGGCCACAGACCGGATGCGGCTACCTTCACGTCGGCGGCGTCCACCGGCGGCAGGTCTCGCGGCTTCACGCTGTCACCGGCCCCGGATCGCTCGTGCTCGTGCGGCGGCGCGACTCCCGCCACTGGTCAAGGTCGCGTTGCAGGTAGCGAATCCCGCCTAGCCGGTAGTACGCGGGACCACCGCCCATCCACCGGAGCTTTTCGAGATACTTCGGAGAGAGCGCGAGATACGCGGCCGCTTCTCGCGTATCAAAATACGTCTCCCACCCTTGCTGTTCTTGGTCGCTCATGCGTGAACCTCCGTGGTTTGTGGAGTGTCTACGCTAAGCATCGCACGAGCGGGAGAGTAGAAAAACGAAGTCAGACGGCTACCCGTCAAACTTTGAGTTAGCGGCGGGTACCCTTCGTAACGCGGCCGGCGCTCGGCTTGCTCGGATCGGTGCGGCTCCCGGCAGGTCGGCCGGGTCCGCGGCCTTCACGGAGTGTGAGTCCAAGCAGGTCGGCGGTCTTCTTCACAGCGTCGCGCACGGCCTGGTCTGTCACCGGCGCGCGCCGTCCGTCGGCAAGCTCGCGGGTAGCCGTGGCGGCTATGTCCGGCCACTCTTCTTCGAGCACCTGATAGCGCACGAGCCACTCGGCATGATGTTCCAGAGCCCTGTATTCGGGTGTCAACTTGAAGCCCGCTTCATCATAGTGCTCGTCAACGCAAAACAGGTACTCGTCAAGCTGCCGAGCGCATTCGGACAGAGCGCGGGTACGATAGGCGGCGTAGGTCTCTGTTGTGGGTAACCAAGGGTCGAGCGTGAGCGCGGGCGCCGCGGGCATCGGCCCGCCATAATGCGGGTATCTTAGGATGGAGGCGACGAACCGCCAGCTTGCGCAAGGTCTCTCTACCCGACTCAAGCTGTCCAGCGTGGTAAGAGCCACATTGAGAATCCAATCGTCCCGCAGGTGCCAGCGGCCGGCCCACCCGGCAAGAGCGGCTGCAAAGGGAGCAAGCGCCTTGTCTGCATCGTCGCCCGCAGACAGGGATGGCACCCACAAGCCACTACGCGCCGCAAGACGCGCCGCAAGGTTCTGTACCCCGCTCCCAACGACGTACCGCAGAACCCCGTCGGCGAAGCACACAAACGTGCGTGTGCCCTCTTGGTAGGCACTGAACTCAGGCGAGTACGCCGGCAACACGTCCTGTGCCAATGAGTCCACTGTTTGTGGAGCCACCCGCAGCACGGCCAACAGAAACACCCGGCGGCCGGCCCACGCGATAGAGTCCGGCGTGCCGTACTCGCCTACACCGTGACGAGAGCCCACCGCTACCCGCTCCCCTTCGCGCGTTGTTTGCCTGCGATCGGCACCACGGCGGCCGGTGTGGCATTCATGGCGGCGGCTATCTGTGTGGCTATCACGTCGGCGGCCGCGCGCTGTGGCGAGTCTCCAAGGTGCGAGTACCTGCTCGTGGTGCTCGTCTGCCGGTGTCCGAGCAGGCCACCTACCACCTGCAAGCCGACGCCGGCGGCGGCTCCGGTGCTCGCGAACGAATGCCGCAGTGTGTGCAGGGTTACGTCGGACACGTCCACGTCCGGCAGGCCCTTTGCCTTCTCGCTCGCGCGGTTGCGGACTAGGTACCAGCTCTTCGCCGGGTTGTTTAGGTGCGTCCACTCTCCGGCGGCGTTGCGACGACTGCCCGTAATCACCCACGGAGAGCCTTCTTCACGCGGCGCGCGCCGGAGCAGGTCCACGGCCACGCTAGCGAGCACCACGTGCCGCTGTCCTACCTTCGAGTCATCCAAGTACAGCAAACCGTTTTCAAGGTCTACGCGCTCCCACGTGGCTTCGAGCCATTCGCCGGAGCGGCAGCCGGTGGTGAGCAGGAGCCACACGAAGAGCGCATAGAACCGCGTGATCTTCCCTTCAGCTTCAAGCTCTGCGACGGCGCGGCCGATCCGCGAGACTTCCACCGCGGACAGGTAGCGCTCGCGCTTGCGCTCCGGGTACTTCTTGACGTGGCGCGCCGGGTTCGTGCTTTCGGCTCGCCACCCGTAGACTTCCGCTTCGGTCAGCAGCTTTGAGACTACAGCTAGAAGCTTGTTCGCTTGTGCCGGGTGCGCGGACTGGTCGCCGTGGAGCTTCGCCACGTCGGCGCGCGTCACGTCGGCTACCTTCTTCGTGCCGAGCTTCTTCTCCACGAAGTCGTCAAGCACCCGCAGGTACTCGCGGCGCGTGGCAGGCTTCAGGCGGCGCTGAACGTGCTCGCGCTTGAAGCGCTCTACCAAGTCTTTGACGGTCGGCGCTTCACGTTGTGCCGCTTTTTCGGCTGCCGGGTCTGCACCCTGTATCACTGCCGCGAGCGTCTCGCGTGCGAAGTGCCGTGCTTCTTCGGTCGTGAGAGTCCCCGCCTTGGCGAGCGTCAGTCTTCGACTTCGGCCGCCGGCGTCGCGGTACTGAACGACGTAGGATTTCGCGCCGGCCTTCGTGATCCGCAGGCCGAACCCGCGCAGGTCTTCATCCCACAGCAGCGCGTCCCGCGCTGGGTCCGGCTTCGCTGCGTCCACTATGCGTTTCGTCAGTCGCGCCATTTCCGTTCTCCCGGATCGCTATTTTCCCGCTTATAGAGCGGCTTTGCGGCCTGTTCTGCTTACGTGGTGCTTACGTGGAGCCGAAAACCGGCCGATCCGAGCCCGTTTCCGGCCACCGGGACGGAGCCACTTTCAGCTACCGAACCGGCCCGTCTCACGTAAGCACCACGTAAGCAGCGTGACGGTAAAACCCAGTATATACGAGTGAAGCCGGGTAGGTAAAGGAGTAGAGCGACAGGTGAGAGAAAGTGCAGATTAGCGGCAGAAAGTGAAAGCCGACGAGGGGACTCGAACCCCTGACCTGCTCATTACGAGTGAGCTGCTCTACCAGCTGAGCTACGTCGGCGC
>Ga0209587_1000830_pt1 | contig 14924 bp, 16 predicted proteins | sample NGEPerD_2_FD_184512 | JGI IMG/M metagenome (GOLD analysis project Ga0209587, IMG submission 184512) | Arctic peat soil microbial communities from the Barrow Environmental Observatory site, Barrow, Alaska, USA - NGEE PermafrostL1-D... | ecosystem: Environmental > Terrestrial > Soil > Wetlands >... | reverse complement strand
CATGCGGGAGTACAACCGGCGGGAGAAAGAGCGGCAGAAACAACAGCTCCGCCGAGACCTGGACGGCCCGACCTAGTAGCCCGTCGCGCCTAACTCTCGGGCCTGGCGACGCCCAGGCACGCACCTCGCCGCGTTGGCGAAGCTCGACAGACAACCCGGTATGCCCTCGCTCCGCCACCTTGTGATGCACGCACCTGGACGCCGCCAGACCCCCGAGTCTTAGCCGCGACGGGCTACTAGGCAGGCGCCACGTCCTCGGCAGGCGCCACGACCTCGGCAGGCCCGCCGGCCAGAGCGGCGGCGTACGCCACGAGAGTGGAGATGGCATAACCGGTGCCACCTGAGGGCACGTGGCCCCACGGAGCGCCCCCGTTGTACGCCGGTCCGGCGATGTCGAGGTGGGCCCACGGCTTGTCGCCCACGAACTCGGCGAGGAACGCGGCCGCGAAGAGGGCAGATCCCCAACGCACCCAGTTGTGCTGGAGCAGGTCGGCGATCTTGCTCTCGGTGCGCACGGCCTCCCGACTCTCGTCGGGGATCGGCAGGCGCCACAACATCTCGCCGCTCGACTCGGCCGCGGCAGCGATGGCGTCTGTGGTCTCGTCGTCACCGAAGAGGCCGGCCACCTTCTCGCCGAGGGCCACGATGCACGGCCCGGTCAGCGTGGCGACGTCGATGACCGCGTCGTGGTCGCCCACGGCCGCGATGGCGAGCGCGTCGGCGAGGATCAGCCGTCCCTCGGCGTCGGTGTTGGTGACCTCCACGGTCTGGCCGTCGTACATCGTCAGGACGTCGCCGGGCCGCATCGAGGAGCCCGAGACCATGTTCTCGGCCATCGGGGCGTAGGTCGTCACAGCCACCGGCAGGCCGAGCTCGGCGATGGCGAAGGTCGCGGCGATCACCGCTGCCGCGCCACCCATGTCGTACTTCATCGTGGCCATCGAGCTGCCCGGCTTGATGGTCAGGCCACCGGAGTCGTAAGTGATGCCCTTGCCGACGAAGGCCACGCTGGCGCGCGCTTCGGCAGGCAGCCAGGTGAGCTTGACCAGGCGGGGGCCGTTGGCGGAGCCCTGACCCACGCCCAGGATCCCGCCGCAGCCGAGCTCCTGGAGCTCCTCGACGCCGAGGACCTCGACCTGCACCTTCGGCTTGTGGCTGCGACCGGTGAGCTCCTTGCCCAGCGCCTCGACGGCGTCGGCGAACAGCTCGGGGGTGAGGTCGTTCGGCGGAGTGTTCACCCAGTCTCGTGCTCGGCTCACCAGGGCACCGACAGCGTGGGCTTCCTCCAGCGCCGTGATCGCGTCCTGCCGGCGCGCCGCGTCGCTGAGGATCGACACGGCGGCGACACCGGCCTCGTCGGAGCGTGACTTGTAGCGCCTGAACGAGTAACCACCCGCGAGGAAACCTTCCGCGACTGCGCGCACGTGCTCGGCGTCATGGGCGGGGAGGGCCAGCGACACCGAGGCGACGTTGCCGATGTTGCGCGCTGCCACACCGGCTGCGCGGCGTACCCCCTCGTGGGTGAGTGCGTCACGGGCACCCATCCCGACGACGAGCACCTGCCCGGCCGCGATCGTGCCCCCGGTCGGCATCCGCAGCACTTCGCCGGGGTCGCCGCGAAAGCCCATCGCCGAGAGCAGTGGCTTGAACTTGCGTCCGTACGCCCCAGCGACGTCCTCCGCCCCTGGGCAGGCCTCCAGATCACCCTTGGAGGTGCGGGCCACCCCGATCACCACCAGTTCGGCGCGGGTCTTGGCGGGGCTGCCCTTGCGGAGCGTGTATGTCGTCACGAGGGGTCATGCTAGACGCGGTGCCAGACAGTGTCGCCGAACCGCCGCACCGCCGAGCAGGCGCCGGACGGCTGGGGTAACTTGCAGCGCATGTCGCTCACGCAGTCGCCGCTCCACGACCGCCATGTCGCCTCGCGGGCGAAGCTCGCCGAGTTCGGTGGCTGGGAGATGCCGCTCGAGTACGCCACCGGCGTGCTCAAGGAGCACGGCGCCGTGAGGGGGTCGGTAGGCGTCTTCGACGTCAGCCACCTCGGCAAGATCGTCGTTCGGGGCGAAGGTGCCGTGGAGTACCTCAACACCTGCCTGACCAACGACCTCGGCCGGATCGGTCCGGGGAAGGCGCAGTACACCCTGGCCTGTGACGCCTCGACGGGCGGCATCGTCGACGACCTCATCGCCTACCACCACGACGACGATCACGTGCTGTTGGTGCCGAACGCCGCCAACACGGCTGAGCTCACGCGCCGGCTCGAGGCTGCCAAGCCTGACGGACTCTCCATCAGCGACCACCACGAGACCCACGCGGTGCTGGCGGTTCAGGGCCCGAAGTCGGACGAGGTCCTGAGCGAGATGGGACTCCCGGTCGGGCACGAGTACATGTCCTTCGTGGTGGCGCCGTTCGAGGGTCACGACGTTGTCGTCTGCCGGACCGGCTACACGGGGGAGCGCGGCTATGAGCTGATTGCTGGGAACGCCGTCGCTCCGGCACTCTGGGACTCCATCCTCGCCGCGGGCCAGCAGTGGGGGATCCTGCCGTGCGGACTGGGCGCACGCGACACGCTGCGCACAGAGATGGGCTACCCGCTCCACGGCCAGGACATCAGCCTCGACGTGACCCCCAACCAGGGCCGTGTGGGCTGGGCTGTCGGTTGGTCGAAGCCCGCCTTCTGGGGCAAGGAAGCGCTGGTCGCCGAGAAGGATGCCGGCGCCCGGGTCATCCTGCGGGGACTCGTCGCCCAGGGGCGTGGGATCGCCCGGCCGCAGATGAGCGTGAAGGTCACCCAGGACCTGCCAATCGGCTACGTCACCTCGGGCACGTTCTCGCCCACTTTGCGCAAAGGCATCGCCCTCGCCCTGATCAACAGCCAGATCCAGCTGGGTGCCGAGGTGCTGGTCGACGTACGCGGCCGGCCCGAGGTCTTCGTCGTGACCAAGCCGCCATTCGTCGAGACAGACGTGCGCGAGTCCTGAGCACTGAACCTTCCACAACCGAGAGGGGTCCTTCGTGACCAACAGCCCCGAGCCCGCCTTCGGCAGCTCAGTCCGCAAGGAGCAGCAGGTGCCCTGGTGGTGGCAGCTGCTCGACGCCGACGGGCGCGTGATCAGCGCGGAGCGCACAGAGTTCCCTACGCGCAGTGATGCGGAGAGCTGGCTGGGGGAGGCCTACCCCGACCTGTCCGAGGACGGCGTGTCGGCGGTGACCCTCTTCGAGGGCGATCGTGAGGTCTACGGACCGATGTCCCTCGAGGCCGGCTGACTGGACAACCCGCTACCGTCAACCCCGCGCAAGGCCGGTCTCGTGGGCGAGCACGACGGCGCGGACCCGGTCGCGCACACCGAGCTTGGCCAGGATGTGCGCGACGTGCGTTTGACGGTCGTCTCGGCCAGGTGCAGGTTCGCGGCGACCCGGTCCGGTGTTCGACGTAGGAGTCGACCAGGCGGCGTACGACGCTCGGGCCGAGAATGGTCTCACCGGCGGCGCACGCCTTCACGGTGCCTCGCCGCCCTGGCCGTGGGCTTTCTTGGCCTGATGCCGTTCCTGGACCTACGCACGATTCCGGCGCCCGTCGCTCCTCGGATACAGTGCGGCGAACCGGGCGGTCATCACGACTGACGGAGCGCGGTCTCAGTCAGCGGCTTGATCAGCGCGGAGCGCCGCCGACCTTGACCTGCGGCTTGGGCATCCTCAGCCAGCGGAGCTGGAGGACGCGGAGGATCGTGTAGAACGTGGTGCCCTTGAGGCTCTCGTCGGGGAACTTGGCGCGGAGCGCACGCTTGATCCGCATCAGCAGCCAGACGGTGTCGAGGGCGACGACGAGGATCGTCGTGGTCCACAGCGCGTTGCTGAACTTCATCAGATTCGAGCTCCCGGAGTACTGCAGGACCATGATCACGACGAGCAGCGGCAACAGGAACTCGGCGATCGAGACCCGCGCGTCGACGTAGTTGCGGACGAACCGCTTGACGGGGCCCTGGTCTCGCTTGGGCAGGTAGCGCTCGTCACCGGACCGCATGCCTGCGCGCATCTTGGAGTTGGACTCGTTCTGCCGCTGGCGCAGCAACTTCTTGGCGGCCTTCTTGTCCATCCCGGACTTGGCCCGCTCGCGCCCTGAAGCCTCGGCCTCCTTGCGGCTCGGCGTCGGCCGCCCCTTGGAACCAGGGCCCTTGGGGTCGAGAGTGGCGGGCTGGGCGTCAGTTTTGCTGGTACGGCGGAACACGGGGCCTTCCGAGGCAATTCACGAGCAGGGTAAGTGGATCGGGACGAGCGACCAGCCTACCTGTCGCCAGTCAGGGAACTGAGCGCCGTTGGCCCTCGTTCCGCTGGGTCCGGCCGGGTAAGTTGTCCGCCATGAGCATGATGAAGCGGATCAGCACGATCTTCCGGGCCAAGGCGAACAGTGCGCTCGACAGGGCTGAGGACCCCAGAGAGACGCTCGACTACAGCTACCAGCGCCAGCTCGAGATGCTGACCAAGGTGCGCCGAGGCGTCGCCGACGTTGCGACGAGTCGCAAGCGGATCGAACTCCAGCGCAACCAGCTGCAGGTCCAGTCGGACAAGCTCACCGCACAGGCGCAGAAGTCGTTGTCCATGGGACGTGAAGACCTCGCCCGTGAGGCACTGACCCGCAAGTCCGCCCTCACCGGGCAGCTCGCGGATCTCGAGGCCCAGCACACCCAGCTCCAGGGCGAGGAGGAGAAGCTCACCCTCGCCTCCCAGCGGCTGCAGGCGAAGGTGGAGTCCTTCCGCACCCGCAAGGAGACGATCAAGGCGAGCTACACCGCCGCCGAGGCCCAGACTCGCATCGGCGAGGCCTTCTCCGGGATCTCTGAGGAGATGGGCGACGTCGGCATGGCCGTGCAACGTGCCGAGGACAAGACCCAGGCCATGCAGGCCCGGGCCGGCGCCATCGACGAGCTGATCGCCTCCGGCGCTCTCGACGACGCCAGCTCCGTCAACCGTGGTGACGACATCAGCCGTGAGCTGGATGCGATGAGCTCGCAGGCCGACGTCGAGTCCGAGCTCGCAGCGCTCAAGGGCAGCAGCCCGCAGGCGATCAACGCCCCGGAGTCACCTGCCCAGACTTCGGCGGAGCCTGCAGCCGACGAGACGGCGCCGGTCGAGAAGGGACAGCAGTCATGATCGTGCGCATCCTGGGTGAGGGACAGCTCGAGGTGGCAGACGACAAGCTCGACTCGCTCAACGAGATAGACCGGGTCGTGGAGTCGGCGGTCGAGTCCGGCGACGACCACGCGTTCACGACCTCGCTGGCGGCGCTGCTGGACGGCGTACGCCGCTCCGGCAAGCCGCTTCCTCAGGACTCCCTCGACGACTCCGACCTGATCCTGCCGCCCGCGGACGCCACGATCGAGGAGGTCCGCCAGCTGCTCCAGGGCGACGGGCTGATCCCGGGTTGACCAGAGAGGTGACTTGATGGCTCGCACCCGCTTCGCACCGGACACCGGCCTGACGGTGCGCATGACTGCGGTCATGTTCCTGTTGGGCGGACTGTTCGTCGGGCTCGTCGTGGCTCTGATGTATGCCGTGGACAGTCCGGGACTCTCCATCCTGATCGGTCTCGCTGGCATCGGCGTGGCCGTCTTCCAGTGGTGGTATTCCGACAAGGCCGCCATGCGGGCGATGCGTGCCCGTGAGGTGAGTCCCGAGGATGCTCCCGAGCTGCACGGCATGATCGACCGGCTCTGTGCGATGGCCGACATGCCGAAGCCGAGGGTGGCGATTGCCGACACCGACCTGCCCAACGCCTTCGCGACGGGTCGCTCACCCAACCGATCCGTGGTGTGTGTGACGACGGGCATACTGCGCACCCTGACCGCCGAGGAGCTCGAAGGGGTCCTGGCCCACGAGCTTTCCCACGTGGCTCACCGCGACGTCTTGGTGATGACCGTTGCGTCCTCGGCCGGCATCGTCGCCGGCATGGTCACCCGCGGTGCGCAGTTCGGTGGCTTCGGCCTCGGTCGCTCGCGCAACAACGACAGCAGCGGCGCCATCGGGTTCTTCGTTGTGCTGATGATCAGCCTGGTCACCTACGCGATCAGCTTCTTGTTGATGCGGTTGCTCTCGCGCTATCGCGAGCTGTGCGCCGACCGCTCGGGCGCCTATCTGACCCAGAAGCCGTCGGCGCTGGCGTCGGCGCTGACCAAGATCAGTGGCCAGATGAACGCGGTGCCCGAGCGCGACCTGCGCGCTGCCAAGCCGATGAACGCGTTCTTCATCGCCCCCGCAGTCCGGGGCCTGGGGATGGGCACGCTGACGGCGACACACCCGCCCCTGGAGCAACGGCTCGACCAGCTCGCGCGCGTCGCCGCCAGCCTCGGGCAGACGCTGTAGGCCGTGTCTTCTAAGTCTGGCCGTCGCGAGCGTCGTCCTGTGCGTGCGATGGCGAGGCGGAGGATCGAAGCTGTGGCAGCGCCACTGCGAGTGACGACAACGAAGCCAGCGTGCGTGCAGGGCGGCGCGCAGCAGGCCATGGACTTGGGAGACACGGCCTAGTGGGTCTGTGGGACGCGCTGCGCGGTCATTCGAGGCCGCGCCAAGCCAACCTCGACGCCCTATTCGCCCTGCCCGCCGCCGCGCTCACGCTGGAAGCCTCCATGGGACTGCACCCGACAGGGGTCGGCTCGGTGTGCTTCCGCGCGGCCGAGGGGCAGGCGTCACTTGCGACGCAGGCGGAGGCTGCTGCGCTGGTAGGCGTGGACGGTGGACCGGTCACGGAGAGCAGGCTGGACGAGTACGGCTACACCTGGCTGAGCGTTCGCGCCGCCCCGGAGGACACCAGCTCTCTGGTGACCGACCTGCACGCCGTCAACTCGGCGTTAGAGGCACAGGGGTTCGGCACCGGGCTGCTGTGCTCTACGGTCGGCTTCCACGACGACACGGAGGCGCGGGTCTACGTGGTCTACCTCTACAAGCAGGGCACCTTCTACCCGTTCTGCCCGACCGGGCCGACCCGTCGCGACACGCTTCGGGAGCGTCAGGTCCGTGACGCGCTGGGCGCCGACCTGCCGATCGAGCCGGACACCGCTCGCTGGATGCCGATCTGGGGGATCGCCGAGCACTAGCACCCCGTCCACCAACGTTTGCCTGTCAGTGGTCATTCCCACAAGTTCGTCGGGGTCTCCGCGGCCCAGGCACGCACATCGCTGCGTTCTCGTCACTCGACGTGACGCTGCCACGCCTTCGCTCCTCGGCACGTCACCCCACGCAATCACTCGCTGCGCTCCCGATTCCGCAGGGACCCCGACAAGCGCTGCACGCACCTGGACCACGGATACCCTCGACGAACTTGCGGTCATGACCACTACGCGCCGCCCACCACGCACGCTGGCTGCGTTGCCGTCAGTCGACGGGCCGCCAGCCCGCCTTCCTTCCGGCGCCAAGCCACCAACCCACACCCCCTCGATCGAACAGGGCGCTCGCTGCGCTCCCGATTCCGCGGGGACCCCGGAGGTGCCATCGCACGCGTTGGACGACGCTCGCGACGGCAAACCTTGGCGGACGCGGCACTGAGTGCGTCAGTCCCGGTGTGACTTGCCCGGCAGGTCGAGCATGCGCTGGAGCGCGACCTTGGCCCAGCGCTCGGTGTCGGGGTCGACCTCGATCACGTTGACAACCTGACCCTCGGCCAGCGACTCCAGCGCCCACACGAGGTGCGGCAGGTCGATGCGGTTCATGGTCGAGCAGTAGCAGACCGTCCGGTCGAGGAAGACGATGTTCTGGTCCGGGTGCGCATCCGCGAGGCGCTTGACCAGGTTGAGCTCGGTGCCGATGGCCCAGGATGTGCCCGCAGGGGCCGCCTCGACGGTCTTGATGATGAACTCGGTCGACCCCACCAGGTCAGCCTTGAGGACCACCTCGTGACGGCACTCGGGGTGCACCAGGATCTTTACGTCGGGGATGCTCTTGCGAAGTGCGTCCACGACCTCGACGGAGAAACGGCCGTGGACCGAGCAGTGGCCCTTCCACAGGATCACCCGGGCGTCGCGCAGCTGTTCGGTGGTCAGCCCACCCCGTGGCAGCAGCGGGTTCCAGACGACGCAGTCCTCGAGCGCGAAGCCCATGTCCAGGACCGCGGTGTTGCGGCCGAGGTGCTGGTCCGGCAGGAAGAGCACCTTCGTGTCGCGACCCTTCTGCTCGAAGGCCCACTCCAGTGCGGCCTGTGCGTTGGAGGAGGTGCACACCGCGCCGTCGTGGCGGCCGCAGAAAGCCTTGATGTCTGCCGAGGAGTTCATGTACGTGACCGGGACGACAAGGTCGGCGATCCCGGCGTCGGTCAGCGCGTCCCAGGTGTCCTCCACCTGGGCGAGCCGAGCCATGTCGGCCATCGAGCAGCCCGCAGCGAGGTCGGGCAGGACAACCTTCTGCTCGGGCGCGGTCAGGATGTCGGCCGACTCGGCCATGAAGTGCACGCCGCAGAAGACGATGAACTCGGCCTCCGGCCGCGCAGCCGCGTCCCGCGCCAGCTTGAAGGAGTCACCGGTGACGTCGGCGAACTCGATCACCTCGTCGCGCTGGTAGTGGTGGCCCAGCACGAACACCTTGTCGCCGAGCTTCTGCTTGGCGCGGCGGGCGCGTGCGACGAGGTCCGGGTCGGAGGCGGCAGGCAGGTCGCCGGGGCACTCCACGCCACGCTCCGAGGAACGATCGGTGCCCAGCCCCAGAGGCAGCAGCGGGAGGTCTACGGTCGTCATGACCCGAATCCTCCCACTACCCCGGAGAGGGCGCACGGCAGGATGGGCCCATGCGCGTCGTATTCGCCCCGGACAAGTTCGCCGGCACCCTGACCGCCAGGGATGCCGCATCGGCGATGGCCACGGGGTGGGCGCGCCGTGCCCCCGACGACGAGCTGGTACAGGTGCCGATGTCCGACGGCGGTCCCGGGTTCATCGACGTACTCCACCTCGCACTGGGCGGGGAGCTGCACTCGCTCACCGTGACCGGCCCCTACGGTGCGTCCATCCCGGCGACGATTCTCCGCGTCGGTGACACGGCCTACGTCGAAAGCGCCCAGGCCGTCGGACTGCACCTCACCGAGCCCGAGCGTCGCGACCCCGAGCGGGCGACGACAAAGGGTCTCGGCGAGGTGCTCGCGCAGGCAGTCGCAACGGGTGCCGCTCGCGTGGTCGTCGGACTCGGTGGTTCAGCCACCAACGATGCTGGGGCCGGCCTGCTCGCGGCGCTGGGGGCGACATCGGAGGGTGGCCCCCTCGACAGGGGGCCAGCAGGTCTGGCAGCGCTCACCTCGGTCGAGCTGAGCGCAGCCCAGGCCCTTTTCCGGGATCTCGAGCTCGTGCTGGCAAGCGATGTGAACAACCCGCTGCTGGGCATCAATGGGGCAACGAAGGTCTACGGTCCCCAGAAGGGCCTGCCCGAGGAGCGGCTGGTCACGGTGGACGCGTGGCTGCAGCGCTTCGCCGAGGTCACCGACCGCAAGCTCGCCGCTGCCAAGGGCTCGGGTGCCGCAGGTGGCCTCGGTTTCGCGCTCAGGCTCCTCGGGGGGACCAGTCGCTCAGGTGTCTCGCTGGTCGCCGAGGCGGTCGGGCTGCCCGAGGTGGTGCGCGGCGCAGACCTCGTGGTCACCGGCGAGGGCGCCTTCGACTTCTCCTCCCGTTCCGGCAAGGTGCCGTACGGCGTCGCCGAGGTCGCAGCGCAGCACCTGGTCCCGTGCATCGCCCTCGCGGGCCAGGTGCTCGTCGGCTCGCGAGAGATGCGGGCGCTGGGCGTGGAGTCGGCGTACTCCCTGGTAGAGTTGGTGGGCGAGAAGCGCGCCCTCGGCGTCCCGGCGGAGGCCCTGGCCGAGCTCGCCACCCGCACCGCTCGCACCTGGTCCCGCTGAGACGTCCCGCTGAGACGTCCCGCTGAGAATGTCGGCAGCGCCGCATGATGAGAGGAATAACCGTCGATGTGCGACCATTGACCAGTTGCAGGAGTACCCCGACCAGCACTGGAGACCCACATGACCGAGCAGGTCGACACCGCCCAAGATCTACGCACCGACGGCATCAACGTCAGCGAGACTGCGTCCTCGAAAGTCAAGAGCCTGCTGGCGCAGGAGGGTCGAGACGACCTCCAGCTGCGCATCGCCGTACAACCCGGCGGATGCTCGGGCCTTCGCTACCAGCTCTTCTTCGACGAGCGGAACCTCGACGGTGACGTCGTCACCGAGTTCGACGGGGTCGCCGTCGTCGTCGACAGGATGAGCGTTCCCTACCTCAACGGTGCGACGATCGACTTCGTCGACACCATCGAGAAGCAGGGCTTCACCATCGACAACCCCAACGCGGGCGGTTCCTGCGCGTGCGGTGACTCTTTCCACTGAGTTCCAAGCCCCACCAGCTCCAGACACAGGCGAGCTCCAGACACAGGCGAGCTCCAGACACAGGCGAACTTCCAGACACAGGCAAGTGGCGGTGCCCCGGGTGGGGCACCGCCACTTGTGTGTTGGGGATCGAGCTCAGTCGAGATGTAGGTGCAGCTGGGAGGCCAGGTGGGCAGCCGCCTCGGTGACCTCGATCTCGGGCTTGCGCACCTCGCGGGCGTACTCGTCGAACTCGAGGGAAGGGGCCGGCATCGTGAGGGAGGTGCTGTCGATGCGCTGACGGGGCAAGGTGATCCTGCTTCCGCAGGCAGTGCAGTCGTCCCTCATCTGGTTGGTGGAGTCCTGGTCGTCGTAGGCAAGGCGCTGGTAACTCATGTCCCGACCGTAGGTGCTACCAGCGGGTACGACCAATCAATACCGCTCGGTAGGGTTCGCTTCTCGGGAAGGTTTCACCGGGCTGTAACAAACCAGGCCGAATCCCCCCCGGCCACATCACCCAGGCCACATCACACCCTGCCGCATCAAGCAAGGACCCCCATGTCGCTCCTCATCGCCGGATCCATCGCCACCGACCACCTGATGAACTTCGGCGGAAAGTTCGCCGACTCGTTGGTCGTCGAACAGCTGGACAAGCTCTCGGTCTCCTTCCTGGTCGACGACCTCGAGATCCGCCGGGGCGGCTGCGCGGGCAACATCGCGTTCGGCCTGAGTCGCCTCGGTGTGCAGCCGGTGCTGGTGGGTGCAGCGGGTGAGGACTTCGCCGACTACCGGTCCTGGCTCGAGCGGCACGGAGTCGACTGTGACTCGGTGCGAATCTCCGAGGACCTGCACACCGCGCGGTTCGTGTGCACGACCGACGCCACGATGGCACAGTTCGCCAGCTTCTACCCGGGCGCGATGAGCGAGGCCAGGCTGATCGAGCTCGGTCCGATCGCCCGGCGGGTGGGCGAGCCGACGTACGTGCTCGTCGGCCCCGACGACCCGCAGGCGATGGTCCGGCACACACAGGAGTGCCGCCAGCGTGGCTATGCGTTCATCGCCGACCCGAGCCAGCAGCTGGCGTTCGGTGAGGGCGAGATGATCCGCGAGCTCATCGACGGCGCCGCCTACCTGTTCTCCAACGAGTACGAGGCGCACCTGATCGAGTCCAAGACCGGCTGGTCGGGTGAGGAGATCCTGTCCCGGGTGGGCACACAGGTGATCACGCTCGGGCCCGCCGGGGTGCGCATCGTGGGCAACGGCCAGGACCCCATCGAGACCGGGGCTGTGCCCGGCGTCAAGGCCGTTGAGCCGACCGGTGTCGGGGATGGGTTCCGTTCAGGGTTCCTTGCTGCGCTCGAGTGGCGTCTGCCCCACGAGCGCGCGGCCCAGGTCGGCTGCGTGCTGGCGGCCTACGTCGTCGAGCAGGTCGGCACCCAGGAGTACTCCTTCACGCACGAGGAGTTCATCCTCCGGCTGGTTGAAGCGTACGGCGAGGATGCTGCCGCGGACGTGCGCCCGCACCTCAGTTGACCCGGCGCACCAGATAGGTCGGTACGCCGGCCGCGGTGACCTGCGAACCGGCGTACTCCTGACCGCGCATGCGGCACCACGCCTGTACGTCGACCCGCGCGGCAGGGTCGTCGGCGACGACGGCGACTGTGCCACCGACCGCGACGTCCACGATGGCCTTCGCCAGCTCGATGATGGGACGTGGGCACAACAGGCCACGACAATCCAGCTCGAGATGGTCCACGGGATCAGTCATCGGGGCACTCCGGTCTCGGCACGCAGCCGCTCGACGACATCCGGAAGCACCTCCGCGAGCCGGTGCACGTGGGCGGGCAGCGTGTCGCGACCGAGGGACACCCGCACATTGCCGTGGGTCAGAGCGCCCATCGCCGTCAGGACGTGGCTCGGCTCGAGGCTGCTGGCCGTGCACGCCGAGCCGCTCGCCACGGCGAACCCGAGCCGGTCGAGCTCGGTGACCAGGGCCTCGCCGTCGACGTAGAGGCAAGAGAACGCCACGATGTGCGGCAACCGGCCGTCCGGGGCCAGGAACACCTCGGTGTCCGGGATCGACTCCACGGCGTCGGCCAGCAGGGACGTCAGGGACGTGTGCACCTCTGCAAGCTTGTGCGGAGCTCGATCGTGCTCCTCGATGCTCGCGCGCAGAGCCGCGGCGGCAGCGAGTGCGCCAGGCACGTTCTCGAACCCGATGGTCCGCTCATCGGCACGCTCGTCACCTGGGAACGGGTTGCGCCAGCGAGCGGACCGGCGGACCAGCAGCACGCCGACCCCGGCCGGCCCGCCCCACTTGTGCGCTGAGGCTGCGGCGGCCGCCCATCCGCTGGGAAGCGGGAGCCGCCCTGCGGAGGCGCACGCGTCCACGAACACAGGTACCTCCACGAGGGCAGCCACCTCATTCACGGGCTGGAGCACACCGACCTCGTGGTTGGCGGCCTGCACGGCGACGACGGCGGGCTCGCCGTGCCGCGCGACAGCGGCCGTGACGGCAGCGGGGGAGACCCTGCCGTGGCGGTCCACCGGGACGGTCTCGAAGCGGCCGGAACGGGCGGCGTGCCAAGCGCCGGCGTGGAGCACCGCCGAGTGCTCGACGCTGGAGGCCAACAGCAGGTTGCCCTGACGGGCTCGCCCGGCGAGCAGCCCGAGCACGCCGAGGTGCACCGCATGGGTCCCGCTGGGTGTGAAGGTCACCTCGTCGGGACGTACGCCGAGGCACTCGGCCACCACGGCGCGCGCGTTGTCGAGCAGGAGGCGGGCCTCGCGCGCCGGGCGGTGCAGTCGTCGGGGGTCGGCATACGCACGGCCAGTGGCCTGCTCCAGGACCTCTCGCGCCGCTGGGTGGAGCGGTTGCCCCGATGCGTGGTCGAGATACACGGCAGGGGCTTGACTCACAAGGTGAAACCTACCCGCGCCCTGCTCGGACTCCGGGGGTCGGTGAGTAGTAGTGTTCGATTGTCCTCAACTGGTCAGAAGTCCGTATCTGCTTACGAAAGGGCTCGCCCGTGAGTCTGGAGCTTCCTTTGCGCTTCCGCCGCGCGGCGCTCGGAGGCCTGATGGCCACCGCGCTGCTTCTCCTGAGCGGTTGCTCGGCCGAGCAGGAGGGCGAGATCCGGCGCCTCGCCATGCCGATCGCCTCGACCAAGGAAGCGCCGTACATCCAGGACCTGTGGATGTGGTCCTGGCTGGCCGCCATGGTCACCGGCGTCGTGGTGTGGGGCCTCATCTTCTACGTCGCGATTCGTTATTATCGCCGCAGCGAGACCGAGATCCCGGTCCAGACCCGCTACAACCTGCCGATCGAGATCTTCTACACGATCGCCCCGATCATGATGGTGATCGTCTTCTTCTACTTCACCGTGGAGACCCAGAACAAGGTCGTCCACGACGACAAGAACCCCGACGAGACCATCACCGTCGTCGGGCAGCAGTGGTCGTGGACGTTCAACTACAACCTGGGCTACGACAAGAAGGCGGAGGAGTACGCGGCGGTTGACGGCAAGGACGTCGTCCATGAGGTGGGCACCACCGCCGTCCGGCCGACCCTGTGGCTGGTCAAGGACAAGAGCGTCGCGATCAACCTGTCCTCGCCCGATGTCATCCACTCGTTCTGGGTGCCGGTTTTCCTGTTCAAGATGGACGTGGTGCCGGGGCGGCACAACGACTTCACCATCACGCCCACGCGGGAGGGGACCTTCGATGGCAGGTGCGCCGAGCTTTGCGGGGTCTACCATTCACGGATGCTCTTCAACGTCAAGGTCGTCGACGAGGCGGCCTACGACGCCCACCTCGAGACCCTGGCCGAACTGGGCAACACGGGCCCGGCCCTGGGAGCCTCACAGGACAGGGTGACCCCCGGCCTGGACTCCGAAGAGAGCACTGGAGGACAAGAGTGACTGCCGTCTCCGACGCCCCCACGGGCGCACGCGTCGATGCCCCCCGTCACAAGCTGGGGCAGCAGGTGGTGCGGATCCTCTCCACCACCGACCACAAGCTCATCGGCAAGCTCTACCTGGTCACGTCGTTCATCTGGTTCATGATCGGCGGCGTGATGGCTCTGGTGATGAGGTCCGAGCTCGCGTTCCCGGGTCAGCAGGTCGTCAACGAGGAGCTGTACAACCAGCTCTTCACGATGCACGGCACGATCATGCTCCTGCTGTTCGCGACCCCGCTCTTCTTCGGCTTCGGCAACGTGCTGATGCCGTTGCAGATCGGCTCGCCCGACGTCGCGTTCCCGCGGTTGAACATGCTGAGCTACTGGTTCTTCCTGTTCGGGAGCATCATCGCCTTCTCTGGCTTCCTGACCCCCGAAGGTGCCGCTGACTTCGGCTGGTTCGCCTATACGCCGCTGTCCAACGCCGTGCGCTCCCCGGGCATCGGGGGAGACCTCTGGGTCATGGGCCTGTGGCTTGCCGGTATGGGCACGATCCTCGGCTCGGTCAACTTCATCACCACCATCATCTGCATGCGCGCTCCCGGCATGACGATGTTCCGGATGCCGATCTTCGTGTGGAACACGATGGTCACCAGCCTGCTGGCGATCATCGTCTTCCCGATCCTGGCCGCAGCCCTG
>Ga0209587_1000828_pt1 | contig 14942 bp, 14 predicted proteins | sample NGEPerD_2_FD_184512 | JGI IMG/M metagenome (GOLD analysis project Ga0209587, IMG submission 184512) | Arctic peat soil microbial communities from the Barrow Environmental Observatory site, Barrow, Alaska, USA - NGEE PermafrostL1-D... | ecosystem: Environmental > Terrestrial > Soil > Wetlands >... | reverse complement strand
GTTAAGATTATCCAAAAAACAATTAAAACAAATGATGGAATTAGCAACATGTAAATATCCTTATGTTTCATTTTTTAAAAAAAGCAGCTCCTTTCAAATGCATTTGTAGATCTGTTGTTTCTCCGCTTTTTTTTCCAATTGAAAGAATTTCTACATTTATTATTCTCTGCATATCTATAGCAGATGTTATAAAATTTGAAATATTTTCATAGCTTCCATCAGCAGATACTCCAAACATAAAACTAGAATACTGTTTTTTATCATTTTCTTTTTTTTCTACTTCAGCCTCAAATATTTGAAGAGAAGTAATTTTAAGATTGAATTTGCTTGCTAATCCTTGAATTTCTGCTGTTAGCAATGGCGCTTCAGGAGATTTAGGAACAGAAAGGTATATCAAAGGAAGATCGTTTTGAATACTTGAATACTTTTGCTGGAGTATAGAAAGGTTATTAATTTTTGTTTGTAATTGCTTATCAACAAATTTATTATCTTCGAGTTCCTTCTGAAGCCTTGCAATCGTTGAAAGAGTAGGACTAATTGCAAAAAGACCAAAAAATGAAAGAGCAACAAGTGTCAAGATAAGCGTCGTAATTTTTTTGGTTTTTTCTGCTTTAAAATCAGGAAGTAACTCAAAATATTTATTTTTCTTAATATCTCTAAAAACATTTTTATTAATTGCTATCATTATTGCCTTTCTTTTCCTTTATAAGTGCTGATATGGTTACTTTTATTAATCCAATAGCGGGACGATTTTCAATTTTATCTATACTGATGCTTGCTATTTTAGGATATTTTTTTAATTCTTCAACAAAGTTACTCAAAGAGCTTACCGATTCAACATCAGCTGCTATTTTTAAACGATCGTTATTTAAGGTAAATTCTGAAAAACTTAAACCTTGGGGAGTAAAAAGTAAGACATCATTGAATAATTTTACTCTATCCTGAGAAATTTCTGAAAAAGTTGTGGCAGCTGTAAGCCTTTCTTGTAAGTTGCGATAAGTATCTTCTTCTTTTTTTAAATAATTTACAATTGTTTGCTCTTGTTTAATTTTTGAATGAAGATCAATAAGTTGACGATCAAGAGAAAATCTATATAAAAAAGCACTTAAAGCGATTAATTCTGTTACGATAACCACAAGCCTCCCTATCGTTAAGGCCCAATTTATAAAATTTGCAAAAAAATCAGCGTGCCTGGGCTTAACCAGGTTAACGGAAGGAATTTTTTTTGGCATATCAAGTTTAAGTTTAGGGATTTTTTAAGCTTTTGTCAAAAGAGAAGAAAGCTATTTTGAAGTTTTTTTTGCAGTCTTTTTGATTTTTTTTACTGTTTTCTTTTTTACTGTGCTTAAAACTTTCGGAGCAACTGTTTTATTAGTCGATAATTTTGATTTTAATCTTGCTGCTTTATTTTTATGAATAATATTTTTTTTTGCTGCTTTATCAATAGTTTTAACAGCTTTTTTAAGATTTTCTTCAGTTGGCTTTTTAACAGCTTTAGAAATAACATCTTTTAGAAAAGTTTTTAGAACCTTGTTTTTTTTAGTTATTCTTTTGTCTTTTCTCAATTTTTTCTTAGCAGATTTTATTACTGGCATTGCGTCATTTTAGCATGCTATACTGTAAAAAACAATATGCCCAAAAAGATCTTAGAGAAGAGCCTCAAGGTAATACTTCAAAGGCAGACTAACATAATTTCTGCAGCATTCGTAATAATGTTTACGATTGTATTTTCGCAGATTCTTGGTTTAATAAGACAAAGACTTCTAGTCTCTATTTTTGGTGCTTCAAATATTTTAGGAGTTTACCTTGCTTCTTCACGCTTGCCTGATTTTCTATTTCAACTGGTTATTGCTGGTGCTCTTTCATCAGCATTTATTCCAATTTTTTCGGATTTTTTAGGAAAAGACAAAAAAGAAGCTTATAAAATGGCCTCAACATTGCTTATCTTAGGCTTAATATTGTTTTCTATTCTTTCATTTATTTTATTTATTTTTGCAGAGCCATTTTCAAGACTTATGGCGCCTGGTTTTTCTTTTGAGCAAACTAAATTAATGGCCTCTCTTACCCGAATAATCATTGCAGGAGAATTGTTATTTATTGTGGGAACTTTTTTTTCTGCAGTTCTTCAATCCTATAGCCACTTTTTTATTCCTGGAATTGCAGCAGCTCTTTATAATTTAGGAATTATTGTAAGTATTATTGTTCTTTCTCCAACACTTGGAATATATTCTGCAGCTTATGGTGTGATTTTTGGGGCCTTTATTTTTGTAATTGCACAGCTTCCATTGATTAAAAAAGTTGACTTTTCATTTATTCCAACTCTTTCTATAAAGACAAAAGGAGTAATGGAAGTTTTGAAACTCATGTGGCCAAGGACTATTTCTATTGCAATTTTTCAACTTGGGACAATAATAACAGTTACTTTAGTCTCATTTTTGCCCAATCCAGGTAGAAACTATGTAATTTTTGATTATGCACAAACTTTGGCTTTTGCACCAGTCGCTCTTTTTGGCCAGGCAATTGCTCAGGCAGCTTTTCCAGTTCTTTCAAGAGAAAAAAATAAATTAGATCAGTTTAGGATAACTTTTATAACAAGTTTAAATCAGTTAATGTATTTGGTTTTACCCTTTTCAGCATTACTTTTGGTATTAAGAATTCCTATTGTAAGACTTCTTTTTGGAGCAGGTCAATTTGATTGGGCGGCAACTGTTCTAACTGGACAAACACTTGCTTTTTTTAGTATTTCAATTTTTGCACAAGCACTTTTTTCTTTAATTTCAAGAGGTTTTTATGCACTTCATGATACAAAAACTCCTTTAATTGTAGGAACATTAACAACAATAATGACACTTTCATTGGGCGCCTTATTTATATTTTATTACCATTTTGGGATAGTAAGTATTGCTATTGCTTATTCAATCTCGAGTATTATAAACACAATAATTCTTCTTGGCTTTTTAGATAGAAAAACTGGAGGATTTGATAAAAAACCATTATTAATATCTATCTTTAAGATTTTTTTAGCTACTTTTTTTACAGGTTTTGCTTTATATATTCCAATAAAACTTTTAGATCAATTAGTTTTTGATACAACAAAAACGGTTAACCTTCTTCTTTTAACAGGAATATCTAGTTTTCTTGGCCTTTCTCTTTATTTATTCTTAACCTGGCTTTTTGATGTAAAAGAAGCAAGAACTTTTGTAATGATGTTTAAGAAAATAGGCGATTGGAAGCAAATACTTACTAGGTCAGAAGAGACAATAGATGGGACAAGGATAAGTCCGTAATTGCTTTTACTAGCCTCAAAAGGTATACTTCTAAATCAGATGAATCAATTTAAGATTAGAAACTTTGCAATCATTGCTCACATAGACCATGGTAAATCAACGCTTGCTGATCGATTTTTAGAAATAACAAAAACAATTTCTAAAGAAAAATTAGTAAATGAGCAGTTTTTGGATCAAAACCCTATTAGTAGAAAAAGAGGAATTACTATAAAGCTTGCGCCAGTTAGAATGATATATAAAGTGAATGGTGAAGAGTATATTTTAAATCTTATTGATACTCCTGGACATATGGATTTTTCTTACGAAGTCTCAAGAACTCTTGCTGCTTGTGAAGGGGCAATTCTCTTAGTTGATGCAACCCAGGGTGTTCAGGCTCAAACAGTTGCTCATCTAAAAGCAGCAAGAGAAGAAAACTTAAAAATTATTCCGGTAATAAATAAGATTGATTTATCAACCGCAAATGTTGAATCAGTGGTAAATGAATTAGTAGATCTTCTAGGGTTTAAGAAGGAAGAAATCTTTTATGTTTCGGCAAAAAGTGGAGAAAATGTAGAAGATTTACTTAATGCTGTAGTTAAAAATATTCCTTTTCCAAAGGGAGAAAGTGAAAAAGTTTTTAGAGGATTAATTTTTGATGCTGAATATGATGAGCATAGAGGAGTAATTGCTTTTGTAAGAGTAGTTGATGGGAAAATAGAAAAAAGAGATAAAATTGAGCTCTTGGGAAATAAAATAAAGGCAGATATTAAAGATTTGGGTTTTTTTTCTCCATTTCTTGTTTCCAAAAAAGAGCTTTTAACAGGAGAAATTGGCTATATTGTTACAGGTATAAAAGATATTAGGCTTTGTAGGGTCGGGGATACATTAACGCTTGCAAGTCTTAAAAAACAAAACTTAGCTGAGGAGATAAAACCATTACCTGGATATAAAACACCCAAACCAATGGTGTTTTTTGGAATTTATCCTAAAAATCAAAATGAACTGGTTCATTTAAGGGAAGCATTAAACAAGCTCTCTTTAAATGATGCTTCTTTGTCAATCTCTTCTGAGTACTCTGCTTTTTTAGGAACTGGTTTTAGGGGGGGGTTTTTAGGACTTTTACATGCAGACATTGTAAGAGAGCGATTAATTCAAGAAGAAGATGTTAATCCTATTCTAACAATGCCTCAGGTTTTATATGAAAAAAAAGAAGATGGGTCAATTCTTGAGCCATATATGAATCTTACTGTTTATGTGCCCTCAGCATATGTGGGAAATATTATGACAGCTTGCCAAAAGAAAAAAGGTCATTTAATAGATCTTAAATATCATAAAGACATTGCGATTCTTTTTTATGAGCTTCCATATAGTATGTTTATTAGAGGTCTTGCTTCGGAAATAAAATCAATCTCTTCAGGTTTTGCCACAATGGATTATGAGCTGACTAAATATCAAAAAGGAGATCTAGAAAAACTAGAGGTGCTTGTAAATGATAATCCAATTGATGTTTTATCAGAGTTGTTTTATAAAGATGAGATTTATTCTGTAGCAAGAGAAAAAACAGAAAAATTAAAAGAATTATTACCAAGACAGCAGTTTAAACAAGTAATTCAAGCAAGAGCTATGGGGAAAATTATTGCTAAAACAGAAATTTCACCTTTTAGAAAAGATGTTACTGCAAAACTATACGGAGGAGATAGAACAAGAAAGGATAAGCTACTTGATAAACAGAAAAAAGGAAAATCAAAAATGTTTGGACATGCAAAAATTAATCTTCCTCCGCAAGCATTATATTCTCTTATAGATTCAAATCTAGAGGGCAAATAGAAGTATAGTCCCGATTACTGTAAGAATTGCTCCCAATGCTCCAATTGTCATTATTGTTTCGTTTGGCCCTGTTGGTTCAAGTGTTGGAACAGGAGTCGCTAATGGTTCAAGTGTTGGAACAGGAGTCGTTGTAGGAAGAACGACACTTTCACCTGAAACAGTTATAGCTTGAGTACAATTCTCAGTTGTACTGACACCGCCTACATTATCAGTTAAGATTGCAGTTGCAGTAAAGGTTCCTCCAGAATTATATATATGATCTGCTACAGAATTAATACTGGCGGTTCCAACACCTCCTCCTTCAGTTAAATCACTCACTGTTCCGTCTCCAAAATTAAAGGTAATTTTACCAACTGTTCCATCTGCGTCATTTCCAATAGCAGTAAAACTAACTGTTAAAGGAGCTGCTCCGCTTGCCACTCCACCTGAGCCAAGGCTTGTGCAAACAGGATTTTGATTAGGTAGTGTAGTGGTTGTTGTTGTAGGCGGTACTGTTGTTGTTGTGGTAGTGATTGTAACCTCAGGTATAGTTGTGGTAGTGGTTGTAACCTCGCCAGTAATTGTAATCAAAGCTTCACTTTTTGTTTTTAAGACATTTTCTTTCGGAGTATCAGTTGATGCAGAAGATAATACTTCTGTGTCACTACTAAAAGTAACCTGAGTTGGTGCAGTTTCAGTTGGTGCCAAAGCAGTAAATGTTACAGTCGCAATTCTTGTAATTGATTGAAGTACTTTTGTTTGACCTCCTCCAGTTGCAAGAGTAACGGAAACTGAGCTTGGACCATAAGTTGGCTGTACAAATACTGTTGCAGCATTTGTATTTACAACAAATCCATCTTCTGCAAGAGATAATCTTGTTGGATCATAGGAAATAGTAAATTTTGCTAATGAAACATAATTTTGTCCAGGGTCAACCATAATGTCAAGGCTTACACTGTCTCCAACAGCAACTGTTTGAGGAGTTTCTTTAAGAGAAAGTACGGTAGATGGAGCTGCACTGCTTCTAGTTTTTTGCTGTTGTTGCACAAGGTAGACAGTTAGGGGAATGGCTACGAGAAGTACAACAATAAAACCCAGTAAAATTAATTTTTTGCCCGAGAATATGGACATATATATACTAAATTATCGTATAGTAACTTAGCTATACGTGTCAAGTATTAAAGGAGTAAGATTTTATTTAGCTCTTGACAGAAAAAAGCTTTTGTTGTATAAATTTAGCACTCACTTCTCGTAAGTGATATTTTTTGACTAATTAACATGAGTATAAAGAAAACAAATATTAAACCCCTTTTTGGAAACGTATTAGTAAAACCTCTTGAGGCAGAAACAAAAACTGCAAGTGGAATTATTCTTCCGGATAGTGCAAAAAAAGAATCTCAAACAGGAGAAATTAAGGCAATAGGCCCAGGAGATATAACGCCAAAAGGTGAAAAAATCCCCATGATTGTAAAGGTAGGGCAAAAAGTAATGTATAAAAAATGGGGAGGAAATGAAGTAAAAGTAGGAAATGAAGAGTGGACAATTATTGAGCAAAAAGATATATTAGCGATTATTGAATAATATGGCAAAACAAATTAAATATTCACAGGAAGCAAGAGAGTTATTGATTAAAGGAATTGATCAATTGACAAATGCTGTTGCAACAACCCTTGGTCCAAAAGGAAGAAATGTAGCTCTTGATAAAAAATGGGGGGCGCCAAGTGTAATTCATGACGGTGTCTCAGTTGCAAAAGAAATTGAGCTTAAAGATCCGTTTGAAAACATGGGAGCACAGCTTGTGAAAGAAGCAGCTTCTAAAACTGCGGATGTTGCAGGAGATGGAACAACTACTTCAACAATTTTAACTCGTGCAATTGTAAAAGAAGGAGTTAAAATGATTACTGCAAATGCAAATCCAATGATCATGAGAAAAGGTCTTGATAAAGCAAGTAAGATTGTTGTTGAAGAGCTTTTAAAAATGAAAAAAGAACTAAAGCAATCAGATTGGGCAAATGTTGCAACCATTTCAGCAGGAGACGAAGAACTCGGAAACTTAATTGCAGAAGCTCTTAAAAAAGTAGGTAAAGATGGAATAATTACGGTTGAAGAAGGTAAAGGTCTTTCAACGGAAATTGAATATAAAGAAGGAATGGAATTTGATAAAGGATATGCTTCTTCATACTTTGTTACAAATCCTGATCGAATGGAAGCAGAAATCGAAGATCCATATATTCTCATAACAGATAAGAAAATATCAGCATTAAATGAACTTCTTCCTTTCCTTGAAAATTTAGTTAAAGTTTCTAAAAACTTGGTAATTATTGCAGATGAAATTGAAGGAGAAGCATTGGCAACATTGGTTGTAAATAAGCTAAGAGGAACTTTTAATACAATTGCAGTTAAGGCACCAGGTTTTGGAGATAGAAGAAAAGAAATGCTTGAAGATATTGCTATCTTAACTGGAGGGACAGTAATATCAGATGATACTGGCAGGAAATTTGACAGTGTTACCCTTGAAGACTGCGGAAGAGCAGATAAGGTTTGGTCAGATAAAGAAAATACTAGAATAATTGGTGGAAAAGGAAATTCTAAAGCACTTTTAGCAAGAATTGCTCAAATAAAAACAGCAATTAATAAATCAACTTCGGATTTTGATAAAGAAAAGTCTCAGGAGCGTTTAGCAAAACTTTCAGGAGGAGTTGCCGTTATAAATGTTGGAGCAGCAACAGAAGTTGAGCTTAAAGATAAAAAGGAGAGAGTAAATGATGCAGTTGCTGCAACAAAGGCAGCCCTGGAGGAAGGAATTGTTCCTGGAGGAGCAGTTGCTCTTTTAGATATATCCAAGAGAATGAATACTAAAGATTTGGAAAATGCAAAAGCAGCAAGAGATGAAATAATTGGTTTTGAAATAGTAAAAGCAGCTTTAGAAGCACCTTTTATTCAACTTATGCAAAATGCAGGACTTGACGCAGGACAATTAATTGCAAAAGCAAGAGAGGTTAGTACACACGGTCAAGGATTTAATGTTTTAAAAACAGAATCAGTAGAAGGAGCAATTCCTGTAGATATGTTAAAAGAGGGAATTATAGATCCAGTAAAGGTTGTTAGAACTGCAGTTCAGAATGCAATTTCGGTTGCAACCATGATTTTAACAACAGAAGCATTAGTTACTGATATTCCTGAAGAGAAAAAAGATATGCCGGCTATGCCAGGAGGCATGGGTGATATGGGATATTAAGCTTGAAATTAAGGAAACTAAAGAATAAGCCGCGAAAACGCGGTTTTTTTATTGTCAGCAAAGAACAGATATAATATAATAACAAAGCATGAAAAAGGTTCTATTAATTATACTCCCTCCACTTGTTGCAATAATTATTTTTATAATAGTTACAATAATTTTAAATAAAAGTGCAAATCAAGGGGCACTTCAGGTGACATCAATCCCCAAGAGTAAAATTTATCTAAACGGGAAATTATTAGGTGAAACACCATTTTGTAAATGCGAGCAAGGTAATATGCTTGAGATAGGTGAATATACTATTAAATTAGTACCTCTTGATAACAAGCTCAATCCATTTGAAAATAAAATTACAATTTCTCCATCTGTTTTAACAGTAGTTGATAGAACTTTTGGAGAAGGCGGTCTTTCACAAGGAAGCATTATAGATTTAACTCCAATTTCTGACAAAAAAGAAGCGCAAATACTAATAGTTTCTTTTCCTGATAAAGCTAATATTTATTTAGACAATAATTTGTCAGGAACAAGTCCTTTGCTTTTAAAAAATATTACAGAATCAGACCATGAAATAAAACTTTCAAAAGAAGGCTATAAAGATAAGGCAGTAAGAATAAGAGCAATTAAAGGGTATAAGCTTGAAAGTATAGTTTTTTTAAGTATAAATCAAGATCTTTTTTCAGCATCAGAGTCTGCTTTACCTGAATTAAGTCCAGCGCCATCAGTATCACCTACTTCCCAAAGTCAAATAACAATACTTAGTACTCCGACAGGATTTTTAAGAGTAAGAGAAGATGCAACAATTAGTTCTTTACAAATAGGAACTGTTGCCCCTGGAGAAAAATACGAACTTATCTCAGAGCAAGAAGGTTGGTTTGAGATAAAATTTGAAGATGGTAAAACTGGATGGATTAGTTCTCAATACGCAAAAAAGTAAACTTCTTAATAAGGACCGATAAAGTAAATAATAAAAATTACCAAAAGAGCCCAGATAAGGACTGTTGCAAGAAGTGGCTTGTCTGATAATAAAACTCTATCAGGACTTTCTCCCTCATTTTTTTCATAAATATCTTGAAGATAACGCATAAGTCCATAAACAACAGGAAGAATAGTAATCATTAACCATTTTCTTTGGAAAAAAGCAGGTAAAAAGTCAGGCATCAAAAGACCCAAGCTTATTTTTAGCCCTCTTGGATTTTCTAAGAAAGTAAAAAGAGAATAGCTTATAAAAGTTGAGGTTGCAAAAATTGATGCATAAACATCTAGAAGCCTTTCGGAATAGTGAGAAAGAGTTAATCTTGTTTCTGCAATATTTGCCTTTTTATTGCTTGTTAAAAGAGTAAGCTCTGATCTTCTTTTTCCAATAGCAAGGAAAAGGGATATAGAGATTGTAGTAAGCAAGAGCCAGACAGAAATATGATAACCACTAGCAAATTCACCTGCATATACTCTTAAAATATATCCGCTGGCAATTGCTAAAATGTCCATAACTGCAATTGATTTAAGAAATAAGGAATAAATAAACTGAATTACCAAATAAACGACGCAAGTAATAAAAAAAGCAGGGGTGACATAAAATGCCGTGATGAGAGAAACTGTTACGAGAATTGCTCCGATAATTATGGCAAGAGGAATGGGAACAGCTCCTTTTGCAAGTGGCCTAAATTTTTTAAAAGGATGCATTCTATCCTTTTTAATATCGAAGATATCGTTAAGAATGTAAGTTGCAGAGGAGAGGCCACAAAATACGAAAAAAGCTATAACAACCTTTTCTAAAATAAGAAGATCAAATAATTGTCCACTAAAAAGTATTGCAGCAAAAACTGCAAAATTTTTTATCCATTGCTTGGGTCTAATTAGTCTTAGAACTTCAAACGATAATTTAATCATCTGGGTTTTCTATGGTTAGCTGCAAAAAAAGTATTGTTCCTCCTACTATTATTGCGAGCATAACAATAGCAAATAGCTTACCCCTACTGGAAAGAACTAGGGCAAGCGAACCCAATATAGCAGAAATAAACCAATAAAACAACGCTATTTTCCTGTGTCCATAACCTCTTTTTAAAAGTAAATGATGAAGATGCTTTTTATCATGCCAAAAAGGTGATTTTCCAGATAAAATTCTTCTAGTAATCGTGAAGATACCATCAATTATTGGAACTCCCATAACCAACACTGCCGTTGCAAGTTTTGCGCTTGCTAAAATAGAAACAACTGCAAGAAGTAGATAAACTGCAGTTGCACTATATCCTGGAAAAATTTTTGCAGGATAAAAATTAAAAAACAAAAATCCAATCGCAGCACCAGCAATCATAAAAGAAAGTTTTGCACTGATTAGACTGTAATGATCAATTACAGGAAAACGGAGACTTAAAATTCCAATAACTATTGCAGAAATAGCAACAATTCCTGGCATTTGTCCATCAACGCCTTTGCTCCAATTAAGCATATTCATAATCCACACAATCCATAAAATAGCAACAAAATAAGAAAATATTATCGGACTATAGCTTGCAAGAAAAGGAATCTGAATTGAGCTTAAATATAATATTCCGCCAAAAGGATTTGTAATAAAGGCAATATTTGCTCCTGCAAAAACAACAATAGTAGCAGAAACAATATTTATTAAAAATCTAAAATAAGGAGAAATATCAAATTTATCATCTAAAACACCGACTATAAGACAAATAAGTCCAGCTAAAAAAAGCGCAATAGTTATTTTTTCTATTGGTAAAAATATAAGTCCTGCAACTGCGATTCCTATAAAAAGGGGAATACCTCCTGCTCTGGGGATTGGTTTTGTGTGAAGCGCTGCAGGGTGCTTTCTTTTTGAAGGATCATCAATTAATCCAACCTTTTTAATAAAAATAAGAGAGATTGGAGTTACAACAATAGTTGCAATAAGTGCTGCTAAAAAAGGAAAAATAATTGTTGTGGATAAATCAAACATTTTATAGTACAGCCTGAACGGTTCTGATAATAAAAAGAAAAGTGAGAATCGAGATTAAGAAACTTGTTATAGCAAGCATTCTTGATAGAAGTGGTGCTTTTGCATAAAAACGAGAAGCAAGAATTAAATTAATTAGAAAAATTATAAAAGCAATAAGAGGAGGAATAAATATTCCAATTGTTTTTGAAAGTCTTTGTTCACCCCAAGGAAGTTGATTGAAAAGAGGAATTAATGGTGGAAGAAAGCGATAGTAAAAAGCAACATAAATAATAGAAAGAACAATTATTATAATACAAAAGAAAAAGCCTCTTTTAGTAGTCCTATCGTTAAAAGTATTTTTAAAGAGTCCGTTCATAAATAATTACGTCATTAAGGATAACACTTTGTTCATAATTTTCAAGAGAAAAAGGATAAGAGCTGACGTTTGGCATTATAATAATATATTTTGGATTCGTTTTTAATAGGCCTTCTGCGGTATTTTGAAGACCGTCTTTATAACCAGTAATATGATATGCAACCGTATACCTTCCCGGGGGAAGTTTTCCAAGCATTTTGTATAGTTGAGCATTATTCCCCCAGACAAAGACATTTTCATTATTTATTTTAGGTAAAAGGTATTGAGCAACTTGATAATCAATTGGTGTTCTTCTGTCAAAAAATGCTTGATATTCTATTAAACTTTTTTGCCCGTTTGCAAAATCTAGGAAATTTTTATAATAAGGAATTACCTTATCATAAATATGGAAGTTTTTAATAATTAAATACGTAAGCACGAGAATAAAAATTAAAGAAAATTTTTGCCATTTTTTATTAGCTATTAAAAAGCCAATTAATAATGAAAAACTTGGTAGGAAAACTAAAATATAATGAGTGTAAGGTCTTTGAGAGAAAAAAGCGTTAAAAAGCGAAAATCCTGCCCAGAGAAAAACAAAAACCCCCGCAAGATTTAAGCTCTTTCTTTTTATAAAAACAAATAAAATAAATAAAAATAAAATAACAAGTTTTAAGATAAGAAAGCCTTGAGGGATAATAAATTTGTTTCCATAGCTAACGTAGCCTACGTTGTTTAAAAAGGTCGCTTTTAGAAAAAATGAAAAAGCTCCTACTAGATAAAAATATAAAGCTGTTATTGCAATTGGAATAATAAAACTTAATAGAAAAATTCCTGTTTTATCTAAGATTTTGAAAAGATACTTTTTGCTTTTAATTTTAGAAAAATTAAGAGTAATATCTGAAAAGAGAATAAATATAAAAAAAGCAGCAAAATCAAATACCGCAACAACTTTAAATAAAAAGGCAAGTCCTGTTAAAAGCCCTGCGAGGAAAAAAAATTTATTTTTCATTTTTTCTCTGTTTGAAAAGATTAAAAATCCTGCAAGAATTAAGGGAAAAAGCATTAAGTTCTCTGCGTTGGCAATATTTCCTTCAAAAAGGGGAATTGCGAACATTAAGGCAAAAAATCCTGTTGAAGAAAATACTGCAAGTTTTTTTTCAAATAATTTCTTCGCTAAAAAATAGAAAGCAATCACAGCTAGAATTCCAAAAAAAAGACTTCCAAGCCTGACCATGAATTGGTCTGAGTTAAAAAAACTGTAGAAGACATAAAGAAGAGGTGGTTTATTATCGAAGGCATTTTGATAAAGAATTCCGCCGCTATTTATTCTTAATCCAATCGCTTGGTAAATTCCTTCATCTCCATACCAATAAGGTTCAAATAAAGAGGGAAGTCTTAGAATAAAGAAGAAAAAACAGGTAAAGATCAAAAACCAGGTCCCAAAACTTTTTTCAAGCTTTCCCAAAGTCTTCATAGTTAGATTATATTTTTTCCGTTACCTTATATTCTATTCTTTTTCCTAACATAAGCTTAGTATGCGATATTAACGCAGGTAATGTCGAGAGGAAAAATCCAGCAATAGGCAAGAGCATAAATTCTAACGGAAATAGAAATTGTCTTGTAAGCGAAGCGGAAAATTTCTTAGGTCTGTTTCTGAAATCAATAAAAATCATGGCCAAAAGAGCAAATAAACAAAAAGTTAAAATAAATCCGGCTAGTTTTGGAAGATTATAGCCAAGTGCTGTTCTTGAAAATACGGGATTAATAAATGGAATAATATTTGCTGCAATAGTAATAATAAACCAATTAACAGGCCATAAGAGATGGTCTAGAGAAACATGGTAAAGCATTAATGTTTTTCTAACAAAAGGTACTCCCGGTACTGTAAGCCACCATTTAACAAAAACTGGATTGTCAGATACTCCCCAGGACCAACGCTGTTCTTGTTCGTACTTACTTTTTAGAGTTTTAAAATAACTTGTTGATTGAGGAGAATCCATAGAGGTTTTAAGAAAAATTGGCTCCACCCAAAGATTTCCTCTTCTCATATAAAAGGCTTTATAGAATATGCGGTAATCTTCAGGTATTACATCTACGTCCCAGTATCCAATTTCATGAAGCATCCTAAAAGAAAGAGAATAGGTAGAATGAGCTACGAGTCTATCTCCTTGAACTAAAACTCCAATTCTCCAAAGACTTCCAAAAAAAGAAATTACTCTTACTGGAGCAGGTACTTTCCAGAAGTTATTATAAAAGACTCCTGCTGATTGCCAGAATTTATTGTATGGTTTATCGTCACTTAAGAATTTGTAAGCAAGATAGGCAAAATATTGTTTATCAAAAATTGAATCTGCATCTACAGATGAAATAGTTGCGTAATTTATATCAATTATTCCTTTTTCAACAAGCCTTTTATATGTATATTTTCCAGCAAAAGCTTCATTTGAAGATTTACCTTTTACTTCGCCTTCAATATCAGGATGAAAAGTTGCAAAAATATCACCAAATTTATTTTTATATTCCTTTAATAATATCCTTGCTTTTTCTCTTACGTCTTTTTCTCTGTCCTCCATCCCTAAAACAATATAAATTCTTTTAGTTGGGAATGTTTGTTCTGAAATTACTTTAAGGGTTTCTCTAAGTTTACTTATGCTTTCTCTATAATTTGGGATAACTACCACATGAGTTAATTTATCAAACTTTTCAAATTCTACTGCTTTTTTAAGCCAATTTGTTTTTTCTGCTTCTTTTATCTTGCTTGTTGCAATATACGAATTTATAACAAGGGAAAAAGATTTATAAAACCAATAAACGTCATAAAAGAGAATAAAATAGGCAACAGTATATGGTATAAAAAGAGATCCCCAAATAGGAAATAGAATAAGTGACCATGATAAAAATCCAGGTAATATTTCTAAAAATCTGGTTGTCTTAATAGGATACCTTGAAAAGAGTTTTTGAAAAAAACTTGTCATTATAATATTAGATCTACTTAAAGCTTATTAAATAAAGTATGGGCGTTTTCGGTTGTTTTTTCAATTACTTTATTTTTGGAAATCTCCTTAATTTGCGCAATGAAACTAGCCACAATTATAACATAAATAGGTTCATTTCGGCTACCTCTATGAGGAATAGGCGTTAAAAAAGGGGAATCTGTTTCAGTAATTATCCGATTAAGTGGTGTTTCTTTAACTAAATCTGAAAGAGCAGTTGTTTCTCCTTTAGCAATTCCTTTATAGGTAATATTTCCATCAAAACCAATATAAAAATTAAGTTTTAACACTTTTTCTAAAAATTTTAAATCTCCAGAAAAGCAGTGAAAAACTCCAGGTTTATTTAAAAGAATAGATT
>Ga0209587_1000827_pt1 | contig 14950 bp, 6 predicted proteins | sample NGEPerD_2_FD_184512 | JGI IMG/M metagenome (GOLD analysis project Ga0209587, IMG submission 184512) | Arctic peat soil microbial communities from the Barrow Environmental Observatory site, Barrow, Alaska, USA - NGEE PermafrostL1-D... | ecosystem: Environmental > Terrestrial > Soil > Wetlands >... | reverse complement strand
GGTGTGGATATTGGAGTTCGCGCCACCGCAGATGCGCTCGGCGATCTGTTGGTGCAGGATCTGGCAAAGGATGGCGCCATCATGCGAGTCCAGGTCCCGAAGCTCCTGGACGGCTTGGTTGCCGCTAGCACGCTGATGAAGTTGGACAATGAGTACAGCCTTCAGACGCGCGAAAGCAGCGAATGGGAAGCCGAGTTCCGCAACCGGCAAACCAAGCTCGTCAACGATCCCACCCGCATGAGCAGCAAACGTGCCCAGCTTCTTGGCGCCGCGGCACAAGATGCGGTGGGGTCCGTAAAGCTCCTGCATGGCAAGTGCAAGGAGCCCAGAAAGCTCGCACTGCACTTCGGCGCGGAACCTCCGCAGGGCACCGGCCATGAGATTCCGGTGTGGATACGCGACGGCTGGGGCGCCGATGAGAAGAGCGTGATCGCCGATGCGCGTGCGGCGGGGCCGGACAGCCCCGTTATCCATGTGTTTGTGCCGAAGTCCCGCGCCGATGCGTTGGCGCGTGTCATCGCCGCCCAAAGCGCGGCCAGGGACACGCTGGAATATAAAGGCGTACCCTCGACACCCGAAGGCATCGAGGCCCGTCAGGGTATGGATACACGCCTCACCGAAGCGGCGAACAGCCTGCGAATGCTGGTGGCCGAGGTCATCGATGGCGCGAAGGTGTTCCAGGGTGGTGGGACCGAGCGGTTGGAGTTGACCCTGCTGGATAAGGTGAGGGAAGCCGCCTATGCATCGCTGGACCGTCTCTTCTATGAATTTAAAGACGCCGACGACCACCGTTGGCCAAAGGTGATCGAGCGCGCCCGCAAGGGCGCCGAGCATCCCCTGGAGGCACTGGACTACAGCGGCAAGACCGAAGATCACCCCGTCTGCTCGGCCGTGCAGTCGTTCGTCGGTTCCGGGAAGAAGGGTAAGGATGTGCGCTCTCATTTCTCCGACCCGCCCTATGGCTGGTCGCGGGATGCGGTCGACGCGGCGCTCATCAGCCTGCTCGGAACCGGCCATTTGCGCGCGACCGCCAACGGAGCACCGCTGAAGCCGGGCCAGCTGGACCAGGCGAAGGTGTCGAGTACGGACTTCCGCGTCGAGAGCGCGACCATCGACACCCGACAACGTCTCAAAGTGCGCAAGCTGCTTCAGACACCAGGGATTGCCTGCAAGCCGAACGAGGAGGCTGCGGGCGCCGGCCCGTTCCTCGCAAAGCTCGCCGAGTTGGCCAACGGTGCCGGGGGCGAAGCGCCGCTGCCCGAACGCCCGGCTACCAGCCATCTATTGGATCTGCAGTCGCTTGCCGGCAACGAGCAGCTGCTCGGTATCCTCAATCGGCATGACCAGCTCATCAAGAACATCGAGGAATGGAGTAAGGCGCGCGACACGACAGACAAGCGGCTGCCGGCCTACATACGCCTGCTGGCGTTGGCCCGGCATGCCGATGGCCTGGATGCCGCAAAGGAGACAAAGCCGCAGATCGATGCGATCGCGGCGAACCGCAGCCTGCTCGACGCGACGGACCCGGTGCCGGATCTCACCAAAGCGCTGGCGGATGTGCTCAGGGCCGCGCTGGCGCAAGCCGAGAAGCGTTACGTCGAAACGTACGATGAAGAGTGGCAGCACCTCGCAGGTGCCGAGGGTTGGCAAAAGATCGGGCAGCAGGATCGCAACCGAATTCTAAGTCAGTTGCACATCGCGAAGGTCACCAAAGGCGCGACCGGCACCGAGCAGGAAGTGCTCGAATCCCTGGAGCGTAATTCGTTCGATGCATGGAGGACGCGCACCGCGGCACTCCCGCAGCTATTCGCGCAGGCCCGTATTCAGGCGGACAAGCTGGTCGAGCCCAAGACTCAGCACGTCAAAGTGACGAGCGCAACACTACGTTCGCCCCAGGAGGTCGAGGCATGGCTTGCGAGGACGAAGCAGAAATTACTGGACAAGCTGGCGGATGGTCCCGTTGCGATAAGCTGAAGATCCACCGCTACAGGCGCAGGAGAGGGGCGTAATGAACAGACAGTTGACCGCGATCGTCGAACGAGAGGGCGACGGCTATGTCACCTTGTGGCCGGATGTGGATGTCGCCAGCCAGGGAGCGACCGTGGACGAGGCGCGCAACAACGTCAAGGAGGCGCTGGAACTGTTTTTCGAGACGGCTTCCGCCGCCGAGCTAAAGCAGCGGCTGCATAGCGAAGTGTACGTAACGCACGTCGAAGTCGCCGTTGGTTAAGCTACCGATCCTGTCGGGTCGCGAAGTCTGTCGTATTCCCGCCGGCGATGGTTTCGTCGAGGTCAGGCGGCGGGGCAGCCATGTGGTGATGCAGACGGCTGACGCCGACAGCACCGTGACGGTTCCGGTGCCGGATCACAAGGAGTTACGCACTGGCACGCTGATGTCGATCATCCGTCAGTCGGGTCTGCCGCGCTCGGCCTTCGAGTGACTCCTCAAGCATGAAGACCCTCTCGCCAGACCTTCGCAAGCAGCTCGAACGAACCGTCATCCTCGCCCGTGACGTGGCCGAGTCCGGCGCTCGTGCAGCGCTGGAGGCGCTCGCCGTGCATCACCACGAGCCCTACGGGCACATGGACTCGGAACCGCGCAAACTTCGCCGGCGACTGCGTGCGCATGCCCGGCAGCTCGGTGACCGGCTCGATGCGCGTTCGGGAAGCCAGGGCATAGATCGCCTGGTGCACGAATGCGCTTACGAGCATTGGCACGGCATGTTGTTCGCCCGCTTTCTCGCCGAAAACCATTTGCTGATCGAACCGGACATGGGCGTTGCCATAACCCTCGATGAGTGCGAGGAGCTGGCCAAGGAGGAAGGCGTCGACGAATGGGCGCTCGCGGCACGCTTCGCCCACCGCATGTTGCCGCAGGTTTTTCGACCGGATCATCCTGTCTTCGAGGTTCGGTTTGCGCGGGAACACCGCCTGAAGCTGGAGGGGCTGGTTGAAAGGCTACCGGGCGACGTTTTCACGGCAACGGACTCGCTCGGTTGGGTTTACCAGTTCTGGCAGACCAACAAGAAGAACGAGATCAACCGTTCCGGCGTGAAGATCGGCGCGGATGAACTGCCGTCCGTTACGCAGTTGTTCACTGAGGATTACATGGTGGACTTCCTGTTGGACAACACGCTCGGCGCGTGGCGCGGCGGCAAAGTCCTCGCCGCGAATCCCAGGCTGGCGGAAAACGCCCAGAGTGAAGAGGAACTCCGCAAGGCCGTCGCGCTGCCGGGATGCCCGTGGAGATATCTGCGCTTCATCCAGAAGGAAGGCACGTCACCCCAGCCCTCTCCCCAGAGCGGAGAGGGGGAGAAAAAATGGACACCGGCCGCCGGCACGTTCGACGGCTGGCCGAAGACGGCGCAGGAACTCAAGTGCCTCGACCCGTGCATGGGCAGCGGGCATTTTGTGGTGGCGATGTTTGAGCGGTTGGTGGCGCTGCGCATGGCGGAGGAAAAGCTGATTGAGGCGGCGGCGGTGGCGGCGGTCATCCGCGAAAACCTGTTCGGTTTGGAGATTGACCCGCGCTGCACGCAGATCGGCGCGTTCAACCTGGCGCTGGCCGCGTGGCGGCGCGTGGGTTATCGCCCGTTGCCGGCGATGAACCTAGCCTGCTCCGGCCTCGCGCCGAACGCGAAGCAGGAGGACTGGCTGGCGATTGCCGGCGACAACCAGAAGCTCCAGCGCGGCATGGAACGGCTTTACGGGTTGTTCCAAAAGGCGGCGGTGCTGGGCAGCCTCATCAACCCGCGCGCCGGCGAGGGCGATTTGCTGGAGGCCGCGTTCCATGAACTCCAGCCGCTACTGGAAAAGGCGCTGGCGCAGGAGACCAGGGACGACACCGCGCATGAAATGGCCGTGACGGCGCGCGGCCTGGCCAAGGCGGCGGAAATTCTCGCCGGCCAGTTCACGCTTGTCGCGACCAACGTGCCTTACCTTGGACGCGGCAAGCAGAATGATGTGCTCAAAGACTTTTGCGATAGTTTCCATCCTGATTCAAAGGCTGGGCTTGCGACGACGTTCACCGAAAGATGTCTGGGTTTCGCTCAGCAGGGTTGCACGACTGTTCTGGTTACGCCGGAGAATTGGTTGTCTCTGAGCAGTTACAAAAAACTGAGGGAAAAACTCATACGAACAGGTGAATGGAACTTCCTTGTCCGACTTGGGCCGGGCGCTTTCCAAACTCCAATGTGGGACTTCAATACGATTCTTCTGAGTCTCACAAAACGCGCTGCGAACAGAGAGAGTTCATTTTTGGGTGTGGATGGTTCTGAAGGCCAGGACACTGAAGAAAAGGCGGTTCTCCTAAATCAAAACAATGCTTTGGCCGTGCCGCAAATGGCCCAGCTAACAAATCCCGATGTCCGCATTGGGCTTTCAATTCAGGGTTCTGAATGCCTTCTTTCCAACTGGGCTTCCTCCTTTGCTGGTCTTGGGACTGGCGACTTTTCCCATTATGGCAGGTGCTTTTGGGAGTTTGGCAAACAGCTCGACGGCTGGGCTTTTTACCAAACTACTGTTGAATCGCCGTTGGAATGGAGCGGGCGAGAGCAAATGGTGGCTTGGGATTTTTCGATTGAACGAGTGCGAGGAATGTTACCGCAAGAAAGAGAGCAGATTCACAATCAAGACCAGAGTGGCCAACAGGCTTGGGGCAAGAGAGGTATCGCTGTCGGACTGATGGGCGAACTTAAGCCGACAATCTTCACTGGGGAGCGATACGACAAAGCCCTCGCAGCGGTCATCCCAGACAAACCCGATATGCTGCCAGCTCTGTGGGCATTTTGCAGCGACCCCGCCTTCAACAAAGCGGTGAGGCAACTGGACCAAAACCTTTTTGTTGGGAATGGGATATTGGTCAAAGTGTCCTTCGACTTGGCGCACTGGCAGAAGGTGGCGGCGGAGAAATATCCGCACGGATTGCCGAAGCCGTTTTCCAGCGAATCGACGCAATGGCTGTTCAACGGCAACCCTGCCGGTGCAGACCAGCCGTTGCACGTGGCCGTGGCGCGGTTGCTCGGCTACCAGTGGCCGCGCCAGACCGGTTCCAGTTTCCCCGATTGCCCGGCGCTCGGCTCGGATGGTTTGCTCCAGCTGGCGGATGCAGACGGTATTGTGTGCCTGCCGTCCGTCCGCGGAGAGCCCGCCAGTCACGAGCGACTCCTGCATCTGCTTGAGGCTGCCTGGGGCGATGGGTGGAGTAACGACAGGCTCTCGAAATTGCTCGCAGACGCTGGCGCCAGCAGCCTCGATGAGTGGCTGCGCAATCAGTTCTTCGACCAGCACTGCAAGCTGTTCCATCATCGGCCATTTATCTGGCACATCTGGGATGGCCGCAAGCGCGATGGCTTTCACGCGCTGATTAGTTATCACAGGCTGGCCGAAGGCAACGGCAAAGGGCGCAGGCTCCTCGAAACACTCACCTATAGTTATCTCGGCGACTGGATCGCACGGCAGCGGGATGGCGTAAAACGCGGCGAAGGCGGTTCCGAGGATCGCCTGGCCGCGGCATTGGAGCTGCAGAAGCGGCTCGTGGCCATCCTCGAAGGCGAACCGCCGTTCGACATTTTCGTCCGCTGGAAACCGATCGAGCAGCAAGCCATCGGCTGGGAAACGGACATCAACGACGGTGTGCGACTGAACATCCGTCCCTTCATGGCTCAGGACATCCCAGGCGGCAAGAAGGGCACGGGCATACTTCGTATAAAGCCAAACATCCACTGGAAAAAAGACCGCGGCAAGGAACCTATGCGCGAACAGGCGCAGTTCCCCTGGTTCTGGAACAACGGCAAGCTCACCGGCGAGCGAGTTAACGACGTGCATCTCACAATCACCGAGAAACGCGCGGGTCGCGTGCAGGCGGAAAGCAAACAGCGATGACTGATCAAACGCAACCAAGTTGGCCCTATCCAGGCTCGCGCTGGTGGAAGTTCGACTTCCATACCCATACGCCGGCCTCCACTGATACGCCTTGGGCGAAGCAGCGCCTTGAGCTGTCATCCGAAGCCTGGCTGCTCAAGTATATGGCAGCCGGTATCAATTGCGTGGCGGTGACGGATCATAACAGCGGCGCCTGGATCGACCAGCTCAAGGCAGCCTACACCCAAATGAAGGAGGCCGATGACGGGAGCCGGCCCGACGGATTTCGCGATTTGACGCTATTTCCAGGTGTCGAGCTCTCCGTTCAGGGGGGCTTTCATCTGCTCGCCATTTTCTCTCCCGACAACACGACCAGCGATACCGACACACTATTAGGGCGTGTGGAGTATGCCGGAACGAAAGGCGACAGCGATGGGGTGACCCGCAAGGGTGGCGCTGAAGTGGTTCGGGCCATTCTTGACGCAGGAGGCATACCGATTCCAGCGCACGCTGATCGGCAGGGTAATGACGGCAAGGCCTTACTTGCCGTTCGCGAAGGCACCCGAGCATGCCGACTCGACGCCAATACCGTCCGGCAGGTGATGGATACAGACGGCCTGCTGGCCGTCGAGTGGGAGGATATGAATCACCCACCGCCTGAATGTGTCGATATTCAGAGCGTACGACTGGCTCGGGTGCTGGGCAGTGATTGTCATAGCTTTCAGGGCAATGCCGTACCTGGCTCTCGCTATACCTGGATCAAAATGGCAAGGCCCACTCTGGAAGGCTTGCGCCTCGCACTACTGGATGGCAACGGCATCTCGGTACGTCGCAGCGACGAAGGGGCGTTCGAGCCGTTTCAGACGCCGCCGCATTTTGTTACTCGTATCGAGATCGAGTCCGCCCGGCTTATGGGTAATGGCGCGCCAGAGCACCTTGCATTCAGCCCATACTACAACGCACTGATTGGGGGGCGTGGAACGGGCAAGTCGACGGTCGTCCACGCGCTCAGGCTCGCATACCGTCGAGGTGAAGAGTTGCGGCGCCTGGGCGACAAGACTGAAACCTATTGCCGTTTCATGAGCTTTTCCGAGCCGGCCAAAGGCCGGGACGGCGACGGCGCGCTGCGAGAGAACACCGAGATCCGCCTTGAGTTGATGCGGGAAGACGTTCTTAGCCGTTTGCGTTGGCGCCGCGACGGTAAGGGAGTGGTTGTCGAGGAACGAGTTGAGGACGGAGAGTGGCACGAATCATCCAGCCAGGTCGTCTCCGGCGAGCGTTTCCCGATTCGCATATTTTCCCAGGGTCAGATTGCGGCGATGGCGGGGGATAGCCGTCAAGCGCTGCTCGATGTTATCGACGAAGCCGCCGGGGTCGGTGATCTTTATAGAGCGTTCGAGGAGGCGAAGCGGACCTATTTCTCGCAGCGAGCGCGGTTACGGGAACTGGACGGAAAACTCGAGAGTCGGCCGGAGTTGGAGCGCAAGCTCGCGGACCTGACGCGCAAGCTCGATGCCCTGTCCCAGTCCCATCACGCCGAGGTGTTGAAGGCACACCAGCAGGCGCTGAGGCAACGTCGGGAGATTGGCACAACGCTCGAGCAATTGCAGTCCACACCGGATCGCATCAAGTCGTTGGCGCAGGATTTGTTGCTCGATGACTGGCCAGATGGCACGTTCGATGCGGCACAGGATGGCGACGCGTTCGCGTGGAGGATCGAAGCGGAGCGGGCATTGCAAGAGTCCCGTGATGCGCTTGCAAAGGCTGCGCACACACTAGCTGAGAAAGTGCAGGCGCTCCGCGAGGATCGTCGCCTGGCAGATTGGCGGCAACGCGCGGACAAAGTGCAGACCGACTATCAGGCGCTACAGGCCTCGCTCGCCGAACAGGGCGTCACTGACCCCCAGGCCTTTGGGCGCGTGGTGCAGGAGCGTCAGCAGCTGGAAGGCCAGTTGAAGCAGCTCGACCAGATTCGACAGGACCGGGAGCGGCTGGAGACCGAGAATGCAGCCCAGTGGAACCGTATGCTTGACGCGCGTAAAGCAATCACCAAAAAGCGCGCGGAGTTTGTGACGACCACGTTAGAGGCAAATGAATTCGTTCGAATGGATGTGATTGGATTCGGCTTTGAAGCGCGCAGCATAGAACGCAATTTGCGCGATCTGCTGGATGTGCAGGACGACAGGTTCGAAAACGATATCTTGCGGTTTGTCGGTAGTGACCCTGCTGGGGGGCTGGCGTTCGATCTGGCTACTGCCGCAGACCGTGCTGCTGTGCTGGAGGACGTCAAGCGTCGGATGATCGAGCCGGATGTGGCGTTTGGTGGTCACTTCAGGAATTACCTCCAGCGGAAATTGGAGAAGCCGGAGTTTGCAGACCACATTAGCTGCTGGTTCTCCGATGATGACCTGCGCATAGAGTACAGCCGCTCAGGAGATGGCCGCGACTGGTCAGCCATCACTCAGGGCTCACAGGGTCAACGTTCGGCGGCATTGCTGGCATTTCTGCTGGCATTCGGTGACGAACCGCTGATCCTCGATCAGCCCGAGGACGATCTGGACAACCATCTGATATACGAACTGATCGTATGCCAGATCCGCGAGAACAAGCGGCGGCGGCAGCTGATCATCGTGACGCATAACCCCAACGTAGTGGTCAACGGCGACGCAGAGTTGGTGCACGCCTTCGATTTTCGTGGTGGCCAGTGCCAGGTCGTGGAGCGTGGAGCCTTGCAAGAGAAGTCCATGCGCGAGGAGGTCTGTCGGGTCATGGAGGGCGGCCGCGAAGCGTTCACCCGCCGCTGGATACGCTTGGGGCGGGAGGTCTGACATGTTTGCGACACGCAGTGAGATGCTGGAAAAGATCCGGTTCGGCGAAGATAACTTCCTGGAGCTGAAGGAGGTTCGTTTCGCAGGAGGCAATATACGGGGGCCAGAGCAGGGCGACCTTGCCGATGAGCTCGCCGCCTTCGGTAACAGCCGCGGTGGCGTGCTGCTCCTGGGTTTGCATGATAAGACTCGCGAGGTGCTGGGGATCCCGGTCGACCGGCTCGATGCTGTGGAGGCCCTGGTGCGTCAAGCTTGCGAGGATTCGATAAAGCCACCTGCCGCGCCCGTGATAGAGCGGCTTAGCCTGCCAGACAACGCAGGAGTCGAGCAGCCGGTGATTCGTGTGGAGGTCCCGCCAAGTCTATTTGTGCACCAAAGTCCGGGAGGGTACTTTTATCGCGTTGGATCGTCGAAGCGACCCATACCTCCCGATCAGTTGGCGCGACTGTTCCAGCAGCGCAGCCAGGCACGATTGATTCGTTTTGACGAGACGCCGGTACCGCGGGCGACAGTAGCGGACCTGGAAGAAGTGTTGTGGCGTCGTTTTAGCACGCCGCGTTCGACAGACGCGAGAGAGCAGCTTCTTTACAAACTCGCAATGGCGTCAGAAGACGATGCCGGCGTTTGGCGCCCCACAGTTGCGGGTTTGCTCCTGGCCTGCAAGGAACCCGAACGATTTATGCCCAGCGCTTTCATTCAGGCGGTGGCATACCACGGAACGGAGATTTCACCGCAGACAGAGTCGGCCTACCAGCGTGATTCCCGGGACATCAAGGGACCGCTGGATCAGCAGATCTTCGAAGCTTGCGAATTTGTTCGAAAGAACATGCAGGTAGCGGCAAAGAAGGGTTCAGCAGGCGGGCGCGAGGATCTTCCACAGTTCGATTTGCTCGCCGTTTTTGAGGCGGTCACCAATGCAGTAGCGCATAGGGACTACTCGATGGCAGGGAGCAAGGTGCGGCTACGGTTATTCGAAGACCATTTGCAACTGTACACCCCGGGACTCCTACCCAACACCATGACGCCTGAGAGCCTGCCCTATCGGCAAGCCGCACGGAACGAAGCGATCACCAGTCTACTGGCGCGTTGCCCGGTTGAGCGTGATGACTTCAAGAGCCATCGCACGCACATCATGGACAAACGCGGCGAAGGCGTCCTGATCATTCTATCCCGCAGTGAGGAGTTATCGGGGAGAGCGCCGGAATACCGTCTGGTCGATGAATCCGAGCTTCTGTTGACGATCTTTTCGGCCGCTGTTTCTTGAGGAAGGGAAAGTGTTGGGCACCTCAGCAGCCGATAAGAACGCCACTGTGATTGAGCATTTAGCCTGCTCGCTAGAGAACGCCGCCAAGTTCAATCCCAACGACCTTGTCCGCCCTGCTGCCATTCTCTGGACGGACCACGATTCACAGTGGCTGCCCATTATTCCCCAGCTCCGTCGGCTGATGCCGCAGCTGCTGACGCTGGGTGAGTATGAGCCCGAGCATCGAATCGGGCCGGCAATCTGGCTGCGATGTGTGGTGGATCGTGCACTGACGGACCCCGGGGTTCCAGACGAAACGACGCCCATCATTTATCTGCTCGGGGTCAGCCGACAGGAGCTCAGGGCTGTCCAGGAGTGCCCGGATAACCTCAAGCCGCTGGTGGAGCTTCAGTACCGCGGAGTCTGCTGGACCCAGAAGAATGGCAAGGACTGGACCGTCGAAGCATTTCTGGTCGCCGAAGACGGCGGTCTTGGTCTCGATGTGGCACGCGATGCGGCCACCCGTCGGTCGATGCTGGGCGCCCTGACCGAGCTGGCAATGACATCGGTGGAGAGGCTGAGGGGCAAGCATCTCGAAGCAGAGGAATTCGACAAGCTCTTCTCCGATGACCCGGCAAAGGACTTGCTGCTCTGGCTGAGTGACCGCGAAACCGCGAAGTCGGGTTGGAACGGTGGGCGATGGAGCGCTTTCAAGTCGCGCTGCAAGGCGGACCTCAAGTTCGACCCGGACAAGGACGGCGAACTCGTGGCGGCGGAGCTGCTCGGAAAACGGGAAGGGCCGTGGGGACCGGCGTGGGAGCGTTTTGCCGAGTCGCCGGTGCTGTACCCGGGTGTGCCGGAGTTACTGCGCAAAGCGATGCCGTTTCAGCCGGATCTGCTCTCCGATCCTTCACCTTGGCCGCAGCGGAACGAGGAAGCGGAGGCGAGTCTTCGACAAGCCCTTCTTGACTTGGAGAAGAAGACGCCAGCGGCCGCGCGAGAGCGGATCCTCGCGCTGGAGAAGACTCACGGCGTGAGACGTGGCTGGGTCTGGGCGAAGCTGGATCAGGCGCCGCTGGCAAACGCCCTCGCGCATTTGGCGGTGCTGGCTGAGCGCACGTCCAGCAAACTCGGCGGCGCATCGGTGTCCGACATGGCCAAGCGGTACGTCGATGCGGCATGGGAGGTCGACGCCGCGGCCCTGTCCACGATGGCCGCGGTTAAATCGTCTGCCGACACCCAGGCCCTTAGCAAGGCTTTGAACGCCATATACCGTCCCTGGCTGGAGTCGGCGGCTGAGCACCTTCAAGAGTTGGCCGAGAAGGAACCTCTCCCTGGTCACGATGGGCAGGGGATAGAAGACGTGCTGGTCGAATCTGGTGGGCTGATCCTCTTCGCAGATGGGCTCCGGTTCGACGTCTCGCAACGCTTGACAGAGCGCATGCGGGCGAAGGGCTGGTCCGTGACGATGTCGACGCGCTGGGCCGGTCTACCGACGGTCACGGCAACCGCTAAGCCGGCAGTCTCTCCGGTGGCGGAGGACATCAAGGGATTATCCCTCGGTGAGGATTTTCTCCCTGCGACGGCGGACGCCGGGCAACCGCTGACCACAGACCGGTTCCGCAAGCTGCTGTCTGCTGCGGGCTACCAGTATGTTGGGGCGGATGAGACGGGCGACGCTTCGGGTCGCGCCTGGACCGAGAACGGGGAGCTCGACAAGCTGGGGCACTCATTGCAAGGGAAACTCGCCGGCCGAGTTGAAGACCAGGTCGAGTTGCTGCTCGAACGGATCGAATCTCTTCTCGATGCTGGCTGGCGGGAAATCCGGGTGGTGACGGACCACGGCTGGCTATGGCTTCCGGGCGGACTGCCCAAGGTCGATCTCCCGAAATACTTAACGGCGAGCCGCTGGGCACGTTGTGCTGCGATCAAGGGCGGATCGAAGGTCGAGGTACCGACCGTGCGGTGGCACTGGAATGCGCACGAACGTGTAGCGGTCGCGCCCGGTATCGCCTGCTTCGGCGCGGGTAACGAATATGCCCATGGGGGCTTAAGCCTGCAGGAGAGCCTTGTGCCTGTCATTCGGGTCACCGCTGGTGCCGCTACTGCGAAGACAGCAGCGAAGGTGGCTGATATCTCCTGGGTCGGCCTGCGCTGCAGGGTGCAGATTGAGTCCGCTCAGCCTGGTGTGTCCGTCGATCTGAGAACCAAGGTCAACGACCCGGGCTCGAGCGTCAGCAACGTGCGGCCAGTGGATGCCAAAGGTGCGGCAAGCCTTCTGGTTGCCGATGACGAGCTTGAAGGTACGCCGGCGGCCGTGGTCGTGCTCGATGCAAGCGGTCACGTGGTTACGAAACAACCCACGATAATCGGGGGCGAGGATTGAAAGTGGAACTCGACCAGCTCGACCGTCTGGCGGCGACGGCGTTTGAAGGCTACCTGGTCCGGAAGGACCTGGTGCGCAAGTACAGCCGCCAGTATCCAGTGCCGACGTATGTTGTCGAGTTCCTTCTCGGGCGGTACTGCGCGAGCACGGATGATCAGGAGATCGAAGAAGGGCTGACGATCGTCGAACGTCAGCTGGCGGACCGGACGGTGAGAACGGGCGAAGAGGAGCTCTTCAAGGCCAGGGCGCGCGACCTGGGCTCGATCAAGCTCATCGATATCGTCAGAGCGAAGCTCGATGCAAAGACGGACTCGTTCGTCGCCGAACTGCCCAGTCTCGCGATCAAAGATGTCCGCATCGATGACAGTCTGGTCAAGCAGCACGAGCGCATGCTGACCGATGGCTTCTATGCCGAGGTCACACTGAGCTATGACGCCGCCATCGCCCAGGAGAAAGGTGGGCGCCCCTTTGCGATCGACAGCCTTCGAGCCATTCAGCTATCGAAGGCCGATGTGCTGGATACGCTCAAGCGCGGCCGACACGACTTCACAACTGGGGAATGGAAGCACGTTCTGCTACGCAGCGTTGGATTGGAGCCGGCCGCACTCTCGGAGCGTGCGCAGCTGGTTGCGCTTGTCCGGATGGTGCCGTTCGTCGAACGGAACTACAACATGGTTGAGCTCGGCCCCCGCGGGACGGGTAAGAGCCATCTGTTCCAACAGATTTCGCCCTACGCGCATCTGATATCGGGCGGTAAGGCGACTGTAGCGAAGATGTTCGTCAACAACGCCTCTGGTCAGCGAGGTCTCGTCTGTCAATATGATGTGGTCTGCTTCGACGAAATCTCGGGTGTTTCCTTCGATCAGAAAGATGGCGTGAACATCCTCAAGGGGTACATGGAGTCCGGGGAATTTTCGCGGGGCAAGGAGAGCATCCGGGCGGAAGGCGGCATCGTCATGGTCGGCAACCTCGATGTGGAAGTTGGGCACCAGCAACGCGTTGGGCACCTGCTCACTCCGCTGCCACCGGAGATGCGCAATGACACGGCGTTCATGGACCGCATTCACGCCTATGTGCCAGGGTGGGACTTTCCGAAGCTCAATCCGAACGAACACTTCACGGATCATTTCGGTTTGGTCAGTGACTTCCTGTCTGAGTGCTGCAGCCGGCTTCGCACCGGAAGTCGGGTCCCCGTGCTGCGGGGGAGAGTGAATTTCGGCGGTGCGCTCAGTGGGCGGGACATTACGGCTGTGAACAAGACCGTGAGCGGCCTGCTGAAGCTGCTGTACCCGGATCCCGAGATGGCCATCCCGGACGATGAACTGGAGGGAATGGTCCGTGTTGCCCTCGAAGTTCGCCGCCGGGTCAAGGAGCAACAGAAGCGCGTGTTCAAGAGCGAGTTCCGAAACACGCACTTCAGCTACGCGATAGGCGAAGACGGCATCGAGAAGTTCGTCTCGACCCCGGAGCTCCACAGCGACGAGGCCATTGATCTCGATCCACTGCCGCCAGGGCAAGTGTGGGGAATCAGTCCGGGCGGGCCGGAGACGGGCGCCAGCCTCTACCGCATTGAAGCCACCGTCGGCCGAGGTAACGGAGTCAAGATACTAAACGCCCCGGTGCCGCCGGCGTTCCGCGAAAGCGTACGTTACGCCGAGCAGAACCTGTACACGCGCTCAAAAGAGCTCGTCGGAGACAGGGACCCTCGTGCGCACGAGTTCTCCGTTCAGCTTCGTGCCATAGACAACGATCGCAGCGGAACAGCTCTTGGCTTGCCGGCACTGATGGCACTTTGCAGCGGGCTGCTTGAGAAGAGCACGAAAGGTGGCCTGATCGTGGTCGGCGCATTGAACTTGGGCGGGTCGGTGGAACCGCTGGTGAATGCCGTTGGCATCGTCGAAGTTGCTGTGGAGAAGGGGGCGGACACAGTGCTGATGCCGGTGTCGGCGCGGAAACAGCTGTTCGAACTCTCCGACGACATGGCAACGCGGATCAACATCCAGTTCTACTTGGATACGCCGGACGCATTGTTGAAAGCGCTGCTTGAGTGATCGAGTGTGCAAGGAACGCGCATCGTCACTGAATATCAATGAGGAATGCCCGCACCGCGTTTACGAACGCCGCGGGCCGGTCAACGTGCAGCATGTGCCCGGTGTCCTCCATGTGCAGGCTGCGGCAATCGCTAAGCTTTTGTTCGGCGCGCTGTACCTCGTCAATATCGAGCGCGCCACCCCGGCTTGTCTCACCATACATGAGCAGCGCGGGGCATTTGATGCGTGCGAGCAGGGCATCGGTGTTCCAGTGCGTCATGGCCGAGCCGTCGAGTAACTGCTGCAGCACGCGCGGGTCCAGCGCGGCGACGCATTCGGCGTGATAGCGTGCGTGTACGGGCGGCGCGCGGGTCACTTCGGCGACACGTACGGCCAGCTCATCGACGGGCAGGCGGGATCCCGCCAGCGTTTTGAGGTCGCGAAAAACCGTTTCGAACACGCCCATGCCGCGCTCGGCGAAGTAAAGCGGCGGGTCTTCGAGCACCACTGCGCGCACGAGTTGCGGCATTTCTGCGGCGATGTAAATGGCGTTCATGCCGCCCAGCGAGTGGCCGATCAGAATCGCCGGCTGGCGCACTAC